>Ga0210033_1000119_pt1 | contig 65225 bp, 59 predicted proteins | sample CryGeymeta201501_FD_185465 | JGI IMG/M metagenome (GOLD analysis project Ga0210033, IMG submission 185465) | Groundwater microbial communities from Crystal Geyser aquifers in Utah, USA - Crystal Geyser metaG 2015-01 (SPAdes) (version 2) | ecosystem: Environmental > Aquatic > Deep subsurface >... | reverse complement strand
GTCTGGCAAGGGGTTCGCGGGGGGAGTGATAAAAATCATAAGGCGCTACATGAGGGTTTTTGGGCGGCAAAAACCTGGAATAAATGGGTTACGAATGGAAATCAATGGGAATTGAGGGGAGGTTGGTAATTGTGGGCAGCGGTGCGGTTCGTTCCTGACAGCACACTACGACACTGGCTTTCAGCACATGGAGAAATGGTAAAAATTCAATGAGTTATCGCCAGAACAAATTTACCCTGGTTCGCCAACATTTCATTGCAGGATGGCGAAAGTGAAGCAGAAAATCCCCGGATGCTTTCGTACCGTCGAAAGAGCGGAAAATTTCGCCATCATCCGTTCTTGCCTCGCTGCCCCGCACAAGCAGGGACACAGCCTTCTCGCTGCGCTTCGGCTTGCTTTCCCGAGGGAAACACCTCAGCCAGCGACGGGCTGAACAATCACGATTTTTTTCACTTGGCTTTCCAGAGAGTTACTTTCAGCGACGATCATGGCGTGCGATGGCGAGGTTTCCTATGGCAAACATTGGCGGCGGACGCAGGCTTGTGTGGATTACATCGTGTACGTCCACGCCCTGCCCGCCATCGACCCGGCCCGCTGGGGCGAGAGGGTGCGGCGGATGCGTGCCCTGGGTATTTGCCAGGACACCTCCTTCGGCGTGACCACGGTGCGCGGCGCCTGGGGATTATTCCAGATCCCCATGCCTGGCTTCCCGGAGTTGAAGGTCACCTTCTTTCGCGGCGGCCTGGCGACCGAGCAGAGGCGTTTGTTGGTAGAACTAGCTGATATTCTGGAGACGGCGTGATGAACCCGATAAAAACCTTCCGCATTAACCTGCCCACCTTGTTCGAGAGGGTCAACGAGCGCCGCCGGGAGCAGGGATTGGCCCCGGTGGAGCCGGCCGTCATGGCCGTCCGCGCCAGCATCAAGTTCTCCATTCGCCAGCAAAAGCACTTGAATCTGAAGGGTGAGGAGGTGGAGATAGCGAAGGAGGATGCCGACGCGCTGCGCGAGACCTTGGGTGAATTATTCAACGTCGACCTGAGCCTGGCCGAAAATAATGGCACGCAGGCCGCTGCCGCCCCTACGGCGGCCCGCGCGCCAGCGGAAGCGGCCGCTGGCGAAGCCACCTGGGTGCTGCCGCTGTTCCAGTTCTATACCGCGATCAACCGGGAGCGCCGGGCCAAGGGCCTGCACCCGGTCGAGCCGGCGGTCATCTCGGTGCGCACCGGCATCAAGTTCTCGATCATGCGGCGGCGCACGCTGAACTTCCGCGAAGACAAACTGCTGCTCAGCGAGGCCGATCTCCATGTGCTCGATTCCATCCTTCCCCAACAGTTCGACGTGGCCATCCCGGGCGGTCTGGTGGCTCTGTGCCTGCAGCCGGCGGCCGGCGCGCGGCCCAGCGCGGCCAGCCCGGTGCCGGCGGGTTCCCGGCGGCAAGGCTTTCTGGCGCGTTTTCTGGCCCTCCTGAGCGGTAAGCGGAACGCCGCCACACATCACACGCACCATTACACGCTGGATACCAGCAATCTGCTCTTGTCCATCCTCACCCGTCGCGCCTATTTGGGCCACAAGCCCCTCACCCCGGACAAGGTGAAGGACCGCTGCGGCAAGGCGCTGTCGGCGGTACTGGAACTGGCGGTGGATATGGACGACGAGAAAATTGCCCTGACCCCGGAACAAATCGATGCCTTTGCCGACATCATCCGCAAGGAGTTCGAGATCATGTTCGAGGATCTCGACGATCTGCTGGGCAAGAAACCGCCGAAATAACCCAAGGACCGCAAGGAGCCGACATGAAAGAAGCACCGGAATACCAGCACGGCCAGACCTACCTCGGGGGGTTGAGCCATGTCTATCACTGCAACCACTACAACGCCCACCTGCAAATGTCGGTGCTGCTGGCGGATGGCGTCGAAGACGGATTCGATCCCAGGCATCTGCTGCGCGACAGCGCCACCCGTCTGGTGAAGTTGCTCAAGCAACGCGGGTACAGCCAGGACGATCTGCGGGCAGAATTCACCTGGTGCGGCTTCGGCTATTTCAAAGATGTGACCGCCGATCAGGTGGAGACACCCGGCTCGCACTACGGCCAGTCCACCTATCTGCTGGGCGCGCCGGAGAAGTCCTGTTACTTCAACGCCGGTTACCTGCAGGGCATGACCGACCGGCTCGTGACCGAGACCGCTTGCCGACACATGAAGGCCCGCACCGACGTGTTCGAGTTCGGCGCGCCCTTGCCACCGCTGACCAATCCACTGGTCAATCCGCCACCGTTCACGCCGGTGCCGGCACGCTTCGGTTTTCAGGGCTGTGAAATCTTGTCGACCCCAGTCGACGAGGACCAGATCGTCGCCACCGTCGCCACCCTGCCGCTCTATGGCAAGCCGCCGAGCGAACAGGGTGACGGCCTCATTCCCGCCTTCGGCGTGGTGCTCGCCAACCACTATGCCGACTACTACAACCTCATCAGCTACGAGGCCTATCGCCGCATGGTCAGCGCCGGCGTGCCGGCCGACATGGCCCGCGAAGTCTTTGTCCAGTGCGGCCACGTCTGCGCCTTCAACACCTTCGGCGGCATCATGGAGAGTCCCGAATTCCATGCCCTGGTGGTACCCATGTGCAATCGTGTCGAGGACTGGGTGCATGGCATGGTGGCGGTCATCAACGCCCTCGGCTGGGGCGCCTGGCGGGTGGAGAAGATTGCCCCCGGCAAGGAGTTGGTGATCCGCATCTACAACTCCTATGAAGGCATCGGCTATCGCCGCCTCTACCCCCAGGCTACCGAAAAGCAACTCTCCTTCCTCGCCATGGGTGCGGTGCGCGGCCTCGCCCACCTGTTCTGGAAGATCGATATCCGCGAGCGGCCGGGCCTCAACCAGGACTTCTACTTCGACGTCTTCAATTCGCAGCAAGGCTACTGGAACGTCGAACAGACCCAGTCCATCGCCGCCGGCGACGAGTTCGACCGCATCGTCGCCTGGAAATAGGCGAAATACAAAGGTAACGCCCCTGTAGCACCGGTATTATGTCCCACAGGGCGGTATCCTCCAGGGCCATGCCTGCGTCTCAAGAAAGCCGGCTGGCAGCTGGCGCTGCATACAGTCGATTGGTGCGCACGGCGCACCCTACGAGATTTTTGAGGGCCGATACACTGTTAACCAATACTTCATCACCGCCGCCAATTTATCCATTTTCACCGGTTTGGCGAGATGGTCGTCGATGCCGGCATGCAGGCACGGGTCACGGTCTTTACTGAGGTCGTTGGCGTTCATGGCAATGATGGGGACGCGCGCACCGCCACTTTCCGTTTCCCGTGCGCGCAGGACGAGCGTGATTTCGATGCCGTCCATTTCCGGCATCTGTATATCCATCTGCACCAGGTCGTAGGGATGCGTCGGGTTTTTCCCGGTGTTTCAAGACCGTTGTTGACGGTGCCACAGGTGAGGCCGATTTTGTCGAACATGCTGTGGGCGCCCATCTGGTTGATGCGGTTGTCTCCACCAGCAGGACATGACCGGCGCGCTGCTAAACTCGCCGTCTTCCGTCCTTGGTACAACGTCGAGCGGCACCTTGAATACGCGCGGTTGTGCCGTGCCAACGACCACACCTGCTTTTATCTGTCACCTAATTTCTGACTCCACACGCATGAAGAGCCATCAACTTTGGTTTCGCCTGCTGCGCCACGTGCGCCCATACTGGAAGGCGTTCACGTTTTCTATTGGCATCTTGGTGTTGATCGCCGCAACCGAACCGTTGTTTCCAGCGCTCATGAAACCGCTGCTTGACGAGGGTTTCACCAACAAGGATCGCGCCATCATCACCTGGGCGCCGGTATTTCTGGTCTTACTCTTTTTGATACGCGGCGTACTCACATTTCTAAACGCCTATCTGTCGAGTTGGGTATCAAACAAAGTTGTCACCGATTTACGTGTGCTCATATTCGAGCATCTCGTGCATTTGCCTAGTAGCTACTTCGACAGTCGTTCCAGCGGCGCGCTGATCTCCAAGGTAGCTTATGACGTCAACAACGTCACTGGCGCCGCCACTCAAGTACTGACCGTCGTGGTCCGTGACACTTTGGCCATCCTCGGTCTGTTGGGATGGCTGTTCTGGCTCGACTGGAAGCTGACGCTGGTCTCGATAACGGTAGCCCCGATGATCATGTTGGTGGTGCGTTATTCCAGCCTCCGCCTACGCAAGGTCAGCGGCCAATCACAGCGATCGATGGGCATGATCACCCACGTCATCGAGGAAACCGTGACCAGCCAGAAAGTGGTGAAGGTCTTCCAGGGCGAGGCCTACGAGACCACGCGTTTCCTTCGAGCCAATGAGATTCAGCGCGGATATGCCATGCGCAGCACAGTAGCGGCGGCGGCGGTGGCTCCGCTGGTACAGATGTTCACCTCGATCGCCGTCGCCATGGTGGTCGCCATGGCGCTGGCAAATTCGGGAGCCGCGACCTCGACGGCGGGGGGATTCATGTCGTTCCTGACCGCTATGCTGATGCTGCTGACTCCAATCAAGCGGCTGTCGGAAGCCAATGCCACCTTGCAGAGAGGTTTGGCGGCTGCGGAAAGCGTATTCGAACTCATGGATGAGGCACCGGAAAAAGACACCGGTACACGGACATTGGATCGGGCTGTCGGACGCATCGAGCTTCGCGAGGTCACCTTCAGTTATCCCGGTGGTACGCGGCCCGCCTTGTCCAACCTGAACCTGGATATCGCACCAGGGAAATCGCTGGCACTGGTAGGCCGCTCGGGCAGCGGGAAAAGCACCCTGGTCAGCCTGCTGACCCGCTTCTACGAAATCGAACAGGGCGAAATCCGCCTGGACGGCATTCCCCTCGGCGAAATCAGGATGGCCGATCTGCGCCGCCAGATCGCGCTGGTATCGCAAGATGTGCGATTGTTCAACGATAGCCTGGCGTCCAACGTCGCCTATGGGCGCCCGGATGCGGATCGCGGCGAAATCGAGAACGCGCTGCGCGCCGCACATGCCTGGGAGTTCGTCGAGCAAATGTCGGAAGGGATCGACACCCTGATCGGCGAAAATGGCGTCAAGCTTTCCGGCGGCCAGCGCCAACGCATCGCCATCGCGCGCGCTTTCTTCAAGGACGCCCCCATCCTGATCCTGGACGAGGCGACTTCCGCGCTGGATAGCGAATCCGAACGCATGGTGCAAATCGCGCTGGAAAAACTCATGCAAGGCAGAACCACTCTGGTCATCGCCCACCGCCTTTCCACCATCGAACGCGCGGATTGCATCGTCGTGATGGAAAACGGCCGGGTTGTGGAAACCGGAACCCACAGCGAACTGCTCGCGCGCAACTCGGCCTATGCCCGGTTCCAGAAACTCCAGCACGCCACACCGGAATCCGCCTGACAGAGACGCCGTCGGAACCAGACCGAATGGGACTTGCTGGTCCAACCTCCGCTTCGCACTAATCAGGATGTCACCATCCCAGAACTGTCGGAGGTCAGCAGCGCGTTCAACGCCGCGATCACGATCCCGGCAGACAGTTCCGTCAGGCAGCGGCTTTCGCTGCCGGTGTGCCGGTCGCAACCTTCCAGCCGGCACGGCACGCACTCCCCCCGCCCTTGCAGCAACAGCACATTGCCGGAACGCTGCCAGGGCTGCGCGACCATCAGCCAGGGGCTGGGCAGCGTCTCGCAACCGCGCGGCCAGGGCCCCCACTTGACCGGATTGCTGGGGCCGAACATGGCCAGGGTCGGCGTGCCGCATGCGGCGGCCAGGTGCGTGGTGGAAGTGTCCGGGCCGATATAACAGCGCGCCTCGGCCAGCAGGCGCGCCAGGGTGCCGAAACTCGCGCGGCCGGCGAGGCTGCTGGCCGTTCCCGGCCAGGCCGCCGCCAGGGCGTCGCAACTCGCCATTTCCTCGGCGTCCGGGCCGCCGCTTAGCACCACCCGCCAACCGCGATCGCGCAGGTCGCCCAACACCGCTTGCCAACCGGCATCGGTCCAGCGTTTGTAGCGCCAGTTGGGAAACGGATGCAACACGGCGAAGGGCTCGCGCCGCCAATCGAAATCCAGATTGCGGTCGAGCACGGCCTCGGCCTCGGCATCGACCGGCTGCACCACTTCGTAACAAGGTGCGATGCCCAGCCGCTCGGCCAGCATCAGGTTCTGCGCCACGGTGTGGGTGTAGAGGTCGTCGAGTTGCACACACTCGGCCAGCGCCCGCTTCCAGACGGTCTTCATACCCGTATCGCCGATCAGCCCCAGTCGTCTGGGCGCGGCCAGCAGGGCGTAGAGATAGGGCCGGTCGCCACCCTGGGTGGTCACCGCCAGGTCGTATCGGCGGAACAGACGGCGCGCAAGTCGGCCTTTGGCGCTACCGTCATCGCGTGGCTCGACGCAGAGGACCTCGTCGCAATCGGGATTGCCCGCGAGGATGCCGGCGGTGCTCTTGAACACCAGCACGTCGATGCGCGCCTTTGGCCAGGCCCGGCGCATCGCGCGTAGCAGTGGCGTGTTGAGCAACACGTCGCCGATCAGGCGGGTGGCGATGAGAAGAATCGAATCGGGTGGCCGCGATAATTTCATGGCGATGGCCTCCCGGGGAGGGTGAGGTGGCAGCGGCGTGGGGATCGTCTTTGCATCTCAAGCTTCGACAAGCGCCCGATACAAGGCCGCGGCGTTGTTCTCCTCGCCCAGCACCTCGCCGGCGCGGCGGGCGCGGGCCTGGTAGGCCGGGTAGTCGGCGATGATGGCCCGCGCCGCGCCCAGCACCTCGGGCGGCGAGAACGACCGCGTGGCGAGGCCGGCGCCGAAGCGCTCCGCCATCCGCGCCATCCAGGTCTCGGCGGTGGCGACGATGGGGCTGCCAGCCAGAAAGGCATCCAGCGTCACACCGCTGACGCGGTCGGCGAAATCGTTAGGGTCGTAGAGCTGGATGCAGATCGCCCCGGCGAATTGCCCGGCATAGGCGACGGCGTCCAGGGTTTCCGGCAGCAGCCGCAGGTGGGGATAGGCGAGGCCGCGCAGGCGCTGGATATCGGCCTGCGTGGCGGCGTCGTACTTGCCGAAGTGCTCGGCCGAAACCTGTAACGTGACCGGGATGTCGAGCCCGCCGGCCTGAAGGTGGGCGACCAGATCCACCACATGGGAAAAGCCCTTATCCTGCCTGGCGGCACCGGCGAACAGCAGATGGCGAAATCCCGTGGCTTCGGCAGGCCGCGGCTCGGACGAGACTGGATAGGGCACAACCAGGGCATGCCGGAAACCGGCCGCCTGGAAAGGCGCGATCACGGAAGGGGTTGGCGCCAGAATGACCAGGTTGGGTTGCCGGGCGGCTATTTTTTTCAGCGTTGCCAGTTTCTTTCCACCGGCCTTGAACCAGTGCACATAGAGATACGCCTTGGCGGGCGGAATCTCGCCCGACGCCGCCCAATCGAGCAGCAGCAGGTCGCCGCGCCCCGCCGTGGTGATGAACAATTTTCCGGGTGAGCGCAGCAGGCGCCGGTACAGCAGGAAACTTTGCGGGCGCCGCAGCCGGCGCGAGAAATGCCGGCGCACCTCGATGCGTCTGTCGCCCAGTTCGAGCTCGGCGCGACGGTTGATCCAGAGACGGAATGCCTGTTTCTCGTCCGCCGCGCCACACAGCGCCGCGACGAAGCTCAGGCAATGGCCCGCCTCGGTCGCCAGGGTGGGTTCGATCAGGTTGATGACGGCCGCTGGCATGTTCAGCCGCGGACGCGAGCGAGGACGGTCCGCACCGCGTCATTCACAGAAATGGGTCCGACCGGCGGCTCGGCCAAGGCGTGGTTCCGCCAGTCCGCCCAAAGTTGCCGCAACCGCGCCAGGACCGCAGCGGGATCGGCGCCGGGCGCGAGATAGCCGTGCCGCTCCCGCACCAGCGCGTCCAGTTGTGGATTCAGGTGGGTCAGCGCGAACACCGGCCGCCGCGCCCACAGGTATTCATAGAATTTGGACGGGATGTATTCGGCGCAGACGGGGTCGACACCATGCATCAGCAGCAGGACATCGCACTCCTGCATCAGCCGCATCACCCGCTCGCGGCCGCTCAACCCGGTCGCGGGGTCGCGTTCCAGGCGGCCGTGCCCGAGCACCATCTCGCCCAGGCCCAGTTCCCGCACCGCCCGCGCCGATGCGTCGTCGATGGCGGAACCATAGACATTCAGGCGGATGGCGACGCGCGCCGGCGGCTCCTCGTGCACGAAATCGGCCAGCGCCTGGAGGAAGGGCACCAGCGTGCGCCCTGTCGCCAGCGAGCCGAAGTGGCCGATCTCCAGCGTGTCGCGATAGTGGTGCTCGCCCTTGATGTGCGGCGGCTCGGCGCCAGCCAGCACCGCGAAGCCCCGGTCCCCCATGCCGGGATGCCGGCGCAGGGCGGTCTGGTAGGCGCCCTCGGTGAACCACCAGACGTGATCCGCGTCCGCGCACATCTTCGCCTCCAGCCAGGCGCGCGCGCGCTCGTCCCGCGTATCCCGACCGCTGCGCCCCGGCTCGATCATCGGATCGTGGATCTCGGCGATCCAGGTCACCCCGGTCAGCCGCTTGATCCACCATCCCGCGAGGTGCGCAGACCAGGCGCCGCCGGTGGAATAAACCAGATCGACCCGGCCGCGCCACACCCGCCAGATGCCAATCAGGGTCGCCGGCAACGACCATGACCACTGGCTGGTAAACCCCAGCAACAGACGTTCGAGAATGATGAAGGGCAGCAGCGGCAGCGTCACCAATAGCACCAACAGGCTGTAGGCCACCCCCTTGCCGATACGCAGGCGTAGCCAATGGCGAAAATCGAAGCGAAAACCCGACGGCCCCCAGGGCAGCAACTGCCGATGCGCGACCTGCCGGTCCAGCGTGCCGGTGACTGCGCTCAGAACCTGCAACTCCAAGCCCGCCACCAGCAGATGTGGAATCTTGTCGGTGATGGTCTGGCTGGCCGCGCGCCCATCCATGTTGAAGCCATGGGAGAGGATGAGCCAGCGGCGTGGGGAGGCGGGACTGTTCAATTGGAGGCTTCCTGGCGGACTGGGAAAAATCGCCGACATTCTAACCGTCGATCAACGCCAGGCCGCGGCCGGCGGCGCTCCGGGGGCCATGACTTATGCTTGCCCGTTCCACGAAATCGGCGCGCGGTGAATTACACTCGCGCCCGTTCCCATCATGCACGCGCGGGCGAAGCGCCGGCCAAGATCCAGGCGCGCGCAGTGTTGATCCTGGGTTTGACTTTCAAGAGACTCGAATTGCCATGCTGCTCTGTTACAACCCGGCCGATGAAGGCAAACCCGTCCTGAAAGTCGACTTCGTCGATTTCGGCTTCATCGACAAGTGCAACAATTTCTTCGTCAACCTGCTGTCCCAGGTCTATACCGTCGTCATTTGCGACAAGCCCGACGTCGTGTTCTATTCCGACACCGGCGGCAGCCATCTGCATCGGCTCTACCCCTGCAAGCGCATCTTCTGGACCGGCGAATCGACCGAACCCGACTTCTCGGTCTGCGATTACGCCATGACGCCGCGACAGATCGACCACCCCCGCCACTGTCGCCTGCCCTACTACGTGGTGGGATGCGAATGCGATGCCGAGGACATCATCAAAGGGCCGGATGAGGCGGAAACCGTGCTGGCGCAGAACCGCCATGGCTGTAGCGTGGTGATCTCGAATGCCGGCCGCCGCGCGCAATACCGCAAGGACTTCTTCCTCAAACTGCGCGAACGGATTCCCGTGTATTCCGGCGGCCGCAGTTTCAACAACATCGGCGGCCCGCTGCCGCCCGGTGGTCAGCCGAAGCACGAATTTCTCTCCCGCTACCGCTTCAATCAGTGTTTCGAGAACAAGAGCCTGCCCGGCTATGTCACGGAAAAGCTGGTCGAAGCCATGTGGGCCCGCTGCATCCCCATCTATTGGGGCGCCGCCGGTATCGTGTCCGAATTCAACCCGAACAGCTTCATCAACGTGCACGACTTCCCCAGCGAAGAGGCGTGTCTGGATCGCATCGCGGAAATCGAGAACAACGATGAAGCGTATTTGAAGATGCTGCGTGAGCCGTTTTTTCATGACAACAGGATCAACGATTTCTATGACATGAATCGTTATGTGACCTTCCTGCGCCAGGTCGTGGAGGAAGACATCACGCCCAATGCCAGACGCAAACCGGCTATCCGCCTCGGCCGCTGGAAACTGGCGAAGCGGATGCATTGACTCTGCCAGTGCCGCCACGCCGGGTCCGCATGCGCGAACAGCGTCAAAAACCGGGAAGCGAGCCATCACGGAACCCCATGATTTGTCTGTAGCGAGCAACAACCATGTCTCTTGACCAGCATTCAAGAATCTTCATCTCCGGCCATAAGGGCATGGTCGGGTCGGCGACCCTGCGGCTCATGCTGAAGCTGGGGTACCACAACCTGCTGACCGCCAGCAGCAAGGAACTGGATCTCACGGATCAGGTGCGGGTCGAGCGTTTCTTTGCGCATGAGAAACCGGAAATCGTCATCCTCTGTGCCGCCAAGGTCGGCGGAATACAGGCGAACATAGAAAACCCCGCCACGTTCCTCCTGGATAATCTGCGCATCCAGAACAACGTCATGGACGCCTCGCTGCGACATGGGGTCAGGAATCTGGTCTTTCTCGGAAGCTCCTGCATCTACCCCCGGGAGTGCCCGCAACCCATGCGTGAGGAATACCTTCTGACCGGGAAACTGGAACCGACCAACGAAGGCTACGCCATCGCGAAAATTGCGGGAATCAAGCTGCTCGAAGGCATGCGCAAACAATATGGCTTCAAGAGTGTCAGCCTGATGCCCTGTAATCTGTACGGCCCGAACGACTCGTTCGATCTCAAGCACTCGCACGTCATGTCCGCGCTGGTCAAGCGCTTCATGGATGCCAAGGCGGCGGCGGCCCCCTCGATCACGTTATGGGGAACGGGTATTGCGCGAAGGGAATTCATGCATGTCGATGACATGGCCCGCGCAATCGCGTTCATGCTGGATCACCATGATGAGGGCCCGTTCATCAATATCGGAACCGGCGTCGATATCAGCATCAAGGAACTGGCCGAGATGATCGCCGCATTGACGGGCTATACCGGCGATATCCTCTGGGACAGTTCCAAACCGGATGGAATGCTGAAAAAGTGCATGGATGTGAGCCGTATGCGTGCTATTGGCTTTGAACCGGAGATTTCCCTGCGCTCGGGAGTGGAGCAGATGATCTCGATATATCAAGAACAAATGGAGACATCATGATCCCCCTGATGAAGAATGCGTTTCTGAACGAGCACGAAACCAAGAAGGCTTTGGCGGAATTCATATTGCAGGCCGGCCGGCTGAGCATGGATGTGGAGTGTCTGAAATTCGAACGCGGATTCAGTGAATATCAGGGGCGCAAGGAAGCCATCCTGTTCAATAGTGGCGGCAGCGCCAACCTGGCCTTGCTGCAAGCTCTCAAGAATCTGGGTCGTTTGAAGGACGGCGACCGCGTGGGCTTCTCGGCATTGACCTGGTCCACCAACACCATGCCCATCATTCAAATGGGTCTCATCCCGGTTGCCGTCGACTGTGACGTGTCCACCCTGAATGTCATGTCACACAATCTGGAGGCGCGCCTGCGGGATACCGATCTCCAGGCCATGTTCCTGACCAACGTATTGGGATTCGCCGGTGACCTGGACGGGATCAAGCGCCTTTGCCAGGAAAGGAACATCCTGTTGCTGGAGGACAATTGCGAGTCACTGGGCACGGCCCTGCCATCCGGCAAGGCCGGCAATTTCGGCGAAGCGGCCAGTTTCTCTTTTTTTGTCGCGCATCACATGTCCACCATCGAAGGCGGGATGGTCTGCACCGATGACAGCGACCTCGCGGAAATGCTGCGTATCGTCCGCGCCAATGGCTGGGATAGAAACCTTTCCGCGCAACAGCAGCACAAATGGCGCAAACGGTTCAACATCAATTCGGAGTTCGAGGCCAAGTACACATTCTACGACCTGGGATTCAACCTGCGGCCCACGGAAATAACAGGGTTTCTTGGGCAGTATCAGATGCAATTCCTGGACGAGAACATTCAAAGCCGTCAAAAGAATTACCTGCACCTGGAAAAACTGGTCCGGGACAACGATGCATTGATCGACCTGAAACACGATCACATCGCCACGCTTTCCGCCTTTGCCTTTCCGATAGTCTGCAAGACCCCGGAATTACGCAAGGAATACCTCGCGCGCTTCTCGGGGGCCGGCATAGAAATCCGGCCGATGATTGCGGGCAACATGCAGAGACAACCCTTCTACGCCAAATACGTCAAGGAAAACCACGCCCTTCCAGGCACGGATTTCCTGCATGAAAACGGTTTTTACTGCGGGAATTATCCAGAGCTATCGGAAACGGACATCGAGACCATTTCCAGTTGTCTCTATGCCGTCTAATCGGGCATTGCACTCGAATCGGAACCTTATAAGCCATGCGTCTCATCGACCGTTTCAAACGCCCTTCCGCCGATAAAAATCAGCCTACGGTTGTGGCGTTCGCCGGAGGCATGGGCACACAGATCATCCAGGCCGCCGTTTATTTTTCCTTGAAGAAGGAAGGGCGGCCGGTCTATGCCGATCTGTCCTATTTCGCGACTGACGCCCGGATGGCGGAGGTCGGCAACCCTGGCCAGCTCACCCACTGGTTCTGGCAACTGGACCAGTTCGGATTGCCGCAGCCATCGTTCGAGCAGAAAGCCGGGCTCAACAAGCACAACGCCGACATCATCCATGACGGGGCCAGAATGGTGGAGTTGGGACTCAAAGCCTTGGCGGAGCCGGAGATACAGCAGAAATTCCAGGACATCTCATCCGACCGTTCGGCACTTCCCGACGAGGTGTGGCCCGGTTTCCTCTGCATCCACATCCGTCGTGGCGATTACGTCAATGTGGCCAGTCATTTGATCCAGGATGCGGAATTCATCAGTCTGATCAACAAGTTTTCCGGCCTGGTCAAACATGCGGTCATTCTGTCCGACTCGCCCATCAAGCAGGATTTCCGGGACGCGGTGCTCCCATCTTTTGCTTCGGTCTTCTTCCTGGACAACATCGATCCGTATTCCTCGCACCGAGTAATGCGCAACGCCCGGATCCTCATCTGTTCCAACAGCACCTTCAGCCTGACCGCGGCCACCCTGAACCCGAACGCCCTGGTGATCATTCCCAAGCGTTGGTTCGCGGAGAAGGATCATGCCATCGAGGCGCCGATTCATGCGCTCTGCACTTTCCAGATCATGAAATGACGCGGATATTCACGCCCTACCCCGCGATCATCGCCAAGCCATGGTTCGGAAGGAACACTGGATGAAAGCCGTCATACTCGCCGGTGGCCTCGGCACCCGCATCTCCGAGGAAACCCACCTCAGACCCAAGCCGATGATCGAGATCGGCGGCCGGCCCATCCTCTGGCACATCATGAAGATCTATTCGACACATGGCGTGAATGACTTCGTGGTCTGCTGCGGCTACAAGGGCTATCTGATCAAGGAATATTTCGCCAACTACTTCCTGCATATGTCGGACGTGACCTTCGACATGCGCGACAACAAGATGGAAGTGCATCAGAACAGTTCGGAACCGTGGCGGGTGACGCTGGTGGATACCGGCGAGAAGACCATGACCGGAGGCCGTCTCAAGCGGGTGCGCGACTATCTCGGTGACGAGGATTTCTGCTTCACCTATGGCGACGGCGTCAGCGACGTCGATATCACGGCGCAGATCGCCTTCCATCGGCGCGGCGGTAAGCTGGCCACCCTCACCGCCACCCAACCGCCAGGACGATTTGGCGCACTCGATCTGGAGGGCGACCTGATCCGCAGTTTCGAGGAAAAGCCGCATGGCGATGGTGCCTGGATCAATGGCGGCTTTTTCGTTCTCTCACCCCGGGTCATCGACTACATCCGGGATGATCACTCGATCTGGGAGCGCGAACCCATGGAACGACTGGCCCTCGAAGGCCAATTGCAGGCCTGGCGGCATGCCGGTTTCTGGCAGCCGATGGACACCCTGCGCGACAAGACCTACCTGGAAGAACTCTGGCAATCCGGTCAGGCACCCTGGAAGACCTGGCCATGAATCCTGATTTCTGGCGCGGCAAGCGTGTACTGCTGACCGGACACACCGGCTTCAAGGGCGGCTGGCTGTCCCTCTGGTTGCAAGAAGCAGGTGCCGAAGTGACCGGCCTTGCCCTGCCCGCCCCCACCACGCCCAGCCTGTTCGAGGTGGCGCGGGTGGGCGTGGGCATGAACTCGGTGCTGGGCGATATCCGCGACCTTGAACAAGTACGCGCCGTGTTCGCGAGCAACCGGCCGGAGATTGTCTTCCATCTCGCGGCGCAGCCCCTGGTCCGCTACTCGTATTCAGCCCCGGTCGAAACCTACGCCACCAACGTCATGGGCACTGTGCACGTGCTGGAAGCGGCACGGCAGATATCCGGCGTGCGCGCCATCGTCAATATCACCAGCGACAAGTGCTACGAGAACCGCGAGTGGCCCTGGGGCTACCGCGAGAACGACCCGATGGGCGGCTATGACCCTTACAGCAACAGCAAGGGCTGCGCGGAGCTGGTGGCGGCGGCCTATCGCAGTTCCTATTTCAACCCGGCCGAGCACGCCCGCCATGGTGTCGCCCTGGCTACGGTGCGCGCCGGCAACGTCATCGGCGGCGGCGACTGGGCGGCGGATCGATTGATCCCCGACATCCTGCGCGCCATCGAGGCCGGCGTTCCGGTCAACATCCGCAGTCCGCGCGCCATCCGCCCCTGGCAGCATGTGCTGGAACCCCTGGACGGCTACCTCAGCCTGGCTGAAAAGCTCTACAGCGAGGGCTGCGCCTATGCGGAAGGCTGGAATTTCGGCCCCGCCGACGACGACGCCAAACCGGTACAGTGGATCGTCGAACACCTGACCCGCGCCTGGGGCGAGGGCGCCTCCTGGCAACTGGACACCCAGCCGCAGCCGCACGAAGCGCACTACCTCAAGCTCGATTGTTCCAAGGCCCGGCTGCAACTCGGCTGGCAACCCAGGTGGAACCTGGCGCACGCCTTGCAATCGATCATCGACTGGCACAAGGCGGCGCGGCAACATGCCGACATGCGCGCCGTCTGCCTGAGCCAGATCGCCGAATACGCTCAACGAGACCCCTCATGAACACCATTGCCCTACGCCAGTTCGTGACGGCTGATGCCGATCACACCATCCATCTGCGGTTGCCCCCCGGCCTTTCCGATCGGGTGGAAGTCATCATCCTGCCGGCAAGCTCCGGCGGGATGCCGGAAGACAGCCTCGCGCTGGCCGCCCTGATGGATGAAAGCGGCTTCGCGAAGAACATCCTCGCCAATCCGGAAGAGGATTGCTGGAATGACCTTTGAAATTGCACCCGGCACGATCTACAGCGCGCTGTTTCCATTCAGCGACCTCAGTGCCACCAAGAAACGGCCAGTCCTGGCGCTCGGCGGCGTCGACGAATACGGCGACGTGCGTGTCGCCTTCATCACCAGAACGCCGGTCGGCGAGGCCAGTGGTTATGCGCTCGGCGCGGAAGACTACGCCGAAGCCGCCTTGCCTTTCCCCAGCCACCTGCGAGTCGACAAGACCTTCAGCCTGCACGCCAGCCGACTCGAAAAACCCGTCGCCAAGCTCAGTCAGGCCGGCTACGAACGCGCCTTGCGCAAGCTGATTGCCCTCGACATCCCCCAACTCGCCGCGCACAAGCTCGGCCCACGACCGTTCAACCCCGGCAGCACACCGGTGCCGCCTTCCGGCAAGGTGATCGGCGCGCCCGAACTGAGCATGATGGTCGATGCCGCGCTCGACGGCTGGCTGACCACCGGCCGCTTCAATGAGGCCTTCGAGCAACGCCTGGCCGGCTTCCTGGGCGCGAAATTCGCGCTCACCACCAATTCGGGCTCCTCCGCCAACCTGCTGGCCTTTTCCGCCCTGACCTCGCCGCGCCTGGGCGAGCGGGCGGTGAAACCCGGCGACGAGGTAATCAGCGTCGCCGCCGGCTTTCCCACCACGGTCAACCCCATCCTCCAGTTCGGCGCGGTGCCGATGTTCGTCGATGTCGACATCCCCACCTACAACATCGATCCGGCCAAACTGGAAGCCGCCATCGGCCCGAAGACAAAAGCCATCATGCTCGCCCACACCCTGGGCAACCCCTACAACCTGGCCGAGGTCAGCCGCCTGGCGAAGCAACATGGCCTTTGGCTGATCGAGGATTGCTGCGACGCCCTCGGCTCGCGCTATGACGGCCGCATGGTGGGCAGCTTCGGCGACATCGGCACACTCAGCTTCTACCCCGCCCACCACATCACCATGGGCGAAGGCGGCGCGGTGTTCACCAACTCGGCCGAACTCAAGCTGATCATCGAATCGTTCCGCGACTGGGGCCGCGACTGTTACTGCCCGCCGGGAAAGGACAACACCTGTGGCAAGCGTTTCGGCTGGAAGCTCGGCGACTTACCCCAGGGCTACGACCACAAGTACACCTACTCGCACCTTGGCTACAACCTCAAGATCAGCGACATGCAGGCCGCCTGCGCGCTGGCCCAGATGGACCGCCTGGAAGGCTTCATCGCCGCCCGCCGGCGCAACTTCGACTATCTCAAAACGCACCTGAAAAGCTGCGAGGAATTCCTCATCCTGCCCGAGGCCACCGAAAACTCCGAACCCTCCTGGTTCGGCTTCCCTCTCACCCTGCGCGACGATGCACCGCTGAGTCGGGTGGACCTGCTCACCTATCTCGACCAGAACAAAATCGGCACCCGTTTGCTGTTCGCCGGCAACCTCACCCGCCAGCCCTACATGAAAGGCCAGAATTACCGGATCGCGGGCGAACTGACCCAGACCGACAAGGTGATGAACGACACCTTCTGGATCGGCCTGCAACCGGCGCTGACGGAAGCAATGCTGGCCTGGTCGGTAGACCGGATCGAGACCATGCTGGGGCTCAGGTTCTGATGCCAGGGCAAGCCTACGATCCCCGCATCCTGCGCAAGACCGTGCTGGACATGGCCTATGCCGGTTCCACCGTCCATATCGGTTGCGCCTTTTCTCTCATCGAACTGCTCGCCGTCCTCTATCGCGATTACCTGCGCTATCCCGGTAATGATCCGGGGGCGCCCGGGCGAGATTATCTGGTGCTGAGCAAGGGCCATGGCGTCATGGCCCAGTACGCCTGCATGTATGAGAAAGGCTGGCTGAGCCGCGAGGATCTGGCTCGCTATTTCGCCGACGGCACTGATCTGAAGGGTCTGGCCGATTCCCGCCTTGCGGGTGTGGAGGCGACCACCGGCTCGCTCGGCCACGGCTTTTCCGTCGCTGTCGGCCTCGCCCTCGGCGCCCGTCTGCGTGGCACCGATCAGCGGGTGTTCGCCGTGGTGGGCGATGGCGAACTCAATGAAGGCCCGATCTGGGAAGGCGCCCTCTTCGCCGCCCACCACCAGTTGCGCAACCTGGTCATGATCGTCGACGAGAACGGCTTTCAGGCGATGGGCCGCACCCGGGATATCCTGCGCATGGAGAATCTTCAGGAAAAGCTGGAGAGCTTCGGTTTCGAGGCGCGCAGCGTCGACGGCCATTCCCAGGAGGGCATCGGCCAGGCGCTCGCGACCCTGCTGGCCAGTGCCTCCGACGCCCCCAAGGCCCTGATCGCCCGCACCGTCAAGGGCAAGGGCGTGTCGTTCATGGAGGATGACAACCGCTGGCATTACACGCGGCTGGACCCGGAGACCTACCGGCAGGCACTGGCCGAAGTGGATGGGAGCCCGGCGCCATGATGCGAGCCGCCTTTTCCGACGCGCTGGTGCGCCTCGCCCGCGCCAACCCGGAGTTACTGCTGCTCACTGGCGACCATGGCTACGCGCTGTTCGACGATTTCCGCCGCCACTGCCCCAAGCAGTACATCAACGCCGGCATCGCCGAGCAGAACATGGTGGGCATGGCCGCCGGCCTGGCCCGAGCAGGTTTTCGGCCCTTCGTCTACGGCCTGAGCGCCTTCGTGCCGGTGCGCGTGGTCGAACAGATCAAACTTGACGTGGCGCACGACCATCTGCCGGTCATCTTCATCGGCGATGGCGCCGGCTTCGTCTACAGCTACCTCGGCACCAGCCACCAGTCCACCGAAGACATCGCCTGTACCCGCGCCATCCCCAATTTGGCCATCTACTCGCCCGGCGACCGCTTCGAGACCACGCTGTGTATGGATCTCGCTTATCAATCCGCCGCGCCCGCCTATCTGCGCCTCGGCAAATCGGATCGTGGCGACGTGCACGCCGCCGTGCCGGCCGCTGAAAGCGGCGCCTTGCTGGCGGTCAAGAACGGTGTACCCGGCGACATCGGTTTCATCGCCACCGGCTCGCTGTTGCGCGTCGCGCGGGATCTCGCCCTGGAACAGTATCCGCGAACGCCGGTGTGGAGCGCTCCCATGCTCAAGCCCATCGACACCCGCCAGGTCGCCGCGATCTGCGCGGCAAGCCGTGTCGTCGTGGTGTTCGAGGAACACTCGATTCATGCGGGACTGGGCTCCATCGTCAGTGAAATCGCGTCCGAACTGGCACCCACCCGCGTCCTGCGCATCGGCGTGCGCGACCGCTTCTCGCGGTACTGTGGCAGCTATGACTATCTGTTGCGCGAACACGGCCTGGACAAACCGGCCATCGCCACCCGAGTAAGTGAATACCTTGCCGGGCTTTGAACCCGTTTCATTAAGCGGCCGACGCCTGTTCCTCACCGGCGGCACAGGCTTCGTCGGCAAGTGCCTGCTCGATTACTTCCGTTGGGTGGCTGAACGCCACGGTGCGGATTTCGAGCTCTGCGTGCTGAGCCGCGACCCGCAAGGATTCGTGGAACGACATACGCAGTACGCCGGCTTGCCCTGGCTGACCTTGATCGCCGGCGACTTGCAGCAACTGCCGACGCTTGCGGTTGACTTTACCGATGTGATCCACGCCGCTGCCGATACCCACAACGTCGCCAGCGGCGTGGCTTGGATTGAACAAATCGTCGGCGGCACTCAACGAATACTCGATTTCGCCGTCGCGCACCGTTGCCAGCGTTTCCTGTTGATGAGTTCGGGCGCGGTCTACGGCCCCCAACCCGCGCATCTGACGCACCTGCCCGAGGACTACAGCGGCGCCCCGCCCACCACGTCACCCGCCAGCGTCTACGGACAGGCCAAGCGTCTGGCCGAGCAACTGTGCACCCAATATTGCCATGAGCACGGCCTGCACACGGTAAGCGCCCGCTGTTTCTCCCTGGTCAGTGAGCATGTGCCGCTGGCGGGGCCCTATGCGATCGGCAACTTCATCGGCGATGCCCTGGCCGGCGGCCCCCTGCGCATCAAGGGTGACGGCAACACGCTGCGCGCCTATCTCTACGGCCTGGACATGGCGCACTGGGTGGTCACCCTATTGCTGCATGGCGAGGCGGGACAGGCCTACAACGTCGGTTCTGACGTCGCCATCAGCATCCGCCAACTGGCGGAACTGGTGGCCGCCACCCTGGCACCGGAGGCGCGCATAGAAAGCGCTTCTGTCGCGGGACAACGCTCGGTCTACGTGCCGGACATCGCACGCTGCCGGCAACTCGGTCTGGAAATCACCACCCCGCTGCAAGAGGCAATCCAGCGCAGCGCTGACTGGATCAGGGCACAGGCAGCACGCTGATCAGCCGGCGAGGTCCGCCGCCAGTCGCTCGCTGACAATGCCTGCAAACCACTCGGCGCTGAACCGCCGCGCCGCTTCACTTTCCAGGAACGCCAGGATGGCCTCCTGATACTCGGCGTAGCGCCTCGCGTCGATGGCTTCGAGATAAGCATGCAGGGAAGGCATGTCCGCAAACCGGCGGCGATCGATGAAACATTCGGCCGGAATCAGCTCGCTGACATTGTCCGCGCCCCAGTAGATCGGCACACAACCGGCCAGCAGGCTGTCGATGATCTTTTCCGTGACGTAGTTGGGCAGGTCGCGCACGTTCTCATAGCAGTAGGCGAACTTGCAGCGACGCATCACCTCGCTTTTCAGACGCACTTCGCCGCGATAGCTGGGAAACGGCTTGTAACCGTAGAGCTGGCTGCGCAGGCGGTCGATTCTGCGGCGCAGCTTGCTCCAGGCACCGAGGCCGCGCGCCGGCTTGTTCCAGCCCATGCCGTAGAGGGCAAAGCGCTCCGGCGCGTGTTGCTCGTACCAGCGGATGACGCTCAGACGCTCCTGGTAGAGATCACACGCCAGTTCGTAGGGAAAACCCTTGTTGGCGTTGATCAGGCAGGCGAACAGGTCGCGTTCGGAGAAGGGTTTGAATGGTTCCCAGGCGATCTGGTTGGGGACCAGGATGGGGGTGACATTGCCCAGATCGAAGAACTTCGGGTTCCAGGTGAAAGCGTGGCGAAACTTGCGGAAATAGTCGCGGTCGTCGTTGAAGTGGTTGATATACGGGTTCTCCAGCGCGACCAGATAACGGGGCACTTCGGAAGCCGGCAACGTCCGCCCCTCGACATGCAGTTCGAAAGCCACCTCGCGACCGGCATTGATATCCGGGGTATTGATCTCGATGCCGCGCGCCAGCAAAGCCTGGCGCAATACGATGGGCGTGTAGGTGGGGTTGAACCGGTGTACCGAGTCCTCGCTGGAGAACATCGAGTTGTTACTGTGCCCATCCTGAAAGATGCTGCCAAGGATCATGCCGGCTTCCTGGTGAGGTGTTTGAGCGAGATCTTGCGCAGCAACGCGCCGAGATCGGCAACGCGCAAATGGCGGCGTAGCCGCTGCCAGCGCAGGAAGCGCCGCATTCGCGCCGCGCGCAGCGGCTTGCCGGCCTGGCCGGCAACCAGCTTCTTGTAGAGGAAATAGCGGTAGTCGCTCAATCCCATCTGATCCACGCAGGCCGGACAGTGCTTGATGAAGCCCAGAAAGCGCAGGCGGTCGCGTGCCGATTCCCGCAAGCCATCGTTGCCGCCGTGAATGTGGTAATCCATCAGCGGCTTGTTGCACCAGACCACCCGGCCGAGCGTGGCGAGGCGCAGCAGCCAGGTGACATCGGCGTATTTGCCGCCCGCTTCCGGAATGCGCTCGCTGCCCGCCAAGGCGGTGCGACAAACATAGCCGGGGAAGGGCGCGATGCCGGTTTGATGGCGGCCGAAATAGCGATGGAACAGTTCGCGAGCGGAATCGATCACCTGGTATTGGCCGAAAGCGCGCACGCTCGCCGTCCGTGTACCGTCTTCCAGATTCACCACCCAGGCGTTGGCGCCCAAGGCCACGGCGTCGGGGTAGCGCATGCTGGTCAGTTGCATCTCTGCGACGAAGTCCGGTCCCATCAGATCGTCGTCATGGAACAGGCAGAAATAGTCGGCGGCGGCCTCGGCAATGCAGGCATTGAAGTGCGCCAACGCTGGCAGGCAGCCGCGCTGGACGATCCGCACGCCGGGGAAATCGCGCGCCACCATCTCGGCCACACGCATGTCGCTGGAGTTATCAGAAACGATCAGGCGAAAGCCCCCGCCGCCCTGCTCCAGGATGGACTCGATAGCCGACTTCGTCGACTCGGGCCGGTTGTGGCAGAGCAGGAAGATGTCCAGCCAGGGGGCCACGCTCATCGGTATCGCGCCAGAGTCGACTTGAGCGAGCGGACTAGACGCGAAGGCCAGGATTTACGCTTGGCCTGTTTACCGTGATCGAGCTGGTATTGCCAATTCGACTGACACAGCACACCCAGGTACTCGCCTTGCAATTTTTCCGCCGTCTCGCCGAGACGGCGCTGCGCGTGCCATTGCCAGTTGTAGTGATAGACGCGAAACAAGGGTTCGATAGGCAGTAGCGGGATGCTATGAAAATGCAGCAGGGCCTCGCCATACCAGCGCAATTCGCTGGGCCGTTCGCAAATGGCATCCCAGAGGGTCATGCCCTTGGGCTGCAGATACTGTTCATCGAGATCCCGCCAGACTTGCGCCGCCCAGATCACCGGGGTCGGACCGAAGTCGTAATCCGGCCCTTCCCGGCCGAAGGCCGCCTTGAGCAGGGCGCAATCTCGATGGTGGTCCTCCGCCACGCGGGTGATGCCCTTGTTGCGGGCCAGTTGCAAAAGCTCCTTGGCCTGGTGCATGACCGTGTAGGGGTGCCCTTGCGCATCGAGGAAATCGCCGTGATGGAAGTCGCGGATGAACTCGCTTTCCGAATCCAGGCACAGGTAGCTGTCACAGCCTGCGAAGCGCCAGAACTCGCTCTTCACCACCTGCTGCGACTGGCGCCCGTCCCAGGAACGGTAGGCGGCGAGGTCGGCGCGCGGATTGGCGCGCACGATGTCTTCGTCGCTGACCCAAACCAGGCCATCCGGATGGCCCAGCGTGGCTTCGAACAAGCGCCTATCCGCCGCGGGAATGCTGATATACAACGGGATTCGGTCGCGGTTGTGGCGTTCCACGCTGCGCCAGAGGCGCTCGACGCGCCTGAGGTCGCCGGCGTAGGACTTGCAGAACAACAGGAAGGAGGCCATGGGTCGATTTTGTGGGGTCACGGTCGGGCATGTGGCCTGATGACCGGGGTCAGCGGCCATCGCGTCCCTGTTCCCGCAGATACATCAGCTTCACATAGCGGTAATACACCGCCTCGGCACTGGTCACCGCCAACAGGAAACCCTCGCGACCATCAAGAAACCCCGCACGCAGGAAATAGGTCCGCAGGAAAGCCCATAAGCCATGCCCCACCGCCTTGCCCAGCCCGCCCTGTTTGCCCCGTGCCAGGGCCTGTTCGGCGCCGGCGCTGGAATAGTGGTTGATCTTGCTGAGCACCTCATCCAGGGTACGAAAGCTCTCATGCAGGAGTGGCGCGGTCAGACGCCCCGCCGTGCCCTCGAACACCAAGCGTTCATGCACCAAATCATCGCTGAAGCGGGCGGCACCCCGTCGGAACAGGCGGAAAACATAATCCGGCCACCAGCCCGAGTGATTCATCGAGCGCCCGCAAAAACTGGAGCTGCGCGGCAGTTCGTAGACCTCGGCCTTGGGTGCGGCGATCACGGCCTGGATCTCGGCGGCCAATTCGGGGGTCAGGCGCTCGTCGGCATCGAGCGACAGCACCCAGTCGCCACCGGCCAGATCAAGGGCACGATTTTTCTGCGGGCCGAAACCGGGCCAATCGGCAGTTACCTGGACCTTGTCGGTGAACTTGCGCGCGAGTTCCAGCGTGCCGTCCGTACTACCGGAATCGAGCACGATGATCTCGTCGGCGAACGCGACAGCTTCAAGGGTCGCCGCCAGGCGCGAGGCCTCGTTCTTGGTGATGAGGATGACCGAAAGACGGGGCATTCGTCAGGGCGCCAAACGCCGCGCGCAGGCGTCGCGAAAAAGTTGCCGTAATTCGCCATCGGCAGGCGAGATGCCGAGATTCTCTGCACAGTAATCGAGCAGTTGCGCCGACGTGGCGTAGAGCATGGGGGTCAGTTCACGCAAGGTGTTGAAGTGCTCGGCGATGAGTGCGTAGTCGATTTCATAGTCATGCGCAGCCAGGTTTCGCGCGGTGCGGCAGGTCTGCCAGGCTTCTGTGCTTTCCACCACCCCGACTTTCACAAAAAACGCCAGGACTTTCAGGAAGGAATCGTTGCGTTCGCCGGCCAGTAGAAGGGCATGACGCATGGCGGCGCCCAGGGTGTCTTGCAGTTTGGCGAAGCGCTCATTGACCGCAGCCAGGGGTTCGAACAATTCCGTATCGGTTTTCCGAACTTCGAGCAGGCCGGGTTCGAGGGGAAAGGGGAGCTTCCGCTCGGAGGCGTCGAGAAAATGCACGCAGCGTTGTACCGCTTCCAGCAGGTTGGCGAGGTGTCGGCGTTCCGCCTGGAGCAAGATCGGGTCAAGAGCCATGTCGGGACGAATCGAGCGGAACCGCCTGAGCCAGTGCGATGGTCTGGAATGGCGAAGTGGCCTGGCCGGGCTGAAGGGCGATCAGGTCGATGGGCAGATGCAGTCGATCTTCCAGTTCGTTCTTGATGCGTGCTCGCTGCAAAATCGGCACGACGGAATCGCTTTCTATCAGGAGATCGACATCACCGCCCCGCACCTGATCGTCAAGCCTTGATCCATAGAGCAACACGCGATGCGAACCGGGAACATGACGGCGTACGGTGGTGAGGATGAGGTGGCATTGATCAGGTGTGAGGCGCATGCGGCGAGTTTAGCAAGGTAGGGTGGAAAAGCGGTTTTATCGCGCCTGCCGCCGTATGTTTGGCATTCGGCGGATAACGCCGGCAAAAAGCTGCCGGCTCATCTGCCCTACGCGTACTCATTCGATACACCCCGACATCACCCCCAGCACCCGTTCCGGCCCCAGCTTGTTCAGGCAATCGAGGTGACCGAGCGGGCATTCGCGTTTGAAGCAGGGGCTACAGTCCAGGCCGAGGCGGACCACGTTCGCCTTGTCCGAATAAGGCGGTGTGTAGCCGGGGTCGGTGGAGCCGTAGACGGCGATCACCGGGACATCCACGGCGGCGGCGATGTGCATCAGGCCGGAGTCGTTGCTGACCACGGCGTCGGCGCAAGCGAGGAGGTCGACGGTTTCTTCGAGGGTGGTCTGGCCGGCAAGGTTGGCGCAGAGGTCGCCGGTCAATTGGTTGATCGTGTCTGTTACCGATTTGTCCTTGGCCGATCCGAACAGCCAGACTTGCCAGCCTTGTTCCATTTTGGCGCGCGCCACCGCCGCGTAATGGGCTTCCGGCCAGCGTTTGGCGGGGCCGAATTCGGCGCCGGGGCAGAGGGCGAGGATGCAGCGGTCGCGCTTGAGGCCGAGGCGGGCAAGGCTGGCTTGTTGGGCTTCCAGGTTGATGGATAGCCGGGGTTGCGGGGCCTGAGAAATCCCATCTTCGATGACGTCGTCCCCTGCCCCCCTTTGCGAAAGAGGGGGTGCCGCCGCCGGATAAGCCAGGGCGCTGTAGCGCTCCACCAGGCGCGGCATCGCCTTTTCATCGAGCCGGCGTTTGTCGTTGAGCAGGCCGTGACGGAATTCGCCGAGGTAGCCGGTACGTAGCGGAATGCCGGCGAAGAAGGGGACCAGGGCGGATTTCCATGAATTGGGCAGGACGAAGGCCTGGTCATAGCCTGCGCGCGACAGTTCGCGGCCGAGACGCCAGCGCTCGGCCAAGCCGAAACTGCCGTGCGCGAACGGCGCCACCAGGGCGCGCCGCACTTCCGGCATGCGCGCGAGTATCCCGTGCGACCAGGCCGGGGCGAGCACGTCGAGTTCGAGGCCGGCTTCAATGCCAACTTCGCGCGCGGCCAGTGCCTTGAACAGGCTTTGCGCCATCAGCATGTCGCCCACCCAGGACGGGCCGACGACCAGGCAGCGATAGGGAATTTCCCGGCCTACCGCCATCAGGACGGGTTTTGTTCCAGCCAATCCAGATACCTGGGCACGCCCTCTTCCACCGCCATGAACTCCGCCGTGTAGCCGGCCAGGCGCAGTTTGCCGATGTCCGCCTGGGTGTAGCTCTGGTAGCGGCCCTTGAGATGATCCGGGAACGGCACGTAGTCGATCTCGCCGCGGCCGTGGTGTTTGATCACCGCGCGCGCCACGTCGTTGAAGCTCTGCGCGCGGCCGGTGCCAACGTTGAAGATGCCGGAGACGCCGGGGTTGTCAAGCAGCCACAGCTTTACCGCGACGGTGTCGTCAACGTGGATGAAGTCGCGCAGTTGCTCGCCGTTGCCGTAGCCGTCGGTACCTTCGAACAGCTTCACCTTGCCGTCCTTGAGTATCTGGTTGTGGAAGTGGAAGGCGACGCTGGCCATGCTGCCCTTATGCTGCTCACGCGGGCCATAGACGTTGAAGTAGCGCAGGCCAGCCACCTGGCTGGTCAGCGCGTTCCAGTGGCGACGTAAATACTGGTCAAACTGGAATTTTGAGAAGGCATACAGGTTGAGCGGCCGCTCGTACTGACGCGCTTCCTTGAACACCGGACCCATGCCGTAGACCGAGGCGGAGGAGGCGTAGATGAACGGGGCTTCGATGGACTGGCTCCAATGCAGCAGGGTCTTGGTGTACTCGAAGTTGTTCTTCATGATGAATTCGCCATCCCACTCGGTGGTGGCGGAACAGGCGCCTTCATGGACGACCGCGTCGATTTTGCCAAACTCCCAACCGGCCTGGATGCGCTTGATGAAATCGAGCCGATCGACGTAATCGACGATGTCGCAGTCGGCCAGATTCCTGAATTTGATGCCTTCCTTGAGATCGTCAACCACCAGGATGTCGGAAATGCCGCGCTGGTTGAGCGCTTTGACCATATTGCTGCCGATGAGGCCGGCGCCGCCGGTGATGATGAACATGTTTCAGCCCTTCTTGATGGTTGCGATCAGACCGGAGGTGGAGTGTCCCGGCACAAAGGTCAGAATTTTTACTTCGCCGCCCGCCGCCAGGACGCATTCGCCGCCGGCGATGTCCGTGGGCCGGTAATCGCCGCCTTTCACCAGCACATCCGGGCATATCCGGCAGATCAGGCGTTGTGGGGTGTCTTCGGAAAATGGCACCACCCAGTCCACCGCCGCCAGGGCGGCGAGCACTGTCTGGCGGGCGGCGAGCGGGTTGACCGGACGGCCCTCTCCTTTCAAGCGGCGCACGGAATCATCGTCGTTCACCGCCACGATCAGGCGGTCGCCCAAGGCGCGCGCCTGTTGCAGGTAGGTGACGTGGCCGGCATGGAGGATGTCGAAGCAGCCATTGGTCATGACGATGCGTTCCCCCGTGGCGCGCGCCCGCGCCACCAAGGCCAGGAGATCGTCTTCCGAAACGGCGCCGGTCGGTACCGGCAGGTGCTGTTCCATCGCCGCCGCCAGTTCGGCGGGCGACACTGTGGCGGTGCCGAGTTTGCCGACCACCACGCCCGCCGCCAGGTTGGCCAGCGCCACCGCGTCGAACATCGGCTCACCCGCCGCCAGGGCCGCCGCCAGCACCGCGACCACCGTGTCGCCGGCGCCGGTGACGTCGTAGACCTCGCGCGCGTGGGTGGGCAGGTGCAGCGGGGCATGGCCGCGTTGCAGCAGGCACATGCCCTTCTCGCTGCGCGTGACCAGGAGGGCGTCCAGCTCCAGCGCATCACGCAGGGCGCAGCCCTTGGCGGCCAGGTCGGCCTCATCGGCGATCCGGCCGGCCACCGCCTCAAACTCCACCTGGTTCGGCGTCAGCAGGGTGGCGCCGCGATAGCGCTGGAAATCCGAGCCCTTCGGGTCGATCACCACCGGCAGGCCGCGTTCGTGCGCGGCGCGAAGCAAAGGCTGGGTGTCGCGCAGCACGCCCTTCGCATAATCGGACAACACCACCGCCTTCGCCCGCGGCAAGGCTTGCAGAAAGCGGCCGAGGATGCCACTGCCATCGCAGGCCTCGAAGCCATCCTCGAAATCCAGGCGGATGAGCTGCTGATGCTTGGAAAGGATACGCAACTTGGTGATGGTGCGGCTGCCGGGAACCACCACGAAATCGCTGGAAACGCCACGAGCCTGTAGACGCTCGGCGAGCAGACCGGCTTCGGCATCCTCGCCCACCAGGCCAACCAGGGCCACACGGGCGCCCAGGGCGGCGGCGTTGAGCGCCACGTTGGCGGCGCCGCCGGGGCGCAATTCGTCGTCTTCCACCTTGACCACCGGCACCGGCGCTTCCGGTGAAATGCGCGAAGTCGGCCCCTGCCAATAGCGGTCCAGCATCACATCACCCACGACCAGGACGGAGGCAGTTGAAAAATCGGGCAAATTCAAATGCATGAAGGGGGAATTGGGTGGTTAAATCGGTGCGTAGTTTACTTGGGTCAACTCTACTTGCGCCCCATTTCCCATGCCTTCGATTTCAGCCACGATTTCAGCCACACTCGACGCCCATCTGGAAGCCATCAGGGCGCTGCGAACACAGGAAGCCACGATTCGGGAACTCGGTGAAATGCTGGTGGCCCGCCTGCGCGCCGGCAACCGAATTTTCCTGTGCGGCAATGGCGGCAGCGCGGCGGATGCGCAGCATATCGCGGCCGAAATGGTCTGCCGTTTCGAGACCCACCGCCGCGCCCTGCCCGCCATCGCCCTGACCACCGACACTTCCGCGCTCACCGCCATCGGCAACGACTTCGGCTATGAGCGGGTGTTCGCCCGCCAGGTCGAGGCGCTGGCGCGGCCCGGCGACCTGCTGATCGGCATTTCCACCAGCGGCAACAGCGGCAACATCATCGCCGCCGTGGAACAGGCGAACGCGATGGATGTAGCCACCCTCGGCCTGCTCGGCGGTGAAGGTGGACAACTGCTCGACATCGCCGCCCACGCTTTGGTCGTCCCCTCCCATGTAACCGCTCGCATCCAGGAGTGCCACATCCTCATTGGCCACCTCTGGTGCGGCATGATCGACGCGGCGTTCGCGGAATCTGTGTAGCGCCGGCTTCCAGCCAGCTTGTTTAAAGACGCCGGCAGGGATGCCGGCGCTACAGCAGGTCGATCGCTTTTTGCCCCCAACACCATGTCCTCCCCAGCCATCCTTTCTGTCTCCGAACTCAACCGCCTGGCGCGTCTGGCGCTGGAAAAGGCGCTGCCTTCGTGCTGGGTGGCGGGGGAGATTTCCAATCTCAGCCGAGCGTCGTCCGGGCACTGGTACTTCACGCTCAAGGATGCCCAGGCCGGGGTGCGCTGCGCCATGTTCCGCAACCGCAACCAGTTCGTGGACTGGCAGCCGCGCGAGGGCGACCGTGTGGAACTGCGCGCGCAACCGACCTTGTACGAAGCGCGCGGCGACTATCAACTGATCGTCGAGGCGATGCGCCGCGCCGGTGCCGGCGCCCTGTTCGAGGCTTTTCTCAAGCTGAAGGCGAAACTGGAAGGGGAAGGCCTGTTCGCGCCGGAACGCAAACGCGCCCTCCCCCCCTACCCGCGCGGCATCGGCATCATCACCTCGCCGCGGGCCGCCGCGCTGCGTGATGTCCTCACCACCCTGAAGCGCCGCTGGCCGGCCGCCGCCGTGGTGCTCTACCCCACTCCGGTGCAGGGTGCCGAAGCACCCGCCGGTTTGCGCACCGCCTTGGGCCAAGCCGCCAGCCGCGGGGAATGCGATGTGCTGCTGTTGGTGCGTGGCGGCGGCAGCCTGGAAGACCTGTGGGCATTCAATGACGAAGAACTGGCGCGCGCCATCGCCGCCAGCCCGATCCCGGTGGTATGCGGCGTCGGCCACGAAACCGACTTCACCATCGCCGATTTTGTCGCCGACCTGCGCGCGCCCACGCCCACCGGCGCCGCCCAGCTCGCCACGCCGGAGCGCGAGGAACTCGCGCAGCATCTCGGCCACCTGAACCGGCGCCAGATTCAGGCGCGGCGCCACCACCTGGATACGCTGGCACAACGCCTGGACAGTCTCAGCCGCCGCCTGCGCCACCCGGCGCAACACCTGGCCGCGCAACGCCAGCATCTCGATCACCTGGCCAATCGTTTGCGCCTGGCGCGGATTACACAGCGGGAACGCGCGAGTCAACGACTCACCCGTTTGCGTGAACGCCTGGCCGCCGGCAAACCGAATCCGGACGCGCTGCGCGAACCGCTGGCGCGGTTACAAACCGCGCTCGCGCGCGCCTGGGCCGGCCACCCCGCACGTTTGCGCCTAGCCGCCCTCACGGCTCATCTTGGCCACCTCAACCCGCAAGCGGTGCTGGAACGTGGCTACAGCATCACCCGCGATACGCGGGGCCGCGTGGTCAGGGATGGCGCGGGGCTGGAGGAAGGAGAGCGGCTCGATCTGACCTTCGCGGTAGGCGGCGCAAGCGTGCGGGTAGCCCACGAGCGTTAACGTTTGTTTCATGTAGATAGCGGCTTGTCCGCGTTTGCCCTCGGACCTACCATGGCCACGGTTTCCACTCAACCGAAAAGGATCCTCATGAAGCTCTCCATCGTGTTGCCCACGCTGGCCCTGGCGCTCGCCGCGGCCACCTCATTCGCCACCACCCCTGCGCAAGCCGCCGAACCCATCGTCATCAAGTTCTCGCATGTGGTCGCTCCCAATACGCCTAAAGGCCGCGCCGCAGACTACTTCAAGAAGTTGGCCGAGGAACGCAGCCATGGCCGCGTCAAGGTCGAGGTCTATCCGAACAGCCAGCTCTACAAGGACCGCGAGGAAATGGAAGCCCTCCAGATCGGCGCGGTGCAGATGCTGGCGCCCTCGCTGGCGAAATTCGGGCCGCTCGGCGTACGTTCCTTCGAGCTATTCGACCTGCCCTACATTTTCCCCAACAAGGAAACCCTGTACCGGGTGATGGACGGCGACATCGGCAAAAAGCTGTTCACCCTGCTCGACGCCAAGGGCATCACCGGCCTGGGCTTCTGGGATAACGGATTCAAGCAGATGAGCGCGAACACTCCACTGCATTCGCTGGCGGATTTCAAGGGTCTGAAAATGCGCATCCAGTCTTCCAAGGTTCTGGAAGCACAGATGCAGGCGCTGGGCGCCAACCCGCAGGTCATGGCGTTTTCCGAGGTCTATTCGGCGCTGCAACAAGGGGTGGTGGACGGCACCGAGAACCCCATGTCCAACCTCTACACCCAGAAGATGCATGAAGTGCAGAAGCATCTGACCCTCTCCGACCACGGCTATCTGGGCTATGCAGTGATCGTCAACAAGAAATTCTGGGGCGACCTGCCGGCCGACCTGCGCGCCACCCTGGACCAGGCGATGCGGGACACCACGGTGTTCGAGCGCAAGATCGCCCAAGTAGAGAATGACGAGGCCCTGGCCAAGGTGAAGGCGGCCGGCACCACCCAAGTCTACGTACTGCCTTACAAGGATCGTGTGGTCTGGCAAAAGGCGCTGCTGCCAGTGCACAAGGCATTCGAGGAAAAGATCGGCCATGACCTGATCCAGGCCACTTATCGGGTCGCCGCCCAGGTGGAAAAGGAAAAAACCACCGCTCGCGCCAGTAAGCACAAGGCGGCCAAGCCCGAGAAGAAGTAAGCGGCACACTTCATCAGCCCCGGCCTCGCGCCGGGGTTTTTTTGCCACCGTAGTTGCCACCGTAGTTGCCACAAACTTGCAGGGGAAGTTTCATGTTCCACCGCACGCTGGATCGTCTGGAGGAGTGGCTGATCCTGACCTTCATGGCCACCGCCACCCTGGTCACCTTCGTTTCCGTGGCGATGCGCTATCTGATGGGCACCGGCTTCACCTGGGCCACGGAACTCACCATTTATCTGTTCATCTGGATGGCCAAATTCGGCGCCGCCTATGGCGTGCGCACCGGTATCCACGTTGGCGTGGACTACGTGGTGAACAAGGTAGAGGGCTCGATGCGGCGCTTTCTGGTCATTGCCGGCATGGTTCTGGGCATCACTTTCACCGGGGTCATCGCCTTTTTTGGTGCCCGCTGGGTGATTTTTATCCACGGCACGGGGCAGGTTTCGCCCGACCTGGAATGGCCGATGTGGATCATCTATCTGGCGATCCCTTTCGGTTCCGGCCTGATGTGCTACCGCTTCATCCAGTCCCTGACGAAATTCCTGCGTAGCGGCCAGACTCCCTCGGCCGGGCCGGTTTCCGATCTGCGCGCAGGCGCCCTGAAAGAGGATGCGCAATGACCGCCGCCCTCATCATGGGCATCCTTACCCTCATGCTCATCACCGGCACCCCCATCTCCATCGCCCTGGGGATGACCGTGCTGGTATTCATGCTGTTCTTTTCTTCGTTCGACATGGTGACGGTGAACATCATCTCACAGCGCCTTTTCACCGGCCTGGAGAGCTTCGCCATCATGGCCGTGCCGTTCTTCGTGCTGGCCGGCGCCTTCCTTACCGATGGCGGCGTCGCCAAACGCATCATCAAGTTCGCGGTGAACCTGGTTGGCTGGATGCCGGGCGGCCTGGCGATGGCCAGCGTGGTGGCCTGCGCCTTCTTCGCCACCCTGTCCGGCTCCAGCCCGGCGACGGTGATGGCGATCGGCTCGCTGATGCTGCCGGCGATGATCCAGCAGGGCTACCCGAAAGGGTTTTCCACCGGCGTCATCGCCTGTTCCGGCTCGCTCGGCATCCTGATTCCGCCGTCCATCGTCCTCATCATCTACGCGGTGGCGACCTCGGAATCCGCCGGCAAGCTGTTCGTCGCCGGCATCGTGCCAGGCATCCTGCTGGCCCTGGTGCTGATGGGCGTGGCCTTCCTCTACGCCAAGAAGCACCACTTTCCCACCATCCCGCGCGCCAGCTTCAAGGAGGTCGTGAAATCTTTTTTCGATGCTTTCTGGGGCCTGATGCTGGTAGTCATCGTCATGGGCGGCATCTACGGCGGCCTCTTCACCCCCACCGAAGCGGCCGCGGTGTCAGCGGTATATGCCTTCCTTTGCGCCAGCTTCATCTACCGTAGTCTGCCGCTGCGTGACGTTCCCAAGGTGCTGCTGCATGCCGCCAACACCTCGGCGATGCTGCTGTACATCATCACCAACGCCATCCTGTTCAACTTCCTTCTCACCTCCGAGCAGATCCCGCAGGCGTTGTCGCAATGGGTCGTGGAGATGCATCTGCAATCCTGGCAGTTTTTGCTGGTGGTCAATCTGGTGCTGTTGCTGGCCGGGCAGTTCATGGAGCCCAGTTCCATCATCCTGATCCTGGCCCCCTTGTTCCTGCCCATCGCAAAAGCCTTGGGCATCGACCCGATCCACCTGGGCATCATCATGACCATCAACATGGAAATCGGCATGGTCACGCCGCCGGTGGGCCTCAACCTCTATGTCGCCAGCCACCTCTCACACCTGGGGCTGACCGAGGTCTCCAAGGCCGCCCTGCCCTTCGTGGGCGTCATGCTGCTGTATCTGGCCCTGATCACCTACGTCCCAAGCATCTCGATGTTCCTGGTGGACAGGCTGTATCCCTCCAACCCGGCTGCCGTCGCCTTGCCGGCGCAGGTGTTCGATTGAGTCGGCGTTGCCACCTTTGCGCCTGCCGGCGCAGTCCGCTCCCATGGCATGGCGGTTGTTTCACGGTAAACAAGATAGAATCGCCCGGCCAAATCGGCCACGCGCCATGGTGCAAGCACCGGCGGTACATCTGATCAATGGAGGAAGCATGCCGACAGAGGCACAAACGGTTCTTTATGTGCGCTTGCCTTGCTGGAAAATCTATCCGGGTGGGGTCATTTATGTCGCCGACTACATTCACAAACAACGTCCCGGCATCCGCCAGCATCTGCTCGATCTGGCCTTGATCGCTTCGGGAGAACGCAGGCGGGTACTGGCACAACACCTGCGGACCCTGAAGCCCGACATCGTCGCTTTTTCCTGGCGCAACATGCAGTCCTTCGGCCCCCATCCGGAGGACGACGCACTCGACGTGGTCATGAACTTCGATCACTCGCCGATCTGGCGGCGCAGGCTGAGGGCTGCCTGGGACGCCATACGAATTGTCTGGGACTACACGGCCAGCCGCTTGCACAACTTCGGCTACATGAAACTGGTGCGCCGTCTGCTGCCAACGACGCGGATTGTCGTCGGCGGGACGGCGGTATCCATCTTCGGCAAATACGTCGCCGAGAAATGTCCGCCGGACAGCATCGTCGTTATCGGCGAGGGCGAAGACACCATGCTGTCGATCGTCGATGGTTTCGTCGCTCCCATCGGCGAGTACTTCCACAAGGATGCAATGGGCCAGGTCACGCATCGGGCGCGCGTGGAAACCTTCAACCTGCCGAGCCTTACCGCCGTCGATTTTCCCTACGTAGAATCCATTTTTCCGAATTTCCACGACTATCTCGATGGCGATATCGGAGTCCATACCAAGCGCGGTTGCCCACTACAGTGCCATTTCTGTCTCTACAACAAGATCGAAGGGCCGAACCAGCGTTATCGGGACCCGGTCGAAATCGCCAAGGAAATCGAGACGCTCAGCAAGCGCTATGGCGTCAAACGTATCTGGTTCACGGACGCCCAGTTCTGCTCGACCAAACGGAGTGTCGATCACGTCGAGAAAATCCTCGACGAAATGCTGGCGAGGAAAATCGATATCCACTGGTCCGGTTATCTCCGACTTAACCACCTGACCCCCGCGGTCGCTCGCAAGATGGTGGACAGTGGCATCAGCAGCATTGATCTGTCGTTCACCGGCTCTCAGGAAATCATCGACAGCCTGACCCTGGGTTATTCGCTGGATCAGCAGATGGAGGCCTTTCGTATGTTCAAGGCCAGCGGGCTCACCGACCAGAAGGTCAAGCTGTACATGCCCCTGAATGCCCCTGGCGAGACGGTCTGCACCCTGAACAAGAGCATCGAAAAGATCAACGAGCTGTACGCGTTATTCGGTCGCGACAATGTATTGCCGTTCATCTTTTTCATCGGCATCCAGCCCAATACCCCGGTCGAGCGTCTGCTGATCGGCCAGGGTTACCTGCCGGCCGACTACAACCCGCTCAGTTTCAATCCCTTCGTCATCAAGAAATTGCTCTACAACCCGCTGCCGCTTGGCCGACTAATCGGGCGCGCCTACCTCGAAGCACTGGAGGCGCCCAACAACGACTTCGACTATATCGGTCGCGCAACCATGGACATCATCGACCGGGAACTGTCGAAACCGGAGATCCTCGCCGCCTGCAGGGAGGCCGAATCCCGGCAGAAAGAAAGACGGTCTATCCGCATCCGGACTTCACCCATCCCGATTCCGGATTTGGCCAGCGCCGAAACAACGACAACCTGTGGCCAGCCCTAACAGCCATGGCCTTGATGCCGCCCCGGAGGATGAAACCGGGCGCACTTGTAGCGCCGGCTTTATGGCCTGAATGGCCGGTATCCTTTAGGGCCAGCCGGCGTCTTTCTGATTAGGCCTACGAAGCCGGCCTACGAAGCCGGCTGGAAGCCCGGCGCTACAGTGGGGGTGCTGGCTTGTTTCACGTTAAGCATTTTGCTTCAACCGCCGTTTCCAGAATCCCGCAGCACCCTGGGCACCAAGCAACCCACCTTGCCCGCCGCGCAGATCGGCTTCGTGGCGGCGCTAGGCGATCATCAGACAATTCATCGGCCTGGCCGCGCTCCCTTGTGTTGCCGATTCCACTCTTCCATGAAGCTCTTCAGCTTGCCTTCGCGCACCTGGCCGGGGACGAACATGACGATCTCGCCGGTGGGGTCGTATAGGTAAGAAGTCGGGAAGAAGTCCACCGGGCCGACCTGGCGGTAGATGCTGGCGGGGTCGCGGCGCGAACCGCCGGCGACGATGGTGACCTCGAAATCATGGCTTTTCGCCGTTTCCCGCACGGAATTCGCATCCGGTCCGTAGTCGAGGCCGACGCCGATCACCACGAAGTCGCGACGCTGATTGAGCTTGTTGAGGGTCGCCGTCTCGGCCCAGCAAAGCGGGCACCAGGGCGCCCAGAAATTCACCAGCACCCATTTTCCCCGGTAGTCGGATAGCCGCAGGCTCTTGCCAGCGACATCGGTGAACCGAAAGTCGATGGCCTTTTCGGGGGTTGCCTTCTCGGCAAGGGCCGGCGGCGACAGGAATGCGGCCAGGGCCAGCGCGAGCAACGCGCGTTTGATCAGGTTTCCAGTTTTCATTTCGAGTCTTTACCTTTTACCCAGACATAAAACATCGGCAGATAGAACAGGCTCAGGACCGTGCCGATGAGCAAGCCGCCGATGGCGGTATCGGCCAGTGGCGACAGGCGTTCCAGCCCGACGGCGTGCTCCAGCGCCACCGGCAGCAGGCCGGCGATGGTGCCGAAGGCGGTCATCAGGATGGGACGATAGCGCAATCGGATGGAATCACGTGCAGCTTCCAGGGGTTTGGCGCCATCGCGCTCGCGGGTGTGTATAAAATCCACCATCAGGATGGAATTTTTCACGATGATGGAGAACAGCAGAATGATGCCCAGGATGGCCGGTAGCGCCATTGCCTTGTCGAACAGGAGCAGGCCCCACACCGCGCCGATGGCCGACAGCGGCAGCACGATCATGGCGATGCCGGCCAGCGTGAAGCTGCCATAGGCAGGCACCAGCACCGCGAACAGCAGCAGCATGCCCAGCATCATGCCGGCCATCATCGCCTTGCTGGATTCGGTGCCCTGGCCGTTGTCGCCCTTTTCCACCAGCGTGACGCCGGGCGGCAGCACGGCGCGGGCGGCGGCTTCCGCCTGCGCGGCGAGAACGCTGGATGGCGCCTTTTCGCGCCAGGCGAGCACGTCCAGACTGTATTGCATGCGGTCACGGGTCAGCGTGGAAACCGCCTGGGCTCGGGCCAGGGTGCCCAGTTCACCCAAGCTGACTGACTGGCCATTCGGGGTCTGGATCGGCAGCAGCATCAGCGTCGCGGGTTCGGCGCGGTAGGCGTCGCTGAAGTAGCTGCGCACCGGAATCGCGCTCACGGTGGACAGTTTGGACAGGCTGGCCACCGCGCCACCTTTCAGCGGCAGTTGCGCCACCACCATTTCCGGCGTCAGGCCCAGGCTGCGCAGGCGTTCCTCGTCCAGGGTCAGGACGGTTTCCTGGGCATCGGCATCCCACACGGCGGACACCGAAGTCAGCCCCGGCACCTTGGCCAGCGCCTCCCGCACCTTGGCGGCGGCTTCCGGCAGACGGCGCCAGTCCTCGGAATAGAGGCGAATATCCACCGTCGCCTTGATGGTGGACAGCGGGGTGATGCCGTAGCCGTAGACATCGGCGGCGGTAACGCCAGGCAACGCGGCCAGGCGTTTACGCAGATCGGCCTCGATGCTCCAGGTGTCTTCACTGCGCTCGAAGCGATTGACATAGGCCAGGGTGAAGGTGGCCTCGGCCGGCAGTTGGCCGGAGCCGAGCGAGATCACACCCGGCTCGGAGCCGAACACCAGGCTGACCCGTTTCAGGCGCTTGTCCTGCATCAATTCCTTTTCGAACGCGGCCAGACGGGCCTCCGCCACCGCCACCGGCTCGTTGGCGGAAAAACGCACATGGGCCTTGAGGACGCCACTGTCCATCGGCGGCAGGGCGTCGCGCCCCACCAGCGGCATGATGAACATGAAACTGGCCACCAGCAGGCCATAGGCCGGCAGCACCAGCAACCAGCGGCGGGTACTGCGGCCGGCAAACGACCAGTCCAGCCCGCGCATATATAACGCCGCCCCCGGCCCCAGCGTGCGCTGGTAGAGCCGTTCCAGGAAACGTTCGAAGCGGGTCTTCTCCGGCAATCCGTTGCGATACCAGAAGAAGGACAGGCGCGGGATGAAGGTGATGGCCACGAAATACGATACCAGCACGGCGATGATGAGCGGAAACACCAGATGCTTGAACATCTGTTCAGTGAAGTCGCCGACGAACATCAACGGCGCAATCACTACGACGGTGGCGAGGGTGCCGACGAACACCGGGAACAGCACCTCCTCGGTGCCGTGGCGGATGGCGGTGGTGATGTCCTCGTGCAGTTCGCCCAGATGGCGCTCGATGTTCTCCAGCACGACCACCGCGTCGTCCACCAGCATGCCCAGCGCAAGAATGATGGCGGTCAGCACGATGGTGTTCATCTCCCAGCCGGTGAGCCAGAGCAGCGCCAGGGTGATGAGGAACACCAGCGGAATGGAAATCAGCGCCGTCACCACCGCGCGCCAGTTGCCCAGGAAGAACAGGATGACGATGCTGGTGAAAATGATCGCGTCGCGCAGCGCCTCCATCATGTTGTCGTTGGAAGTCTCGATCAGCTCGCCCTGGGTGTCGGCGATAGCGATTTCCAGACCAGGGTAGCGTGCCTTGAGTTCTGGCAGTTTCGCCTCCGCCTCGGCGATGGCGTCGGCCACCGCACCGCCGGGCGCGCGCTGGATGGCCACCGCGATGGCCGGTTTGCCGTTGCCGTGATAGGCGGAAAAGCGTTCGCCTTCGCCCAGATGGATGTCGGCCAGATCGCCCAGCGCCAGGCCGGGGGCGACCGGCAGCAGGCGCAGGCGCTCGGCGTCACTGCCTTCGCCGTAGATGGTCAGGGTGGTCGAAGCGCCGCCGCCTTGCAGGGTGCCCAGCGGCCAGTCGCGGTTGACCTTGGCCAGCAAGTCCTGGAACTGGGCCTGGGAGAGGCCGTGGCGGGCCAGCTTCAACGGATCGAACTCCACGCGCACGGTCGGTTCGTGGCCGCCGAACACCTCGACGTTGGCGACATGCGGCTGGGTGATGAGCGCCGCGCGCAGGTCGTTTTCCGCCAGCAAGCGCACCTGCGACAAACTCAAACCGCTGCCCGGCTTGGGCGAAACCGCCAGCACCATGACCGGGTTGGTGAAGCTGCCGATGGGATAGACGGCGGACGGCGGCACTTCCGGCGGCAGCTTGGCACGTACCCGCGAGAGGGCGTTGGAGACATCCACCAGCGCGGCGTTGAGACCTTTGGTGTATTCGAACTCGGCCTTGACGATGGACACCTCGTTCTTGCTGGTGCTCTCGACATTGCGCACACCGGAGAGCGAGAAGATTTCCTGCTCGATCGGTCGCGACAGCTTCTGCGCCACGGTCAGCGCCGCCGCCCCCGGCAACTGGGTGATGATCGTGACCTGCGGCCGCTCCATGTCCGGATACATGTTGCGCGGCAGCTTGAGATAACCCACCCCCCCGAGCAGGGAGGCCATGAGCAGGATGATGGCCAGCAGTTGAGGGCGGGCGTGGAAGAAGCGGAACATGGGTCAGTCCTTGGCGGTAGGGCGCGCCGCGCGCACCGATTTACTTCCGATGATGCGCATAGCGCACCCTACTTTCCGACAACATAAGGCGCGCCGGCCAGCAGCCGGGTGAGGATGTCCGGGCTGGCGCAAGCGATGCGGGCGCCGACGAGATTCGCGTCGCTGCTCGCCACGCCTTCCTCGCCCTGGGCGGCCACGGCCACGTCCAGACGCTGTACTCGGCCCTGGTCGAGCAGTTTCAGCACAGATGCGCGACCGCCGCCATCGCCCAACAGGCAGGCGCGCGGCAGCAGCACGGCCTTTTCAGCACGGAACACTTCGAGCCGGGCCGAGGCGCGGGTTCCCGGTTGCAGGGGGGCGCGGCTCTTGGCTTCGAAGCGGGCCATGCCCTGCCCCACCGCTTCCGGCCAGGGCGTCAGCGCCAGGTTCTCGCCACCGATATGCAGCGTTTTCGGATGCAGGCCATCCGCCACGTTGACCAGCAGGCGCACCCCGGCGGACAGGTCCATCACCTTCAACAGCGGTTTGCCGGGTGCGGCCAGGTCGCCGGGCTGGGCCAGGCGTTGCGTCACCACGCCATCGAACGGTGCGGCGATGACGCCGTAGCGCAGGTTCTCCCGCGCCGCGCCGGCTTGTGCTTCGGTGGCTTGCAACAAGGCGCGAAAGCTCTTCACCGCGTTGCCGGCGGCGGTTTCGCGAGCACGCGCCGCTTCCAGACTGGCTTGCCCGACCTGCACCTGTTCCAACGCGACGCCGCCGATGGCGAGCAACGATTCCAGGCGCTGATTGCGTTCCTGTTCCGCCTTCAGATTGCTGCGCGCGGCAGCCAGATCGGCGGCGAAGCTACTTTCCTGCAAGCGCACCCGCGCCAGTTCCGCCTCGGCGCGCAGGCGGTCGGCCTCGGCCTGGGCGAGATCCAGTCGTACTAGCACGTCGCCCTTCTTGAAGCGGTCGCCTTCCAGGCGGGTCAGCTCGGTAATGTTGGCGGAGAAGCGGCTGGCCAGCACCGCTTCGCGCGCGGCCAGCACTTCGACGCTGGCCGGCAGGGCCAGCGTGACCGGCCCGGCGGCGAGCTGGCGGGCTTCCACCACCACGGCGGGGATGCCGGCGGCGGGACGTTCGCCCACCTGGGCGCGCTTGTGTTTGACGGCCATGACCGCGCCGCCGATCAGGGCCAGGAGAAGGACGGCGATCAGGAGTTTCTTTTTCATTTGCGTTCCAGTGTCTCGATGTATTCGGCTTCCGGCGCACCGGCCAGGACTTGGGCGGCGGACCAGGCATAAGCGGCCTGGGCGTGGCTGCTGGCGAGGCGGTATTCGGCGTCGAGCAGGTCGCGCTCGGTGCGCAGCAGGTTCTCCAGGGTCTGCGCGCCCAGGCGGGTCTTTTCCCGCTCCACGGCCACGACTTCAGTGCGGTAGGTCGCTTCCGCGTTCAGGGCGGCGACGCTGGCATGGGCGCTGTCATAAGCGGCTTTCAGGCTGGCAAGTTGTTTGGCTGTGTCGCGCTCGGCGGCGCGGCGCTCGTCTTCCGCCACGCGCGCCCTGGCCGATTCGGCGTCGGACTGGCGCCAAGCGCTGGGCGTGAGCGGCACGGCCAGTTGCACGCCGGCTTCCCACACCGCGTTGTCGGCGCCGCCGCCATGCTGATCGAACCAACTGCCGTTCAAGGACAGTTGCGGCCGGTTGCCGCGCCGGCTTTCCTCGGCGCGAGCGCGGGCGCCGGCGGCGCGGGTGGCGGCCAGTTTCACCGGCAGGGTCTCGGCCAGGGCGGCTTCACGCCAGGCTGGCAACGGAATCGTCGAATCGCCAGGACGGCGGCGCTGGCCGCTGGCCTCCTCCAGTTCCGCCAGGGCGGTATCCACTTGCGCATTCAACTGTGCCTCATCGGCCAGCACGCGTTGGAACTCGCTTTCGGCCAAGCGCTGATAGACGCGGGCGCTTTTGCCCAAGGCAACTTCCTTCACCAGCCGGTCGCGAAAAGCGGTCACACTGGCCTTGAGTTTTCCCAGCGCCTCGGCCTGCCGGGCCAGGGCTTGCAGGCGGAACCAGGTGGCAGCGGTCTGATGCAGGCGGCTCAAACGATCCTGCGATTCGATCAGGCGAGCGGCTTGCAGGTTGCCTGCCGCCCGCTCGCGCGCCTTCGCCACGACGCCGAATACATCCACCGGCAGGCTGTAGATCACGCCGGCGCGGGCGATGTTGCGGCTGGTATCGGCAGGCCCGACATCAACCCCCGGGGTGTAGATGCCCACCAAGCGCGGATGTTCGTAACGCGACAGCCCGGCGACCAGGCTACCCTGGCCGTAGTAGCGCGCCTCGGCCGCTTTCAGGTCGGCATCGGCGGCGGCCACGTCCTCGGCACGCGCGGCGGCGCGCGGATGATCGAGCGAGGCGCGCAGCAGATCGCCCAGACCGCCGGCCTGGGCGCTAACCGCAGCCAGGGCCAACAAGTAGGGTGCGCCGCGCGCACCAAATCGACGAATGGTGCGCATGGCGCACCCTACGTGGAAATCCATATTGAACGTCATGGTCATTCCTTGGCCGCGCCAATGGCGGCGAGATAAAGCGGAAACAGTTGCCGGCCCGTCGCCCCTGTGTCGGCGACGATACCCAGCACGCAGGCCTGGAAGGCCAGGCCTTGAATGGTGGTCAACAACAACTTGGCGGCGGCCAGCGCCGGCAGATCGGCGCGGACTTCGCCCAACGCAGCGGCCTCGGCCAGCCATTGTGCCAGCCGCCCCTCGCAGCCTTGCACCATGGCCTGCATCCGCTCGTGCAGGCGGGGATAGGGATGATGAAAGGTGTCGGAGAAGAACAACCGGGGGACGGACGGGTAGGCGGCGAACAAGGCCATATAGGCGCTGAAGATGCGTGTTACCTCGGCCAGCGGCGAGGCGCCCGGCACGGCCTGGAACACCTCGCCCAGCCGCCCCTGAAGCCAGTCCAGCACCGCCGCCCAAATCGCCTCCTTGTTGGGGAAGTGGCGGAACACCGCGCCCTGGGTCAACCCCATGCGCTCGGCGATAGCCTGGGTGGTGATGGCCTCCACCCCCCGCTCCCGCGCCAGGGCCAGCACCACCAGCACGATTTCCTGCTGGCGATCCTCGGTGGAGCGACGGGCGGCTGGATGGGTTGAAACTTCAACAACAAGGGTCATGGCGGAATGGCGGGATCAGGATGGCAAGATTGTAATTGATTACTTACTTGCCGAGAACAAAAACCGCCTCAACGGTCGCTATCGCGGGCCTCCACTTTGCCGAGGCGATTGGGCTACCTGGCAGCCTGTCGGACTTTGGAATCGTCGGCTGCAAATCGACCGCAGCGGTCCATTTTTCACCGGATTTTCGCCCCATAGCTGGGCTATGCGGCGGAAAATCCGGCAAAAACTGGCCTCGCTGGGGCCGATTTTCGCTATCGACGACCAAAGTCCGGCAGGCTGCTGGGTTTCCAGGTCAGCTTGCAGTCGTCCGTGAAGATCGGTTCCGTGATAACGCCCGCATCCGCTTGTTCCCGGACTTCGCAGTTCAGGATCACCGGCAGGGGGGACGGGCACTCGCAGTGAATCTGTTCGATGGCGCGGCGGTCTTCGACACTGATGCCTTCCACGGTCTGCAAGTCGATCAGCCTACTGAGCAGCCCAGATTTCCCCTCTTTCAGACCACCCGCTGGCTGGCGGAGGTAGTACACGCTGCGCGGCTCATAGCCATTGCGCTCGCGCACCGGGTTTTCATAGCGCTCCACCGTCACCGCCTCGCCCGCCAGGCTGCCAGCGCTGGTCGGGTCGCCATAGCGGGTATGGCCAAACTCGTGCGACAGGATGGCGTGCGGGTCCACCATCTGGTTGCTGGCGGGAAACTGGCAGCGGAAACCGGCATCGCCCAAAGCGATGAGGCCCGGCTCAGCTGACGCGCCTTCGCCCGTCGTGGCATGGAACTTGAACAGCCCGGCTTCCTGGCTGAACTGGCCGCCCTCGGAGAGCTTGCCCGTCAGCAGGGCGGCGAGTTTCGGCATGTGGCCAGTTTTGCGTGCCCGGCTCCAGACATTCTTGTGCGCTTCCAGATCGCCCCGGTTGAGCAGGCGCAGGGTGTCGTCCACCACTTCGCGCATCCACACCGCGCCGGCGTCGGAGAGGGCAAAGCGCTCCAGTAGAGCCTCCTGCGCCGACGTGACGGGCAGGCTGCGGGGTTTGACCTCGCCGGGCTTGCGCGCGAGGTTCATCAGGCGGACCAATTGCCACGCCTCTCTGCGCCGCGCCATTTCCTCCGCTTTGTCGCGTGGCGGCTTGCCCAGCCTACCGGCCAGGGGCCAGCCGTCGGGGGTGCAGAACACCGCGATTGCGCCACCGGCCTGCCAGAGCTGCGCCAGTTCCCGGATCAGATTGACCGGCTGGCGTTGCGGTGGGGGCAAGGAAAAACCTTTCGGCGGCGGCGGGCAGGCCGCCCAGAGCAGAGTCGGCAAACAGGCCAGAAGCAAGATCAGGGTGCGGCGCATGTCGCCACGATAGCAGATCAAAGCCATTGCCCCGCTTCGCCCAGCCGATCCGCCAGGGAAATGGGGGTCACGTCCGGGCAGCGCACCATGACCACACCGCGGGGTTCCTGGTAGCGCTCCAGCAGATCGACGAAATTGAGCGTGGCCGCCGCCTGGCCGTCGCTCTCGGCATGAAGCACGCCCATGGCATCCAGGCGAAAGGCGTTTTGTTCCAGGTAGAGGCAGTCTTCCGGGTGCGAGAGGATGGCATCGAAGACCTCATACAGATGCTCCGGGTCAAGCATCTGGCCGATTTCGCCGAGACGGGCGATGGTGTCGCTCAAGGCCTGTTCCAGAGCCGGCCGCCGCACCTGCTCGGCGCCGTGCAGGCGGGCCTGGGCCAGGTCTTTTTCCTGGAGCAGGCGTTCCCGCTCCCGGCGTAACCGTTCGAGGCCCACCGCCAGGCGTTCCAGAAAGCGATCGAACATGGTCCACAGCAGGTTTTCCCGCGCCTCGGCTTCGCTCCCGGCGGGGGCGATGAAATGGGCATCGGAGAACCAGATCACTCGTTGCGCCACGTCGCGGCGCAGCACGCCACCCGAGGACGCCATGCCGAAACAGTGCTTTTCCTCACGTCGCAGTGACAACAGCGCGTGCACTTCGCCGCCACCCTGCGCCACGATGAAATCACCCAGGGTCGGGCTGGCGGACAGCAGCCGCTGCATCTCCTCGGCGCTGGCGAACAAAGCGTGAACAAAGGGGTCTTTCACCCAGTGTTCGCGATCCAGCGTCACCGGGCCGGGCACGCCTTGCGCCACCCGCCGCGCCTGGGCCAGTGCCTGGCCGATAGCGGCGCGGTAGCGGCCCGGCCAGGCGCGAGTCTGCTTAAGATTGGCGCCGAACTTTCCGACCACCCGTTCCAGCGCCGGCTCCAGGGCGGGATCCTCGGCTTCACCCGGGGTCAGTGGATGCAAAAGGCGAAAAAGGAAGTTCATGGCAGCGCTGCCTCGACAGGGTCGAGGAACAGTTCGCTCGGGATCATGGTGAGGGCTCCTTTGCCAGCGGTGGCGAGGGGTTGCGGCCGTGCAATGAATGGCCGGGCACCGCGTGCAGCTTGAATGGGCGCTCGCCCTGGACGGAGAGCGTGAAGCTGCGGCCCCAGCCCATCAGGGTCAACGCCCACTCGATGGGAGAAAGATTATAAACGTTCAGGTTCAAGGGTCAGCAGGAAGCGGGCCACCACCTGGAATAGCGCGCGAATCAGCCAGATTGACGGTGGGCTAGCAGTCTGTCGGACTTTGGAATCGTCGGCTGCAAATCGACCGCAGCGGCCCATTTTTCACCGGCTTTTTGCCCCATAGCTGGGCTATGCGGCGGCAATTCCGGCAAAAACTGGCCTCGCCGGGGCCGATTTTCGCTATCGACGACCAAAGTCCGACAGGCTGCTAGTGCGACAAAACCGGGGTCTATGGATAAGATTGCAGTGTTACCCGCGCGTTACGGAGAAGTCTCAATGAAGCCGTTAAAACCCTTGGAAGCGTCACCCATAGGTAACGTCACTCGCCGCCGCTTTCTCACCGACCTCTCCGCGCTTAGTCTGGCGGCGGCACTGCCCGCGACCGCGGCGACTCGGGCCACCCTGCGCATCGGCATGACCCCCGCCTTCGTGCATGATCAGTACGCTTTGCTCGCCGACTGGCGCGCCCACATGGAGCGCCGCCTGGGGCTCAAGGTGGAGTTCAAGCAGCGCGACAGTTACCGGGAAACGATGGACCTGCTCCGGCTCAAGCAGATGGATTTCGCCTGGGTGTGCGACTACCCTTTTCTGCAATTAAAAGATCTGGTGCGCTTGCTGGCCGTGCCGCTTTACCAAGGGCGGCCCATTTACCGCTCGTTCATCATCGTCGCCGCCGACAACCGCGCCGTCAGCGGCTTGAAAGACCTGAAAAACGCGGTGTTCGCCTATGCCGATCCGCTGTCCAACTCCGGCTATCTTTCGCCGCGCTTTCGCTTGCGCCAACTAGGTGAAGACCCGCAAACCTTCTTCCGCCGCACCTTCTTCACCTGGTCGCACAAGAAGGTGGTGCAGGCGGTGGCGAGCGGCATGGCTCAGGGCGGGGCGGTGGACAGCTTCGTCTGGGAAACCCTGGCGCGGATCGAGCCGGCCCTGACCCGCGCCACCCGCATCGTCGAGCGCTCGACGGAATACGGATTTCCGCCCTTCGTGGCGCATCGCGACGTGGCGCCGGAACTGTTCGCCAGGATGCAGAACTTTTTGCTGAATATGCATCGGGATGCGCAAGGCCTGGCCTTGCTCAAACGGCTCAATCTCGACGGCTTCATCAAGGGCGATGTGCGCCTTTACGGCGGTGTGGCGGAGATGATGCGAGCCTTCGGCGAGCAGTGATGCGGCTTTATCACCTCAGCCTGCGCTACAAGCTTCCTCTCTGGGGCGCCCTGCTCATTGTGGTATCGGTGCTGGCGGTGTCGGGGGCGCTGATGGCCAAGGCCTACGACGACCTGCGCCAGGATTTGCGCATCAGCGCCGAGGGGCTGGGCCACACCCTCACCCAGACCCTGTTCCCGGCGCTGTTGCACGATGATGTCTGGCGCGCCTTCGAGCAGATCAACGCCGCCTTCGCCGGGCGCCATGCCGGCAACCCGGTGCAGCCCGAGGCCATATTTGTGGTCGATGCCGACGGCCGCATCGTGGTGTCTTCCGCGCCGCGCGATCTGCCCGTGCTGGCCCGCCTGGACAGCCTGGGGTGGGACTACGCGCGGCTCGGCGCCCACCTGGCGCGCGGCGGAGGCGGCGATGGGCCCGTCCCCGATGCCGCTAATGCCGCCCGGCTGTTCTTCGTCTTCCCCATCCGCGAGGAAAGCGCCCAGGTCGGCACATTGGTGCTGTCCTACTCCAAGAATGTGTTCCTCCCCCGCTTCCAGGGGCTGGCGCTCTTCGGCATCCTGATCGGCGCCGTGGTGCTGGCGGTGCTGCTGCCGCTCAACTGGTACTGGGGGCAGCGCATGGCGCGCCCCCTGGTGGATCTGGCGCGGCGCATGGGACACGCGGTGCATGGCGTCCAGGAGGGGGGCCAGATCAACACGCCGCATGAGCTCTATCCCTATCGGGACGAGTTGGGCCAATTGTTCCAGGCCTATGACGCCATGCAAGGCGAGATGCGCGAGAAGGCGCTGCTGGAACGGGAACTGCTGCAAAGCGAGCGGCTCACCGCCATCGGCCGCCTGGCTTCCGGCATCGCCCATGAGGTCAACAACCCGCTGGGCGGCATGTTGATGGCGGTGGATACCCTGCGCCAGCGCGGCGGCCTACCGGAGCACGCGGCCAAGACGCTGGGCCTGCTGGAGCGAGGCCTTACCCAGATTCAGGACACCGTGGGCGCCCTACTGGTGCAGACGCGCGACCAGCGGCGGCCGCTCACCCTGGACGACCTCGAAGATGTGCGCACCCTGCTTCATCCCCTGGTGCTGAAGAAATCGCAGCGACTGGACTGGAAGGTGGGCCTGCCCGAGCCTGTGAAACTGCCCGCCGCCGCCTGCCGGCAAATCCTCATCAATCTGCTGCTCAACGCCGTGCAGGCCACAGCGGAACAGGGCCACATCGGCGTATGCGTGACGGCGCGGGAGGGCGAGCTGGTTTTCGAGGTGAATAACGAGGCCGAGCCCATCCCGCAAGACCGCCTGGAACATCTGTTCGAGCCCTTCGTCATGGGTCATGAGGGCAGCCATAAAGGTGGCCACGGCCTGGGATTGTGGGTGACTTATCAGATCGTGCAACAACTGGGCGGCCGGATTGCGGCAACCTGCGCCGCCGCCTGCGTCGACAGTGAAGTGCGCTTCGCGGTCTGGCTGCCCCTGAACGAGGAGAAAACATGAAACAACGGATCTGCCTGATCGAGGACGACGCCATCATGGGTGAGGCGCTGGTGGAGCGCCTGGACCTGGAAGGCTATGCCTGCGACTGGTTCCAGAGCGCCGCCGCCGCGCTCGTTGCCTTGCGCAACAAACGCTATGCCGTAGCGCTCTCCGACATTCGCCTGCCGGACATGAGCGGCGAAGCGCTATTCGAGCGGCTCCAGGGCGAGGGGCTGGAATTGCCGCCGTTCCTGTTCATCACCGCGCACGGCGCCATCGACCAGGCCGTGCGCCTGTTGAAGCTGGGAGCCGAGGACTACCTGACCAAACCGCTGGACATTCCGCTGCTGCTCAGCAAAGTTCACGAACTGGCAGAACGCGTCCGGCCACTAGCGCGCGAGCCAGCGGTGCTGGGAATCTCCGCCACCATGCGCCGCATCGAAGCCACCCTGCCGCGCCTGGCGCTGCATGCCGACAGTGTGCTGATCACTGGCGAATCCGGCGTCGGCAAGGAATGGGTGGCGCTGGCGTTGCACCGCCACAGCGACCCGGAAGGCAAGAAACCCTTCATCGCCGTCAACTGCGGCGCCATCGCCGAAAATCTGCTGGAGTCGGAACTATTCGGCCACGTCAGGGGCGCCTTCACCGGCGCCATCCGCGACAAACCCGGCGTGTTCGCGCAGGCCCACGGCGGCACCCTGTTCCTCGACGAAATCGGCGACATGCCGCTAGTCATGCAGATCAAGCTGCTGCGCGCCATCCAGGAACGGCTGGTCACCCCGGTCGGCGGCGAGAAGCCGCGCCACGTCGAGATCAAGCTGGTCTGCGCTACCCATCACGATCTGAAGGAAATGGTGCAAAAGGGCGAATTCCGCGAAGACCTCTACTACCGCATCCACGTCATGCAGATCCACATCCCGCCGCTGCGCGAACGCAAGGAAGACATCCTCTGGCTGGCCGCCCGTTTTTCCGCCGAGCTGTGCCACGCCAAGGGCTTTCCGCCGCGCCTGATGGACCCCCAGGCGGAACGGCTGCTGACCGATTACCCCTGGCCGGGCAACATCCGCGAACTGAAACACACCCTGGAACGCGCCTGCATCCTGGGTCCGCAAGCCTTCCTCACGACCGAGTTGCTGTTTGGTGGTATGCCGGCGGAACTGGCGCGCGCCCCGGATGACGCCACGCCGGAGAAGCTGGCCGATTACCTGGCCAAGTGCGAGCGCGCCTATCTCACCCACATGCTGAAACTGAACGCTTGGCGCATCACTGACACCGCCGGCCATCTCGGCATCACCCGCAAAGGGCTATGGGACAAGATGCGGCGGCTGGAAATCACGCGGCCAGGTGCCGAGAGGGTTGAAGAGGCAGAACAAAGCGCTACCATCGGGTAACGCTTTCTCTTTTCAAGCCACACTATTGTTACCCTGGAGTAACAATAAAAAACCCGCACTGAAGCGTCTATCAAGGCGTGGCGGTGCGCGGTCGTTTTCTCCCCATGCCTCACCGGATTTGACGCCAGTCAAAGTTATCCGCACCGATCCCCGCCGAAAATGCACCCTGGATTCGCTCTGGCATGACTGTTGCTGTTAGTTGCTTGTTATCAGGGCAACCTTCAGGAGCCACAGCTTGAACATCCTCATCCCACCCCATTCCCAGATCACCGATATGATGGGCCGCCTGCCCTGCTTCAAAGGGGTGTCCGCCGTGAGCCTGAACCGCTTGGCGCGGGCGGCACAGAAGGTGGCTTTGTCACGGCGGGAAATCCTGTTTGCCAAGGGGGATGCGGCCGATTTCCTGCATGTCCTGGTCAGCGGCCAGATCAAGCTGTTTCTCCCCTTGTCCAACGGCACGGACAAAACGCTGGCTCTGGTGGAGCCGGGGCAGCCGCTGTGTGTGGCCCCGATCTGGCAAAGGGTGCCCTATCCCACGGCGGCGCGGGCGGACGCCGACAGCCACCTGATCGCCCTGGAACGTGAGGCCGTGCTGGCCGAAGCGCCGCAGGACGTGGCCCTGCTCGGCCATCTGCTCGCCGCCACTTCCCGCCAGGTTCTCGGCCTGATCAGCGACATGGAAAATTGCGCACAGCGCTCCAGCCTGCAACGGGTGAGCTGTTTCCTGTTGCAGCAACGACCCGGGCCCGAATCGCGCGCTTATGACATCGTCCTGCCCACCTCCAAGCGGGACATCGCCACTCGCCTCAGTCTGGCGCAGGAAACACTGTCGCGGGTGTTCCAGCAACTGGGCCGGGAGGGCGCGATCGAGGTGAAGGGGCGTTACATCCGTGTGCTGGATAGCCACAAATTGGTCGCCTTCAACCTGGCCAACTGAGTGGCCAACTGCGCCCCGCCACCTTGACGTGAAACAACGGGCTACCGCAAAAGCGGGCCGTTTCGGGGCACGGTCCACTCCTATCTCAAATCACACAGCCCTGTCCGTTGCTCGATGGGTAATACCAGACTGAATTAGTCCGGCTACTTGAGCGCAATCAGGCTTTATCAACATTTCATTTTGTCTTCCGCCAGTTTCTGAGTAACTTGGCGCTCCGCCGGTATAACCCTACCAGCCGGACCCCATCCAGACGCAAAGGAGACATCACCATGAAGTGCCGCTCGTTCCTTTTATTCGCCGTTGGCTTGACGGCCTCCGCCCTGGTCCAGGCCGGAGCCACCGAAGACCTGGCCCGCACCTGCAACAACTGCCACGGCATGAACGGGGTCTCGGTCGGCCCGACCATGCCCAGCATCGCCGGCCAGTCCGAATCTCACCTCAAAACGCTGATGCTGCAATGGAAGAGTGGCGAGCGTTACTCCGCGACCATGGGCCGGCTGATCAAGGGTTATAGCGACGAGCAGATCGGCGCCTTGGCTACCCACTTCTCCAAACTGCCCTGGACCCCCGTGGTGCAACATGCCAACGCCGCGACGCTGGCCAAAGGCAAGGCCGCCACCGACCATTGCGAGACCTGCCACGGCAAGACGGGTGGCGAGCCCGACGACGCCGATATTCCCCGGCTCAATGGCCAATGGGCGGAATACCTGGAGCTGGAGTTGATGAAGTACCGGGAAGACGACGTCAAGATGCCGCACAAGAAAATGCGCAAGAACGCCAAGAAGATTGAAGAAGGCGACATCACCGCCATCACCCGATTCTTCGCCGCCCAGCCCAAATAAGGAGCCTCCCATGAGCATCAATCGCCGCGACTTCATCAAGACCCTGGCTACCACCTCGGTCGTTTTTCCCCTCTCCGCCCGCTCCGCGCTGGCCAGCCGTTCAAGCAGCGCCAAGGCCCAGGTTGTCGTCATCGGCGGCGGCTACGGCGGCGCCACCGCCGCCAAGTACATCAAGCACCTCGACTCCGCCATCGAGGTCACGCTGATCGAAAAACAGGCCACCTATACCAGTTGCCCGCTATCCAACGAAGTGATCTCCGGCGAGCGTGAAATTTCGACGCTGCAAGTCGGCTACGACGGCCTCAGGAAACATGGCATCCACGTCTTGATCGACGAAGTGACCGGAGTCGATCCGGCCAGCAAGAAGGTCACCACCCAACATGGCAAGACTCTCTCCTACGACGCCCTGGTCATGTCGCCCGGCATCGCCTTCGATTATGCCGGCGTGGAAGGCTATTCCAGGAAACTCGCAGACGGCAGCCTGCCCCATGCCTGGAAGGCCGGCCCGCAGACCCTGGCCCTGAAGAAGCAACTGGAAGCCATGCGCGACGGCGGCACCTTCATCATCGCCGTGCCCAAGGGCCCGTTCCGTTGCCCGCCCGGCCCCTACGAACGCGCCGCCCAGGTCGCCAACTACCTGACCCATCACGGCAAAGCCAAATCCAAGGTCATCCTCCTCGACGCCAACGACTCTTTCTCCAAGAAGGGCCTGTTCGAGCAAGCCTGGGCCAGGCAATACCCCGGCATGATCGAGTGGGTGGCCGGCAAGGACGACGGCCGTGTGGTCAAGGTCGATGCCAAAAGCAAGACCGCCTTCACCACCTTCAACGACCATAAAGCCGACGTGCTCAACCTCATCCCGCCGCACCACGCCGGCGCCATCGCCAAGGCCACCGGTCTGACCAACGAGAAAGGCTGGTGCTCAGTCGACATGCTGACCATGGAATCCACCGCCCACAAGGACATCTGGGTGGTGGGCGACTCCTGCGTGCATGGCGATTTGCCGGTCTATGCCGCGCCCAAATCGGCCCATTCCGCGAGCACCCAGGCCAAGGTCGCGGCCAGCGCCATCGTCGCCAAGTTCAATGGCTTGCCGGCGCCGGAGCCGTTCTTCGTCAATACCTGTTACAGCATCACCGCGCCCGGCTGGGGCTTCTCGGTGGTGCATGTGTACAAGGTCGTCGATGGCAAGCTGGTCTACGTCAAGGAGGCCGGCGGCGTTTCGCCGGTGAAAATGGAGAGCGAGGCGGCGCTCAAACTCCAGCGCAGGCTGGAGGCGGAATACGCGAACGGCTGGATCAAGAACATCATGGCGGACGCTTTCGCCTGATTCACGTTTGGCCGCGTGCCGGAAACCCGGCGCGTGGCAGTCCCTGACGTCATGAGGAGATCGAAGATGAACATTACACGTAGGGGTTTCATCAAGGGCATGGGCGCGGTGGCCGGCGCGAGCAGTGTCGGTTTCGGTGCCAGTTTCAGCCTACCCAACATCGCCCGCGCGGCCGCCAAGTCGGAAGCGGCCGCTGGCGCGAAATCGGCGCTGGGCGACCAGGTGGTGAAGTCCACCTGTGTCCATTGCGTCAATTTCTGCGGCATCGAAGCGCGTGTGTCCGACGGCGTGATCCGCGCCATCTATCCGGACAAGGCGCGCGCCGCCTATTACAACTGGGGCATCTGCCCGAAGGGCGCCTCGGGGGTGTTCAACACCTACAACCCCTACCGGCTGAAAAAGCCGATGAAGCGCACCAACCCCGTCAAGGGCATGACCGAAGACCCGAAATGGGTAGAAATTTCCTGGGACGAGGCCTTTAACACCCTCACCGAGAAACTGGCCAAGATCAAGGCCGACAACCCGGCCAAGCTGATCTGGCACCACGGCCACGGCAAGTACACCATCGGCGACCAGTTCCCCAAGGCCTTCGTCGCCGCCTTCGGCACCCCCAACCTGGTCCACCGCACCACCACCTGCGAGGCCGCTCGCCATGTGGCGGATGAGAACACCTGGGGCGGCCACGGCCACCTGCCCGACCTGGAACACACCAATCTGTACCTCAACTTCGGCAGCAATCCGTTCGAGGGCGAGCAATGGTCGCGCTGGCTCGACCACGCCATCATGGACGGCAAAGAACGCGGCATGAAAATGATCGTCATCGAGCCGCGCTTCTCTCACGCTGCGGCCAAGGCCGATGAGTGGATTCCGATGCGCCCCGGCAAGGACGCGGTGTTCATCCTGGCCCTGTGCAAGCAGATGATCGACAACGGCGGCATCGACACCGATTTCCTAAAGACGTACACCAACGCCACCCAGTTGGTGGGCGAGGACGGGCGGATTTTGAAGGGCGCTGATGGCAAGCCGATGGCCTGGGAAACCGTCTACAAATCGGCGCGGACATATGACGATGCCTCGGTGGACGCGGCGCTGACCGGAACCTATGAGATCGGCGGTAAGACCTACCGCACCGCCTTCCAGGTGCTGGTGGACAGCCTGAAAGGCATCACCCCGGAATATGCCGAAGAGGTGTCCGGCGTGCCCGCCGCGCGCACCAAGAGCCTGGCCAGGGAAATCACCGCCGCCGCCAGTATCGGCTCCAAGATGATGATCGACGGCCACTCCATCCGTTACCGCCCGGTGGCGTCCTACACCTTCCGCGGCCTGTCGGCCAAGGAATTCGGCGTCCAGAACAACCGCGCCAACCTCATCCTCAACATGCTGATCGGCAGCCCCGACGCGGTGGGCGGGCTGTTGCTCAACCACGCCATGGGGCATCTGGATTATCTGGAGCCGTCCAAGTGCGAGTACCCGCCCAAGCGCGCGGATCTGGCCAAGAGCGTGTATTACCCGCACGCCACCCACGAGTGCTGCCAGCAGGTGCAATACACGGTCAACGACCCCAAAGCCTACGGCCTGGGCTATCAGCCGGAAATGCAGATTTTCTTCGCCACCAACCGGCCCTTCTCCACCTCGGACGCGATGAAACAGCAGGACGGCATGAAGAAGACCTTCAACGTCGCCATCGACATCGTCAACACCGAGACCTGCCAGTTCGCCGACATCGTGCTGCCGGACCTGACCTATCTGGAAGCCTGGCATTTCTCGCCCACCCGTTCCACGCCCGGAACCAAGCACTCCGCCATCCGCCAACCGGCGGCCGCCAATGTCTACAACCTTCCCTACGATGCCATGACCATCCTGTGGGAACTGGCCAAGCGACTGGGTCTGCGCGACGCCTACGTGGAGCAGTTGAACGGCAAGTGGGGGCTGAAGAAGGCCAAGTTCGAGAAAGGCCGCGACTACACCTCGCGGGAAATGGTCGAGGTGCTGTGGGCGGACAAGGTCGGCAAGCCGTTCGAGTACGCGCTGGAGCACGCCTTCGTCGGCAAGACCATATCGACCCACGACCGCTATCTGCACAGCGTCGAGGCGAACTGCAAGGGCCCTGGCAAGACCCGCATGAAGCTTTACGCGGATCATCTGGTGGACAGCTACGCCAACGTCGAGAAGACGGTAAAGGCCAATCACATCACCAATATCGACCTGGCGCAGTTCAAGGTGGCCTATTCGCCCATCCCGCTCAAGGATCATGCCTTCCCGACACCGCATCGAGAGGCCGCTGGCTACCCGCTCTACCTCATCACCCACAAGCGCATGTATCGCAACCAGGCCGGCAACACCGCGCAGAACCCGATCCTCAATGCACTAGGCGCTGACACCCAGGAGAACACCATCACCGTCAATGCCGCCACCGGCAAGGAGTTAGGTATCCGCGATGGCGACACTGTGGTGGTGGAATCCCGCGTGGGCAAGGCGAAAGGCAAGGCGAAACTGACCCAGGGCATCCGCCCCGATACCATCGCCGTGTCCTACCACCACGGCCACTGGAGCCTGGGTTTCCCCGACTATGCCAAGAAGGGAACTTGGATCAACAACGTGTTGGAACTGCATCCCGACCGCATCGCCGGCATGAATTCCTTCAACGACACCAAAGTCAAACTCTACAAAGCTTAAGGAGAAGACACCATGGCAAAGTTTGTTCGCGTCATCGACACAGCTCGATGCTTCGGCTGCCGCTCCTGCGTGGCGGCCTGTGCGGTAGAGAACCACTTCACCCCGGAATCCCCCTGGAACGTGATGGTGGAATATGAAACCGGTATTTACCCCAACGTGGCTCGCAACTTCGTCACCATGAACTGCATGCACTGCGAGCACCCGTCCTGCAAGGCGGCATGTGACGCCATCGGCGTGCACGCCATCAGCAAGAATGAGTTTGGCGTGGTGTTGGTGGATTACGACAAGTGCATCGGCTGCGGCTATTGCGCCACCACCTGCCCCTACGGCGTGCCCCAGCTCAACGGTGCCAAGGTGGAGCAGCTCTATCCCGGCACGGAAAAGACCGCTTACGAGCAGATGGGCAACCTATCGCCCCTGCATCGCAAGAAGGCCAAGACCGTCGAGAAATGCACCTTCTGCTGGCACAAGCTGGAAAAAGCGGTCTCCAGCGGGAAAATGGACCAGATTGGCAAGGTGCCGGAGTTCACCCCCACCTGTGACCTGGTCTGCCCGGTGCAAGCGCGCATCTTCGGAGACATCGACGACCCAACCAGCGCCGTCTCCGTCTACATCGCCAAGAAAAAGGCCACCCAGCTCAAGAAAGAGTTCGGCACCCAGCCACAGGTCTATTACGTCCTCAATGGGGGAGATTACTGAGATGAAACCACTATTTCTCACGGCCATTCTAGCCACCGCTGTTTCCACTTTTTCCACCGGGGTCATGGCGGAAGACAAGTCGCCGAAGCTGCTGCTCAAGGCCGCCGAGGACATCCGCGCCGGAACCTTGAATGTGGGCAAGGAATATTCCCTCTTGGAAGAAGGCCGCCTCCACAAGATCCACAGCGAGACGCTGGGCATGAAATGCAGCGGCTGCCACAGCAACGACGCCTATCCGGATAACTACCTCTACCTGCGCAAGAGCGAGTTTCCCAAAGTGGTGGACGGCGAAAAAGTGAAAGCCGTTGAACGCGCCAAGTGCATCGGCTGCCACTCCGACGGCAGTATCGCGACGGTGTTCTACAACCTGAAGAAGTAAGCCTGGCTCCCTCTTACCTGGTAGGGTGCGCCGGCTTTCTCGTCCTAACGGACATGGCTTGCGACCGCCCCGGAGGATGAAACCGGCACACTTGTAGCGCCGGCGTGAGCTTGTTTCAAGAACTCAATGGAAGCCCATGAATCAGAGCGATCTCACGGCTTCGGCGGAAGACCGAAGCCGTTTTTTTTGGTGGTTGGCGGAGTGGTTTCTGAACCCGCCCAGCCAAGACCAACTGGCCAGCCTGCCCGCCGCCGAGACGGCCACGCCGGATGCGCCTGACGATGCGATGGATAGCGCCTGGCGAGCGCTGGCTAACGCCGCCCCCAATCCGGAAACCAGCTCACTGGATACCCTGGGCGCCGAATTCACCCGCCTGCTCTCCGGGGTACAGGAAGGCATGGGCCCGCCCCCCCCCTTCGAATCGGTCTGGCGTGAGGATCGCCTGATCGGCGAGACCACGGTGGCGGTGATCGAGACCTATGGACGCGCCGGCTTCGCCGACATCGACCCAGATGCCGGGCCGCAGGACCATGTCGCCGCGGAACTCAAGTTCATGGCCATGCTGGCTTTGCGCGAGGCAGAAGCCCGGCGGGCCGGTGATGCGGCTGACGCCCACGCTCGCCTGGCGCAGCAACGCGACTTCCTCGACCAGCACCTCGCCGCCTGGGCACCGCGCTGGGCCGACGCGGTCATCCAACAGGCGAGCATGCCCCTGTACGCCGCCCTCGCCGATCTGCTCAAGGCCGGACTGAACCAAGCAGCGGCCGAGTTGGCGGATTCATAGCCTCCATGCAAACCAGCCAAATTCACTACACCCCTGGCGATTGCGCCCTGCTGATCGGCCCTTCCGATCTATTGCTCAAACGCCTGGAAGCCTGCCGCATTGCCGGCCTGCGTCCAACCCTGCTGTGTACCGATCTGCCCGGCCTGGAAAGCCTGCCGCGCGGCCTGCGCGCCCTACCCGGTCGCTTGGCCGGGGTGTCCGGCTGGATGGGCGCGTTCACCGCCCGCCTGGAAAGCGCCAACGGCCCGGTGGAACTCGCGCCCCTGTCGTTCCACGACGACGGCCACTTTGACTGGGTGATCGACTTCTCTGGCGCCCCGCCGCCCGGCAAGGGGGTGGCGCCGCTCGGCTATTACAGGCTGCCGCCGGATGATTTCCCCGCGCTGAAACAGGTCTTGTTGAAAATCGCCAGACGCCTGCGTGAGGGCCATGACAAGCCGCGCTACTTCCACCTCGACGCCGAAAAGTGCGCACACCAACGCCAGAGCGTGGCGGGCTGTTCCGCCTGCCTAGCGGTCTGCGCGGCGGACGCCATCAGTGGCATGGGCGAGGGGGTACACATCGAGCCCTATCTCTGCCAGGGCTGTGGCGCCTGCGCCCTGGTCTGCCCCTCCGGGGCGGTACGGCATGTCCTTCCTGGCACCGCGGCCCACCTTGCCCACCTGCTTGCCACGCTGAAGCCCGATGCGGCCGGAATCTGGATTACTGACGACGCGGATGACGGGCGGCCAGGCTGGCAGCCCTGGCCGCTGCCTGAGGCGGCCAGCCTTGGCCTGGAATTCTGGCTTGCCGCCCTGGCTCTGGGGGGCAAGCAGATCGCCATCTCAGCCAAGCACAGCCCTGTACTAAGCCGCGCCGCCCTGGCCAGCCAGATCGAACTGGGGCGCAACCTTCTCGCCGGGCTGGGATTGCCCCCGGCCATCGGCTGGGAGGAGGCGAAAGAGCGGTTGCCGCCGTTCACGCCTTTCACGCCTCCCGACGGAGACGACAAACGAGGCCTGCTGTTCGCCGCCCTTGATCATCTCGCCGCCCATGCGCCGGCACCACCGGTCAGCGTCGAACTGCCGGCCACAGCGCCTCTGGGCGCGGTGGAAATAGAGGCCAGCTTATGTACCCTGTGCGCGGCCTGCGTGCGAATCTGCCCCGCCGATGCGCTCAGCCTGCCCGGTTCCATCAGCCAGTTGGCCTTCACCGAGTCGCGTTGCCTGCAATGCGGGCTGTGCGTGAACGTTTGTCCGGAGAAAGCCATGCGTCTGCGGCCGCGCTACCTGGTCGCCAAGGCCGCGCGCGAGGCGCCGCGAGTCATCGCTGTAGCGGAAATGATCGCCTGCGCCGGCTGCGGCAAGCCCTATATCACTCGCAACATGCTGGCGCGAACCCAGGCCATGATGGCGGGTCACCCCATGTTCCAGGACGAACAGGCACGCCTCATGTCGCTATGCCCGGACTGTCGGCAGAAAGCGATGGCCGGCATACCCCTCTAGCAGCCTGTTGGACTTTTGAACCTAGATTCCTCAGTTGACCGCTCCTCAGCCCTTGTGAGGCTGCACGGATGCTGGCCGGCGTGCCTTCGGTCACGCTCACCCATTGGGTGCGCCCGCTACGCACCCGATTGCACGGTTTTCGGTCCGTCTGGCCGCGTTGCTCTTCCTTGCGGGCCCCGGCCCGCTTCGTCGTCGCGCCTTGCCAGCCGGCCCGAAAACCGCACACTCGGGCGCGTTCAACTGAGGAATCTAGGTTGAATCGTCGGCAGCGAAACGACCGCAGCGGCCCATTTTTCACCGGCTTTTTGCCCCATAGCCGGGCTATGGGGCGGCAAATCCGGCAAAAACTGGCCTCGCTGGGGCCGTTTCTCGCTTTTCGACGACCAAAGTCCGACAGGCTGCTAGTACCGGGAGGCTTTCACGGTAACCCTGAGCAAGTATTGCCCACCTCCGCAGCCCTTCGCCCAAAACAAGCGCGCGCTACCCTCTCGGGTGGTGCTTCTGGTGGAGAGTTTTCAGCCGTTCGCGGGCGACGTAGGTGTAAATCTGGGTGGTGCCGATGTCGGCGTGGCCGAGGAGTTCTTGCACGGTGCGCAAGTCGGCGCCGTGGTTGAGGAGGTGGGTGGCGAAGGCGTGGCGCAGGGTGTGGGGGGAGAGGGGCTTGCTGATGCCGGCGGCGCGAGCGTGGCGTTTGATGAGATACCAGAACATTTGCCGGGTCATGGCGCCACCGCGCGCGGTGACGAACAGGGCGGCGCTGCCACGGCCTTTGAGCAGGATCGAACGGGCTTCGAGGGCATAGCGTTTGATCCAGTCCTGGGCGTCTTCACCGAGAGGAACCAGGCGCTCCTTGCCGCCTTTGCCATAGATGCGAACGATGCCGTCGCTCAGGCTGACGGCGGCTAGCGGCAGGTTGACCAACTCGGAGACGCGCAAGCCGGCGGCGTAGAGAGTTTCCAGCATGGCGCGGTCGCGCTGGCCGAGGGGGGTGTCGACGTCGGGAGCGGCAAGCAGCGCTTCGACGTCCGCTTCACTCAGACTTTTCGGCAGAGGTTTGGGCAGGCGCGGCGGGTCGACACGGAGGGTGGGGTCGTCGGCGCGCTGTCCTTCACGCAGCAGCCAGCGGTGGTAGCGCTTGAGGCTGGTAAGTTGCCGGGCAAGGCTACGGGCAGCGACTTTTTCGTCGAGGCTACGGTGGGCGAGAAAAGCCTGGATGCGGCCAGCATCGGCCTGATCGGGTGGCAAGCCTTGTTGTTCCAGCCAGGTAAATAGCTGGGCGAGGTCGCGCCGATAGCTTTCCAGAGTGCGCGCGGCGAGGCCATCTTCCAACCAGAGGGCGTCACAAAAGCGGTCGAGCTCGGCGTCAAATAGCAAGTTCACAGTAGGCAAGTTCACAGCACGCCTTCGTGCCTCAGCAACCAGCGTTTGAGGTCGGTGGAGAAACCGTTGTGGCGATGGTTGAAGCCGCCCAGGCCGTGCGTCGCGACGACGCGGTGGCAGGGGATGATGATGGGCAGCGGGTTGTCGCCCAGCGCCTGGCCGACGGCGCGGGCGCCGCTACCAAGGCGGCGGGCGAGCTCGCCATAGGTGACGGTGTGGCCGGCGGGGATGTCCAGCAGGGCTTGCCAGACGCGGCGGCGGAAAGGCGTGCCGATGAGTTCGAGCGGTAAATCGAAACGATGGGCGGGGTTGATGAAGTAGGCCGCGAGTTGTGCGGCGAGTTGTCGGATCACCCTTTGGGCATCCGACCTACTCGGGGGGGCGGGGGGAAGAAATTCGAGCCGGGTCAGGCGGCCCGCCGCGATGCGCACGCCAAGGGCGCCAAAGGGGGCGGGGAGGATGGCGTCGTATTCATGGGCGGCGGTAGTCATTCCGAAGACCTCGGTGTTGTAGCCGGATGGAATGCAATGGAATCCGGAGGCTCTGGGTGATGGCGCCGCCGAATTCCCCGATTCCGCCGCGTTGCATCTACAGATGCGGTTCGATCATCCGTCGCAGCCATTCGTGGAAATGGATCATGCCGTCTTCCGTCGGCGACTGGTAGGGGCCGACCTCACTGATGCCTTGCTCGTACAAGGCTTTGCGGCCCTTGTGCATGCCATAGCAGATGTCGTCGTCCTCGATGGCGGTTTCGCGGTAGGCGGCCTGTTCGGCTGCCACGAATTCGCGCTCGAACAGGACGATGTCTTCCGGGTAGTAGAACTCGACCACGTTGCGGCAGGAGTCGATGCCGGTGGGGATGAGGTTGCTGACCACCAGGGTGTGCGGGTACCACTCGACCATCAGCGTCGGATAGTAGGTGAGCCAGAGGGCGCCGTGGGCGGGGTCGCGGCCATCACGGTAGCGCCTCACCTGCTGGTGCCAGCGGTTGTATACGGCGCTGCCGGGCTGCGCGAGGTGTTTGTTGATGCCCACGGTCTGCACCGAGTACATCTCGCCGTATTCCCACTTGAGTTCATCGCAATTGACGAACTGGCCGAGGCCGGGGTGATACGGCACAACGTGGTAGTCCTCCAGATAAACCTCGATGAAGGTTTTCCAGTTGAACCGGTATTCGGTGATCTGGGTGCTGTCGTACAGGTAGCCGCTGAAATCCAGGTCGGCGGCCACGCCCAGTTTGGCGAGGTCGCTATGGATGTCACGCGGGCCGGCGAACAACAGGCTGTTCCAGTTGGAGAGCGTCGTCTTGTTCAGGTGCAGACAGGGGTTTTCCGGGAACCGCGGCGCGCCGAGAAGCTGGCCCTGGGTGTCGTAGGTCCAGCGGTGAAAGGGGCAAACGATGTTTTGCGCATTGCCGCGCCCTTTCAGTATTTGCGCCTGGCGATGCCGGCAGACGTTGGACAGGAGTTCCACGCCGTTCGGGTTGTTGACCAGCATCTTGCCACCCTCATGCAGCCAGTCGAGCACATGGAAGTCGCCCTGGTTAGGCGTCATGAGTTCGTGGCCGACGTAATTCGCCCCGTTCTTGAACAGGAGTCGCATCTCCAGTTCGTGGATTTTTGGGTCAAAGTACCAGTGCACTGGAAGCGCCGGGCTGACCTGGGTGAGAAGAGACGAGGCCGCCAGATCAGACATGGCCCAATTCCCCCTGAATCAATGAAAAATAAGTGAAATGGAACTGCAAAATGGGGCGGGATTATGCCCTCCCCACCCCCCTCGGGCAAGGCGCGCTAAAGGGAATGGCCAGCACGCTATAGCGCGGCCAATTCCTGCGCGGAAAACCCTGCCGCCAGGCGTGCCGTTTCATTGAATGGGCGGCGCGGGCGCGGGACGCCGGGGGTTGTGAGCAAGTCGCGGAAAATCACTTCCGCCTCCAGGCCACGTTGTTTACAGAGATGGCGGAACCAGCGATCCCCCGCCGCGACATGGCCGATTTCATCGCGCAGGATGATGTCGAGAATGGCGGCGCCAGCCGGGTCGCCGAAGCCCTTGAGCTTGCGCTGGATATCCGGCGTCACGTCCAGGCCGCGCGCTTCCAGCAGGCGCGGCACCAGGGCCATACGCGCGAGCGGGTCATGCGCGGTTCTCTGCGCCATTTCCCAAAGGCCGTCGTGCCCAGGAAAGTCGCCGTAATTCTTGCCCCGCGCGCGCAGGTGGTCGCGCAACAAGGTGAAGTGATAAGCCTCTTCGGCGGCGACTTGCAGCCAGTCGGCATAGAACTTGAGCGGTAGGCAGGGGAATCGCTGCACGGCATCCAGGGCCAGATTGATGGCATTGAATTCGATATGCGCGAGCGCGTGGATGAGGGCGGCGTGGTTTTCCCGGCCATTGAGCTGGCGCCGGGGCATGTCCCGCGGCGGCAGCAACTCGGGCCGCGTGGGACGGCCTGGGGTATCGCTCGGCTTGCCCAGTTCACCCATGGCCAAGCCGCCTGCCCGCCATTCCGGCCACAGGCGGGCGGCGCCAGCCAGCTTGGCTTCCACTTCGCACTGCACGAGAACGGCGCGGGCGGCAACGTGTACGTTCATGCGGCAAGCCTGCGGTCGACCCCGTGCAGCCAGTCAGGTTTCAGCCAGGTAGAGAGCCAGCCCAGGCCAACGCCGAGGCTGTTGGCGGCCATGTCAAAGAGGTCGCCCTGGCGATAGTCGGTGAAGCTTTGCGCGATTTCCAGGGCCAGGCCCAAGAGCACGAATAGCAGGGCGAGACGGCAATGGCGCGAGTCGAGCTGGCTCCACCAACTCATCAGCGTGGCGTAGGCAAGAAAATGGCCAATCTTGTCGCCGAAATACACCGCGTCGGTCGAAGGCGGGTTCGGGGTCAGCGACAGATAAATCACCCCCAGCACCAGACTCCAGCCCAGGCTCAACCAGACGTTGCGCCTAGCAAAAACCATCAGCGGTATTCCACCAGTTCATCCAGTGGCAGGCGCTGTTTCTCGCTCGCCGCGGCGGCACAGTAGCCAAAGGCCAGGATCAGCGCGGGTTCGTGGCGAGCGGGGTCGATGTCGAGTTGGCGCCGTACCTCGACTGGGTCGAAGCCGCCGATGGCGCAGGAATCCAGGCCCGCGGCGGTTGCGGCGGTCATCATGTTGGCGGCGGCGATATGGCACTGGCTGACACTCCAGGCCTTGACGTCGGTGGCGGCATGGAAGCCACGGTAATTCTGCAACGCGCCCGCGAACTGGTCGCCCGGATATTCGCGCGCCAGCAGGCGACGGGTGTAGTCGGAATCCGGGTGCATCTCAGCCAGCTTGGCGAGAATCACCACCACCGCGGCGGCCGTGCCCACCTGCGGCTGCTGGAAACAGGCGGCTTGCAGGGAATGCTTATGGCGCGGCGAGGTCAGCACCACAAATTTCCATTGCTCCAGGCCGAAGGAAGACGGTGACAGGCGACCGGCTTCCAGAATATAAGCAAGATCGGCGGCGGCGACCGGACGGTCAGCCTGGAACAGGTGGCAGGCGAAGCGCTTGTTAAAAAGATCGAGCAATTGTTGTTTCATTCTGCAAGACTCAAAAAAATAGCGCGGCATTATACGCGCCCGCGTAAAGATGAACCGAGACGAACTGGCTGATGCGCATTCCCATCCCCGCACTCAAGGTATTGCTCTATGGTCCCGGGCTGCGGCCGGCCGGGCTGCGGGCGCGAGTGCACTTTGAATGCAACAATCTGGTGGTCAAGGCTCGCGGTGTGGGGCTGGCGGTTCCCGCCCGGCAGATCAACCTTAAAACCGGTGGTTATGATAGCCGCCAATGGCTGATTAGCTGGGTGGCGAACGAAGGCACCTACTCGGCCCTGCTCCAGGGCGAGGAAGCGCTGGAAGCCTTCATCCAGCTCGCCCCCGCCGAGATAAGCCAGCAACTGGAGCAGGCGCGCAAAACCCAGGCGCGGAGAGGATGTCGTTTCAGCCTCCTCGTGGCCTTGCTCGCCCTCCTGCTACCCTTGTTAGCCCTGGTGCTGTTCTGGGCCAATGCCGACCGGATCAGCCGCTGGGCCGTTTCCAACCTATGAGCCAGCGCACAGGGAAAGTCTGATAAGCAGCGTAAATTTAGCCCGTTGACCTGAGCAATCCCTTTATCTCTCTTGATAAACCATGGCTAGCGACCTGAAACAACCCCTCGAACCCAAGCTGATCGACCTGGTTGCCTTGCGCCAGAAAAGTGTGCTTTTCGCCGCGCTGTCCGACGCCGATGCCTGGGAACTAATCCGGCTTGCCCACCAGGAAACAGCGCCGGCCAAACAAGCCCTATTTCAGGAGGGCCAGGCCGGCGATAGCCTGCATATCGTCCTGGAAGGGCGGGTCAAGGTGAGCCTGCTGTCTGAAGAAGGCAAGGAAGCCATCCTCAGCATCCTCGGTGCGGGGGAGATTTTCGGCGAGATGTCGCTGTTCGACAGCGAGCCTCGCAGCGCCACGGTCAGCACGATGGAACCCTGCCGCTTTCTCGTGCTGCGGCGTCAGGTTTTCCTGCCGTTTCTGGAAAAACGCGTGCCTGTGATGCTGGAACTGATCGCCGAAATGTCGCGTAGGTTGCGCGCCACCAACACCCTGGTGGGCAATCTGAGCTTCCTCAACCTATCGGCACGGCTGGCGCGAATCCTGCTCAACCTGATTCAGCAATACGGCAAGGTGACCCCACAAGGCATCGTCATCGGCCTCAAACTGTCACAAGAAGAACTCGGCCATCTGGTCGGCGTCTCGCGAGAAAGCGTGAACCGCCAGCTACGCCTCTGGGTTGACGCCAAGTTCATCGAATATGACCACGGCACGTTGATCGTACTGAATTCGGATGCGCTGTTCCGCGAGGCTTTGACCTCATGAGAAAAGCTCACCCGCCCACGGCCCAACGACCGCACTACCAGGAATGACTGTTGCAACATCCTGGCTATAAAGATTTAAGTAGTAAGTAGTAAGTAGTAATACGAGCATCAATCTGTTTTTCTCAGGAGAGCCAAATGAACATGAAACCCCTAGTAGTTTCCATCACCCTTGCCATCGCTGGCATGAACAACGTCCAGGCCGCGCCTCAAGCCGTGGCCGATGCCGCCAGTGCTTATCGCGTCTTTGCCTGCATGGAAGGCAAACAATGGTCGTCAGAACTGGGCAGTTGTGTCGATCAGAGCAAGGCCGTCACCAAGCGCACCCCGGTCGCGGCCGTGGCCCGGGCTCCAGCCGTAGCCCCAGTCGTAGCGCCTGCCCCGACCCCTGTTGTCACCCCCGCCCCCGTAGTGAAAGCGGCGCCAGTCAGCAGCGATCTCTACTCCGTGATGTATCTGCCCACCGGTGTGCGCGACACCAGCGCGCTGATGATCGAGCGCGTGGCGCCCAATGAAGTCGTGGCCGGCCAGCCATTCAACTACAACATCAAGGCCACCAACCTGACCGCAAACACCTTATCCAACGTGGCGGTGCAGGATATTTGCAGTAGCAACTTCAAAATGCTGGCGTCGAATCCGGAAGCCGAACGGGTCAGCGACACTCTGCTGCGCTGGAAACTGGGCGATCTGAAGGCCGGCGAAGCGCGCAACATCAACGTCAACGGCCAAGTGGTCGATGCCAACAAGGCGCAAAACTGCCTGTCAGCCAATTATGACCAGGCTTCCTGCCTGGCCTTCAACGTGGTGCAGCCGCAATTGGCCTTGACCGCCAGCGCCCCCGCCGAAGTCATGCGCTGCGACGCCATTCCGCTGACCTACAACGTCGCCAACGCGGGCACCGGCGTATCGCGTAACGCCAGTCTCAGCCAGGCTCTGCCGGAAGGGATCAGCCTCAAGGAAGGCAACGGCACTCTGTCACTCGGCGACCTCGCCCCCGGGGCCAGCAAGGATCTCAAACTAGCCGTGATAGCGGCCAAACCCGGTGTCTACGAATTCCGTCCGGCCGCCTCCGCGGAACCAGGCCTGAAAGCCGATGCCATCGCCACTACTCGGGTCACCCAGCCGGCGCTACAAGTCGCGAAGAAGATGTCCGAGATGCAGATCATTGGTCGTGACATCACCTATGACATCACGGTCAATAACAGTGGCGATGCCCTCGCCCGCAACCTGGTGCTGGAAGAAACCCTGCCCAGCGGCGCCAATTTCGTCTCCGCCTCTAATGGTGGCCGTGCCGAAGCCGGGCGTGTGGTCTGGAACCTGTCCGACCTCGCGCCGAAGCAGTCGCAGACCGTGAATATCTCGCTGGCGCCCCAAGCCATCGGCAATATCGAGACCAGCACGCGCGCCTCCGCCTACTGCGCGGACGACGCCACCGCCCAGGGTAAGACCGCCGTGGTGGGCATTCCCGCCGTGCTGCTGGAAGTGGTCGACCTGACCGACC
>Ga0210033_1000116_pt1 | contig 66671 bp, 63 predicted proteins | sample CryGeymeta201501_FD_185465 | JGI IMG/M metagenome (GOLD analysis project Ga0210033, IMG submission 185465) | Groundwater microbial communities from Crystal Geyser aquifers in Utah, USA - Crystal Geyser metaG 2015-01 (SPAdes) (version 2) | ecosystem: Environmental > Aquatic > Deep subsurface >... | reverse complement strand
GTTCGTCTCCGGCTGCTCTCCACCTCGCCTCACGACGACGCAGTTGCCTTCAACTACGGGGTCTTGGCTTACCCCGGTTCGGACTTCCACCGAACTGTGTGTGTGCCTTTACGAGCGCACTGGGAGCGCCGCTTGCATCGCGACCTGGCTATCGAAACGACCATCGCGACGCAAGCAGCGCTCCCACAAAAGCAAAAAATGCAGCGGCGACGCTCCCACAACGGCATCGCGACGCAAGCAGCGCTCCCACAAAAGCAAAAAATGCAGCGGCGGCGCTCCCACAACGGCATCGCGACGCTGGTCGTCGCTCCTGCGCATTGCGCTCCGAGCAGCGCCCGCAAGGGGCCGGTACAATCCGCCTCCTTTGTGTGCTGGAGTGGCAATGCAGACTTGGCTGGTGACCGGCGGCGCCGGATTTATTGGCGGCAATTTTGTGCTGGCGAACGCGGGTCTTACGGCACGCATCATCAATCTGGATGCGCTGACTTACGCCGGCAATCCGGAAACACTCGCGGCGCTGAAGGGCAGCAGCCATTACCGTTTGGTGCCTGGCGACATCGCCGATCAGGCGCTGGTCGCCGCCTTGCTGGCGCAGTATCAGCCGCAGGCGATTGTGCATTTTGCCGCCGAAAGCCACGTTGATCGCTCGATCGATGGCCCGGCGGCGTTTGTGCAGACCAATGTCGTTGGCACCTTGAATCTGCTCGAAGCCGCGCTGGCATTCTGGCGTGGACTGGCCGAACCGGATCGGGCTGGGTTCCGCTTTCTGCAAGTCTCCACCGATGAGGTGTACGGCTCGCTCGGGGACTCCGGCAAGTTCACCGAGACCACCGCCTACGCGCCGAACTCTCCGTATTCGGCAAGCAAGGCCGCCAGCGATCATCTGGTGCGGGCGTTTCATCACACTTACGGGCTGCCGGTGTTGACGACCAATTGCTCGAACAATTACGGGCCCTATCAGTTTCCCGAAAAGCTGATCCCGCTGATGATCGATAAAGCGCTGCGTGGCGAACCCCTGCCGGTGTACGGCGATGGCCGCAATGTGCGCGATTGGATGTATGTCGGCGACCACTGCAGTGCGATCCAGGCCGTGCTCGACCGCGGCCAAGTCGGTGAGACCTACAACATCGGCGGCGATGCCGAACGCGAGAATCTGCAAGTGGTGACATCGATTCTGGCCTTGCTCGACGAACGTCGCCCGTTGGCCGATGGCGGTAATCGCGCCGGCCTGATCCGGTTTGTCGCCGATCGCCCCGGCCACGACCGGCGTTACGCGATCGACGCCAGCAAGATTCAACGCGCACTGGGATGGCGGCCGAGCGAAACTTTCGAGTCTGGCCTGGCCCGCACCGTCGATTGGTATCTCGCCAATCCCGATTGGTGCGCGCACATCCACGATGGCTCCTATCGTGGCGAGCGTTTGGGCGCTGCGGCCAGCACGCATCGATCCCCGAGCGGGACGTAGGGTGGGTGCAAACCCACCGTTTTGAAATGCTGAACACCGGTGGGTTGCACCCACCCTACTTCACTGAACACCGGTGGGTTGCACCCACCCTACTTCTCGGAATTGGCCATGAGTACACAAAAAGGCATTGTTCTCGCTGGCGGCGCTGGCAGCCGACTGCACCCACTCACCTTGTCGATCAGCAAGCAGTTGCTGCCGGTGTACGACAAGCCGATGATTTACTATCCGCTCAGCGTGTTGATGCTGGCTGGCATCCGCACGGTGCTGATCATCAACACCCCGCACGAGCAGGCGCTGTTTCAACGCTTGCTGGGGGATGGTTCGGCCTGGGGCATGCAACTGGAATATGCGGTGCAAGCGCAACCCGATGGGCTGGCGCAGGCGTACCGGATTGGGCGCGACTTCGTCGCCGGCCAACCGTCGTGTCTGGTGTTGGGCGACAATATTTTTCATGGCCACGGCCTGACCGAAGTGCTCAAGCGGGCGGCCGCGCAGACGCAAGGCGCCACCGTGTTTGGTTATTGGGTGAACGATCCAGAACGCTATGGCGTGGCCGAGTTCGATGGCACCGGCCAGGTCATCAGCCTGGACGAAAAGCCCGCGCAGCCGAAATCCAACTACGCCGTTACCGGACTGTATTTCTACGACGGCCGTGCCAGCGATTTTGCCGCTGGACTCAAACCCTCGGCACGCGGCGAACTCGAAATCACCGATCTGAATCGCTGCTACTTGAACGAAGCCAGCCTGCGGGTGGAGAAACTGGGCCGCGGCTATGCCTGGCTGGATACCGGCACCCATGAATCGCTGCTGCAGGCCAGTAACTTCATTGCCACCATCGAGGCCCGCCAGGGATTGCGCGTCTGCTGCCCGGAGGAGATCGCGTTCCAAAATGGTTGGATCGATGCCGAGCAGTTGCGGCGCCTTGCCCAACCCCTGCGCAAAAGCGGCTACGGCGAATATCTGATGCGGGTGGCCACCGGCGAGGCGGTGCCATGAACCGGGACGGACGATGGGCTGGCGGCGGGTTGGCGGCACGGTGGCGGCTGTCGGATCCGCGCCGGCGGCGCTTGATCCGACCTACCGGTGCGGCGCGGCGCTGGATCCGACCTACCGGTGCGGCGCGGCGCTTGATCCGACCTACCGGTGCGGCGCGGCGCTGGATCCGACCTACCGGTGCGGCGCAGCGCTTGATCCGACCTACCGGTGCGGCGCGGCGCTGGATCCGACCTACCGGTGCGGCGCGGCGCTGGATCCGATCTGGGGGGGAACGGCGATGCGCGTAATCGACACGCCACTGGCCGGCGTCAAGCTGATCGAACCCGAAGTATTCGGCGATGCCCGTGGTCAGTTTTTCGAGGCCTATCACCAGCAGCGCTACGCCGCCGCCGGGATCGAGTTCACCGTCGCCCAATCCAATCTCTCGCGATCCACCCACGGCGTGCTGCGCGGCCTGCATTACCAGTGGCCGCAGCCGCAGGGCAAATTGGTCAGCGTGCTGGATGGCGAAGTGTTCGACGTGGCGGTCGATATTCGCCGGGGTTCGCCGCACTTTGGCCAGTGGACGGCCGCGGTATTGTCCGCCGACAACCGGCGGCAACTGTGGATTCCGCCGGGCTTCGCCCATGGCTTTGTGGTGACCAGCGCCAGCGCCCTGTTTCACTATTTGTGCAGCGCGCCCTACGACCGTGCCGCCGATGCCGGCCTGCGCTGGAATGATGCCGGGCTCGCCATCGACTGGCCGCTGCCGGATCCGGCGTTGTCCGATAAAGATGCGCGCGCGCCGTGGCTGGCCGAGATCGCGCCGGATCGATTGCCGGATTACGCCGCATGAAAATCCTTCTACTCGGTGCCGACGGCCAAGTGGGCTTTGAATTGCAACGCAGTCTCGCCGTGCTCGGCCCACTCAAGTTGGCAACGCGCAGCGGAACGCGCTTCGGCGATGGCGACTGCCTGACCGCCGATCTCGGCGATCCCGATGCCCTGCAGGCGCTGATTCGTGCCGAGGCCCCCGACTGGATCGTCAACGCCGCCGCCTATACCGCCGTCGATCAGGCCGAAGTCGAGCCAGCACTGGCGCAACGCATCAATGCCGAAGCGCTGGCGGCGATCGGCGCGGCCGCACGCGCAACACGCGCCCGGGTGCTGCATTTTTCCAGCGATTATGTGTTTGCCGGCAACGCCACTGCGCCCTGGCGCGAGACCGATCCGACGGCGCCGCTCGGCGCTTACGGTCGCAGCAAAAGCGCCGGCGAACAGGCCCTGCGTGACAGCGGTGCCGAGCACCTGATCCTGCGCACGGCTTGGGTATTTGCCGCCCGTGGCCACAATTTTCTGCGCACCATGCTGCGCCTGGCCGACACCCTGGACCGCATCAGCGTGGTCGATGACCAGATCGGCAGCCCAACCACGGCGGCGCTGATCGCCGATATCAGCGCGCACCTGCTGGCGCAACTGCGCGGCGCGCCAGCCGACGATCCACGCTTCGGCACCTATCATTTGACCGCCAGCGGACAAACCAGTTGGCATGGCTTTGCGCGCGCGCTGCTCCAGTCCGCGGTCGATGCGAAATTGCTGCGCGCGCTGCCCGAACTGGTCGCCATCGCCAGTGCCGACTATCCGACGCGGGCCGCGCGCCCGGCCTGGTCGGTGCTCGACACGCACAAGCTGCAAAACACCTTTGCGCTCCACCTGCCGCACTGGCAGGAGGGCATGACCACGGTGATCCGCCAGTTGGCCGATGCCGCCGCCCGCGATGCTTCCCCAGATTGAGCCGACCATGCTGATTCCAGTCATTCTTTCGGGCGGTGCCGGCACACGTTTGTGGCCGGTGTCACGGCGCCTGTTTCCGAAGCCGTTCATGACCCTGCCCGATGGCCAAACGCTGATCGAAAAAACCGCGCGCCGGGCCTTGGCAGTGGCATCCAGCGATGCGCTGATCTATACCGTCACCAGTCGCGACTACAGCTTTATCACCCGCGACGCCTATGCCGGTATCGCCGAGTTTGCACCCGAACGGCAGCGCTTTTTGTTTGAGCCAATGGCGCGCAATACGGCCCCGGCGGTGCTCGCCGCCGCCCTTGCCATCCAGCGCGAACAGGGCGATGACGCGCTGATGCTGGTGCTGGCGGCCGATCATCTGATCCAGAATCTGGCCGGGTTTGCCGACACCGTGGCCGCCGCAGCGCGGCTTGCCGCCAGCGGCCAACTCGCCACCTTCGGCATCGTGCCGACGCACGCCGAGACCGGCTATGGCTATATCGAATGCGGCGCCGCGCTCGGCAGTGACGGTTTTTCGATTGCCCGATTTGTCGAAAAGCCCGATGCCATGAGCGCGCAAGCCTACGTCGATAGCGGTCGCTATTTCTGGAACTCGGGCATGTTTTGTTTTCGCGTCGGCAGTTTGCTCGACGCCGCCAGCGCCGTCGCCGCCGAGGTACTGGGGTCTACTCGCGCCTGCTTTGCGGCCAGTCTCGGCGCTGACCACAGCCCGCCCGCGAGCGCGCTTGCCGCGAGCATCGTGCTCGATGCCGATACGCTGGCCCGGGTGCCGGCGATCTCGATCGACTACGCGGTGATGGAACGCGCCGACCAGCGCGCCGTGGTGCCCGCCACTTTCGACTGGAGCGATATCGGCTCGTGGACCGCGTTCAGCGACCTGGTACCGGCCGATAGCGTCGGCAATCGCAGTCGCGGGCGTTCGGTGCTGATCGCCAGCGAACGCAACTACGTGCAATCCAATGATCGGGTGATCGCCATGGTCGGCGTCAACGACCTGATGATCATCGACACCGAAGACGCCCTGCTGATTGCCCATCGCGATCAGGCGCAGTCGGTCAAATTGGTGGTCGATCAATTGCGTCTGCAACAACATCCATGCACCGACCTGCACCTGACCGTACAGCGGCCCTGGGGCAGTTACACCGTGCTCGAAGACGCCGCCGACTGCAAGGTCAAGCGCTTGATCGTCAAGCCCGGACAAGTGCTGTCGCTGCAACGCCACCAACGCCGCAGCGAACACTGGACGGTGGTCAGCGGCAGCGCCAAAGTGCGCGTCGGCGACGCTACCTTTCTACTGCATCGCAACGAATCGGTATTCGTGCCGATGCAAACCCTGCACCGGCTGGAAAACCCGACCGATCAAGACATCGCCCTGATCGAAGTGCAATGCGGTGACTACTTCGGCGAAGACGATATTGAACGCCTGGAGGATCGCTATGGCCGTTGTTGATCGTTGCACAGCGCGCAGATTGCTGGCCTGCGCCCTACTGATCGCGAGCAGCGTTGCCGAGAGCGCACTCACGGTCACCCCGCTCAGCACACCCAGCGGCGCCAACGCCGCGCAACCGGCACTGGCTGCTGATCGCGACGGCGGTTTTATTCTCACCTGGCAAGAGAAATCTGGCGATAGCGCCTCCCTGCGTTTTGCCAAACTCGATCCGGCCGGCAAGGTGCAACGCAGCGGACTGATTGCCGCCAGCGCGCCCGATCAAAGCTGGTTCATCAACTGGGCGGATTTCCCTTCGCTCAGCGTGCTCGACAACGGCGACTGGGTCAGTTTCTGGTTGCAAAAATCCGCCGCCAGCGCCAGCCCTTATGCCTACGACATATACCTGACACGGTCCACCGATCAGGGCCGCCAATGGAGCGCCCGGTTGCTCAATGGTGACGGCACCGCCAGCGAGCATGGTTTTGTTTCACTGCTGCCCGCAGGCGGCGACCAAGTGCTGGCGCTGTGGCTGGACGGTCGCCATAGCGCCAGCCCGGAGATCGCCATGGGCGAGGCGGCAGCGGATGACCACGCCCCGCACGCGGGCGCGATGAGTTTGCGCAGCGCGCTGGTGGATCGGCTCGGCCGCAGCACCCAGGAAACCGAAATCGATGCCCGCACCTGCGACTGCTGCAACACCGATGCGGTGCGCATCGGCGATCAGACCATGGTCGTTTATCGTGATCGCAGTGAAGACGAAATTCGCGACACCCGCTTCAGCGTTCGCGATCCACGTGGCCATTGGTCGGCGCCGCAACTGGTCCACGCCGATCATTGGCGGATCGCCGGCTGCCCGGTCAACGGCCCCGCCCTCGCCGTCCATGGCAAGCGATTGCTCGGCGTCTGGGTGACCATGCAGGGCGAGCAACTGCAAGTCCGCGCCGCGCTCGGCGACCGCAGCGGCTTTGGCCCGATGATCGAAATCGAGTCCGGCACAGAGACCCAAGGCCGGGTCGATGCGGCCGCCTTCGGTAACCAGAGTTTTCTGCTCAGTTGGCTCGGCGCCGACGCCAGTGACTCCGGCGGTACCCACACCGCCATCAAGATCGCCCGCCTCGACCGCCACGGAAAATTGCACCCGGCACAAACCCTGGTCAGCCTTCCGGCCGGCCGCAACACCGGCTTCCCGCGGATGGCCAGCAACGGCAACACCGCCTTGCTCGTCTGGACCGAACCCAACGCCGAGGGCAGCGTGCTCCAACTCGTGCGGATCACCGACGCCAACAACAGCGCTGAGCCGGGTCCGAGCAGTCCGAAATATCCCAGATCAAAACCAGACTTCGACCGTGGCAGCGACTCCGGTCGGCCATGATAATCTGCGCACCTCGACGGTCATGGCCGCTTGCCTCGCAGATATTTCCACGCGACGGCTGGCCATGCCCATCAGCAACGCGCTACCCACCGCCCCGGCTTCGGCAGGGCACACGGAGGTGAGCGCTCATCAACCGTTACTTCCATCGAAGTTACTTCCATCGAAGTTACTTCCAACGAACCACCCACAACAAAGGACATCCCATGGCACGCGGCGTCAACAAAGTCATCCTGGTAGGCAACGTCGGCAAAGACCCGGACACGCGCTACACCGCCAGTGGCACGGCCCTCACCACCCTCAGCATCGCCACCAGCGAGCAGTGGACCGACAAACAAACCAACGAAAAGAAAGAACACACCGAATGGCATCGGCTGAAGTTCTTCGGCAGGCTTGCCGAGATTGCTGGTGAGTACCTGCGCAAAGGTTCGCAAGTTTATATCGAAGGCAAACTGCGCACCGACAAATACACCGACAAGGAAGGCGTTGTGCGTTACACCACCGACATCATCGTGGACGAAATGCAGATGCTCGGCGGCCGACCCAGTGGCGAGTCCAGCCATGGCGAAGAAGATCGCCCCGCCCGCAGCAGCAGCGGTGGTGGTGGCGACTACAGCAACCGCAGCGCGCCGGCCGCGGGCAACCGCCAAGCCCCTCCGGGACCCAGCAGCGCACCGTTCGAGGATGATGAAATTCCGTTCTGATCCGGGCCCGGCAAGGTCGGCGGCTACCGCTTGGCGGTAGCCGCTGGTGGCCATTGGCGGATGACGTCGATCAGCGGCGCGCGGCCTCAGCGATTGGTGGCGCGATACAGACGATGCTGCTCGATGTAGTCGAGCACCGGCTCCGGCACCAGCCAACGCAAGGATCGGCCAGCTTGCAACGCCGCGCGCACGGCGGTTGCCGAGATCGCCAACGGGGTCACCGGCAGACATAGCAGCGAGCCGTGAGCGGCCGCTAGCAGCGCACCGGTGGCGGTGGTTTCGCGCGACCGGGCCAGCGCCGTCAGCTCGGCTGACCAGGCCGTGCGACCGACCGCACCGGGGCGCGTGAGCACCACAACGTGCGCCAGTTCGAAGAGTTCCCGCCAGCGCATCCAGCTCGGTAGGTCGGCGAACGCATCGGCGCCTACCAGCATCATCAGCGGCGTGTCGGCACCCAACTCGGTGCGCAATTCGCCGAGCGTATCGACGCTGTAGCTGGGACCGGCCCGACGCAATTCACGATCATCGGCCTGCAATTGCGGCTGTTCGTTCACCGCCAGTTTGAGCATGGCCAGCCGATCCGCCGCACTTGCCCAGGGCTGCGGCCGATGCGGTGGCACCGGCGCTGGTAACAGCCGGACGATAGCGCCGAACGCTTCGGCGGCTTCCAGCGCAGCGCGCAAATGGCCGACATGGATCGGGTCAAAGGTGCCGCCCAAAATCAGCGTCGGCGTCGAGGCAAGAGACATTGCCATCTGCAATCGCCCGCGCTAGCCGGCCAGCATACGGCGGGGAAGACACTTTGCCAGGCGGCGATCCGCCGCGCTCAGCAACACCCGCTCCAGCGCCAGCCAGGCGTCGCCATCGGCGCGTCCCTTGGAGAGGCGATCCACCAGTGCCAGTTCGGCCAGACGCCGCTCCCAAAACGCCAGATCGCCGCGGGTCAAGGCAGCGCCGTAGGCCTGCAGGCGGGTACCGTAGACGCGCTCATTTTTGAGGGTTGCCGTCACCTGCGCCCGCGGCAACAGCGCGGCGCGCAGCAACAGCGCCAGCGAGTTGACCAACCAGCCCAACAAGCCTGCTACCTGCTCGCCCTCGGCCCGCAATCCCGCCAGCACCCGACGCACGCGGGTCGCATCACCGGCCAGCGCCGCTTCGGCCAGCGCAAAAACGTTGAAGCGCGCGTTGTCCGCCACCAGCGCCTGCAGGCGATCCACGTCGATGCTGCGGCCCTCGGCGAGCAGCGCCAATTTATCGATTTCCTGGGCGGCGGCGAGCAAATTGCCTTCGACCCGATCCGCCAACGCCTGCGCCGCTTGCGGGCTCAGCGGCAACTGGCGTGAACGGGCGCGATCCACAATCCAGGCCGGCAGCAGATTGAGATAAATCGGGTCGATCTGCACAAACATCCCGGCCCGCTCCACCGTCTGCGCCCACTTGCCGGCATTCTTTTTGTCCCATTCCATGGCGCTGATCATCAGCACGTCACTGCCATTGGCGTGGGCGCAATAGTCGACGATGGCGGCGGCGCCCTCGGCGCCGGGCTTACCGGTGGGCAGACGCAAATCCAGAATGCGTTGCGATGCGAACAGCGACAGCGATGCCCCCGCCCGCGCCAGATCGTCCCAATCAAAAGACGCCTCGACATTGAGTACATCGCGCTCGTGGTAACCGAGTTCTCGGGCCCGTAAACGCAAGCGATCAGCGGCTTCGATCAACAGCAACGGCTCGCTGCTGGCCAGCAAATACACCGGCTTGAGCGCCTTGGCCTCGCGCAGATGTCGATCAAACTGGGCCAGACCAAACACCATGGCCGGTCAGCGGCCGATCGCTTGCAGACGCAACAGCAACGCTTGCACCATCTCGCGGCGCAGCTCTTTGCGGGCCAGTTCGTCCTCCGCTGCGGCACCCAGCGCCTGGCTTTCATCGAAGCGATAATCGCGTTTGCGCTCGACCACGGTCGATCCGAGAATCGGCTTGCCGTGCTGATCGAGCACCTCAAACGTCACCCGATGCACGACCAGATATTCCTGTACTCGGGCGGCGCCGCTGAACGTCAGCGGCGTGGTCGCCTGGGTATCCGCCAGCACCCGCAACACGCTTGCTGGCGTTTCGTCGGCGTCGACCAATCGAATTCCCGACCGCAACAAGGCGCGACCGATTTCCTGCGGCAGCGTGCTGAAGGCATCGACCGATTCGATCCGCAAGGGATTCAAGATCGGGTTCAGTTCGACCGCTTCGCGCGGCTTGAAACCGCAGCCAGCGAGCAGCACCAGCAACCAACCCAGCGCGATTTGGACCAGACCATTCATGGCATTCCTTAAAGGCGACGGTCGACCACCAGCAAGCACTGGCGGCGACCGAAAAAGCACAATGACTAAACCACAATATTGACGATCTTGCCGGGCACCACAATGATCTTGCGCACGCTCTGTTCACCAAGAAAACGCGCAACGCCAAGCTCCGCCAACGCCCGTTGCTCGATCAGCTCGCGGCTGGCATCCACCGCCACTTCAATGGTGCCACGCAACTTGCCGCTGACCTGCACCGCCAGCGTGATGGTAGCGCGCAACAACGCCTGCGGATCAGCCACCGGATAAGGCAGATCCTCGATCAAGGTTTCCGGGTGCCCCAGCGCCTGCCAGAGCGCGTGTGACAAGTGCGGCGTGATCGGATTGAGCAGCAGCACGATCGCCTCCCAGGCTTCCTGCTTCAGCGCCCGCCCAGGCGCGCTCAAGTCTTCGCTGCGGGTCAGCGTGTTCATCAATTCCATCACCGCGGCAATCGCAGTGTTGAAGGTGTGGCGACGGTCGACCGCTTCGCCGACTTTCTGGATGGTCTCGTGCAATTTGCGGCGAATCGCCAGTTGGTCGGCGTTGAGGCACGCCGGATCGAGGGCGATCACCGGACCCAATTGCCGATGCGCGTAGACCTCCCGCCACAACCGTCGCAGGAAGCGCGCCATGCCTTCGACACCGGATTCCGACCACTCCAGCGACAACTCCGGCGGCGCCGCAAACATCGAAAACAGCCGCACCGTGTCGGCACCGAACTGGTCGATCATGGTTTGCGGATCGACGCCGTTGTTCTTCGACTTGGACATCTTCTCGGTGCCCCCAATCTGTACCTCGGCGCCATCGCTGTGCAAGCGCGCACCGATCACCTTGCCACGCTCGTCGCGCACGGTCACGACTTCCGCCGGGTTGAACCAGGTGCGGACGCCATTGGCCGCCTCGCGGTAAAACGTATCGGCGATCACCATGCCTTGGCAGAGCAACTGGGTCGCCGGTTCGTCGCTGTTGACCAGCCCGGCATCGCGCATCAGCTTGTGAAAAAAGCGGAAATACAGCAGATGCAAAATGGCGTGTTCGATGCCTCCGATGTATTGGTCTACCGGCAGCCAGTAATTGGCCCGCTCATCAACCAGATCGTTGGCACCGGGCGAGGTATAGCGGGCGTAGTACCAGCTTGATTCCATAAATGTGTCGAAGGTGTCGGTCTCGCGCTCGGCCGGCCGACCACAGCTTGGGCACAGGCACTTTCGCCATTCCGGATCGGCCTTGATCGGCGACTTCACGCCATCGACCACCACGTTTTCTGGCAACAGCACCGGCAACGCTGCTTCCGGCACCGGCAGCGCGCCGCAGTGGCTGCAATAAATGATCGGAATCGGGCAGCCCCAATAGCGCTGGCGACTCACCCCCCAATCGCGCAGTCGGTAATTGACCCGGCGCTGGCCGACCTTGGTCTGCTCGAGCTCAGCCGCAATCGCGGCAAACGCCGCGCTGAACTCCAACCCATCAAAGCCACCGGAGTTGACGCAGCGTCCGTGCTCGGTATACGCCGCCGCGTCCAGGTCAACCACCCGGCCATCGAGCGGCGCAATCACCTGTCGAATCGGCAAGTCATATTTGCGCGCGTATTCCCAATCACGCTGATCGTGCGCCGGCACCGCCATCACCGCGCCGGTGCCATAGCCCATCAACACAAAATTGGCGACGTGGATCGGCAAGCGTTCGTGGCTGATCGGATGGATGGCGTAAACGCCGGTCGCCATGCCGCGCTTCTCCTGGGTCTCCAGGGTGGCCTCGGCCACCCCCACGTTGCGGCACTGCTGGCAGAACGCCGCCAACGCCGGATTCGCGGCGGCCGCTGCGGCGGCCAGCGGATGCTCGGCGGCAATCGACAGAAAGGTCACCCCGAGCAGCGTATCCGGGCGCGTGGTGTAAACCCGGATCGGCGCACCGCCGTCGACTTGAAACTCGATTTCCAAACCCTCGGAGCGCCCGATCCAGTTGCGCTGCATGGTCTTGACCGCGTCGGGCCAACCCGGCAGGTGGTCGAGTTCGCGCAGCAACTCCTCGGCATAATCGGTGATCCGGAAAAACCATTGCGGAATCTCGCGGCGCTCGACCGGCGCACCGGAGCGCCAGCCGCGACCGTCGATCACCTGCTCGTTGGCCAGCACGGTCTCATCGACCGGGTCCCAGTTCACCACCGAATTCTTGCGATAGACCAAGCCTTTCTGGAACAAGCGCGTAAAGAACAACTGCTCCCAGCGATAGTAATCCGGGCGACAAGTCGCAAACTCGCGGGTCCAGTCGATCGCGTAACCGAGCGCTTGCAACTGCTGCTTCATGTGCGCGATGTTTTGATAAGTCCACGCCGCTGGCGGCACCTGATGCTTGATCGCGGCGTTCTCCGCCGGCAAGCCGAACGCATCCCAGCCCATCGGTTGCAGCACATTGTGGCCGGTCATGCGGTGGTGGCGGCTGATCACATCGCTGATCGTGTAATTGCGCACATGCCCCATGTGCAGCGCCCCCGACGGATAGGGCAACATCGCCAGGCAAAAATACTTCGGTTTGGGGCTGTGCTCGTTCACCTCGAACGCATGGTGAAGATTCCAGTAGGCCTGGGCGGCGGCCTCAATGGCCTTGGCATCGTAGGACTCGTGCATACTCATTCGCCAACCGGTTGCCCGGCCGTGCTCGCATCAACAGAATGCGCCAGACTAGCGCAGCCCGGCAGATCAGAAAACCCACAGCCGGGCCCGCCGCCGATCCGGCAATGTAAGAGGCGTTGTACGAGATTGCGCCGCTGCGCCACTTTGCGAAGCTGAGCCCATGGTCACGCACCATCTGCACCACTTGCAGATTGAAGGCCACATCAAACACTCTACGTTTCTTGCTCATTGGATGATCCACCTATCGAGGTGTCCGAGGAAATTGGAACACGACACACAACCGGAACTGAAGTACCATCCCCTCCAGCCGGAGCCTAGGAGTCGTCGATGTCGACGCCCGCACCAACAAGCGCTGTATTGCCCGGTTTTCGTCGAGTTGCTACGCGAAAGATGCTTTCCAGCGCCGGTGGGGCTTCGTTCGAGGCATGGACGGGCGGGCGGCAAGGCGTAATCGTGTCAACCAATGCCGGCGCCGGTGACATCCCCTTCCAGCGCTGGCACCGCTTCAAGGAAGCCTTCTCACCGGAGCTAATTGAGCAAGCTATCCAGGCCTCGCCGGTGCCAGTACGGCGCTTGGCGGACCCCTTCGGTGGCTCTGGAACGACTGCGCTCACATGCCAGTTCCTAGGCATTGAACCAGTGACAATTGAGGTCAACCCATTCCTCGCCGACCTCATTGCCGCGAAGCTCGCCACGTATCACATACCCGATCTAATTTCCGCCTTGACGCGCGTTGCGCGCAAGGCGATGGCGTCCCGCTCCCGCGGCGCCACGCTCGTCCGTTCCTTGCCAGCTACGTTTGTCGAGCCTGGCGTCAAGGATCGCTGGCTGTTCGATTTGCCCGTCTTAATCCAAATCGCGCGTCTTCGCGATGCGATTGAGGAAGAAACGAACCCGGCTGTTTTCCGCCTTTTGCGCGTATTGCTGGGTGGCCTCATGGTTGGCTTTAGCAACGTGTCGGTCAGTGGAAAGGGGCGTCGTTATCGTGCCAACTGGGAGGAGCGCCGCGTCGACCCGACGTGCGTTCTTCCTGCCTTTGCCGATGCTGTGGCCGCGGCCATCGTCGAGATTGGTGCCTGTGCGACGCGCCCTGTGCGCACGGGCCAAGTGCTGCATGGCGATAGCCGCAAGCTGCTGGAGACGGTCGGCAGGGTCGACCAGATCACGTGCTCACCGCCCTACCCTAATTCCTTCGACTACACCGACGTCTACAACCTCGAACTGTGGATGTTGGGCTACCTGAAGTCCTTCGACGATAACCGCGACCTGCGGCAGTCGACGCTGAGCTCGCATGTGCAGGTTTCCCGCGATTTCGCTGCTGCGCCTCGCTGTCCACGCCTGGACAAGACGATGCGGGCGTTGCATCGCTCCCAGGAGTCGCTCTGGGATCCGCGCATCCCGGCGATGGTCGGTGCCTACTTTGCAGACCTGCAGGGCCTGATGCGCACCTGCGCGACCCTGCTGCCGCCCAAGGGCCAGGCATGGTTTGTCGTGGGCGACAGCCAGTACGCCGGCATCCACGTGCAGGTGGCCAAGATACTCGACGACCTCGCTCCCACGGCGGGTCTAAAGGTTGAGCGCATGAAGCCTTTCCGGTCGATGCGCGTGTCGCCGCAGCAAAGCGGCCGGCACATGCTCAGCGAAGACCTCGTGGTATTCAGCCGGTCTTGAGTGCGGTAGCCGCCATGCACTCCCGGTAGTGCTTGGACGAACGATAGAGATACCAAAAGCACAAGTGGACGCCGAGCGTCTCGGCCTCGCTCTTTACGGCCGAATATACCGACTCCGGGCCCACGTTGACGGCGCGCATGTCGAAACAGCAAAGCATGCGGTCGCGGAACTTGCGGTCCGTGCCGTAGGTGTAGGCTTGGTTGACGCCTTCCTTGATGTGCGCCGCAATGGTGTTCGGCGCATAGGTGTTGCCGGTGTATCCCTTCTCGCGCAAGACTTTCATCTCCAATACCGCAAAATTGGTCGTGGCATCCGGGGAGACACCGAAATCGCCAACGACCTCAAGGTCCGTTCGCCCATCCTTCTCCGGTTGCTCGGCCTTTATGCGGCAGTTGGGAAAACGCGCGTGCAAGCCGATGCGGACGGCCCGTTGAACGCGGGCTTCGGCTTTGTTTGACGCCCATCCCATGCTCGCCTTCTCCCAGAGCCATGCTTCGGAGGGTACTCCGTCAGGCGTTTTTAGCTCTCCTTGGTACACGCCATCAATAGCGCGCTTGATCAATTCCGGCGTGGGCTCTTCGAACACCACCGGAAAGACGTGCACGTTGTCGAGGTTGCGGGTGCCGGTCGGGTACCAGCTGAGACTTGAGTACCCTTCCTTCTTCGGCTTATAGATCACGGTAGGAAGCGCATCGGCCTGGTCCGCCACCAACGCGTCGATCAAGTCACCGTCACCACCGGAGTAGTCGCGGGATTGACCGCTCGCCGAAACACCCAGGTAGTGCACTTGGCCCGTCAATCGATCTTTGCCGGTGTTCAGGAAAGGGCATCGGGTCAGGCCTTGGGTATTCTCATAGAACGGGCCTGACACGAGCACCATCGCTGCCGTGCGATCAAACTCGCACTCGGGCAGTCGCTCGCGTTCGAGCACAAGCAGGCGGACAGCGCGCAGGAAGCGGGCCGCCTCTGGGAGGTCCGTGTCACTGCCCTTGCCGGTGAGCCAGGTATTCTTGATCGCCGGCAGCTCGTTCTGCCATGCGCCTGCATTGTCCGACGGATCAGCCATGCGCCACCCGCCTGCCGAGATGATCGAGGTAGAGGTACAACCGCTCTGCTGGCTCAAGCTGTTTGCTGGGCGCGAAGGCCATGGCTGCGTTACGTGAGAAGTTCTTTGTAGGACTTTCGTACTCTCCGAAGTCGATCACGTCGTTCTGGTCGACGGCCTTGTCGGCGTAACGGGCATCCTCGAGCGCGGCGCAGCCCAGTTGTGCATCGCTCAGCACGCTGTAGGCCGCCGCCAGCTCGCGCAGGAATAACGCTTCCTCTGGGAAAACCTGCCCATGGCGCGCCAGCGCCGCTTGCACCATCGCTCGCCGCAGGCGATACGAGGCCACCACCCGGTAGCGCTTCTCTTCTTTGACCAGTCGATACTCCACATTGTGCGCATCGACCAGACCGCGCCCGACGAGATGATCAATGGCCTGCTGCAGTTCCGGGTAGTACGGTCCGGAGGGTCGCTTGAGAAGCTTGGCATCCAAGGGCGCTAGATTGAACACCGGCGATAGCACGTTCGCCAGATATGCCAGCTCATGCAATGCGCGGGCGGGCGTAGGCACGACGCCCGCCTGGGCGAGCGCATCGAGTATGACCAAGACACGGACCGCCTGCTGGCGCGGGACGATTTCAGGTTCCATCTTGAGCGACCGCTGCGTCGCGAAGGGTCTTCCACAGCGCCTCATACTCGTCTTGCAACTCGACCATGGCGCGAGTGGGCACGCCAGCGTGGAACAGGTCGACGACGGGGGCCATGGGATCGTTCGGCGGCGCCGAACGTTTGAGCAGGCGGAGCACTAACTCCCCGGCGCCGAGGTTCGAGGTGACCACAAGCCGGTTAGCCACGGCCCCTGTCGCCTTTGCGAATCGATCGAATACGACCGCGGCCCGGTCTACGAAGACGGCATCCAGCGAGGATTCCGGTGCGTCGATCACCAGTGTGGAGGCACTTTGCGGCGAGGCGACGTGGACCAGTGCCATGCGGAACGCCAAATCGATGAACTCGCGCTGGCTCTCTGATACCTCGTTAGGATCCTCGCGCCGCTGGATGCTCTCAAAATCGCTGCCCGTCAGTTCCACAGCGAAGGCAGGATACTCGACCTCGACAGCGCCGTCCGCACCCGCTTGGCCCACTTGGGTGCGTGTCGGCGCCCATGTCAGCTGACTTTCCTCGAACAGGAAGCCACGAGCCGCTTCGCCGAACTTCGCCTTTATCTCCTGTGAAAACTCACCGATCTTGGCGCGATGCGCCCCGAGGAACTCGGCAAAATCCGTACGCGCCACCTTCAGCTCGGCACGCAAGTCTGTGATCATTTCACTGACCGCATCCAGCTTTCGTTGTTGCTCGGTAACCCGGCGCTGATCTAGAGGCAGCTGCCGCAGCAAGTCCTGGACTTTCTGGTCGGTCTCGTCGCGCTCTTCCACGCACGCCGTCAGTTCGGTGCTCACGGCCAGGTGCTCGGCATTGGCTTCATCGCGCGCCCTGGCCTGCTCGGTCGCCTGCACGGTAAGCGCGTCGTAGCTGGCCTTTAGCGCGTGCAACCGCTCATCGGTGATCTCGGCCACAACGGGATCGACGAGCGGCTTGAGCGACGAGTCGCACACCACACAGTGACGCTGGTCCAGCGCGCGCTCCAGCGCCTGGCGTTTGGCGCCAATGCCCTCCGTCCCGCAAACCAGACAGGTTTCATCCGACATCAGCCGCGCCAGGATGAACCGAATCGAGTCATCGGCGTTGGGCAGGTGCGCATCGATTGCCAGCAGCCGAGCGCGCTCGAGCTCTCGCAGCTTCTTGTCCTGTTCCGCCTCGGCGCGCAGAGCATCGCGGCGCGACCGCTCGCGTGCTCGATCAGTCGCGTCCAGGCGTCGCACGAGCGTCGCGTGATGTTTGTTGAGTTGCTCCAGCCGAGCTTCGGCCGCCGCCAAGGCCTGGCGAACACCCGGCGCGTTGGTTTCCTTCTGGACGACCTTGTTACGCTCCTTGACCTCTCGTCGCAGGGCCGCTTGCAGGTTGCGCATGCGCGAGTCCAACCCGAGGATGTGGCGCTCGCGCTTGGTCCAGTCCTGGGCCTGGCCGGGTGTCAGGAGCAGCGCACGCAGCAACTGGCGTTGTGCGCCCGGATCCCACACGAGCGCCCGTCGGTCCTCGAAGAAGAACACCAAGGTGCGAAGCACGAGGATCCAGTCGCCGAAGGAGCCCAGGTCAGCCGCTGCGATGATCGCATTCTGGTAGGCAAGTTCTTCGGTTTCGGCCGCCGTCCCATCGATGCGGAAGTCGGTCAGCGCGAGGTCTGTCAAACGACGCTTCAAATCGAACTGTCGCCCCCCGAGTTGGAAGCGCAGTCCCACTCGGGCTTCGCGGGCGCCGTCGTTAACACGCTGTGCGAACTGCCGCTTCGACCAGTTATCGAGGTTCTGCAGCTTCAGGTCGGCCGACCCGATTTTGCCGTTCGGCAGGTCGATGTCCGCCGTGCCGGTCAGCATGCGGAACATCAGCGTGACCAGGGTCGTCTTGCCTAGTCCGTTCGCTCCCACGATTAGCGTCAGGCCGTCGCGGAACGGCACTTCGAAGCGACCTTGCTTATCGAGGCCCGGGTAGAGACCGTAATTCTCGGTGACCAAGTGCTGAACCAGTGGGAAATACGCCATATCCTCTCCTTTTGTCCGGCGCCTGTGACGTTGCCGGGTGGCAAGGTCTTCCTCCCTCACCCGGCCGGCTCACCTTGATGACGATCAGCTGCCCAGGACCTGCGAAGCTCCAACCCTCAGTCGAACAGTATCGCCGAGAAATCGTTTCGGCTGACCACCCGCTCACACCCCGAGATTGTGCCTCGTTTGCCGGGCTGATTCAGAGTATAGGAAATTCAAACGCCGTTTTCGGCCAGTCTAGCCAGTCTGCGAGGTAGCCAGAGGCGGCGCAAGCGTCGGTTTGGCTCGGTTTGGCCGTGGTTGGGGCGCCATCGCAGGGCGATTCGGCGAATCAATGGGTGTCCAGCAGCGGAGCGATTGCGCACATGCCCCATGTGCAGCGCCCCCGACGGATAGGGCAACATCGCCAGGCAAAAATACTTCGGTTTGGGGCTGTGCTCGTTCACCTCGAACGCATGGTGAAGATTCCAGTAGGCCTGGGCGGCGGCCTCAATGGCCTTGGCATCGTAGGACTCGTGCATACTCATTCGCCAACCGGTTGCCCGGCCGTGCTCGCATCAACAGAATGCGCCAGACTAGCGCAGCCCGGCAGATCAGAAAACCCACAGCCGGGCCCGCCGTGCCGGTGCGGCGGCCGGTCCTATACTGTCGGCGCCATGTCGGCTCAAACGGAGGCTGCGATGAAACTTCAGATCACGGGTTTGGTGTTGGGATTGACGCTGGCTTTGGCCGCTCAGGCGGAAACGTCGAGCACGGCGGCGACGCCGACCATCGTGTTGAAAGCGGCGCATTTGTTTGATGGCGCCAGCGGCAAACTAAGCGCGCCCGGTGTGTTGGTGATTCAGGGTCAGCGCATTATTGGCGTGGGCGCGGCCGCCGCGATTCCGGCCGATAGTCGGGTGATCGATCTCGGTGATGCGACGCTGCTGCCCGGCTACATCGATGCCCATACCCACATCACCTTCGACCACGAAGACAATTGGGCGAAAGGTTTCTACGAGGGCATGCTGCGGTTTCCGGTGGAGCAGTCGTTTCATGCGGCGCGCAATGCCCGCGTCACTTTGCAGGCTGGGGTGACCACGGCGCGCGATGTCGGCGCCAGCGACTTTATCGACGTCGCGCTGCGCAACGCCATCAATGCCGGTCTCACCGAGGGTCCGCGCCTGTTGGTGGCCGGACATTCCATTGGTTCCACCGGTGGCCATTGCGACAACTCGCCGTTTCCACCGGAACGTGTCAAGCCTTCGGGGCCGATCGAAGGTGTCTGCAATGGTCCGGAAGAATGCCGCGCCGCCGTGCGCTACCAGATGAAATGGGGCGCCGACGTCATCAAGATTTGCGCCTCTGGCGGGGTGTTGTCGGAGTCCGATCCGGTGGACGTGCCGCAACTCACGCCCGCCGAACTCAGCGCCATCATGACCGAGGCGCACGCCTGGGGACGCAAGGTCGCGGCCCACAGCCACGGTGATCTGGCGGCCAAGTTGGCGGTCGAGGCCGGCGTCGATTCGATCGAGCACGGCAGTTTTCTGCAACCACCGACCTTGCAATTGATGAAACAGAAAGGCGTCTATCTGGTGCCCACTCGGATGACCCAGCTGTGGGTGTTGGACAAGGCCGACAGCTATCCACCGAAGATCGGTGCCAAGGCGCGCGCGGCGGCGCTCGCCCATGACGCCATGTTCAAGAACGCGTTGAAGATCGGTGTGCCGATCGCCTTCGGTACCGACGCGGCGGTGTATCCGCACGGCATCAACGCACAAGAGTTTGGCGACATGGTGGACCTGGGCATGAGCCCGGCCGCCGCCCTGCTCAGCAGTAGTCAGGGCTCGGCCAAATTGCTCGGCATCGACGCCGACACCGGCACGCTGGAAATCGGCAAGGCCGCCGATGTGGTCGCCGTACCGGGTGACGTTCTGCAAAATATCCGCGCCACCGAAAAACCCATACTGGTGATGAAACAGGGAATGGTGGTGCGCGGCGGGGAGTAATCCGGGATCCCGGTCGATTTGCGGTGGCCGAGCGCAGCGCCGCTACCAGCGCTGCGCCAAAGCCAATCGGCAGCCAGCCGCCGCACTCCAGATTGGCCACCGCCTCGCTCCAGCTCAGCCACGCTCTGAAGCGGCGGCGCTCGAATGTGGAGTGCGGGAGCTTGCTCCCGCTTTGCCCCTTGGCCGGACGGTGGCCACGGCGACGGCACGACTGACCTCCAAGGAGAGCAAAGCGGCGGCAAGCCGCCGCACTCCAGATTGGCCACCGCCGCGATCCAGCTCAGCCACGCTCTGAAGCGGCGGCGCTCGAATGTGGAGTGCGGGAGCTTGTTCCCGCTTTGCCCCTTGGCCGGACGGTGGCCACGGCGACGGCACGACTGACCTCCAAGGAGAGCAAAGCGGCGGCAAGCCGCCGCACTCCAGATTGGCCACCGCCGCGATCCAGCTCAGCCACGCTCTGAAGCAGCGGCGCTCGAATGTGGAGTGCGGGAGCTTGCTCCCGCTTTGCCCCTTGGCCGGACGGTGGCCACGGCGACGGCACGACTGACCTCCAAGGAGAGCAAAGCGGCGGCAAGCCGCCGCACTCCAAAGAACGACGGTGTCAGCCTAGCGCCGACACGCAGCCAAAACCCGTACTCAGTGCTCAGGCGTCTGCCAGTTCCTTGTCGGCGACGACCGCGGGGATCGCCAACTTGTTGCTGAGCAATTTTTCGCGCAGTTTTTTGTCGATCTCGTTGGTCATCTCGGCGTGTTCTTTCAGGAACAAGCGGACGTTGTCTTTGCCCTGGCCGATGCGGTCGCCGTTGTAGCTGTACCAGGCGCCGGATTTTTCGATCAGCCCGGCGTTGACCCCCATCTCGATGATTTCGCCTTCGCGCGACGTGCCTTCGCCGTAGAGAATCTCAAACTCGGCTTGGCGGAAAGGCGGTGCCATTTTGTTTTTGACGACTTTGACGCGGGTTTCCGAGCCGATCACTTCTTCGCCGCGCTTGACCGCGCCGGTGCGGCGAATATCCAGCCGAATCGAGGCGTAGAACTTGAGCGCGTTGCCACCGGTGGTGGTTTCCGGGCTACCGAACATGACGCCGATCTTCATGCGGATCTGGTTGATGAAGATCACCATGCAGTTGGAGCGGCTGATATTGGAAGTGAGCTTGCGCAGCGCCTGGCTCATCAGCCGGGCGTGCAGGCCAACGTGGCTATCGCCCATTTCGCCTTCGATTTCGGCTTTCGGCGTCAGCGCCGCCACCGAATCCACGACCACCACGTCGATGGCGCCGGAGCGCACCAGCATGTCGACGATTTCCAGCGCCTGTTCGCCAGTATCCGGCTGCGACACCAGCAAATTATCGACATCGACGCCAAGTTTTTCGGCGTAGCCAGGATCGAGCGCGTGCTCGGCATCGACAAACGCAGCGGTGCCGCCATTGCGCTGGCAACTGGCGATCACCTGCAAGGTGAGTGTGGTTTTACCGGAGGACTCCGGTCCGTAGATTTCGACGACGCGGCCGCGCGGCAGGCCGCCGATGCCGAGTGCCACATCGAGCCCCAGCGAGCCGGTCGAAACCACCTCGATGGCCTCGTTGACCTTGTCGCCCATGCGCATGACGGCTCCTTTGCCGAATTGCTTGTCGATCTGGGCCAGCGCGGATGCCAGCGCCTTCTTCTTGTTGTCGTCCATTGCCATGATGAATCCTCGGGTTGAATCAAACGGGTGGTGAAAAGTCGGCATCACCTGCTGCTGCGGTCAGGCGTCGAGCGACGGCTTGGCGAGCTGGTTGGCTCGACAACCGCAGCCTGCCTGGTACCGGTCGCAAATCCTGCGACCCGCGGCGGCTCTGCCTTAAGGTGTCGCGCAGAAATAACTTGCCCATCTTGCTGGTCCTTATCGCCCGCCTGCGTCGTTGCACAAAGCGTCACATAGTCCGACTATGCTCCCCTTTGTGCGCCTTGCAGGCGAACGAAAGTCCTGCGCAATCTGCGCAAGTTATTTCTGCGCAACGCCTAAGGTGTACGCCAGCCGCCAGCGGTCAACGGTACGCGAGTCGCCATTGTCCCATACCGGCCGACCGGCGCCATCGGACATCTCATGGCAGTTCGCTAAGAATTTTCTCAAGTCCGGCCAAGGCCACCCGCACCGTGGCGCGGCGTACGCCATCGCGATCCCCGGAAAAATGGTGCAGTTGGGCGTGCGGCGGGTGGTGGCCCTTGGCCCAGGCCATCCACACGGTGCCGACGGGTTTGTCTTTGTTGCCGCCGCTGGGGCCGGCAATGCCGGTAATCGCCACCGCGACATCGGCCCGCGACCGCGACAACGCGCCACGGACCATTTCGATGACGGTTTCGCTGCTGACCGCACCGTGGGTTTCCAGGGTGATGCGCTGGACCCCGAGCATCGACTCTTTGGCGTCGTAGCTGTAGGCAACGAAGGCGCCGTCGAACCAGCTCGAACTGCCGGGTACTTCGGTCACTACCTTGGCCAGCCAGCCACCGGTACAGGATTCGGCGGTCGCCAGTTTCCAGCGCTTTTGCAGCAGGCGTTTGCCAAAAGCGGCGGCAGCATCGTGGAGTTCTTGATCGGTGGTCAGACTCATGGCATCGGCAGGGTGGGGAAAGAACTGGTCTTGTAGCGCCTCGCGGTCACCGCGTCGAGGACTTTTGTGCGCGGGCCGTGTAGCGAGTCAATTCAGCTGCACCGCGACGTCGGCGTGGGTGGCGACCAGTGCCTGATCGAAGGTGATAAGGCGTCGCGCAAAAATAACTTACCCATCTTGCTGGTTCTTTCGCCCGCCTGCGTCGTTGCACAAAGCGTCACATAGTCCGACTATGCTCCACTTTGTGCGCCTTGCAGGCGAACGAAAGTCCGGCGCAATCTGCGCAAGTTATTTCTGCGCAACGCCTAAGTTTGAGTCGGTGCTGACGACCAAGCCCGGCCAAATAGGCATCGGTGATCTGTTGATGCCCCAGTGTCAGCCGCCAGTCAGCACTGCGCACGTCGATGTCGGCAGGAATGAAAAAATGGCGGCGGTCACTACAAATACTCTGCAAGACCCTACCGATTTGGTGAATACTGAGGTCGCGGCGCAGTTGTTTGACGATGCGCAAAAAACCGAGTTGCGTCAGCGGACAGGTTGCGAAGCGCTCGGCAACGCCGACCAACCACCGCTCCGCAAGGGCATTGTGGACATGGTCCTCAACGCCCAGGGCCAGCAAAACACTGGTATCCAGAAGGAAACCCGCCATCACTCATCCAGTACTTTGAGTTCCGCCGGGGTAACCGGGCGTCCCACGGTCAATTTGAGAAACCCGGTAACCGGGCTGGTGGTGATGCCAGTTTCGGACGCCGTGTTGAGCCCCAGCGCCTGATCGCTCAAGGACAACAAAAGACGACCCAGGCTCACGCCTTGGATCTGCGCCAATGCTTTTAGTCGGCGATGGGCAAGATCGGGCAAGTCAATGGTGGTGCGCACGGGTTTTCCTTACACGCCATGGTGAGGCCGCATCCTGATGCGCGGACCCGCTGTTGGTCAAGTTGACTCGCCGCGCGATCCAGCGGGCGCCTCACTTGCGTTCGCGCTCCGGACGTTTGGCCAGGCGCCGTTGCAGGGTGCGCCGGTCGATTCCGAGCACGCGCGCAGCGGCTGAAATATTGCCATCGTTATCGCTCAACACCCGTTGCAGATGTTCCCAACCCTGGCGTCGCAGGGTCGCCGGTAAGCCCGGCAAGGCTTCCGTCGGCTGTGCCTCGGGCGCGACCTCGAAGGCGCGCAGCAGGGTCGGCAGGTCGAAGGGCTTTGGCAAGTAATTGAAGGCGCCCCGGCGCACCGCCTCCACCGCCGTGGCGATGCTGGCGTAACCGGTCGCCAGCACGATGCGTGCGGCCGGGCAGTGGCCGCGCAAGTGTTCGATCAGTTGCAGACCGTTATCGGCGCCCAGCTTCAGGTCCAACAGGATCTGTTCGGGTTGAAACGCTGCCGCCAAACGGAGTGCGCTCGCCGCGGTGTGGGCGATTTGCACCTGCAAGCCGTGACGCTCGAGGCTACGGCTGAGGACCTGACAAAACGCTTCGTCATCGTCGATCACCAGCATTTTAGGGTTCGGCTTCAAGGGCTACTCTCCAACGGCAAGGCGTTGTAAATCATTAAAGGTGGCGGATTGCGAAGGATTTTGCTCCGTCTGCAAGGCGCGCAAAGGGGCGCATCGTTCGACTATGAAACCCTTTGCGCAACGAAGCAGACGGGGCAAAAGACCAGCAAGATGGCACCTTTAATGATTTACAACGCCTAACTCCACTTCGGTAACGCAACCACCACCAGCGCGCGCATAGTGACGCACACAACCGTCGCTGCGCTCAATGCTGGCGTTGGAAATCATCAGGCCGATGCCGAGGCCAGGGCGGTCGCCGGTCGCGGCGACTGCGCCAAAACCCGCGCCGGGTCCGACCCCACGATCCAGAATGCGAATCATCAGTCGCCCCAATTTTGCCTGCAACTCGATCTCGATGGTGGCGGCGCCAACCATCGCCAGACTGGCATCGACCGCGTTGTTCATCAGGTTGATCAAGGCTTGCGGCAGCGCCGGTTCCACGATCAGCTTTGCAGTGCCAGCACTGCCGCTGATTTCGACATCCGCGCCGGGTCGCAGCAGGTGCAGCCGATCAATACACTCGAACACGAAATCATCGGCGCCGCGCACGCTGGCCCCGCCAACGGCACCGTGCCGGGCCAGCGCCGCCAACGCCCGTACATGCGTCTGACAACGCAGCACCTGCACGCGCAGATTGGCGATGGCTTCGGCATCCGGTGGCAGCGCTGCCTGTTGCCACTCGTCCAGCAGCAGGCCGATGGTGGTCAGCGGCGTGTTGAGCTCGTGCGCGGTACCGGCGGCGAGCGTGCCGAGCGCCAGCAGCGATTCATCGCGCAGCGTGCGTTCGCGCACTTCCGCCAGGCGTCGTCGCTGCTCCTTGAGCATGCTCATGAACCGACCGAGCACCGCCACCATGATCGCCGAGCTCAACAAAAAGTTGATCCACATGCCGGAAACGTGCAGTTGAAAATCACCACCATGAACGTGCGGCAACGCTACGTTGTGGCTCATCAACCAGGTGTAGGACAGCGCCGTCAGCAGCGTCAGACCGGCCACCGGCAGCAATTCCAGCGCGGTCGCCGCCATCGCGATCGGCAGCAGATAAAGCGAGACAAACGGGTTGGTCGGCCCACCGGTAAAATAAAACAGCACCGTCAACGCCACCACATCGACCGACAACTGCAACCACAGCGCAAGATTGCTGGCTACTTGCCGGCGTCGGCGAAACCACCAGTGGCTGAGTACATTGAACGCCAACAGCAGCACGCTGGTGACGATCAGCGCTGACCACGGCAACTGCATGCCCAGCCGCTGGCTGATCCAGAGCAGCGCCACCCACTGCAACGCCACCGCCAGGTAGCGCAAGGAAATCAACAACTGAATCATCGCGGCCGGGCCGGTTCGGGCTGTGGATTATTGCAGGCCTGGCGGCCAGCGTCTGTGCGCAAAAACGCCGCAGTGGCGATCAATCGGCGACCGCGACCTCGGCCAGTTCTTCGGCTTCGACATCGACCATGAACTCGCCGCCGCGCACCGCCAATTGCACCTTGCCACCGTTGAGCAACTTGCCGAACAGCAGTTCGTCGGCGAGTGGCCGCTTGATGCGCTCCTGGATGATGCGCGCCATCGGTCGCGCCCCCATCGCCGGATCGAAACCGTGTTCGGCCAGCCACTGGCGCGCCTCGCCGCTGGCACTCAAGGTCACGCGTTTCTCCTGCAACTGGGCTTCCAGTTCGATCAGGAACTTGTCGACCACGCGCAGGATGTGTTCCATATCCAGCGCCGAAAACTGGATGATCGCGTCGAGCCGGTTGCGGAACTCGGGCGAGAACGCCTTGCGCAGGGTCTCCATGGTGTCGGCAGCGTGGTTCTGCACCACAAAACCCATGCTGCGCCGCGCCGCTTGGGCGGCCCCGGCATTGGTGGTCATCACCAGAATGACATTGCGGAAACTGGCTTCGCGGCCATTGGTGTCGGTGAGGGCGCCGCGATCCATGACCTGCAACAAAATATTGAACACGTCCGGGTGCGCTTTTTCGATTTCGTCCAGCAACACCACGGCGTGCGGATGCTTGGTCACTGCTTCAGTGAGCAGACCGCCCTGGTCAAAACCGACGTATCCCGGCGGCGCGCCGATCAGCCGCGACACCGAATGCGCCTCCATGTATTCGCTCATGTCGAAGCGAATCAGCTCGATCCCCAGTTGCAAAGACAACTGGCGCGTGACCTCGGTCTTGCCGACGCCGGTCGGGCCAGCGAACAGGAAACAACCGATCGGCTTGCCCGGATTGGACAGCCCTGAGCGCGCCATTTTGATCGACGCGGCCAAGGTCTCGATCGCCGCTTCCTGGCCGAACACGACCATTTTCAGATTGCGTTCCAGATTGCGCAGCACGTCTTTGTCGGAAACCGACACCTGTTTCGGTGGAATCCGCGCCATCTTGGCGACGATGTATTCGATATCGGCGACATCCACCGTGTGGTGGCGATCCGGTTCCGGCACCAGCCGCTGGCGGGCGCCGGCTTCGTCGATCACGTCGATCGCCTTGTCCGGCAACAGCCGGTCGTTGATGTGCTTGACCGAGAGATCGACCGCTGCCTTCAAGGCATCGGCGGTGTAAACGATCTGATGGTGGGCTTCGAAACGCGATTTGAGGCCTTTGAGGATCTCGAACGTCTCGGCAATCGACGGCTCGACGATATCGATTTTCTGAAAACGCCGCGCCAGCGCTCGATCTTTTTCGAACACCTGGCGGAACTCTTGAAAGGTCGTCGAGCCGATGCAACGCAGCTCGCCATTGCTCAGCACCGGCTTGATCAGGTTGCTCGCATCCATGGTGCCACCGGAAGCAGAGCCAGCGCCGATGATGGTGTGGATTTCATCGATGAAGAGAATTGCCTCTGGCATCTTTTTGAGTTCGGAAAGAACCGCCTTCAAGCGTTTTTCAAAATCGCCGCGATACTTGGTGCCAGCCACCAGCGCACCCAGATCCAGCGCGTAGATGGTGGCTGATTTCAATACCTCGGGCACCTTTCCTTCAACGATGCGCAGCGCCAGGCCTTCGACGATGGCGGTCTTGCCAACACCGGCCTCGCCGACATACAACGGGTTGTTTTTGCGGCGCCGACAAAGCACCTGGATGGTGCGCTCGACTTCGTCGTCACGGCCGATCAGCGGGTCGATCTTGCCGAGCGTTGCCTGTTCGTTGAGATTGACCGCAAACTCGATCAGGGCGCTGTTGTGAGCCTCGTCGCGGGCATCCGAATCGGCGTCGGCGGGTCGTCCATCGGCGTCGCCGGTCGGCGCGTCGTGGCCGATCTTGGCAATTTTGTGCGAGATGAAGTTGACCACATCGAGCCGGGTGATTTCTTGCTGGCCGAGAAAATAGACGGCGTGCGAATCTTTTTCGCCAAAGATCGCGACCAGCACATTGGCGCCGGTGACCTCGTTGCGACCGCTCGACTGAACGTGATAAACCGCACGCTGTAACACCCGCTGAAAACCCAGCGTCGGCTGCGTGTCGCGGTTGTCGCCAGCCGGCAGCACCGGCACGGTTTCGTTGATGATGGAACGGATATCGGCGGTGAGTTTGCGGAAGTCGGCGCCGCAGGCACGCAACACCGCCAGCGCCGACGGGTTATCCATCAACGACAACAGCAAGTGCTCCACGGTCATGAACTCGTGGCGGCGTTCGCGCGCATCCTTGTAGCAATGCGCCAATGTCTGTTCGAGGTCTTTGCTGAACATCGCGAACTCCCTGGTGAACGCCAACCGGCCGTTGCTGGCTGGCTTTGAATCTACAGCTTGTTCATCACGCACAACAGTGGATGTTGATGGCTGCGGGCAAAGGCGTTGACCTGCGTGGTCTTGGTTTCGGCCACCTCGCGGGTGAACACGCCACAGACCCCACGACCGCGAGTATGTACCGCCAACATGATCTGCGTGGCACGGGCATGATCGAGCGCGAAAAACATTTGTAGCACTGCAATCACAAAATCCATTGGCGTGAAATCGTCGTTGATCAGCGCCACTTCGTAGAGCGGCGGCTTGACGACCTCGGCTCGCACAGCTTCCAGCACGGTGCTGTGTTGCGGCGGCGAATCGGGTTCCTGGTGATGGGGCATTGAACGGGTTCCAGAGGACGCGTGGCAGTGCGCGCCAGTATACGTCCGGCTCTGGTCGCGATCAGCGGTCGCGAGCAGCGGCGGCGATCAGCGGTCCGTGCCGGGCCGGCCGGACAGGTTGCTGATGGTGGCAGTGTGCTTGGGCGGCGGCTCGACTAAACTGGTGGCGATAAGCGAAGGTTCAAGCATGAATGCAGCCAGTCGTTGGTGCCCGGAGGTGACGGTCGCCGCCATCGTCGAACGTGAAGGTCGATTCCTGTTCATCGAAGAACGGGTGCGCGGCGTGCTGTTGCTCAACCAGCCCGCTGGGCATCTGGAAGCCGACGAGACCCTGCTCGATGCGGTGCGTCGGGAGACGCTGGAAGAGGCCGCCTGGGAGATCGAGCCGGTGGCCCTGGTCGGTGTTTACCAATGGACCAGTCCACGCGACGGTGTCGCATTCTTGCGCTTTGCCTTCGCCGCGAAAGCGCTGCGCCAACATCCAGGGCGCGCGTTGGATGTCGGCATCGAACGCGCCCTGTGGCTATCGGCAGAAGAGCTTCAACAGCATCCGGTGCCGGCGCGCAGCCCATTGGTCGGACTGTGCCTGCGTGATTATCAGCACGGCAGTCGGCATTCGTCGGCACTGTTGCGCCATGCCGACCAACTGCTGCGTGTCGGCGCGTGAACCCCCAGCGGATCATGGTCGGCGTCTCCGGCGGCGTCGACTCTTCGGTAGCGGCGCTGTTGCTCCAGCAGCAGCACTTCGAAGTCGCCGGCATGTTCATGAAAAACTGGGAAGAGGACGATCCCACTGGACCCTGCCCCGCCGCCCAGGATGCCGCCGATGCCGAGCAGGTTTGCCAACGGATCGGCATCGCTTTTTACGCGCGCAATTTTGCCGCGGAATATTGGGACGGCGTGTTCCAGCATTTCATTGCCGAATATCAGGCCGGACGCACGCCCAATCCGGATGTGCTGTGCAATCGTGAAATCAAGTTCAAGACGTTTATCGAGCACGCCGCCGATCTTGATTACGCGCAGATCGCCACCGGTCACTATGCGCGTTCGGACTGCATCGACGGCCGCTATCGCCTGCTGCGCGCCGTCGATGACAACAAAGACCAAAGCTATTTTTTGCACGCGATCAGCCAGCAGGCACTGGCGTGCACGCGGTTTCCGATTGGCCACCTGCGAAAACCCGAGGTGCGCCAGATCGCCGCCGCCGCAGGCTTGACAACGGCAACGAAAAAAGATTCCACCGGCATTTGTTTTATCGGCGAACGCCGCTTCCGAGAGTTCCTGGGACGCTATGTCGAAACCGCCACCGGTGCCATCGAGACGCCCGCAGGCATCGTCATCGGCGAGCACGTCGGCATCAGCTTCTACACCATTGGCCAGCGCGAAGGCTTGGGGGTCGGCGGTCGCCGCGATGCCGGGCCCCAAGCCTGGTATGTAGTCGGCAAGGATCGCGCGCGCAATGTGTTGATTGCGGTCCAGGGCGGCGAGCATCCGCTGATCTATTCGCAGCGTCTCACTGCCGACGGCGCCACCTGGGTGGCGGGAGCAGCGCCGGCATCGGCGTTTACGTGTACCGCCAAAACCCGCTATCGGCAGCCCGATCAAAATTGCACGGTGCAGGTACACGCCGACGCCAAATTGCAGGTGACCTTCGACCGGCCCCAACGTGCCGTAACCCCCGGCCAGTCGGTGGTGTTTTATCGCGATCAAGAATGTCTGGGCGGCGCCGTGATTCAGACCACCGATGCCGTTTACGGCGGCTGGGTGGAGGAATGAAAACCGCTGCCATCATTGCCCTGGGCGCGCTGATGCAATGCCTGCATCAGGTGGATCGACTGGCGCAACAAGGCAACTGGGACGAGGCCGAAGTACGCCCCTTGATCGACAGTCTGTTTCATCTGGATGCCAATTGTGCCGCCGACGTCTACGGCGGCGTCGCCGCGATCCATCCGGGTCTGCATGGCCTGATTCGCGAGCTGGATGGCAAGGCCAGCGACGCCCACCTGCTGCGCATGGCAGTCACCGTGCTGCAGGCGGAACGCAAATTATCCCGTCGCCGCGGCCTGCTGGATTTGATCGCCGAACGGATCCGCTCCGCGGAACGCGCCCGCGATGCTTTCGGCCTGATCCACGACAACGTCATCGAGCGCATGAGCGCGGCCTACACCGAGACTTTGAGCACGCTCAATCCGCGCGTTATCGTGCCGGGCCAGCCGGAGCAACTCAGCCAGCCGCGCAATGTCTGTCGGATTCGTGCGCTGCTGCTCGCCGCCGTCCGCGCCGCCGTGTTGTGGCGGCAATCCGGCGGCAATGGCTGGCGCCTGTTACTGCATCGTCGGCGCATTCTGGAGCAGGCCCGGCAGCTGTTGACAGGCTGAGCTGGGTAGCGCGCAGTACCTTGAGACTTTTGTCTACGCGGCGTTCGCGAATGGCTTCACGCGGGCGACTTTCTTGGCGACCACAGTGGAACGCCGTGCCAGTTCGAGTTCGTAGTGACTCTGCAAATTCATCCACCACTGTGGGTCCACGCCGAAGAATTTTCCCAGCGCTAGCGCCGTAGGCGCGGTTACTGCACGCAGGCGCTTTACCAACTCGTTGACGTGGCGCGGGCTCATCTGGCACTCCTTGGCCAATCGGTATTGGCTCATGTGCATCGGTAGCAGAAATTCTTCTGCCAATATGTCCCCTGGGTGCACCGGTGGACGCTGCTTGTTGATCGTTGCCATCACGAGCTCCAAAAGTTGATCAAGCCGACCAAACGCTGGTTGAAGAGAGTGTATTGAACTTCAGTGGTAATCAACGATTTCGACATCGTAAGCGTCGCTGCCCTGCCAGCGAAAACACAGACGATATTTGCCGTTGATCCGTATGCTGTGTTGTCCTTTGCGAGTACCCAGCAACACCTCCAAACGGTTGCCGGGCGGCACCGCCAAGTCTGCCAGGCGGGTGACCGTGGCCAGCTGCGTTAGTTTGCGCTCGGCCACCGCGTGGATGCTGGCCGGGAACGCCCGTGGCGAGCCACCATGGTAGATCCGCTCGGTGTTCGGACAACGGAAGCTAACGATCATCTCGATCTCCGCACCTGGTTCGATCATAACGAGAGTCGTTATTACGGACAAGCACGGAGGCAAGCTGACGCGCTGGCCGCCCGCGCCGCCAACCCCACCGATTTCGAATCGACTGCGTTCCGACTACGAACTTTTGGGGTTTCACCCCACCACGACCGGGCGCGGCGTTATCTCCAGATCAAGCGCGCTGGCAAGCCGCCGGTAGCTGCAAGCGCTGGCCAACGCGAATCAGGTACTGCGGCGGTCGCAGTTGATTGGCGGCAGCCACCGGCGCCGCCGCGCAGCCAAGGCGTTTCGAGATGCTGTGCAGGGTCTCGCCTTTTTGCACGACATGGGTTTTGCCAGCCACACCAGTGCGCCGCGGCCGCTGCGGAGACCTGGCTGCCAGCGGCTTGCGGGCATCGTGCAATTCCACGCTGCGTGCCGCCAGCAGGCCGCTACGACAACGGGCGGCGTAAGCGGCGGCCGCTGCTTTCGGCACATCCAGCGTGGTGCCTTCGGCGATTCGGGTATCGGCTTGGGTGCGGGGATTGAGGTTGCGCAGCGTGCGAAACCAGCCGCGTGGGTTGCCAAATTGCCCCATGCAGACGGCAAGCTCGTTGATCGAGGCGGCGTGTTCCAGGGTAATGCTCGATGGGCTGGCATCGATCACCGGAAACACCAGCCCGTAGTCGTCCGGATGCAGATACAGCCAAGCCGCCGCCAATACCATCGGCACGTAGTCGCGGGTCTCTGGCGGCAGCGCGTTGTACACCCGCGGTTCCCAGAACGAATGCCCACCGCCACCGGCCAGGCGACCGACCCGGCCCTCGCCGCCGTTGTAGGCCGCCAGCGCCAGCTCCAGATCGTCATTGAAGACCCGAAACTGGTCGTTGAAGTAGGCCACATTGGCTTCGGTGATCCGACGCGCATCAAAACGCTCATCAAAACTGCCGTTGAGCGAGAGACCGTAACGCGACGCCGTGGCCGGCATGAACTGCAGCAGGCCCGCCGCCCCAGCCCGCGAAACCGCGTGTACCTTGCCACCGGATTCCTTCGCCAGCAACCCAAACAACAAGGCCTCGGGCAGGCCGGCGGACTCGTACACCGGCCACATCCGATGGCGCAAATACTGGTAGTTCTCGTGCGTATCCAACAGATTCGGCCGCATCCAGGTCAGCCATTCCTCGATCGACGCTTTAACCGCCTCGTTGACGCGGATCACGTCGTCGAGCTTGCGCCCTTTGAGCAAAGCCACGCTGCGCGCCACCTCCGGCAGTTGCGCCAATGGCACCACCGGATGGGCATCGACCAGCGCTTCTTCGACCAGCACTTCGTCGCTGCTGTCGTCGGCACGGCGGCCGACCAGGGCCAACTGCATGCGCTCGAGCGCGCGCGATTGCGCGGCCAGGGCCATGGCGGTATCACAACCGCTTTCAGCAACGCAGGCAGCAACCACCGCATCCAAATGGCGACGGGCCGAGTTCAGCGCGTCTTCGTCGGCCTCCTGATCGGCGTGCAACCACTCGCCCAGCGCTTTTTCAAAGGCCACCTCGGCCGCACCCAGATCGCCATTGGGCAGCGTCGACGCCAGGGATGGCGGACGAGCCCATGGATGGGCGAGGTAGGCCGCGTCGGGAACTGGCGGCCGAGGTAGGCCGCGTCGGGAACTGGCGGCCGACGACGCCAGGGATGGCGGACGAGCCCATGGATGGGCGAGGTAGGCCGCGTCGGGAACTGGCGGCCGAGGTAGGCCGCGTCGGGAACTGGCGGCCGACGACGCCAGGGATGGCGGAGGTAGGCCGCGTCGGGAACTGGCGGCCGACGTCTCCAACGCCGCGCGTGGCGGGCTGCTGGCACACGCCAGCAGGCAGAGGCAAAGCCCACTCAAAATCAGACATCGAATCATCGCCAAACCCCGATCAGTCCGCACGCACGGTAACTTGCGAGCGGCCACCCGGCAAGCACCGCGCAACCGCGTAGCGCGGATGCGGCGATGTCGCCCTTTGTGGGAAGGCCACTTTTGTGGGAGTACCGACAAGCGTCGCGATTTCGCTATCGAATCCAGATCGCGACGCTTGTCGACGCTCCCACAACGGCAGTACCTATCGGCTCCGGCGCGACGCGCCTTGCGACCTTCTCGCCAATCACTGCGCGCTACTCGCGCCCACCCTCGCGCCAGCTTTGGTCGGTGATTGCGGATGATTTTCAGTATGTTTCACCCCATTCTTTGCTACAGTCGCGCCGCATACCGGTACTGGTACCAACAACGTTTGTTCTGGCCGAGGGGAATCCGATGAAACGCAGAATCGTATTCGCGCTGGTGTTTGCAGCGATGGTCAATCCAGTCTTGGCGCAACCGAGTTCCGGGCTACCAGAGGATTCCCCGCTGACCACACCGAGCGTGCCGCTCACTTATGTGGGCGGCAACGGTCGCGTGTCGATCGGCATCGACCAGGATGGCAATAATCAGGGCGAGGCCATGCGGGTATTTGCGGCCGATGATGGCGAGAGCGCTTTGGTTGCTCAGCTGTGGTGGCAGAACGGCGGTGCCGGCGGCTTGCAGCTTGATTACAACTGGCTGTGGGGCGCCCTCACTGCGGCGCAACTGCGTGAACAGCCACAAAAAGCGTTGGTGGCAAAACTCTCGTTCGCGATCGATCAGAACGCCAACAACGACCGCAAGGCAACGGTCTCGTTCGGGGTCGAACGCAATGACTATTTTCTCAGTAGCTATGTTTCCGCCGCTGCCAGCAGTGGCCGCAACACCGGCAGCTTGATCGACGAGCAGATCAATACCCTGACCGGTACCGATGACATCGGCCGCTTCACCCAGTTGCAGACGGTCCAGCAGCTCACGCCGATCACAACCAAACCCTACGGCGTCGGCACCGGCTTGCGCTTCGGTCGTTTTTTTGATGGCTTGGCGCTGCGGGCCACGGCCGGGCTGGATTACGAAGACGGCGCCCAGGGCGCCCACCAGGCGCGCCTGTCGCTGGCGCTGGACAAGTACCTGGGTCGGCGCGGTTGGAGCGTCACCGGCCAAGCCGAACATAGCGAGATCAGCGATGCGTTCGGCCAAACCCAGAACGATGATCAGGTCTCGGTGTTGCTGCGCTACGAGTTTGGTGGCCAGGGTGCGTTCGTACCCACCAACCAGGTGGCGGGCCCGGCGGCGGTCCGCCGTGCCCTGCGCTCGCCGATCAGCGTCCATCCGCGCACGGTCAATGTCTATCGGTCACGGCAAGGCGTACCCACCACGATCACTACCGTGGGCACTCGCCAATATCTGGATCGCACGCCGATCGCGGTGGCCGACAGCTTCGTCGTGGCGGCCAATTCGACCGGTACGCTGATCGATGTGCTCGCCAACGACAGCGACCCGGATGGCCAGGCGTTGCAGATCACCGCCGTTTCGACGCCGGCCCACGGCAGCGCGCAGATTGTCGGCAATATGGTGATGTATATGCCCACTGCTGGCTTTGTCGGCGCCGATAGCTTCAGCTATACCGTCAGCGATCCGAGCGGCTTGAGCGCCACCGCTGCGGTCGGCATCAGCGTGCAGCCGGTGGTGGTCAACAACCCGCCGGATGCCAAAGATGACAGCGCCAGCACCAGTGCCAATACCCCGATCACCATCGCCGTACTCGCCAACGATACCGATGCCGATGGTGATGCACTGACGATTACGGCGGTAACGCCATCCACGGCGGGTGGCAGCACGCAGATTACGCCGGATGGCCGGGTCACCTATACGCCGCCACCGGCATTCAGCGGCAGCGACCGCTTTACCTACAGCATCAGCGACGGCCGCGGCGGCAGCGATAGCGCCAGCGTTGCGGTCAGTGTCATCGCCCTCAACCAGCCGCCGATCCCGCTCGCCGATAGCGCCACTACCGCACCCGGCGTAGCGGTAACGATTGCCGTGCTCGACAACGATTCCGACCCGGACGGCGATCCACTCAGCGTCATCAGCATCAGCCAGCCGTCGTCAGGCAGCGTCACCCTCAATGGCAACGGCAGCATTGATTATCTGCCCAACGCGAGCGCTAGCGGTGCCGACAGTTTTAGCTACACCATCAGCGATGGTCGCGGCGGCAGCGCCAGTGCGTCGGTGACCATTACCATCGTGGCGCCGATCAACAACCCGCCGATTGCCAATGCCGACAACGCAACCGCCACCCCACTAACGCCGGTCGTGATCAACGTGCTCGCCAACGATTCCGATCCGGATGGCGACCCGCTCAGCGTCATCAGCGTCTCCTCGCCCGCAGCCGGCACCGCGGTAATCAACGCCAATGGCACCATCACCTACACCACCACCTCCACGTTCTTCACCGGCGACACCTTCACTTACACGATCAGCGATGGTCGTGGTGGTACCGCCAGCGCGCAGGTGAACATCACGCCCACCGTCCCGATCAATAACCCGCCGATTGCCAACGCCGACAACGCGAGTACCACCACGGGCGGATCGGTAGCGATCAATGTGTTGGTCAATGACTCCGATCCGGATGGCGACCCGCTCAACGTCATCAGCGTCACCTCGCCCCCATTCGGCTCAGCAACGATCAACCCGGATAACAGCATCACCTATTCGAATATCATGAATCTTGGTACCGACACTTTCACCTACACCATCAGCGATGGCCGTGGCGGCACCGCCAGTGCCACCGTCACTGTCACCATACTGTAATTGGCGCGGCAGTGTTGCTACCCAAAGTGGAGTTCAGGCGACCTGCGGACCCCATCGCACCGGTAGTGCGATACCGTCGACTGCCGCGTGTTCGGTCCGCAATATTTAGTAGTTGTGTCTAACGCAACCGAGCGCGAATGAATGAACGACTGCGCTTGCCATGGGTGCAGGCGAGGATAACGACTGCTTCGCCCTCGACGACGAACCAGAGCAAGTAGGGAAAGCGGCGCAACACCACGCGTCTGATCGGGCCATAGATTTTTTGGTGGCTAAGCGGCGTGCGTTCAAGCTGCCGCAGAGTATGCCCAAACTCATCGCTAAAGGACCTGCCAATCCCCGACTGTCGCAACTCATACCACGTCTGTGCTTCGACTGCGTCCAGCTCAGCTTGGCGACGGACGTAGACGCGGTAACTCAAGGCAGACTGCGTCGCATGCGGGCTTGCACCTCACGCCAAGGGCTTTGATCGTTTGGGTTGTTCTGGAAATCAGCTAAGCGTGAATGAAGCAGTTGCTTTTCTTCATCCGTTACCGGCGCGTCTTCCGGCGTTAGGGTTTCCCAAACGACGCCCAAGAGCTCAATGCGGTCGCCGACACTAAGGGTCTTGACCTGGGATAGTAAGCTGGCTTCGATCATGTGCGGAGCATAGCGGCTTGATTCAACTGCGCAAGGACTGCTCGCGAACGCGATGGATTTCGTCGCGGACGCGGGCCGCGTCTTCGAACTCCAGATTCTGCGCGTGCAGGTACATCTGGCTCTCCAGTCGCTTGATGGTGGCGGCCAGTTGTGCCGCCGTCAGCGCCGAATAATCCGCCATTGGTTCGGCGGCGCGCGATGACTGGCCACGGCCACCGCGTTTGCCGGTGCTGCTGCTGCCCGCATCGTTGGCGGCCTCGCGCGCGCCGGCCATCACGTCGGTGATTTTCGACTCAATCGAGCGCGGCGTGATCGCGTGCAACCGGTTGAACTCGACTTGCTTGGCGCGGCGGCGATCGGTTTCATCGATCGCGGCGCGCATCGATCGGGTGATGGTTTCGGCGTAGAGAATGGCTTTGCCGCGCAGGTTGCGAGCGGCGCGGCCGATGGTCTGGATCAGCGATCCGGTCGACCGTAAAAAACCTTCCTTGTCGGCATCGAGGATCGCCACCAGCGACACTTCCGGCATATCCAGGCCTTCGCGTAGCAAGTTGATGCCGACCAATACATCAAACTTACCAAGGCGCAGATCGCGAATGATCTCGGTGCGCTCCACGGTTTCAATGTCTGAATGCAGATAGCGCACGCGGACCCCGGCTTCTTCGAGATATTCGGTCAGGTTCTCGGCCATGCGTTTGGTCAGCGTGGTTACCAGCACCCGATCGCCGATCGCCGTGCGCAGCCCAATTTCGCTCAGCAGATCATCGACCTGGGTGCGCACCGGGCGCACTTCGACTTCTGGGTCGATCAGGCCGGTCGGCCGCACCACTTGTTCGACCACTTGGTCGCCGGAACGGTTGAGTTCGTATTCGCGCGGCGTCGCCGAAACGTAAATGGTGCGCGGCGCGCGGGTTTCGAACTCCTCGAACTTCAGCGGCCGATTGTCCAGCGCCGAAGGCAGCCGAAAGCCAAACTCGACCAGGGTTTCCTTGCGCGAACGATCACCGCGGTACATGCCGCCGATCTGCGGCACGGTGACGTGCGACTCATCCAGCACCAGCAAGGCATCGGCCGGCAAATAGTCGAACAGCGTCGGCGGTGCTTCGCCCGGCGCACGCGCGGTGAGGTGGCGCGAATAGTTCTCGACCCCCTGGCAATAGCCGATCTCGGCCATCATCTCCAGATCGTACTGGGTGCGTTGCGAGATGCGCTGCGCCTCCAGCAGTTTGTTGGCCGCGTAGAGTTGTTCCAGCCGCTCGGCGAGCTCGGTCTTGATCGTCTGAATGGCTTCCAGCACGGTGCGCCGCGTGGTGACGTAGTGCGATTTCGGATACACCGTGAAGCGCGGCAATTTGCCCAGAACGTGACCGGTCAGCGGATCAAACTGGCTGATCGATTCGATCTCGCCATCGAACAACTCGATGCGGATCGCGGTGCTCTCGGACTCGGCCGGAAACACATCCACCACTTCGCCACGCACCCGATAACTGGCACGGCGCAACTCGGTATCGCCGCGCGTGTATTGCAGGTCGGTCAGCCGTCGCAGCAGTTCGCGTTGATCGATTTTCTCGCCCGGCACCAGCTGCATCACCATCTTGAAGTGCTCGTTGGGATCGCCCAAACCATAGATCGCCGACACCGTGGCGACGATGATCACGTCGCGACGTTCCAGCAGCGCCTTGGTCGCCGACAACCGCATTTGCTCGATGTGCTCGTTGATCGCCGCGTCTTTCTCGATAAACGTGTCGGTGCTCGGAACGTAGGCCTCCGGCTGGTAGTAGTCGTAATAGGAAACGAAGTACTCCACCGCGTTGCTCGGAAAAAACTCCTTGAATTCGCCATAGAGCTGGGCCGCCAAGGTCTTGTTCGGCGCCATCACCAAGGTCGGCGCCTGGGTGGCGGCAATCACATTGGCGATGGTGAAAGTTTTGCCGGAGCCGGTGACGCCGAGCAGGGTTTGATGCGCCAGCCCGGCCTGAAAGCCTTCGATCAGGCGCGCGATCGCCGCCGGCTGGTCACCGGCAGGCGCGTACGGAGATACCAGTTGAAACGGCTCACTCACACCATCACCCGGACTAAAAAGCCAAGCGCCCACGATAGTGCAGGGCACGGTGAAAGTCTGCGGTTGATCCCGGATATTTCCTAGCGTCAATTCAGACCTTGGCGGAAGCGGCAGTGCGCTCGTTGAAGGCACATTGAAGCCCCCAACCCATGGAGCTTTCTCATGCCCCCGATGATCCGCACCAAAACCCGTGGCTTTACCCTGATTGAACTGCTGGTGATCGTTGCCGTGATCGGCATCTTGCTGGCGATTGCGCTGCCCGCCTTCTCCGGCGCCTTCGGTCGCACCGATCGCCAACGCGTGCTCAATGCGCTGCAGGTGGCCATTCTCAATGCGCGCAGTGCGGCAATGAATGCCGACGCCGATACCATCCTGTGTGCCAGCAGCGATGGCAGCACCTGCTCGAATAGCACGGCCTGGCACGGTGGCTGGATCGTTGGTATCGATGGCAACAACGACAACCTCATCGGCCCGCCGGAAGCCATCGTTGATCGCCAGATCGCCTTCCCGCAACCGATCCACATGTTCAGCACCAGCGGCCGCACCCGCCTGCAATTTCAACCCTACGGCGGCAACGGCGGCAGCAACGTCACCTTCACCCTGTGCGAACGCGGCCATCGCGCCAGTGCCTACGTACTCAACAACAACAGCCAATTCCACGAAGTCACACCCAAACCCGCCGCCAGCCTGGCCGCCTGTGCAGGCTTGTAAGTCCGGGCCAGAAGACAGAAGACAGAAGACAGAGGACGGAGAAAAGTCGTCCCTGCCGAAGGTCGCGACGCTGGTTGGCGCTGCCACCAGAAACTCGCGCTTCGGCGGGTCAGGCCTGCTTCGCCGCAGCCCAAAAGATTCAGTTCTATTGACAGCAGCACTGGCGCCCTAGACAATGCGCGGCTCCACCATTCCCCGATAGCTCAGCTGGTAGAGCAACGGACTGTTAATCCGTGTGTCGCTGGTTCGAATCCAGCTCGGGGAGCCAGATCAACGACTGGACTGCGGGCATGCGCCGGATTCACCGGAAGCACATTGCCCCCGCTACTCACCCATCACCAGCCTTTGGATTTGCTCTGTGCCGCTGGCGCCAAGGTGATGACCAAGGCACAGCCCACGGCTTCGGCATAGCGGCGCAGGGTGGCGATCGACGGCGCATGTTTGCGGCTGCCTGCGCTGGATTCCAATCGCGCCACCGATGCCTGCGCAATGCCCATACTCGCGGCCACATCGGCTTGGGTCATCATGGCTTGCTGGCGTGCGCGCACCAGCTCGGCGAGGGTTTCGAACTCGTCGGCCAGTGCCGCGTAGGCTTTGCGGAAGGCCGGATTCTGCGACCAACGTTGGCGAGTGGCGTCGATATTCAAGGCGACCGGCTGGTAGCGTTCGCGTGTCATGGGCTTACCTCTGGTTGGCGGGCGCGTGCAATTTCGAGTGCGCGCGCAGGTGTCTGTTCGGTTTTCTTGATGATCGCGTGCAGAATCACCATGCGATGGTCTGTCACAGTGCAAAAAAATGCGCGGCCGATACCTTCGCGGCCCTTGGCACGAATCTCGAACAGCCCCGCGTCCAAGTCTCGCGTGTGCGGTAGGCCGATATCTGGCCCGGCACTGGCCATCACTTCGGCAACGCGCAAGAAGCCGGCGCGAATGCCCACTGGCCAACACTCGATTTGGGCTTCCACTCGACGGCTGAAATAGATCAATTGCCAGGTCGGCAAAATAGCATCCTTGTTATGATGCGGAAAGTTTTTATTCCTAATTATTTCCGTGGCCGTGAGCGAAGCTTTCGAGGCTGGATCGATGACTGGGCTACGCGCCCATTGCCTGTTGCGCGGCTCGCGCCAGAAACCCGCTGCGGCTTTCCCCATGCGCGCTGGCGTAGGCGTCCACTCGGTGCAGCAGCCGACGCGGCATGGTGATGTTGATTTTTTCGGCCTTGCCCTGGTATCGGCTCAGGTCAACATCGACAACGGCCCAAACCCCGCCCGCGTGATCGGGATTGGCCTGGTGCTCGGCGATGGGACGCGCCACGGGAAGCTCCTGGCCTTGCTCGGCCAATCCCTCGGCGTGCAGGTCGATGGCCTCACGCGCGCTTTCCAGCGCATCGTCGAAGGTGTCGCCGGCCGAGAAACATCCGGCTAGATCGGGAACGGTTACGCCGTAGCGGATGCCGTCGTTGGTGTGCAGTACGATTGGATAGCGCATGGTGGTCTCCGGTTACTTCCAGCCCGCTTGTTTGCGGATGCTGTTGAGGGTGCCCTTGGGGATGTCTTGGTAGGGGTGTTTGATGGTCACCAAACCCGGTTTGGTCGGATGCTTGAACTGGTGGTGCGAGCCTTTGACGCGCGCCAGAACCCATCCGTCCGCTTCGAGTTGCTTGATGACATCGCCGCTGTTCATGGTGGGTATCATACCTACCGCAGGGGAGCCGTCAACACCATAACCACCGGCTTAGGCGTTGCGCAGAAATAACTTGCGCAGATTGCGCAGGACTTTCGTTCGCCTGCAAGGCGCGAAAGTGGAGCATAGTCGGACTATGCGACGCTTTGTGCAACGACGCAGGCGGGCGATAAGGACCAGCAAGATGGGCAAGTTATTTCTGCGCGACGCCTTAGGCCACAGAAAGCCCGCAGGGTGGCCGACAGCAGTCGGCCAAGCGCCATCACGCACAGGGAGGTGCGATGCCAGCAGGACGCCGTCGTGGGGTGGCTATTGCGCTGACGCTGGTTGGTGTGCGCCGGTCGCGCGGTGCGGTTCGTCGTGCCGGGATTCGGGTCGCGGACTGCCAGCAAGCCAAACATCGAAACCTATTGCTTTGCGGCCGGCGCAACATAGCCCGGCGGCGGTGCGGCGCCTTGGCCGAAGAGAAACGCTTCGAGCGCGGCACGCAGCAGGGCGCGGGCTTTGGGATCGATCGGCGAGAGTCGGTTTTCGTTGATCAGCATGGTTTGCTGGGCCAACCATTCGGCCCAGGCTTGCGCCGAGACCGAGGCCAGGATGCGTTGGCCAAGTTCGCCGGGCATCGGCGCGAACGCCAGTGCCGGCAGGGTTTGCTGGAGACGGGCACAAAACACGGTGGCAGCCATCGGCGAGTGCTCCCGCGACCCGCGCGGCAGGTCGAACAAAGATGGTGGCCAGGGGCGGAATCGAACCGTCGACACGGGGATTTTCAGTCCCCTGCTCTACCAACTGAGCTACCTGGCCATAAGCTGCGCCTGCAAGTGCAGGGTCTGCGAGCCGGTCATTAGAGCGGTACCGCCAGCATTCGTCAAGACCGACCGTCGCATCGGCGGCAGCGCCGCAATCCTGAAATTTGTCGGCTCCGCGCCTGCGGCGCCTTGCGACGCCATGGATGGCGGAGGTACGAGCCCATGGATGGGCGAGGTAGGCCGCGTCTGGAACGAGTGGCCGAGAGCAATGCAGGAGCAATTGCCGAAGCCGACCTACGCCAGGCACGGCAGGCCGCGCCGAGACCGCTATAATCGCCACCCTTTCGCCTGCACCCCGACCGACCATGACCGGCAAGCTCTATATCAAGACCCACGGCTGCCAGATGAACGAGTACGACTCGGCGAAGATGCAAGACGTACTCACCGCTGCCCACGGCATGGTGTTGACCACCAACGAGGCCGAGGCCGATGTGATCTTGATCAACACCTGTTCGATCCGCGAAAAGGCGGAAGACAAGGTGTTTTCGCAACTCGGGCGTTGGCGCGAATTGAAGCTGGCCAAACCGGAACTGATTATTGGCGTCGGCGGCTGCGTCGCGGCGCAGGAAGGCGAGACCATCATCCAGCGCGCGCCATACGTGGACTTGGTGTTTGGCCCGCAGACCCTGCATCGGCTGCCGGCGATGATCGCGGCGCGCCGCGCCACCCAGCAACCGCAGGTGGATATCAGTTTCCCCGAAATCGAAAAGTTCGACCATTTGCCGGCGCCGCGCAAAGAAGGCGCCAGCGCGTTTGTGTCGGTGATCGAGGGTTGCAGCAAATATTGCTCGTTCTGCGTGGTTCCCTATACCCGTGGCGAAGAGGTCAGTCGTCCGTTCGATGATGTGATCGCCGAAGTGCTGGCGCTCGCCGATCAAGGGGTGCGCGAAATCAATCTGCTCGGGCAGACCGTCAACGCTTACCGCGGCGCCCTGGCCGATGGCGACAGCGCCGACCTGGCGTTGCTGATCGAGGCGATTGCCCAGATTCCTGGCATCGGCCGCATTCGATTCACGACTTCGCATCCACTGGAGTTTTCGGATCGGTTGATCGACTGCTACGCGCGCGTGCCGAAGCTGGCCAACTATCTGCATTTGCCGGTGCAATCCGGCGCCGACCGTGTGCTGGCGGCGATGAAACGTGGCCACACCGCCATCGAATACAAGGCCCGCATCCGCAAGTTGCGGGCCGTGCGTCCGGACATCACCATCAGCTCGGATTTCATCGTCGGCTTTCCCGGCGAAACCGATCAGGATTTCGCCGCCACCCTGCAGCTGATCGACGACGTCGGCTTCGACCAGAGCTTCAGTTTCATTTACTCGCGCCGCCCCGGCACGCCGGCGGCCAACCTGGCCGATGCCACGCCGATCGCGACCAAGCAGGCCCGACTAAAGCAACTTCAAGACAAGCTCAACGCCAATTTCATGCGCATCAGCCAAGCCATGTTGGGCGGCGTGCAAACCGTGTTGGTCGAGGGCCCCAGCCGCAAAGATCCGCAGCAATTGTGCGGTCGTACCGAAAACAATCGCACGGTCAATTTTGCCGGCCCGAGCCAGTTGATCGGCCAATTTGCCGAAGTGGTCATCACCGAAGCCATCACCAACTCATTGCGCGGTCGTCTGGTCACCGGCCGAGCGGAAACCGGCCAAGTGGAAGCTGCCGCGGCGTAGTACTTTGGTACGCTACGCAAGCGCACCGCCCTGTTGCCAAACTGCCGACCTGTGATTTTGCCGGGCGCCATGGCATGGCTTTGTTGATCGTACTGGCGGCTCTCGCCTTCTTGATGATCGTCGCCTATCGCGGCCACAGCGTCATTCTGTTTGCGCCGGTGGCCGCCATGGGCGCGGTGCTTTTGTCCGATCCGACGCTGGTGGCACCGATGTTCAGCGGCCTGTTCATGGACAAAATGGCGGGTTTTCTGCGGCTGTATTTTCCGGTGTTTCTGCTCGGCGCGATCTTTGGCAAGCTGATTGAAATCTCCGGGTTCTCGCGCAGCATCGTCGCCGCGACCATCCGCGTGGTCGGCCCCGAACGCGCGATCCTGTCGATTGTGCTGGTCTGCGCGCTGCTCACCTACGGCGGGGTGTCGTTGTTTGTGGTGGTGTTCGCGGTCTACCCGTTCGCCGCCGAGTTGTTTCGTCGCAGCCAGATTCCGAAGCGGCTGATACCCGGCACGATCGCGCTCGGCGCGTTCACCTTCACCATGGACGCCCTGCCCGGTACGCCGCAGATCCAAAACATCATTCCGACCACCTTTTTTGGCACCGATACCTGGGCCGCGCCTTGGCTCGGCAGCATTGGCGCCGGGTTTATTTTGATCGTCGGTCTGGTTTATCTGGGTGGGCGTCGGCGCAGCGCGCTGGCGGCCGGCGAAGGCTACGGCGACCACCCCGGCGAGCCGACGGCCGCAGCGAGCAGTGGCGAAACTCTGGTGCATCCCATGCTGGCGATCCTGCCGCTGCTGCTGGTGGGGGTTGGCAACCGTTGGCTGACCACGCTGATCCACGCGGGCTATGGCGAGCGCCATCAGTTCGTGCCGGCGGTGATGAATAGTCCGCCACCGGTGGTGCAGGAAATCGCCAAGGTTGCGGCGATCTGGGCGGTGCAGGGCGCGCTGTTGATCGGCATTGCCAGCGTCCTTGTCATCGCCTGGCGACCGGTACGCGCGCGGTTTGTGGAGGGCAGCAAGGCAGCGGTGGCCGGGGCCTTGCTGGCGGCCACCAACACCGCTTCGGAATATGGCTTTGGTGCCGTCATTGCCGCCCTGCCCGGCTTCTTGCTGCTGGCCAACACGTTGGCGGCGATTCCGAATCCACTGCTCAATGAAGCCATCACCGTTACCGCGCTGGCCGGGATTACCGGCTCGGCTTCGGGCGGCATGAGCATTGCCCTGGCGGCCATGGCGGAAACGTTTATGCGCAACGCCGATGCCGCCGGCATACCGGCCCAGGTATTGCATCGGGTCGCGGCGATGGCGTCGGGCGGCATGGACACGCTGCCACACAATGGCGCTGTCATCACCCTGTTGGCGGTGACCGGACTGTCGCACCGGCAGTCGTATCGCGACATTTTTGCCATCACCCTGATCAAGACCAGCGCCGTGTTGGTGGTGATCGCCGTGTTTTATCTGACCGCTTGGGTATAGCCTTCGGCTTTTCCGCAGTGGATGCTATCCCGATGTCGCTTGCAACCCGTCGCTGGCACGGCCTGATCGCACTATTCGGCGCCACCGCGGTGGCACTCGGCGCCTTCGGTGCGCATGCGCTGCGCTCGGTTCTGGACCCGGCCCACAGCGCGCTCTGGCACACCGCCGTCAGCTACCTGTTTTGGCATGTGCTCGCCGCCTGGCTCGCCGTGCAATCGAGCAGCCGCTTGGCGCAACCGGCGGTGGCGTTGTTCCTGCTCGGCAGCACGCTGTTCAGTGGCAGTCTGTTCGCCCTGGCGCTGGGCGCGCCGCACTGGCTCGGGACGATCACGCCGGTGGGTGGTTTGGCGTTGCTGGGCGGCTGGCTCTGCCTGGCCTGGGCGGCGTATCGCCGCGATTGAGCGTCACCCGGAGCGGCCCGCTGACTGGACCAAGGTACCAGTGATGCACGCGTTGGGCGTGGCTAGAGTGCGCGGGCAGTTCCCACCACTTTGAGGATCTCGACCATGCGCCATCAACGATTGCCCCTGGCTACCGCCATCACCGCAGCCCTGATGCTGCTGGGTTCGCTGCCATCGGTAGCAGAAGAAGCCGCCGCCGACGCCAGCAAAGAAAAACCCAAAGCCGAGCAGAGTGCTGCGCAGACCCTGAGCACGATCACCGTGTCGGCGCGCAAGCGCGAAGAAACTTTGCAGGAAGTGCCGGTCGCGGTGACGGCGTTCAACGCCCAAGCCCTGGAAAATTTGAATGTCGAGGATTTGTCCGATCTCGATGCCTAAGTGCCCGACCTCACCATCTACGCGGCGCGTGGTTCCAGCTCCACCGTCACCGCCTATTTGCGCGGCGTCGGCCAGTCCGATCCGCTCTGGGGCGTGGACCCCGGCGTCGGCGTGTACATCGATGATGTCTACGTGGCGCGGCCACAAGGCGCGCTGCTCGATGTCGTCGATGTCGATCGGATCGAAGTACTGCGCGGCCCGCAGGGCACGCTCTACGGCAAAAACACCATCGGTGGCGCGATCAAATATTTGACCAAGCCACTGTCCAGCGATTTCAGTGCCAAAACCTCGGTCAGCGTCGGCAGCTACCACCAACTCGATGTCAAAGCCAGCGTCAACACGCCACTGGGCAGCGACGCGGTACGCAGCAGTCTGAGCGTCGCCTCGCTGTCGCGCGATGGCTACGGCAACAATCTGCGTACCGGCGAAGAGGTCAGCGACAAAGAGATTCTGGTGGCCCGTGGTCAGCTCGGATTTTTTGTTTCCGACACCTTGAACATCGTGCTGTCGGCCGACTGGATGGACGATCAATCCGGCGTCCCTGGCGCGCAGCGGTTGAATGCCTTCAATCCCTTCGATCCCAGCCACACGCCGCCGTTGAACTCACGCTTCGATGTGCAGAACGGCATGGGCAATGTCAACGACACCTCAATGAGCGGCGGCGCTGGCACGGTCAACTGGACGATCAACGATCACTGGTGGTTCAAGTCGATCAGTGCCTATCGCGAATCCGACACCGATACCAATATCGATTTCGATACGTTGCCAAACAAGATCGTCGATGTGCGGGCGCTGTACCACGATCACCAGACCACGCAAGAGTTCCAGTTCAACTACGGCAGCGACAATCTGAACGGCGTTTTCGGTCTGTATTATTTCGATGGTGCCGCCGGTGGCACCGTGTTCAACAACTTCATCAACCTGTTGTTCGGCACCACCGCTGGCGCCACCAACACCGAGTCGATTGCGCTTTAAGGCGATGGCACTTATCGCTTCAACGAGCGTTGGAGCCTGAGTGCCGGCCTGCGCTGGACCGCCTAAACCAAGGACGTGGGGATATTGCAGACACCCAGAAGTTCACCAATGCACCGCGCTACTCGGGTGCGCTCTCGGCGGAATACCGTTGGCCGGTGTGGCAGGGCAATCTCGCCGCCCGCGCTGGCTATAGCTATCAGAGCAAGGTCTACCCGACCACCGACCTGAGCGAGGCGATTGCCCAGAAGGGGTACGGCGTGCTCAACGCCGGTTTGATCTGGCGCGGCGACAGCCCATGGACGGTGTCGCTGCAAGGCAGCAACCTGACCGACAAGCACTACCGCACCACCGGCTACAACATTGCGGCGCTCGGCATCCTGACCGGTTTTTATGGGGCACCGCGCACCTATACGCTGAGCCTCGGCTACGCGTTCGACTGATCGCCGACAGCGGTTCCATTGGGATGGACAAGCGCCGCCACATCAAGGCGGCACCGGAGCAAAGCGGTGGCAAGCCACCGCACTACAAACCTTGGGTGGATAAGGCGTCGCGCAGAAATAACTTGCGCAGATTGCGCCGGACTTTCGTTCGCCTGCAAGGCGCACAAAGTGGAGCATAGTCGGACTATGTGACGCTTTGTGCAACGACGCAGGCGGGCGAAAGAACCAGCAAGATGGGTAAGTTATTTCTGCGCGACGCCTTAGTACCGCGCCGCCACCGCACGCGCTCAGCACCACACGCACTCAGCGAGACGGCTTCGATGTTGATTTTGATTCGGACGCAAGCACCGCTGCCCAGGCGCGATCCAGCGTTTGATAAACCTCCGGCAGGGTCGCTTGGTAGCGCGCCATCGTCGGCAGCGCGAGGAAGGCATCGAAGTGCTGGGCGTGATCGATTTCCTGGTAGTCGATGGCGATGCCGTTGGCGCGCACGGCGAGCACGTATGGGCGACTGCTGAAGGCGATCGGGATCATGGCGTCGTCGCGGCCATGCAGCACAAAAATGTTTGGACTCAATGGCCGCGCGGTCGCGGTGGTTGCGGCGATGCTGGCCCGCACTTGCGCCGACAGCACTTGTGTCCCCTGCCAGAGGCCACGCGCACACCACAACCCGGCAAACGTCGGGTCGGCACCGGTCGCCAAGGCATCGACGATGCCGATGCCCGTGGTCGGCGCAATGCCGCTGCCGTCGCTCCACCACCCGCGACGTTCGTCGTCGGTCGCAGCGCGGGCATTACCGTTGGCATCGAGCACGGCAAAACCATAGCCGCAGACCGGCTGCCCGGCGCCGACCCGCGCGTAGGCCTGCGTGTACGTCGCGGTAATCGCTCGCCATAAATCAAAAGCGACATTCAGCTCGGTCAGCGCCAGCGCGTCATCGCTCCAGCCACTGTTACGCATTTCTGCCAACGCGGCCTTGGGCTGCTCCGCAAAATCCGCCGTCGCCAGCAAGCCAGCGGCGTGCAGACTGGCACAGCGCAGTTGCGCGCTGGCGGTGCGCGCTGGCGTCGGCAACAGCGTCGGCGCAGCGACTACGGCTGCCATCGCGCAAGGCCCGAACAGGGCCGCTTCGGTGACATAGTCGAACAACGGACGCGCGCCCGGCGCGGTGATATTGGGCTCCCCCGCGACCACGGCATCGAACAGGCCCGAGTCATCCTGCTCGGCCGCCCGCAAAACCGCGCCACCGCCATTGGAAATGCCGACAGCGATGATGCGGGTATTGGCAGCGGTGAATCGGCGGGCGCTGGGGAACGCCTGATTCAGCGCCAACAGGCCGAAACGCGCCGCCTGCAGGACCTGCCGACCCCAATCGGCTTCCGAGTTTTCACCGCCATGCGCCTGCTTGAAGGCCAATCGCGGAGCCACCGCAGACGCGGCCGTGCCGGGGTTGAACTCCAGCAGACCCTCGGTAGCGCGACGGCCATCGAGCGCCACGCCCTCGCCCCGACTCCGATCAAACACGCCGGTACCGGCACCCTTGTCGGTATGCACCACGGCGCAGCCGCGCGCCAGCGCCCAGGGTCCGGCCACGGCGATCGCGCCGTAGACACCGCGCGATCCCGACGCCGCCGCCACCACCAAACAGCGCTGTTGCTGATCGTAAGCATCCGGGATCTGCGCCAACACGCGCTGCGTTTGCTGGCGACCGGGCAGCCGGGCAAATGCTTGGAACTCCACTCCCGGCACCGGCGGCAGGGCGGCCGACCAAGGCCCCAAGCCGTGGCCCGAGGCCAGATCGGCGATCCCCCGCCAGTTGGCGTAGAAGGCCCGCCGGCGCAGCGCCGATGCGGTGCTCGCTGGGTCGCCATCCAGCGCCAGCGCTGGTGGCAGCGGCTGGCGCAGGCCCGGCAATCCCAATCCGGCAGTCAGTAAATCGTCATCGCCTTGATGCAGGCTTCTGCGAATAGCGCTGGCCAAACCAATCGTCTGCGCCGAATCAGCCGCTGCGGGAATCGACGGTTGCGGCGTACTTGCACAGGCGCCGAGGCCGAGGGCGATCAGGTTCAGACCAAGGCGCTTGGTCGATCGGCGAATGGGTGTGGTCATTGCATCACGCTAGCAGTGATCGGCACGGCGGGCATTGGACCAAAGTACAGGTCGCCGCCGCGGCGCACCCGGCGGGCTTTGCTGCACGCATAATGTGGCGTAGGTTTACGGCACTGCCCGCCGCTGCTGCTGGATAAAGTCCATGACCGAACTGCTGATCGCCGATGACCATCCGCTATTTCGCCTGGCGCTGGTGCAGTCGGTACGCGACATTCTGCCGACGGCGATCATGCACGAAGCCGATACCCTGGCCGGTACCCGCGCCGTGCTGGCGGCGTACCCGGGCACCGACCTGGTGTTGCTCGATCTGCACATGCCCGGCAACCACGGCTTGCTCGGCCTGGTGGCGCTGCGCAACGAGTTTCCCAGCGTTGCCGTGTTGCTGGTGTCGGCCGACGATGACCCTGCCATGATCCGACGTGCGCTCGACTACGGTGCCGCCGGTTATATCCCCAAGAGCAGCGATCTGGCGACGATCCGGGCCGGGCTGCAAGCGGTGCTTGCCTGCGAACAATTTGTTCCGGCGGCGCTGCGCCATGCGGTTTTCTCGGCCAGTCCGGACCATCCTGATCGCCTGCTTGCGCGCAGCCTGGCGTCGTTGACCGTGCAGCAATTGCGGGTGCTGACGCAGGTCGCCGAGGGTCGCTTGAACAAGCAGATTGCCGACTCGCTGTCGATTCAGGAGCGCACGGTCAAAGCCCATTTGACCGCCATTTTCGAGAAACTCGGCGTGCGCAATCGCACCCAGGCCAGCGGCTTGTTGCATCGCCTGGATCGGCACCTGGCGGAGGTCGATCAGGATGCGCCTGTGTAAACCGCCCAGCTCTGGATTACGCGCATGATCAGCACCGCCGTGGTGGTGGCGGCCGGTGGCCTTTGGGTGGCCCTGCTGTTTGCGGTGGCGGTTTACGGCGAACGCCGGGCGGAACGTTTTCGCCGCGTTTGGCCGGTGATCTACACGCTGTCGTTGGCGGTGTATTGCACGTCGTGGACGTTTTACGGAACCGTGACCCAGGCCGCGCGCTGGCAGACCTGGCTGCCGCCAACGTTCATCGGCACGATATTGATTTTCTGCTTCGGCACCGGTTTTCTGAAACGGCTGGCCGCGCTCGCTGCCGCCGAAAACAGCGCCACCCTGGCCGACCTGATTACCTCGCGTTTTGGCAAGAGTCCGGCGCTGGCGGCGACGATCACCGCGGTGGCGGTGTTTGGCATGGTGCCGTATGTCGCCCTGCAACTGAAAGCGGTGGCGATGAGTTATGCGCTGGTCACTGGCGGCGGCGTCGGCGCGCCGCCGGCTTGGCAGGACGCCGCCTTTTGGGTGGCGCTGACGATGATGCTGTTTGCGCTGCTGTTTGGCAGCCGCCGCGCGTCGGCTACCGAACACAACCGGGGCTTGGTGCTGGCGATTGCGTTTGAGTCATTGTTCAAGCTGATCGCCATGCTCGCCGTCGGCTGGTTTGCATGGCGCGGCGCGCAGGCGCTGCCCGGACCGTTGTTCACGCTGCCCACCGCCTTGATCGGCAAACCCGATGGCGGTTTCGTCGCCTTGGTCGGCCTCGGTGTGCTGGCCATTTTCACCCTGCCCCACCAATTTCACATGGGCACGGTGGAGCTGCGCAGCAGCAGTCACTTGAACACCGCGCGCTGGCTGTTTCCGGTCTATCTGTTGCTGATGGCGCTACCGATTCTGCCACTGGCACAGATCGGCCGCGCCGTGCTCGGTGGCGATTTTCCATCCGATCTGTACACCCTGGGCCTGCCGCTATATCAACACCAAAGCACGCTCGCGCTGTTCACTTTTCTGGGCGGATTGAGTGCCGCCACCGGCATGGTGATTCTGGCCGCGATCACTTTGTCGATCATGATTTCCAACCACTGGATTGCGCCCTTGGTGTTGCGGGCGGCGGCCGAATCCGGCACCAGCGATCTGCGTCCGGTGGTGCTCGCCCATCGCCGCATCGGCATTGTGCTGGTGATTGCGCTGGCGTATGGCTACAGCCGCGCCATGGTGCAAAGCGACGCCTTGGCCGATATCGGCGCGCTGTCGTTTTCGGCGTTGGCGCAACTCGCCCCGGCAGTTATTGCCGCCCTCTATCGGCCGGCCTGGGACGGCCGCGCGGTGCTGATCGGCATCGGTGTCGGCGCCCTCTGCTGGCTCTGGCTGCTGTTGGTCCCGGTCGCCATCAGCTCCGGGATGTTTCCGGATCTTGTGACTGAGACCCTGCCGCCAGCCCTGCGTCCGCAAAGTTTTCTCGGCCTCAGCGGCTGGGATTCGCTCGCCCGTGGCGTCGGCTTGAGTCTGCTGTTCAATGTGTTGGCGATGCTGCTGGCGACGCGCTGGCTCGATCCCAGAACGGCCGCGCCCAGCGCCCAAATCCGCGTCGGCGCACTCAGTGATCTGGTGGCGCGACTGGTCGCCCCGGCGCGCTGGTTGCCGCTGCTCGGTGATCGTGATCGCCAGCACTGGGCCGACGCGGAGCTGATTGCACTGGCCGAACGCGAACTCGCCGCCGTCGTCGGCACCGGCAGCGCACGCCTGCTGGTCGATGCCGCTCGGCGTGGCAGCACCGCGCCACTGCCGAGCGTGGTCGACCTGGTCGGCGAGGCATCGCAAGTGATTCGCTTCAATCAGCGCCTGCTCGAAGCCGCATTGCAAAACATGAGCCAAGGCATCAGCGTGGTCGATGACCAACTCCGGCTGGTGGCCTGGAATGAACGCTACGCCGAGCTCTTTGGCTATCCGCCCGAGCTGCTGCAAATTGGCGTTCCGGTGCAGAAACTAGTCGCCTTCAACGTTGCCCGGGGCCTGTTGGGGAGCGCTGATCCAGCCGCGTTGGTGGCGCGCCGCATCGCCCACATGCGCGCGGAGACGCCGTACGTGGCAGAGCGCCAATTCCGCACCGACCAGATCGTCGAAATACGCGGCAATCCGATGCCCGGTGGCGGCTTCGTCGCCACCTTTACCGACGTCACGCAGTTTCGTCGCGCCCAGGCAAAATTGCAGCGCGTGAATGACACCCTGGAACTGCGAGTGGCGACCCGCACGCGCGAATCCGAGCATGCGCGGGCCGAAGCCGAGCGCGCCAATCGCGCCAAGAGTCGCTTTCTCACCGCCATCAGCCATGACCTGTTGCAGCCGGTACACGCCGCCCACCTGTTCGCCCACGCTTTGTCCGAACAACTCCGGCATCCGCAATATCAGGCTTCGGTGCGCTCGATCGAAGGCGCGCTGACCTCGGTCGAGGGTCTGCTCGGTGGTCTGCTGGATATGTCCCGGCTGGATGCCGGCGGCATGACCGCGCAAGTTCAGACGTTTTGTCTGCACGACACCTTGCAAACCCTGGCCAGCGAGTTCTCGGTGCTGGCCCAAGAACGCGGACTGCGCTTGCGTGCCGTTGCCACCCAGGCCTGGGTCACCAGCGATGCGCAATTGCTGCGTCGCGTACTGCAAAACTTTCTCGCCAACGCGGTGCGTTACACGCCATCCGGATCGATCCTGATCGGCTGTCGGCGCCGTCATGCCGGTGCCGACCCGGCCGCTCGGACGCTGGAAATACAGGTGTGGGACACCGGTCCGGGGATCGGGTCAGCCGACCAGAAAATCATTTTCGAAGAGTTTCGCCGCCTCAATCTCGGCGGCCAGGGACTCGGCCTCGGTCTGGCGATTGCCGAGCGCATGGCGCAGCTGCTCCATCACCCGCTCAGCCTGCACTCGGTGCCGGGCCGCGGCAGCGTGTTCTCGATCACCGTGGGGCGGGCCGCCGCCAGCGCCGCGATGCCGCTGCTGCCGGCCGCTGCGCTGCCGATCTTGCAACCGATCCGCGTGCTGGTCGTTGACAACGACGAGGCGGTATTGCGTGGCATGCAATCGCTATTGCTCGGCTGGCAGTGTCAAGTGTTGACGGCCAGCACCAGCAAGGCCGCCGAACGGCTGACCGAACAGCCGCCACCGGATCTGTTGCTGCTCGACTACCACCTCGACGACGGCGATACCGGTCTGGCGCTGTGGCAACGCCTGCGCCAGCATTGGGGGGAGATTCCGGCGATCGTGATCAGCGCCGATCACAGCACGGCGCTAGAAGAAGCCGTGAGATTGGCCGGTGCTCATCTGTTGCACAAACCGCTGAAACCGCTGGCGCTGAAATCGCTGATGGCCCGTTTATTGGGCAGCTATTGACCAGCGTAGCGATGCCCAACCGGCGAAAGTAGGGTGGATAAGTACCGCACATCCACCACCGTACAGCAGCGTAGCCCGGATGAAGCGCAGCGGAAAAGCGCTTCAACAGTGGAGATGGTCATCCGGGGGACAGTGGCACCTCGAACCATGACGCGGGCCAGTTGGACACCAAGGCATCCGGGCCAGTTGGACACCAAGGCATCGACCGAACATCCCGGATTGCGCTGCGCTTCATCCGGGCTACTTGCTGCTTCACCACCTCCGCGTAGTTTGGCCGGGCGCAGCCCTTCGCCGACCCCACATGCGCCGCACCGCGATACAGGCGTTGCTCCAGATCGGCATCGCTCAACGCTGGATCCAGCGGCCACGTCAGCCCACACGCCAGAAAGCGCTTGATCACGCGCTCTACCGTCGAGCGCACCACACCCAGACTGCGCGCAATCAAGCGCTGGCTGAGTCCCTCATCAAAATGTAACCGCAACAACTCACGAATCTGTCGCATGAAAAGCCTCGATTGAGCCATAGGAACCTCGCCGTAAAAAGCGCGAGGATGACCCACCTCAATCGAGCGCCAACACTGGCTTCCCATGGACCGGAATCTGCTGCCTGCGAACTGGCTTCACATGGCCCGGAATAGTGGCTTCCCATGCTCCGGAATGCTGGCTTCCCATGGGCCGGAATATCCAGCCCCGAATAAAGCCCGTACACCCGAGAATCCGAAAGTTCGACCATCCGAGTTTGTGGGTGTCCCGCGTTGCTCCGCCGGGATGAAGCGCCGCGGCAGGTCGGCGGCGCGGAACAGACTGAGCGCGATCGGATAGACCGAGAACGCGACCACGAACAGGCTGACCCCGCCATAGGTCAGCACCGCGCAGGCGATCACCACCGCCAGCGCGGCGCGCTTGCCGCCGATGCTCGCCAGTACCCAGCGCGCGATGCTCTCGGCCGCCCCGCTCGCCTCCATCAGCTTGCCGAAGATCGAGCCGAGCAGGAACATGAAGAACCACTTGCCGATGAAGTCGCTGAAGCCGCCCATGTAGGCGTCGAGCAGGTTGGTGTGGCCGTCCGCGGCCAGCGCCGGCAGCAGGGCGATGCCGCTGGACAGCGCGATCAACAGCGCGCACAAGGGCGTGGCGATGAACAGGTTCATGCCACGCACGGTCAGCAGGATCAACAGGGCGAGCGCGGCGAGCAATCCGATCAGGCTCAGGATGGAGCAGCATCCGGGCGAAGAATCGGCCCGCACTGTCCGCCGCCGCCGCGATGCCCGGCACTGTACCAAGGTACAAGTGTTGCGCCCTTGGCGGCCGCCTATGCTGCCAGTCGTGTAATCCAGCGCGACCACCGGAGAGGGGACCCCATGCAGACCAAGCCATTGACCATCGCTGTTTCGATCGCCTTGCTGACGCTCGCCGCGCCGGCCTTCGCCGACCAGGCCGACGAGGACACCAGCAGTACCGGTCCGGCGACCACCCGGGTCGCAGCGTCGGCCGCGGCCGGCACCGCGGCCACCGATCCGGAAGCGGACGCCGCCACTACCCTGAGCGAAATCACCGTCACCGCGCGCCGCCGCGAGGAGGCGCTGCTCGATGTTCCGGTGTCGATCTCGTCGTTCTCCGGCGACCAGATGGAGCGGATCGGTGCCGGCGATATCACCGACCTCAACCAGTTGGTCCCGAATGTCACCCTGGAGGCGACCCGCGGCACCAATACCACGTTATCGGCCTTCATCCGCGGCGTCGGTCAGCAAGACCCGGTCGCCGGCTTCGAGCAGGGCGTCGGCGTGTACATCGACGATGTATACCTCAATCGCCCGCACGGAGCGGTGGTCGACATCTACGATGTCGAGCGGATCGAAGTGCTGCGCGGCCCGCAGGGCACGCTGTATGGCCGCAACACGATCGGCGGCGCGATCAAGTACGTGACCCGGCGCCTCGGCAGCGAGCCCGAGGCCGAGGTCACCGCGGCACTCGGCAAGTATTCGCAGACCGAGCTGTCCGGCAAGTTCAGCGTGCCGCTCGGCGAAACCTTGCGGGTCGGGGCCACCGTCGCCAGCTTCCAGCGCGACGGTTTCGGCAAGAACATCGTGAGCGGCCGCGACAACTACGACAAGGATGTCAACGCCGCCCGCCTGAGCATGGAATGGACGCCAAGCGCGGACGTGTTCGTGCGCATCGCCGCCGACTGGACCGAAGACGATTCCAATTCCCGGCAGGGCCACCGCCTGCTGCCCAGCCTGCTCAGCCTGGAGCCGGTGCTGGACAATGTCTTCGACACCCAGGCCGGCCTGGATACGCCCGATGCGACCCAGCGCAATCGCGGCATCGCCGGCACCCTGGAGTGGTACCTGAACGATGCCTGGACCTTCAAGAGCATCACCGCCCTGCGCAAGAACAACGCCGCCTGGGCCAATGACTTCGATGGTTTGCAGTCGGTCGATGTCGACGTGCCGGTGGTCTACAAGGACGATCAGTTCAGCCAGGAGCTGCAATTGCTGCTGGACACCGACAGAGTCTCCGGCGTAGCCGGTTTCTACTACCTGGACGCCAACGCCTTCAACGATTTCGACGTGATCCTCGGCACCACCGGGGCACTGCTCAACCTGCCCGGATTGAACGCCAATACGGTCGGCGAGGTCGGCACCGAGACTTGGTCGTTGTTTGGCGATGTCTCGATCCAATTGACCGACAGCGTGGAACTGTCGCTCGGCGGGCGTTATACCGAAGACCAGCGCGACGCCTTCATCTTCCGCCGCACCTTCGTCGGCGGGCTGTCGCCGTTCTTCGGCGGCAATGCCGTGGCGATCGCCACCGCCACCAATTTCCGCGGCAACAAGACCTTTACCGACTTCACCCCCAAGGCCGGCCTGGCCTGGAAGCCTAAGGACAACCACAACCTCTATTTCAGCTTCTCGCAGGGCTTCAAGGGCGGTGGCTTCGACCCGCGCGGCTCCGGCGCCGCGGCTCCCGACCTGAACGGCGACGGCGTCAAGGACGCCGGCGAAATCAAGGAATTCCTGCAGTTCGAACCGGAGCAGGTGACCGCCTATGAACTCGGCCACAAGGCGACCTGGGCGGACGGCCGCGCCAGTACCGCGCTGGCCCTGTTCTGGAACGACTACACCGATATCCAGGTGCCAGGCTCGGTCGGGGTCGATACCAATGGCGACGGCATCAACGACAGTTTCGTCGGGGTGACCACCAATGCCGCCGAGGCGCGCATCCGCGGCGTCGAGCTCGAAGGCCAGGCCGAGCTGTCCGGCGACCTGTCCGGTCGCGCCGACTCGCTCACCCTGAGTGGGACGATCGGCTACATCGACGCCCAGTTCGACCGCTTCATCAACGCCTTCGGGGTCGATATCGCCAACACCGCGACCTTCCAGAACACCCCCGAATGGACCGGAAATATCGGCCTCGACTACAGCGTTCCGGCCAGGCTGTTCGGCCACGGCGGCACCCTGTCGTTCTTGCCGCGCGCCTCCTATCGCAGCTCGACCAACCAGTTCGAGACCGACAGCCTGCTGCTCGACCAGGGCGGCTACACCCTGTTCGATGCCAGCCTGGTGTGGAACTCGGACGACAACCGCTGGACGCTCGGCCTGCACGGCCGCAACCTCGGCGACAAGCGTTACATCACCTCGGGCTGGGATTTCGTCAACGATGCCACCCTGGCCCCGACCCTCGGCCGCGAACGCACCCTGACCGCGTTCTATGGCGACCCGGTCAGCTACCGCGCCGAGGTGACGTACCGGTTCTGATCGGAGCGGGAGGCGGGACGGAAGTGGGGTGGATAAGTGCGTCGCATCCGGTTCAGAGGACAGACGACAGAAAGTCGTCGCCCCGGCGAACGCCGGGGCGCAGTCCCGACCCTACCGGTATCTCCCAGCACTGGGTCCCGGCCTTCGCCGGGACGACGCCACTTTGGTTTTCCCCGTTCCCCGTTCCCCGTTCCCCGTTCCCCGTTCCCCGTTCCCCGTTCCCCGTTCCCCGTTCCCCGTTCCCTGTTCCTTCTTCCCCATCTCCCGTCACCCGCTACAGTTGCGCCCTAACCGTTTCGCCGGAGTCGTTCTGTGCTGTCGCCACTCGCCGTGATCCTTGCCGGACTGCTGTGGCTCGGGCTGTTGTTCGGGGTCGCGGTCTGGGGCGAGCGCTACGCGGGGCGCCTGACCCGGCACTGGGGAACGGTGTATGCGCTGTCGCTGGCGGTGTACTGCACCAGTTGGACCTTCTACGGCACGTGACCCAGGCGGCGCGCTCTGGCTGGCCGCTGCCGCCGACCTTTGTCGGCACCATCTTGCTGTACGTGTTCGGCGTCGGCCTGCTGCACAAGCTGGTGCAACTCGCGCGGTCCCACCATGCCAGTTCGATTGCCAATCTGATCGCCACCCGGCTCGGCAAGGATTCCTCGCTGGCGGCCACGGTCACCGCGGTCGCGCTGTTCGGAATGATCCCGTACATCGCGCTGCAACTGAAAGCGGTGGCGATGAGCTTCGGCCTGCTCACCCGGGCCAGCGATCTGGCCCCGCCGCCCTAGCAGGATAGCGCCCTGTTCGTGGCCCTGGCGATGGCCCTGTTCGCCATGCTGTTCGGCACCCGCCGCACTTCGGCGCTCGAGCACAACCGCGGCCTGGTGCTGGCGATGGCCTTCGAATCGCTGCTCAAGCTCGGCGCCATGCTGAGCGTAGGCGCCCTGGTGTTCTTTGGCCTGCCGGAAACCAGCGCGCTTGCGCCGACACGCCCAAACAATGTCGATGGCTTCGCGCCGCTGGTGGTACTGGGCGCGCTGGCCATGTTCACCCTGCCGCACCAGTTCCATCTCGGCGTGGTCGAGTGCCAGGACCCGCGCCACCTGCGCCAGGCACGCTGGCAGTTTCCGCTGTACATGCTGCTGATCGCCCTGCCGACCCTGCCCCTGGCGCGTGCCGGCGAAGCCCGCCTGGCCGCGTTCGGGGTGCCATCCGATCTGTACGTACTGGCCCTGCCGCTCAGTCAGGGCCACACCGGCATCGCGCTCTGGGCTTTTCTTGGCGGCCTGAGTGCGGCCACCGGCATGGTGATTCTGGCCACGCTGGCACTCAGTCTGATGATCGGCAACCACTGGCTGACACCCCTGCTGTTGCTCCGGCCCTGGGCCCGGCAGCCGACCATCGACCTGCCGAGCACGGTGCTGTTGCAACGGCGTCTGGCAATTCTGGCGGTGATCGCGCTGCCGATCCTGCAACCGATCCGCGTGCTGGTCGTTGACAACGACGAGGCGGTATTGCGTGGCATGCAATCGCTATTGCTCGGCTGGCAGTGTCAAGTGTTGACGGCCAGCACCAGCAAGGCCGCCGAACGGCTGACCGAACAGCCGCCACCGGATCTGTTGCTGCTCGACTACCACCTCGACGACGGCGATACCGGTCTGGCGCTGTGGCAACGCCTGCGCCAGCATTGGGGGGAGATTCCGGCGATCGTGATCAGCGCCGATCACAGCACGGCGCTAGAAGAAGCCGTGAGATTGGCCGGTGCTCATCTGTTGCACAAACCGCTGAAACCGCTGGCGCTGAAATCGCTGATGGCGCGCTTGCTGGGCAGCTATTGACCAGCGTAGCGATGCCCAACCGGCGAAAGTAGGGTGGATAAGTACCGCGCATCCACCACCATGCAGCGCCAGCGCAAAGCGGCGGCAAGCCGCCGCACCGCCAGATCGGTCAGCGCACCGGCAAGTTGGCGAAGCGCTCGTCGAAGAAGTCATGCATCATCCGCAACGCGCGTTTCGCCGAAGGTTCGTGGTAAAGGCAATTCGGCGGGCGGTTGGCATCGGCCTCGGCGAAACAATGGTGGGCACCGCCAAAATTGACGAACTGCCAATCCGCTTTGGCGGCGGTCATTTCTTTGCCGAAAGCGTCGATATCGGCCGCGCTGACATTGCTGTCGGCAGCGCCATTCAACACCAGCAGCGAGGTTTTCACTTGTCCTTCGGTGGCCGGTTGGCTGGTACTGAGGCCGCCGTGAAAACTGACGATGCCAGCGAGCGCGGTGCCGTTGATCGCTTCCTCGTCACCGGCGCGCGCCAGTTCCAATACCGTGCTGCCACCGAAGCAAAAACCGATCGCTCCCAGTTGCAGGGTGTCCAGCGGCGCCTCGTTGCGGACCTGGGCGCGCAGTGCTTCGACGGCGGCGATAATGCGGCCACGCAAGGTCGGCAGATCGCCATACAACGCACTGGTCATGGCGGCGGCTTCGCTGGCGTCTTTCGGGCGTTGGCCTTTGCCGTACATATCCACCAGCAGGATGACGTAGTCGGCACCGGCCATTGCCTTGGCTTTTTCCACCGCGGCATCGGTCACCCCCATCCAGTTCGGCACCATCACCAAACCCGGTCGCAGCCGCGTGCTGGCGTCGTCATAAACCAGGTAGCCCTGCATCTCGACATTCTTGTGGCCCCACTCCACCGACTTGGCAATCGGCTTGGCCAGCGTTGGCATGGCACAGAGCAACAACAGCGCAAAGCACAAAATACGCATCGGATTTCCTCTCGGTCAAAGTCTTGAACAGAACGCGAGTGTATTGCAGGTGACGGCCTTTCGCAGCACTCGCCAGCGCTGCTTGCTGGGTCAGGATTTGACACGCGCCCGCGTCGCAACGCTATGTGTCATTCATCACATACCCACCCGCCTGGCGCTGCGTAGACTGCGGCGATCTGTCGCGGTTGGCGAGACTGCGGCGATACGCGCAGCATGACCGCTACCACCGATCGGCCACCGCCTGGTCGATCATCACTTCGGGCCGATGGCATCAACCATGCCTGGGCGCAGGCTTCACACGATTTTGCAGGAGTTACCCGTTATGTACAGTTTGAGTCGAATCAGTTTTGCGTCGCGTCGGCGTTGGCTGCTGGCGTTGGCTTGCAGTCTGTTGCTGACCACCGGCGCCAGTGCCGCCGAGGCGGTAAAGCTCGGGCCCTTCGTGCCGTTTCCGGGCACCTTCGAAGGCAGTTTGGTCAGTGTCGAAGACGCCAATCGCGTTCACCTCATGGTCGAGATCTGGGGCGCCAAACGCAATCTGTTGATCACCCTGCCCGACATCGTGGTGCCGCTGGATCGCCCCGGTGTGCCGCAGTGCCAGCGCGAGATGGCAGCGGCGGCCAAGACTTTGGCCGAGTCGTTTCTGCGCAGCGCCGAAAAAATCGAATTGAGCGAGATCATGATGATGGACTCCAACGATCTGGCCGGCTCCTGTCCGATCGAAACCAACCATGGCAGCCTCTCCAGCGCTTTGCTGGAAGCCAAACTGGCACGGCCCAAGGGCAGCAACGTCAGCGAGCCTTGGTGCACCGATCCACGCTGAACCAGTAGTTACCGTAGCGCAGGTTGATCGATCAGGCGCGTCGAAGCACGGGGGTGTTTCGCGTTTTCTGGCGGATTGACGTGGTTATCAATTTTTTTTCGTATTCGTGTTGGATCGGATTTAGCATACCCAGGTGGGTACAGCGCCGACCGCGCCTAAGCACCCTGCCAGATTACCGCTTGGTTGCCATCCCACCTTCGAATCATTGCCCCCGCGTGATTCATCGCACCGGATTTAGAGCCTGCCATGAACCCGCCGGATTTAGCCCAATTACGCAAACTCATCAGCGCGGCGCCGCGGCTGCTGGCGATCTGTGGTGCCGACTGGGAACACGCCTTGGCGACCGCCAGAATCATGCGCATGGCGGCCGGTACCGCGACGCAGTTCTGCAGCAACGATGTCGACTCGGTCAATATTGTGCTGCAAGGCTCGATGAAGGTGCGGGCCAGCTCAGCCGATGGCCGCACCTTCAGTCTGTATCACCTGGGAGCCGGCGAGGTTTGCCTGTTGAGCCTGGCCTTTGTCTACGCTGAAGAAAAACTGCAGTCCGACGTCCAGGTGGAATCCGACTTGCTGGTCTGGCAACTGCCGCGATCCGAATTCGAGGCGCTGCTTGCCAGCAATGCCGGATTCCGCGACTTCATCATGGCCGGCCTGTCGGACTACGTGGTCAAGTTGCTCGGCTTGGTCGAGCAAGCCCATTTCGGCAGTTTGCAGAGCCGCCTGCTGGATACCTTGCAGCAGATGAAAGCCCGCACCGGCAGCACCGCCATCGCCATCACCCATCAAGCCCTGGCCGACGAGCTCGGCAGCAGCCGCGAGGTGATCAGTCGCTTGCTGAAAACGCTGGAGCGCGACGGCAGCGTTGCCCTGGGCCGCAAATCGATCACCCTGGGTGCAGACGCTCCGGCGCCAGCCGCCGCGCGCGCCAAAGGTAAAACATCACCGGGATCAGCACCATCGAGACCAGCGGCGCGGTAATCATGCCGCCGACCATCGGTGCGGCGATCCGGCGCATGACATCGGAGCCAGTGCCACTGCCCAGCATGATCGGCGCCAGACCGGCCACCACCACCGCCGCCGTCATCGCCTTTGGACGCACCCGCAGTACCGCGCCTTCGATCACCGCCGCCAGCAGACCAGCGCGATTGGTCGGCGCATTGCGCAGCACCGACTCGCGCAGATAAACCAGCATCACCACGCCGAACTCGGCCGCCACGCCGGCCAGCGCGATCAGGCCCACGGCGACCGCCACCGACAGTTGATAGCCAAGCACATACAACAACCAGAAGCCGCCGACCAGCGACAACGGCACCGCCACCATCACCATCACCGCCTCGCTGACGCTGCGCAGCCCCAGGTACAGCAGCGCAAACAAACCGATCAAGGTGATCGGCACGATCCAGCGCAGGCGCGCTTCCACCCGCTTCAAAAACTGATAATGGCCGACCCAGGCGTAGGCGTAGCCGGTGGGCAATTTGAGCTGCGCGACCAGGGCGCGGTTGGCGCGTTCGACATAGCCGGCCAAATCGCGATCATCGGTGGTGATGTAAACCCAGCCGTTGACGCGGGCGTTCTCGCTCTTGATCATGTCCGGCCCATGCACCACGCGAATCTCGGCCAGGTCGCCCAACATCACTTGTTCGGTATCGTTGACCACCAGCGGCAAAGTGCGCAATTTGGCCACCGAATTGCGAAACTCCTCCGGGTAGCGCAGGTTGATCGCATAGCGTTCGCGGCCCTCAACGGTCCGGCTGACATTGGCGCCGCCAATGGCGGTGGCGGCGGCCTCCTGGATCTGGGCGATGCTCAGCGAATAATGCGCGGCGGTGGCGCGGTCGATCTCGATGTCGATGTAGCGGCCACCCTCGGTGCGATCCGAAAACGCCGTTTTGGTGCCCGGCACCGCGCGCAGAATGGCTTCGATATCGCCGCCCAGATGCTGGATCTGCGCGGTGTCGGCGCCGGAAATCTTGATGCCGATCGGCGTGTTGATGCCGGTGGATTGCATATCGATGCGCGCCCGAATCGGCATCAACCAGGCGTTGTTGAGCCCCGGAATCCGGACCTTCTGATCCAGCGCCTGTTTGATTTTTTCCATCGTCATGCCGGGCCGCCACTGCTCACGCGGTCGCAGTCGAATGGTCGATTCGATCATCGCCAACGGCGCCGGATCGGTGGCGCTATCGGCGCGGCCAACCTTGCCGAACACACTCGCCACTTCCGGCACGGTTTTGATCAACCGGTCCACTTGTTGCAACAACTGGCGCGCGGTGCCGATGGCGATACCGGGCGGTGCGGAGGGCATATACAACAAGTCGCCTTCGTCCAGGTCCGGCATGAACTCGCGACCGAGCTGCGACAGCGGCCAGAGCATCGATGCCAGCAGCAGACCGGTGATCAACACCACCCGCCCGGGCTGCGCCAGGGCACGACCGATGATCGGTCGATAGCGCGCGATCAGCCAGCGATTGATCGGATTTTCGTGCTCGCTGCGGATGTGGCCGCGGATCAGCAACACGCACAAGGCCGGCAACAAGGTAATCGACAGTCCCGCTGCGGCGGCCATGGCAAAGGTCTTGGTATAAGCGAGCGGTGAAAACAGTCGCAACTCCTGGCCTTCGAGGGCAAACACCGGCAGAAAACTCAGGGTGATGATGCACAGCGAAAAAAACAGTGCCGGTCCCACTTCGATCAGCGCCTTCTCGATCGCGGCAATGCGGCCCTCGGTCGCGATGCCCAGTCGCTCCAGATGCTTGTGGACGTTTTCGATCATGACGATGGCGGCATCGACCATGGTGCCGATGGCGATGGCAATGCCGCCAAGCGACATGATGTTGGCGTTGATGCCGCGCAGATGAATCAGAATAAACGCCGCCAGAATGCCGACCGGCAAGCTGAGCAAGATCACCAGCGATGAGCGCAGGTGCAGCAAAAACAGGGCACACACCGCGATCACCAAGACGAACTCTTCGATCAGGCGTTTGCGCAAGGTCTGCGTGGCCCGGCCAATCAGCGCGGAGCGATCATAGACTTCAACCAATTCAACACCAGCGGGTAGCCCCGCTTTGAGTGTTTGCAATTTTTGTTTGACGCGGGCGATGGTGGCCTCGGCATTGGCGCCGGCCCGCATGACGATGATGCCGCCGACCACTTCGCCTTCGCCATTGAGATCGGCAACACCGCTGCGCAGTGCCGGGCCGAGGCGGATCTCGCGCACCAAATCCGCCAATGGCACCGACGACGAGGCGACCCGGGATTTTTCGGTCGGCACGCTGATCAGGTCGAAGTCGGCCAGGGTTTTGAGATAGCCGCGCAGGCGCACCATGTAGTCGGCTTCGGCGAGCTCGATCACCGATCCGTCCATCTCGCCGTTGGCGTCGCGGATCGCCTGTTTGACCTTGCCCAAGGTGACGTAATAGCCGCGCAGACGATCCGGATCGACCACCACCTGATACTGCTTGACCATGCCGCCGACGCTGGCCACTTCGGCGACCCCGGCAACGGTTTGCAACTCAAACTTGAGGAACCAATCCTGCAATGAGCGCAGTTGCGCGATGTCGTGCTGACCGGTCCGATCCACCAGCGCATATTGATAAACCCAACCGACGCCGGTGGCGTCCGGTCCGAGCGTCGGCACCGCGCCCGCTGGCAATTGCGCGCTTACCTGGCTGAGATATTCCAGCACCCGCGAACGCGCCCAGTACAGGTCGGTGCCATCGGCAAAAATCACGTAGACGTAAGCATCACCGGGAAACGAATAGCCGCGTACCGCCACCGCGCCCGGCACCGACAACATCGCCGTCGACAGCGGATAAGTGATCTGGTCCTCGATCACCTGCGGCGATTGCCCGGGCAGGCTCACCTTGATGGTGACCTGCACATCGGTCAGATCGGGAATCGCATCCAGCGGAATTTGCCGCAGCGCGACCAGGCCCCAGATCGTCAACGTCAACGCCGCCAACAGCACCAGCACGCGATTGGCAATCGACCAGCGAATCAGCAGGGCGATCACAGCAACTCACCCGCGACGCGGAGACCGGTCGTCATTGCGCGCTCAAGCGGCGCAGACCGGCCAGACGATTGCTCTCGGAATCGATCAGAAACTGCCCGGAGATGACCAGTTGCTCGCCGCCTTCCAATCCGGACAGAATTTCACTCATGCCGGTGGCTTCTTCACCCACCGCCACGACAACGGACTGAAACCGGCCATCGCCGTTGACGCGAACCACGCGCGCGCCTTCCTCGGTGTGGATGATCGCCTCGGTGGGCACCACCAACACATCGCGTTTGGGCTCACCCTGGATGCGGATCTCGGTAAAGGTGCTCTGCGCCACCGCCAGGTTCTCGGTATAGAACGTGAGCTGCACCTGCAGGGATCGCGTGGTGTAACCGACCGGCGGTTCGACCCGGGTCACCTTGCCGGTGAACACCACACCGGGCAGGCCGCGCACGGTCATTTCCGCCGCCTGATCGAGCTTTACCCAGTTCCATTGCCGCTCAAAAATTTCGGCGGTGACTTCGACCGCGCGGGTGGTGCCACCGAGACTGAAAACCGTCGAACTGGTGGTAACGCTATCGCCCACTTCGCCACGGCGCTCGAACACCGTGCCCGGCTCGCTGGCATAAACCTCGGCCAGAAACTTGGGCTCGGCGCCCTGCTGCAATTCGGCGATCTGCCCGGGATTCAATCCTTGCTCGCGCAACGCCGCCATCATGCTGGAAACTTCGGCCAACTTGCCGGCCTGCACCAACTGTTGGAAATCTTTTTGCGCGGCGATCAAATCATCCGAACGCACCGAGAACAGCAACTCGCCCGCCGCGACCGGATCGGCCTCGACCTTGTCGGCGATAAATGCCAACTGGCCGGCGGCCGGCGCGGCGATGAAGCTGCGCGAAGAAGCATCCACCCGGGTGATCTTGCCGACGATCTTGATATCCCGCGCCAGATCGCCACGACCGACGCGGGCGGTGCGCACACCCAGATGGGCACGCTGATCCGGCGACAAACGGATCGCGGCGCCGACCGCATTATTGCTGGCATGCGGACTAGCCGGAGTCGGCAACGGATCGGCCACCGGCAGCGCTGACGCAGGCATAGTGGCTGCGGGTTCGGCATCAGCGTTGTCCTCCAGCACCAGATCCATGCCGCAAATCGGGCACTGGGTGCCGGGGTGGTCAGCGTGAATATGCGAATGCATCGGACAAACATAAGACCGCGACGGCGCGCTTAGCAAGGACGTCGGCAAGGCGGCCGTCGTCGTCATCGCCACCTCGGCCCGCTTCGCCGTGGCGACCACTTCAGCGTTGCCAGCAGGTGGCCGACGCCAACCAAAACCGATTCCGGCGATCAGTGCAATCGCCACGATGATGATGCCGAGTTTGAACCGGTAGCTCATGAAAATCCTGATCTGTTCGGACTATCCGATCATGCCACAGCAGCGACCAACACTACTCCGGCGTAGGGTGGATAAGCGCAGCGCATCCACCACCAACCAACCGATTTTGTAGGGTGGATAAGCGCAGCGCATCCACCGACTTCTGCTCTCTGTTGATGGTCCTGTGTCTTCTGAAAGGTGGATGCGCTGCGCTTATCCACCCTACCTTGCCGTATCTTCTCAAAGGTGGATGCGCTGCGCTTATCCACCCTACCTTGCCGTATCTTCTCAAAGGTGGATGCGCTGCGCTTATCCACCCTACCTTGCCGTGTCTTCTGAAAGGTGGATGCGCTGCGCTTATCCACCCTACCTTGCCGTGTCTTCTGAAAGGTGGATGCGCTGCGCTTA
>Ga0210033_1000111_pt1 | contig 69241 bp, 61 predicted proteins | sample CryGeymeta201501_FD_185465 | JGI IMG/M metagenome (GOLD analysis project Ga0210033, IMG submission 185465) | Groundwater microbial communities from Crystal Geyser aquifers in Utah, USA - Crystal Geyser metaG 2015-01 (SPAdes) (version 2) | ecosystem: Environmental > Aquatic > Deep subsurface >... | reverse complement strand
AGGGGCAGCCCCCAGGAGCGCAGCTCCGCGACGACCCGCTCGACCAAAGCCGGCAAGGCGGCGGCCACGGCTGGGCTGCGCTGCAGGCACAGCTCGATGCTGGCCGGCACGACCCCATGCAGGACCGGGGCCTCGTCGTCAGAGCCGCCCAGCCGCAAGGCGTCCAGCAGATCGGCCACCCCGACCTGGTGCGGGGAGAGCCGGGTGTGGACCGCGGTGGGCACCTCGGCACCGGACAGGCGGACCAGGGTGCCGGGGGGACCGTCCGCGAGGATGGCGTCGATGATCAGCACCCGATCGGCGTCCTCGAGCAGGGGCAGCAGGGACAGGCCCAGGGTGCCTCCGTCCACGGCCGCGACCTCGGGCGGCAGCAGCCAGCCACGCTGGAGCATGACCAGGGCGGCGATGCCCGCGCCATCGTCGGCGCACAGGACGTTGCCCAGCCCGAGCACGAGGGTGGTCAAGGCTCCTCCAGCTCGTCAGGTGAGAACCACTTGCGGCCGCTGATGATGGAGTCGATGGTGCCGTTGCGCTCGACGATGCTGACCAGCACGGCGCTGTAGACGTGGTGGACCATGAAGCCCAGCAACAGCCACATCACGACGTGGTGGATCCACCGGGCGCCGATCAAACCCCAGGTGATGGCGGACAGGCCCGCCAGCCCCCCCAGGGTCGAGCCGGCCGGCGCCGTCGGGGCGAACAGGACCAGCCCGGTGAGGATCATCACCAGGTACAGGCCGAAGATGGCCACGTAGGTCAGGCCGGCGACCGGGTTGTGACCGACGAAGGCCGGCGGCTTGCGACGCAGGAAGGTGTAGAAGGCCAGCGTGCTGAACACGCCCCGGGCCCGTGCAGGCTGCACGGGGATGAAGGCGGTCCAGCGGGCGTAGCGGGTGCCGGTGAACATCCAGATGATGCGGGCCAGGACGGCGGCGGAGAACGCGATGGCGACGTAGCCGTGCACGACGCGGAACCAGCCCATGGTGAAGTGCTCGCCGGCGATGCCCGGGAAGAGCAGGGCCGGGTGGGCCATGTACAGACCGGTCGCAGCCAGGAGCAGGATCGAGGCCACGATGGTCCAGTGGGTGATGCGCACCACCAGGTCCCAGACGTAGACCTCGACCCGCGGCCCCTGCGCCTCGGCCGCTGGCGCAACGGCCGCTGGCGCAACGGCCTCGCCGTGTCGCAGGGCCTGGCTCATGGCGCCCTCCCCGCGGGCGGTCCCTGGACGATGGCATCGGTCCGTACGACGGCGCGCTGCACCCCCAAGGCGTCCAGCACGTGTACGCCGCAGGCCATGCAGGGATCGAAGGAGTGTACGGTGCGCAGGATCTCCAGGGGCTGGTCCAGGTTGGCGACCGGGGTGCCGACCAGGGCGGCCTCGTAGGGGCCGGGGTTGCCCTGTCCGTCGCGGGGCCCACCGTTCCAGGTGCTGGGCACGACGCACTGGTAGTTGGCGATGACACCGTCCTCGATGCGCACCCAGTGGCCCAGGGCACCGCGCGGCGCCTCGTGGAAGCCGGCACCCGTGGCCTGCTTGGGCCATGTGGAGGGATCCCACTTGCGACCGTCGTGGATCCGCAGGTCCCCGTGGCTGATGTTGGCGGCCAGCTCGTCCAGCCAGCGGTCCATGCGGTTGACCAGGACCTGGGTCTCGATGCCCCGGGCGGCGACCCGGCCCAGGGTCGAGAACAGGGCCTCGGCCCCGACGCCCAGGTGACCGAGCACGGTCTCGACCAGGGGCTTCACCTCGGCATGACCGCGCCCGTAGGCGACGAGCATCCGGGACAGGGGACCGACCTCCATGGCCAGCCCGTCGTAGCGGGGGGCCTTGAGCCAGGAGTACTTGCCGGCGGTGTCCAGGCGCTCGAAGGGCGGCGTGGGCCCCGTGTAGTGGGGCTTGGTCTCGCCCTCGGAGGGGTGCAGGGCGGCCTTGTCTCCGCCCTCGTAGTCGTACCAGGAGTGGGCGATGTGCTCGGTGACCTTGGCCGGATCGAAGTCCTCGATGTGGGCCAGGTCCCGACCCCGGATGACGCCGCCGGGCAGGTACAGACCCTCCCGGGCGCCGTCCCCCTCGGGGAACTCGCCATAGACCAGGTAGTTGCCGACGCCCTTGCCGTGGCCTGCCCAGTCCTTGTAGAAGGTGGCGACGGCCAGCAGGTCGGGGATGTAGACCTGCGAGACGAAGTCCCGACCGCGGGCCACGAGCTGGCGCAGCAGGGCGATGGTGCCCATGTTGATCGCCGACTGCGACTCGGGATCGACCGGGGTCGCGGCGCCGCCGACCAGAAAGCCCTGCAGGTGCGGGTTCTTGCCGCCCAGGGCCGCGTGGATGCGGATGAAGTCCCGCTGCCAGTCCAGGGCTTCGAGGTAGTGGGCCACGGCCATGAGGTTGGCGGCCGGCGGCAGGGCGTAGGCCGGGTGCCCCCAGTAGGCGTTGGCGAAGGGGCCCAGCTGCCCGCGCTCAACGAAGGCGGCCACCCGGGACTTGACCCCGGCGAAGTAGGACGGGCTGTTCAGGGGCCAGGGCGAGATCGACTGTGCCAGGTCGGCGGTCTCGGCGGGATCGGCCGACAAGGCCGAGACCACGTCGACCCAGTCCAGGGCGTGCAGGTGGTAGAAGTGGACCACGTGGTCCTGGACCATCTGGGCGCCCATGATCAGGTTGCGCAGCAGGCGGGCGTCGGGAGGCGGCTCCAGGCCCAGCGCGTCCTCGACCGCGCGGATCGACGCGATGGCGTGCACAGTGGTGCAGACGCCGCAGATGCGCTGGGTGAAGACCCAGGCGTCCCGCGGGTCGCGGCCCTTCAGGATGAGCTCGATACCCCGGAACATGGTGGCCGAGGACCAGGCCTCCTGCACGGCACCGTCCTCGACCGAGGCCTCGATGCGCAGGTGCCCCTCGATGCGGGTGACCGGATCGACGACGACGTGGCTCATGACGGCTCCCCCTCAGACTTGGACGGTGCAGGCGGCGGGGCGGCGTTCGCCTTGTGCGGCCGACCCTGGATGGCCTTGGCCACACCATGGACGGCGAAGGCGGCGCCGACGGCGGCCACCGCACCGACGCCGACCTTGTCCAGCGGGGTCGCTGCCGAGAAGCCCGGGATCCCGGTCAGGTGCCGGTAGAAGGGCGTCATGCGGTCCCAGAACGCCGGCTCGGCGCAGCCCATGCAGGGGTGGCCGCAGCCGATGGGCCAGTTGGTGCCCTCGTTCCAGCGCACGATGGGGCAGTTCTGGGAGGTGACCGGCCCCTTGCAGCCCATCTTGTACAGGCAGTGACCCTGGCGGTGGGCCTGGTCGCCCCAGGTCTCCACGTACTGGCCGGCGTCGAAGTGGGCCCGCCGCTCGCAGTTGCCGTGGATGAGCTTACCGTAAGCGAAGAGAGGGCGCCGCAGGTGGTCGAGCTCGGGCCAGCGCCCCGTGGTCAGGTGGTAGACCAGCAGGGCCGTCAGGTTCTCGACGTTCACCGGGCAGGCCGACAGGTTGATCACTGTGGACAGTCCGGGCACGGCATGATCGACGGACAGCGCGCCCGTCGGGTTGGGGTTCGCCGCGGGCAAACCGCCGAAAGAGGCACAGGTCCCCACGGCGATGGTGGCCGCCGCGCCCCGACACACCTCACGGGCGATGTCGAGGGCCGTGCGACCGCCGATGGTGCAGTAGATGCCGTCCTCGGCCGCGGGGATCGAGCCCTCGACGACGCAGATGTAGCCCCCCTCCGCCACCGCCTGGGCCAGGAGCTGCTCGGACTGGTGACCGGCCGCCGCCATGATCGTCTCGTGGTAGTCGACGCTGATCACGTCGAGGATCACGTCGGCGACGGTGGGACGGCTGGCGCGGAGCAGCGACTCGGAGTTGCCAGCACAGTCCTGGAACTCGAGCCAGACCAGGACCGGCTTGTGGGCGCTCTCCAGGGCGCGCGCGATGCGGACCCCGAAGGCCGAGGACATCCCCAGCACCCCGGCGACCTTGCCACAGAAGCCGAGCAGGTCGCGGCGGCTCAGGCCCTGCCGCTCCAGCTCGGGCAACAACCAGGAACTTGCATCCGCAGGCATCACCCGCCTCCGTGGAGCAGCACCCGCACAGACCCGGCGGGAGCCCGCCGACACCACACTGTGCAAGTTTCGCACCATCGGCTCTTTGACGGAGAACGCGGGCCAAATCGCCCCGAGGGCGGGGATCTCCCGGGCGGGATGCCACAGTCTCCCTGTGCGGGAGAGCCCAGGGCCGGAACCCGGATCCGAACCAACGGGGCGGCACCGGGGGCGGCGTCGGTTGGCCCTCCTCCGTGCAGAAGCTCCTCGCCGGCATCCGCGAATTCCACAAGCAGGTGCGACCGGTCTACCGCGAGCGCTTCGCCCACCTCGCCTTGGGGCAGTCCCCGGACTGCTTGTTCATCGCCTGCTCCGACAGCCGGGTGGTACCCAACCTCTTCGCGTCCACCGACCCCGGCGACCTGTTCGTGCTGCGCAACGTCGGCAACATCGTGCCGCCGTGCAGCCACTGTCACGCGCAGGCTCCGGCAGCCGCCGCGAGTGACACCGCTGCCGGCGCCGCCGTCGAGTTCGCAACGGTGGCCCTGGAGGTGCGGGACATCGTGGTCTGCGGCCACTCCAGCTGCGGCGCCATGCGGGCCGCCATGGATGGCCCACCGCCCCCCGGCACGCCGCACCTGGACCACTGGCTGGCCCACACCCGGCCCTCCCTGGAGCGGCTGGCGCGCGAGGTCGCCCTGTGCCCGGAGCGCCCGGCCGTCGACCGCCTGTCCCAGGCCCACGTGCTGCAGCAGATCGACCACCTGCGGGCCTACCCCGCGGTGGCGGAGCGCATCGCAGCTGGGCGCCTGGCCCTGCACGCCTGGTGGTTCGACCTCGCCGACGCCGAGGTGCTGGTCTACGACGCGGCGATCCGGGCCTACCGGCCGCTGGTCGGGGGCGGGGGCCAGGGCGGGCCCGAGGGCGGGGCGCCCACCGGGGGTTAGCTCCCTCGGGTCCCCATCTCCGGAGCGCCGGTGCCCACCCACGTCGCCCTCCTCCGCAGCGTGAACGTCGGTGGTCGCGGCAAGGTCACCATGGCGCAGCTCCGCGCCCTGTTCGAGGCCGAGGGCCTGGGCGGGGTCCGCACATGGATCACCAGCGGCAACGTGCTCTTCGAGATTGACCGGACCGAAGCCGAGCTGGCGTCAAGGCTGGAGGCACGGGTGCGCGAGGAGCTGGGGCTGGACACCCGCGTCCTGCTCCGCGACCGGGCGGAGCTGGACCGGGCCATCGCCGACAACCCCTTCCTGGACCGCGGGGCGCCGGGCAACCAGCTCTTCGCCGTCTTCCTGGGCCAGGCGCCCTCGCCCGAGGCCTTCGCCCGCCTCGACCCGCAGCGCTCGCCCCCCGACGCATTCGCCCTGCGGGACCGCACCTTGTACCTGCACTTGCCGAGCGGCGCGGCCGACACCCGGCTGACCCTGCCCTATATCGAGCGCTGCCTGGGCACCTGGGGCACGGCCCGGAACTGGAACACCACCACGCGCCTGGCGGCCTTGCTGGCCGAGTAGGCGGGCCGAGGGAGCGGGCCGAGTATGCGGGCCGGGGGAGCGGGCCGACGCGGTGGGCGCCGCATGGAAGGCATGAAGAGGTCGGTGGGGGCGCGGTCGCCCCGGGACTGGCCGGTGTGCGGGAGAGGGTCGGCGTTGGGCGGACAGGACGAGGACCACGTCGACCCGGCCATGACCCCCGGTTCGGCCACACTGAGGGCGCGATGAATCGCGCCCCTACCGCTCGTAGGGGCGCGATTCATCGCGCCCGCTGCCTGCGACTCGGCCAAGTGGCCGAAACGAGAGTCGAGGCCGTCGACCCAGCGTGCCCTCGGCCGGCCGGAGCCCCCCTATCTGCAACACGCGGTGGTGGGAGCGGCCACTTTCGCAACAAGCCCGTGGTTCAAGCGGGGCCGCGGAACGTGATTGCTGTACTTACGGGGTCCGACTCGCGGCCGAGCGGGCGAGTTGTTGCAATTTGAGGGGCTCCCACCCGGCAGTGTTGCGAACTCGAGGGCTCCGGCCGGCCGTCGACGGGGACGAGCGCCTGTACCGGACCGGCGTGGCGCTCCGCCAAGCCAAGCCCGACGATGCCATCGGGCTGTCGGGCCGTCCAGTGATCGAGCAGGTCGCGCCCCGCTGGGCGCCTGGGCGGGCAAGAGGCGCTCCGGGTCCGGCCGGTCGGGCGCTGGCGGGGACGTGGACCGCCGGCTGTCGCCGATCAGTTCCCGGGCCGAGGTCTCCGGAAGGCCAGGGCCGTGGCCCTGTGGTAGGCATTGACGCACAACAAACGAAGATCCTTTATAATCGTTCCAGACGCCGCGCTGGGAGCCGCTGCGTAGGCCGCCATCGTGGGAAGCCCGGCTGGCGACAGGCCAACCCAAGAACGGCGCAGCACGCCGCACCACACTGCCGCAACGTCTCGCGCCATCGCAGTCGCCTGACACCTGACACCTGACCGCGGACTGGAACCAGCCTGAGGGGCGCTGCGCCCGAACAGGCTTCGCGCTCCGCCGCTCCGCCGCCGCCGCTCAGGATGTCGCCGACCTCGTCCACGATCCTGGCTCCCCCGGCGCGACCGACGCGCGGACTGCTGGGGTCCGCTGGCGGCAGGGGCGGCTCGGTCAGCTCCCGCAGGCGCGCGTTGGCCAGGGTCAGGCGACGGGCCAGGCTCACCAGGATGACCTGGCGCAGGGCGAAGCCCCGGTCGGAGTCGTCTTGCACCAGGTGGTCGAAGACCCGCGACTCCAGCTCGATCACCGTGACCGGGCCCTCGGTCGTGACCGAGGCGCTGCGCCGCTCACGGTCGACCACGCCCATGTGGCCGACCAGGGCAGGCGCCTGGATGCTGGCCAGGCGGCGCGGGCGCCCCTGGGCGTCGGGGCGCTCGACCCGCAAGGTCCCCGCCACCAGGAAGGCCATGCCGGTGGAGGGCGCGCCCTGCTGGTAGAGGAGCTGGTCGTCGGCGAGGCTGCGGGGGGTGCCGCTGGCAATGACCTGGGCCAGGGCCTGGGGCTCCACGCCGACGGCGGAGAGGTTGGCCAGCAGCGCCTGTGCCAGCTCGAGGGCCATGGGATCCGACATCAGGCGCTCCCGAAGAAGGCGCGCACCCGGTCCAGGAAGCCGAGCTCGGGCGGCGGCGAAGGCGCAGTGGAGAGGACCCTCCACCGCTGCTGGAGGTGCAGGTTGGCGCTCCGGATCCGGCGCGCGAGGGTGGCGACGAGGTGGTGCTGCAGGGCGATGACGGCGCGGTTGTGACGACCGCGGGCCAGCACCTGGGCGGTGAGGACCAGGGCGACGCTGTCCTCGACGGCGCGGACGTCCACCTGGCGCGTGCCGCCCGGGTCCAGCAGGGCCGTCTCACCGACGACCTCACCGGAGCGGATGTCGCCCAGGACCTCGCGGCTCTCGCCGGCGCCCACGCTGGCCTGGAGGCGCCCGGTCACCACGAGCAGGGCGTGGTTCGCCGGCGCGCCGGCTTTGAACACGAGCTGGCCCGAGCGCAGCACGACCCGCTCGGCCAGCTCCATGAAGGCCTTCAGGTCCTGCCGCGGCACGTGGCGGAGCAGGTACAGGCTCGCAAGCGCGTCCAGGTCCAGATCGGGCATTCACGCTCCACAACGAGAACTCGACCCTGCGACGCTCCGACCCGGGACCCCGCAGCGGCCCGATCCGGAGGCTATCATCCCACGCGCCGCGTCACCGGAGTGCTCCCATGCGTCGATCTTCCTGCTTTGCCCTGCTCCTCCTCGGCCTGGCCGCCTGCAGCTCCGGCTCGCTGAAGCCCGGCGGCTCCGATGACACCGCGGGGCCGGGCGACGGGGGCACCACCAGCGACGGCGGGGGCACCACCGGCGACGGCGGGGGCACCACCGGCGACGGCGGCGGCACCAGCGACGGCGGCACCAGCACCTCGCCTTGGGCCGGCGCCTATACCGGCACCTTCGCGCTCCAGGTGGACACCCCCGGAGGCCCCATGGACGCCTGCGCCGGGGATGCCGCGGTCACCGTGGACGACAGCGGCGCGGTGACTGGCAACGGGAGCTGCATCTCCATCGGCGGCGGCGGCCCGGGCGGCGGCGGCGGCGGCGGCACAGGCGGCGGCAGCGGCAGCGGCAGCGGCAGCACCGGCGGCGCGACCCCCGGCCCGCCCCCTCCGCCGAACCTGGACCTGGCCGTCGACGGCATCGTGGCCGACGACGGCACCTTCACGGGCAACGTCTCCCTGACCGCCACCGACGGCAGCCTGGACCAGACCTGGCCTGGCGACGGCACCATCGACGCGAGCGGCGTCGCCCTGGGCTGGAGCGGCACCCTGCCCTCCCCCAGCGGCGACATGCCCTACATCGGCAACGTCAGCGCGCACTGAAGGCCCCGGCGGGGGCAGCCGCAGCTACCCGCCACAGCTACCAGCCGCAGATCCAGGTCGCCTCGGTGACCTGGTCTCCCAGGGTGAAGCTGCCGACGCCGGTGTGCGGCGTCAGGCCGTCATCCACGAAGCGCTGCATGGCCTCGGCCATCTCGTCCACGGTCGGCGCGACCAGCAGCTCGCAGCCGACGCTGGCCTGGGGGGCCACGCTGGTGGCGACGACGGTGAGGGCGTGGACCTTGCCCGCGGGGTCGGCCACGCGCACCGGCACGGTCTGGCCCCAGGGGAGGTCCACCTCGAAGCGCCGGAGCTGCTTGGGGTCCGGCACGTCCACCAGGCGCGCGGTCCCGCTGACGTGGGCCTGGCCGCTCGCCTCGCGGGTCACCGAGACGCTGATGACCCAGGCATCGCCCTGCGTGTCCTGCACCGTGGCCAGGCGCGGGTCGGCGCCTACACCCGTCAAGGTGGCCCGGCCCGCGGTCGAGCGGCTGCCGTCAAAGGCCAGGACCAGGTCGGCCGCGCGGGCCGGCGCTGCCAGGGAGAGGAGGGGGAGCAGGAGCAGGGGCGACATGGCGACCTCGGGAAGGACACCGCAGCCGGTGCGAGGGCCATGCCAAGACGCGATGTGCTGGCGCGGGCCTGGGAGGCGCCGATGCGCGCGACAGCCTGTCAGCCCGGCGCCCGCCCACGCGCCCTCGCCGGAAGCCCTGTCAAGCAGGGTCAGGGCGCCTCAGGCTCCGCTGGCCGCGCAGCATGGTGGCTGCCGGGCCGCGGCCGCCCGTCTCTCCGTCCGGCGGGGCGCGGCGGGGTCCCCTCGGGTGCCACGGTCAGCGCGCCGCTGGCATCCAGCCGGTCCCGTGGCACGGCCGCGCCCACAGCGGGCACACCCCGGCCCAGCCCGCTCGCCGTGAAGGTGCTGCTGGCCAGCAGCTCGTAGCGCCCCGTGGGGGTGTCCAGCTCACGCAGCGGCAGCAGCGGCCACCACAGGGGCGGGACCGCGTCGCGGTCCTCCGAGGGCGCCTGGCCCATGCGCGCCAGCACCAGCACGGGCCCCTCGGGCAGGTCACCGCCGTCGAAGCCCTGGCGCACCGGCAGGCCGGTCACTGCACCCACCACGTGCAGCGGGCTGGCGAGCCGGGCACCCTCCGGCACCTGGGCCAGGGCCCAGCTCCCCATGGCCGCGTCGTCCCGCGCCTGGCCAGCCAGGCCATGCAGGCGCCACCGCTCGGGCCGCGCCGAGAGCAGGCCAAAGACCGCGGCCAGCCCCAGGGCCAGCCCGCGCTGCCAGGCCGGCCGCCCGGCCAGCAGCAGCGCCAGGCCCCAGACCACCCCCATGGCCAGCCACTCGGCGTGGCGGCCCTGGATGACGACGACCAGGCCCACAGCGACCAGCAGGACGTGCCCCAGCAGGATCCCCGCGGTGGCCGCCGGCAGCCGCCCCTGCCGCCACCGCCGGACCAGGGCGACAGCGACGATCGGCGTCGCCAGGGCCCAGGGCCCCAGCAGGACCAGCAGGCGCCAGGCCTGGACGCGCAGGATCGCCACCACGCGGCCAGCGGTGCCCGCCGCGGCGATGGCCTGCACCTGGGCCTGGGTGAGGGCGCCCACCGGGTCGCCGGGGTGACGCAGGGGCGGGGGCACCGCGCCGGTGCCGATCCAGGCCAGCATGTCCTGCAAGGGGACCTCGGCCTTGGGGCCGGCCACCGGGGCGCTGGGGTCGGCGCTGTGGCCGAAGACGGTCAGCGCCAGCCCCACCAGGGCCGCCCCGCCGATGACCCCCAGGGCCAACCGCAGGCGGGGCCCACCGCGCAGCAGCACGGCCGGCAGCGCGAGGAGCAGCAGGTCGACGCCCCCCCCCTCCTTGGTGCCGGCAGCCAGGGCCCCCATCGCACCCAGGGCCAGGGCGCTGCGCAGGCCTCCCACCCGGGCCACCCGGCCCGCCAGGGCGAGCATCAGGCAGACCTGGAGCAGCTCCACGGCGGCGGGCTCGACCTGGAGCGAGGCGATGGTGGTGGCGGGTAGCAGCAGGACCAGGGCACCGGCCAGGCGCCCGGCAGCGGCGCCCCCGGGCTCGCCGACCAGGCTGGCCACGGCCAGGGCGGTGGCCGGCGCCAGCAGGATCCCGCTGACCAGCACCAGGATCCACTGGGGCCACAGCAGCCCCGTGCCGGCGAGGGCGTCGACCAGGGCCGCCAGGCCCGGCATGAGGGCCGGGTGGGTCAGGGGGCCACCGCCCTTGACCAGCACGACGGCCGCGTAGCCCCAGAAGGCCATGTCCGCGCCCAGCGGGCCGTCGATGCCAGCGGCCAGCGCAATTGCCAGGCGCAGCGCCGCCGCCACCAGGGCGAGCACAGCCAGGTCGCGGGCAGGGACGGGGAGGCGCATGCGATCCGAGGCGTGGTGCGCGGAGCTGGCCGGCGCGGTGCCGGCCGCAGGGGCTCCGCCAGCCCTCGCGCCGCAGGCTAACCTGCACCGCCCTCGCCCTCGGAGCCGCCCATCCCGTCCGCAGACCGCCGCTGGGACCTCGCCACCTTCGCGATCATCATCGCGACCGTGGGGGCCCACCTGCGCTTCCTCATCCTCGACGGGCGGATCCCTCGCGATCCGGGCCTGTACCACCGCGAGCTGCCCCAGCTCCACGCCGCGCTGGTGGAAGGTCGGACCGGCGAGCTGCTGTCGGCCCTGGGCCGACCGGCCGGCTGGTACAACGACCTGCTGGCGCTCTTCGCCTGGGTTCACGGACGGGACGCCCTGGTTCTCCAGCTGCCCATGCTGCTGTGGGTGTCGCTGCTGCTGCTGGCCACCGCCCGGGCCGGCCGGCGCCTGGGGGGGGCCGCCACGGCCACGGCGGCCGTCGCCCTGGTCGCGACCATGCCCATGATCGTGGTGCTGGGCCGCATGCCGTGGATCCACGTCCCCGAGGCTGCCCTGCTCATGGTGGTCCTGGCGACCCTGGCGGGCGACCCGGTCCTGGCCCGTGGCCGCAGCCTGGCCCTGGTCGGTCTGTGCGGCCTGCTGGCCATCACCCTGCGCGAGTCGGGCGCCCCCTGGCTGCTGGCCCTGCTGCTGCCCTGGGCCTGGCCGGGCGCCCCTCGCCCCCGCCCGCGACGCCTGCTGGCCCTGGGCCTGCCCTGGCTGCTGGCCCTGGCGGTGCCGGCCCGCGGCCTGGCGCTGTACCTGCACGCCAAGCTCGGGGCCCGGGAGCGCTACGCCGAGGTCGTCCCCCCCATCATCGACCAGCTCGCCGCGTGGATCGGGCCGGTGACCGTGATCCTCGGCGTCGTGGGCCTGGTCGGGCTGGCCTGGCGCCGCCCGCGGGATCCCCGCCTGCTGGGCCCCCTGGCCTGGCTGGTCGGCGGCTTCGTGTTGTGGGCGCTGTTCCGGTCGGGCATCGAGAACTTCGGCGTCATGGCCCCGGCCTTGGGGCTGCTCGCCGGCCTGGGACTGGCCCGGCTGCGGCCCTGGCTGCCGGCGGTGGCCGTCGCGGGCTTCGTGCCCTTCTTCCTCCAGCCCCTGCTGCCCTTCTCCTTGCTGGCGCCCCTGCTGAGCCTGCCCGGCATGCCGATGGTCGTGCAGCCGCCACACCCGCGCAACTTCAGTCGCCCCTGGGACGGCGTGGGCCCCACCGAGCTCAAGGCCCTGCTGGCTGCGAGCTGCCCCTCGGGTGGGCCGCGCGGCTGCGAGATCATCATCGACCAGGGCCTGCTGGAGCCCTTCACCGAGGACCCCGGCGGCCTGGAGATGTTCCTGCTCGGCATCGACGGCCTGTCCACGCTCTCGCTGCGGGACACCGCGCGGCTGGACACCCTGCGCTCGCCGGCCGCCCTCATCGAGTTCGACTGCCCCGATGGCGACGACGCCTGGCGGCAGCGCTACCCCAACGGCGCCCAGCTGCTGGGGGAGGCCATGCAGCAGTGGCGCTTCGCCCCGGTGTGGGAGGCCGAGGTCTGGCCACGCTGCACGCTGATGTGGATGACCCCCAAGGGCAAGGTCCTGGCGCCCGAGGCCATGCCGCGCTCGGGCAAACGCATCACCGACGCCCGTCCTCCCCCGCCGCCTCGCGAGGACGCCCGACCCGGCCGCGGTCCCGGCCCCCGGGGCCAGAACCCGCCGCCCGCCGGCAGTCCCGTGTTGCCCGGGCCCCCTCCCTCCGGGCCCCCTCCCTCGGGGCCCCCTCCCTCGGGGCCCCCTCCCTCCGGGCCCCCTCCCTCCGGGCCGCCGCCTGGTGGGCGCTAGGCCCGCCATGTCGCGCGGCCCCCGCCTCCTCGCGCTGCTGCTGAGCCTGGGCATCGTCCTGGTCGTCTTCGGTGAGGCCCTGCCCCACCTGGCCGACCACTTCCTGGGCCTGGAGTACGTCGACCACTACGGCACCCAGTGGTTCTACTGGTACACCGAGCACCAGCTCCGGGCCGGCGAGGGCTTCGGCAAGACCGACCTGTTCTTCTACCCCTGGGGCAAGGACCTCTTCGCCCACACGGGCTCCAACGTCATCGACGGGATCCTGGCCCTGCCCTTCCGGATGCTGCTGGGCCCCGTGCTTGGCTACAACGTCTTCGTGCTGACGGGCATGTTCCTGACGGGCGCCGCCTTCTGGAACCTGGCCCGCGAGTACAGCTCCGACCGGCTGGCCTGCCTGCTCGGCGCCACACTGTTCACGCTGTCGCCCTTCCTGCTGCACGACCTCACCGAGGGGCGCCCGACCCAGGCCATCCTGCTGGTCCCCGTGCTCTTCGTGCAGCAGCTCCTGCGAACCGGCCGGCGTCGTGGCCTGGGCCCGTCCCTGCTGGCCGGCCTGTTCCTGGCGCTCAGCGGCTACCAGTATTGGTTCTACGCCCTGTTCGGCGGCATCGTGGCCCTGGCGCACGGCCTGTGGTTGCTGGCCCGACCTGGCACCGGGGCCGGGGGACGGTGGCGCATCCTGGCCCGGCACGGCCTGATGGCAGCGATCGCCCTGGCCCTGGTCGCCCCCGTCGCCATCCCGCTGGCCCACGCGACCGCCGAAGGCGGCGAGGTGCCCGGCCTGCTGCGGACCGATCTGTGGTCGCTGACCGCGTCGCCCCCGGTCACCGCCGAGGGCCAGACCATCGGCCTCTTTGTGTGGCAGCCCTTCCCGCGCTGGTCGGGCTTCCACGTGCTGGACATGGAGCTGACCGAGCACTTGCTGGAGCAGGCCCTGCTGCTTCCGTGGTTGTGGGTGCCCGTGAGCCTGGCCTTCCTGCTGGGACGCAGCCGCATCCGCCGCGGGCCCCTGGTCGCCATTGCGCTGGCCAGCATGATCCTGGCCGCCGGGAGCATCGTCCAGGTCGGGGGCTGGGCCTTGCCCAACCCACCCTTCATCGCCTTGTCCAAGCTCGTGGGTGTCATGCGACGCCTGTGGTGGCCAGCGCGGGCGCTGTCCTTCTTCACCATCGTGCTCGGCCTGGCCGTGGTCGACCTGCTCGACCGGGCCGGTCGCCGCGGGCTGCGCCTGCAAGCGGGCCTGGCCATCCTCCTGTCCGTGGCGTGGCTGGGGGAACTGCGGGCCGGCGGCCACCTGCCCTTCCCGACCTGGCAGGCCGACATCCCGGCCGGCTACCGCTGCCTGGCCGACGGGCCGCCAGGCGCCCTGATCGAGCTGCCCCACGCCTGGACCCAGGCGCACCTGTACTACCAGAGCGCCCACGGCCGGCCGATCATGGGCGGCATGTTGGAGAACAACCCGGTCTTCACGCCCCCGGCCCTGACCCGGCTGCGGCGCAGCAACCGCTTCCTGCGGGAGCTGGCCGCGGCCACACGACCCGGGGCCCCCGATGTCCGCTACACGGCCGCCGACGCCAGGACCATCCACGACCTGGGCTACCGCTACGTCGTGTTCCAGAAGGACGCCTTCATCGCCGAGCAGACCGGCGCCAGCCGGGCCGACAATGTGCAGCGCACCCGCCTGCGCCGCACCCTGAAGGGCCTGCGTCGCATGCTCGGCCCGCCCGTCTACGATGATGTGCGGCTGGCCATCTTCGCTCCCTGGGGAGACCCGCGCCCCTGCGCACCCGGCGCCGTGCTTGAGGACCGGGCCCCCGCCTCCCACCAGGAGATGCCGGCCTCTGCCCTGGTCCACGGCGACCTGGAGGCCCAGGTGATCCAGCGGGTCTGGGCCTCGTCCCTGGCCGGGGTCGTCGAGGCCGTCACCGACCCCACCCAGCTCGACAAGGACACCGGCGAGGAGGAGGGCGCGGTCGTCGATACCGGCACGGAGGGCCAGGAAGGGACCGGCACGGCCCCGGATGCCGGGGGCGACACTCCGGTCGCAGGGGGCGCCGAGAGCGGACCCTGATCCGACTGAAGCATTCAGCTTTCCTTGTTTTTCGCCTCTGGAGCCGGACCCGCATGAAAGGGTGGCGTACAGGTCCACCCATGCGGTAGACATAGGCTCCTTCCCAGGACGTGCCCCATGCGCATCATCTCGCTCGTCATCCCCCTCTCCCTGACCCTGGCCGCCTGCGGCAACAAGGTCGGAAACAGCGGCAACATCGGCACTGACAGCGGCGTCGTGATCGACCTGGACGAGGACGGCAGCCCCGCCGGAGAGGACTGCGACGACGGGGATCCGAACACCCACCCGGGCGCCGAAGAGCTGTGCGACGGCATCGACAACGACTGCAACGGCGTGGTGGATGACGGCGCGGTCGGGGCCACGACCTGGTACACCGACGCGGATGGCGACACCTACGGCGACCCCGGGTCCCCGGTGACCGCCTGCGAGCAGCCCGAGGGCGCGGTCGCCGACAACAGCGACTGCAACGACGGGGACACCGCCTTCCATCCGGGTGCGGACGAGACGAACTGCACGGACCCCAACGACTACAACTGTGACGGCAGCGTGGGCTACGCCGACGCCGACGCTGACGGCGTGCCAGCCTGCCTGGACTGCGACGACGCCAACCCCCTGGCCCTGCCCGGCGGGACCGAGGTCTGTGACGGCGTCGACAACGACTGCGACTCGCTGGTCGATGACGCCGACGACACCCTGGACCTCAGCACCGCCGGCACCTGGTACACCGACACCGACACCGACAGCTTCGGCAACGCGGCGGCGCCGGTGCGGGCCTGCGTGCAGCCCGCCGGCACGGTGGCCGACGCCACGGACTGCGACGACACCGTCACGGCGATCAACCCGGCCGCCACCGAGATCTGCAACGGTCTGGACGACGACTGCGACACCCTGGCCGACAGCGACGACCCGAGCTTCGATGAGACGACGCTGGGCACCTGGTACCTCGACACCGACCACGACGGCTACGGCCAGACCGACGTGTCCACGGCCAGCTGCACCCGCCCCGACGGCTACGTGGCGGCCAGCGGGGACTGCAACGACGACGACCACGACGTGAACCCGGGCGCGACCGAGGTCTGCGACGACCTCAACGTCGACGAGAACTGCAACGGTCTGGCCGACGACGCCGACAGCGGCGCCACCGGCAAGACCACCTGGCACATCGACTACGACGGCGACACCTACGGATCGACCGACTTCACCATCGTCAGCTGTGACCAGCCTGCGCGCTACGTGGCCTCGGGGGACGACTGCGACGACGCCAACAGCGCCATCAACCCGGCCGCCACCGAGATCTGCAACGGTCTGGACGACGACTGCGACACCCTGATCGACGACGCCGACGACAGCGTGACCGGCACCTCGACCTGGTACGTCGACACAGACCACGACACCTACGGCACGACCGCCAGTGCCACGAACTCCTGCATCGCCCCGACCGACGGGGTCAGCGCCGACGGGGACTGCGACGACGGCAACAGCGCCGTGAACTCGAGCGCGGCCGAGGTCTGCAACGGCATCGACGACGACTGCGACACCCTGGTCGACGACGAAGACAGCAGCGTCACGGGCACCAGCACCTGGTACATCGACGCCGACCACGACGGTTACGGCGTCACCGCCAGCGCCAGCGACGCCTGCACTGCCCCGACCGATGGCGTGAGCGCCAGCGGCGACTGCAATGACGACGCCGACACGGTCCACCCCGACGCCGACGAGTACTGCAACGGCGTCGACGACAACTGCAACGGCACCGTGGACGAGAGCGCCGTCGACGGCGCCTGGTCGGCCACCGACGCCGACCACGACGGCTTCGGCGCCCCCGGCACCTCGGTGTGGACCTGCGACGCGGTCGTCGACAACGAGCTGGACTGCGATGATCGGGACCCCGGCGAGCCGGTGGCCGTCTCCGCCACCGCCGGCTCCGCGTCGGGGGACGGCAGCATCACCAGCCCCTTCGCCTCGATCCAGGACGGCATCGACGCCTCCTACCAGTGCGTCGTCGTCGACTCCGGCACCTACGCTGAAGCGATCGACTTCGGCGGCAAGGACGTCACGGTCACCTCGATGAATGGTCCCCGCGAGACCACCATCGACGCGACGGGCCTGGGCGTGCCGGCCGTCAGCTTTACCAGCTACGAGACCGATGCTGCGGTCCTGGACGGCTTCACCATCTCCGGCGGCGACGGCAACCAGGAGTCGACCACCGACAGCGTGGCCTGCACCAGCGTGACGACCTGCACGACCTACACCACGACCTGGTGTGGCGGCGGCATCTACACCGACGGCGCCGGTCCGACCCTGCAGAACCTGGTCCTGGTGAGCAACGTCCTGCCCGACTACAGCGAGACGACCTCGGGCGACGACACCTACCTGGTCTACTCCTACGGCGGCGGCCTGTGCGCCCTGGGCTCCTCGACGGTGTCGCTGGATGGGGTCACCTTCCAGGAGAACCACGCTGACCAGGGTGGCGCCGTCTACGTGGACGAGACCTCCTCGGTCCAGCTGTCGCGCACCTGGCTCATCGCCAACACCGCGACCGACGGCGCCGGCATCCAGATCGACGGCGGTGAGGCCCAGCTCGACAACGTGGCCAGCATGTGGAACACGGCAACGGACGACGCCGGCGGCGTGCTCGGCATCGACGGCAGCCTGACCATGACCAACGTCACGCTGGCCGGCGACGACGGCACCCTGTCCGGCGCGGTCTACGCCTCGGGCGCCACCACGGTCGGCCTGTACAACGCCATCGTGTCGGCCGACAGCGCGGCGGCCACGGTCACCGGGGACGGATCGGCCTCCATCACCGTCACCTACAGCGACGTCTACAACGCCGGCGCCGGCAGCGCCTGGTCCGGCTTCCCCGACCCCACCGGGACCACCGGCAACATCTCGGTGGACCCGTACTACACCGCGTGGTCGGACGACGGCGACTGGACCAACGACGACATCACCCTGAACGCCGCACTGTCCACCTGTGACAACCGCGGCAACCCCGACACCGCCTACAACGACGCCGATGGCAGCCGCAACGACATGGGCGCCTTCGGCGGTCCCAACGGCGGTAGCTTCTGAGCGCCTGAGGGCGCGGCCCGGCCGTCCTGCGCTTGCAGGGGTGGGGCCCCCCGGGGCCGATGACGGTCGCCCTCGCCATCGCGTTGCTGCTGGCTTGCCACGGTGCCAACAAGCCGGGGGGACCGGGGCCGCACCACGACAGCGGCGGCGACGGGGGTGCGGTGGACGACACGGCCGCAACAACCGACGGTGGCGCCGAGACCGACACGGGGAAGCCGACAGACACCGGTGGCAGGGACACGGCCGGCGGTGACACGGGCGACACCGGCCCCACCTACGTGCCCGGCGAGTCGCCGTTCGCAGACGGGGACACGGGCGGAGATGACACCGGAGGCAGCGACGCGGGCGGCGGGCACGGCCCCTGGGATGCCGACGTGGACCACGATGGCTGGTGGCTGAGCGACGGCGACTGCGACGACCACAATCCCAAGATCCATCCGGGCTTCGAGGAGATCCCCGGAAATGGCATCGACGAGGACTGCGACGGCTCGGACGCCGGGCCGACGCTGCGCGTGGACGATGCGACCTGGTCCTACACGGGCCAGGCGGGCGATGAGCTGGGGACCACGGTCGCCTTCGCCGGGGACACCAACGGGGACGGGCGGCAGGAGGTGCTGGTCGCCGTGCCGGAGACGGGGCTGGGCGCGAGTTGGCACGCCCACTTCGAGCTGGTCACCCTGGGAGCCTCCAGTAGTGACGGTCCAATTGCCACGCTGTGGTCGGAGCACACCGGCACAGGCGGGAGCGTCGGGCTGGCCGGTGGCGGTGACCTGGATGGCGACGGCTACGACGACGTGGCGGTGGGCTACTACAACGCAGTCTTCACCACGATCGATACCTACGTGGACGGAGGTGAGGTCGCAGTGTATTATGGCCCGTTCAGCGGTGAGCTGAGCGACGTGGAGGCGGATGCACTTCTGGCGCCGGACTACGACGATGCCCAGTTCGGGGACTCGGTGTCCTTCGTGCCTGACCCCGATCAGCCCGGCCGGTCGTCGCTGGCCGTGGGGGCGCCCCACTCCGCCCACAAGGGGCACGCCTACCTGTGGAGCCGGCCGCTCGGCCTGGGCACGCAGGAGACGGCCGACGCGAGCTTTGACGGTAGCGCAGAAGATGGTAGCGCCGGCTGGCACACGCAGTCGGCGGGCGACCTGGACGGCGATGGCATCGACGACATGCTCGTGCCAGAGCCCGAGGCCAACACGTCGGGGGCAAAGTCGGGACAAGTCTACGTTGTTGCCGGACCGTACTCGGGACCTGTCGACCTGGCGGTGTCAGCGCCGGCGTTGGTTGGGGCAACCGAGTCCTCATACGCGGGCCGGGCCGTCTCCGCGGTAGGTGACCTGAACGGGGATGGATTCGATGATGTGTTGATCAGTGGAACGCTGGATCCCGAGGCGGGAACCCGTGCGGGCAAGGCATGGCTCGTACACGGACCGATAGACGAGTCGAAGTCGATCTTCGATGCCGACGCCCGAATCCTGCCGGAGACCGACTACGAGTTCTTCGGCTTCTCCGTCACCAATCTCGGCGACGCCAACGGCGACGGCCACCGGAACGTCGCGATCAGCGCACCGCGGGAGTACTACTACGACCGGAGCGACTCCCCCGGCAAGGTCTCCGTCTTCAGCGCGCCCTAGCTGGCTCCATCTCGGCCGCTGACGCCAAGCTGGTCATCCAGGGCCGGGGCATCGGCGACTGGACCGGCGCGTCCATCGACCGACGGCGGCCGCGACGTGGACAACGACTGCCTGCCCGACCTGCTGATCGGCTCCCCGCTGCGCAACGCCGGCGAGCCGACCACCGGCCAGGTGGACCTGCTTACGGGGCTTCACTGGTAGGGCCCCCGGGGGCGGGCCCGCTCGGAGCGCTCAGTCGCGCCGACGACGCCCCAGGCCCAGCAGGCCGACGAAGAGGGCGAAGGCCCCGGCCAGACCCGCGCGGCCGCTGCTGCTGCGGCTGTCCGGGCTGGTCGCGCAGGCGCAGCCAGCGTCCTTGGGCACGCCGGTGTCAGAGACCAGGACCTCGCAGCCCTCGTCCACGACGCCGTCGCAGTTGTTGTCCACACCGTCGCAGAACTCGGTGGCACCAGGAAAGGCCCAGCCGTTGTTGTCGTCGCAGTCGCCCTCGGAGACCGGGTAGCCGTCGGCGTCGACATCGTCGGCGACCGCCTCATCCACCAGCCCGTCGCAGTCGTCGTCCAGGCCGTTGCCGGGGAGCTCGGTCTCGGCGGGGTTCACGGCCACGTTGGTGTCGTCGCAGTCCCCACCCTCCTCGGTGAAGCCGTCGCCGTCGTCGTCGGTCAGGCTGCTGCCCTCGTCCACCTGGCCGTCGCAGTTGTCGTCGACGCCGTTGCCACCGATCTCCGGCGCGGTGGGCGAGGTGGAGGCGTTGGTGTCGTCGCAGTCCCCCTGATCCTCTGTGAAGCCGTCGCCGTCGTCGTCGTACTCGGCCGTGCCCTCATCCACCGTGCCGTCGCAGTCGTTGTCCAGGCCGTCCGAGATCTCCGGGGCGCCGGAATAGACCGTGGCGTCGCTGTCGTTGCAGTCGCCGGCCCAGTAGGTGTAGCCGTCCCCGTCGCCGTCGTAGGCGCCGTCGTCCACGACCCCGTCGCAGTCGTCGTCGATGCCGTTGGCCGGGATCTCGGCCGTGCCGGGCGAGACCGCCGGGTCGCCGTCGTTGCAGTCGCCCTCGTCCTCGGAGTAGCCGTCGCCGTCGTCGTCGTAGGCGGTGGTCTCCTCATCGATGATGCCGTCACAGTCCTGGTCCACGCCGTCCGCGATCTCGACCGCGCCGGGGTGGATGGAGGGATCGGCGTCGTTGCAGTCCCCGCCGGCCTCGGCGAAGCCGTCGCCGTCATCGTCGTGCCAGTCGGTGCCGTCGTCGACGACGCCGTTACAGTCCTGGTCCACGCCGTCGGCGATCTCGGTCGCGCCCGGGTGGGTCCCAGCGTCACTGTCATCGCAGTCGTCGCCGCCGGCCACGCAGGCGCAGTCGTAGCCGTCGCCGTCCACGTCCGTCAGGTCGCCGTCGCTGCAGTCGTTGTCCAGGCCGTCATAGGGGATCTCGGTCTGGCCGGGGTTCACCGCCGCGTTGCTGTCGTCGCAGTCGGTGCCGTCCTCGATGTACCCGGCCGGCGGATCACAGGTCTCGTCCGGGGCGCTGGCGTCGCCGTAGCTGTCGTGGTCGGCGTCGGGGTACCAGGTGCTGCGGTCGACGGCGTCGGTGTCGATGACACGGTCACAGTTGTCGTCGATGCCGTTGCAGATCTCGGTCGCACCCGGGTTCACCGCATGGTCGGCGTCGTTGCAGTCGGTGCTGTCCAGCACGTAGCCGTCGGGCTCGTAGCAGGACTCCACCGAGTCGCTGGAGTTGCCGTAGCTGTCGCTGTCCGCGTCGCGGTACCAGGGCGTCGTGTCCGATGCGTCGGTGTCGATGATCCCGTTGCAGTCGTCGTCGATGCCGTTGCAGACCTCGGTCGCGCCCGGGTTCACCGCCGCGTTGGTGTCGTCACAGTCATCCGCGTTGTCCGCGAAGCCGTCCGGGGCCGTGCAGGACACCGCGGTCTCGTCGTCGGTGCCGTAGCTGTCGCCGTCGTTGTCGGCGTACCAGGTGGTGCCGTCGTCCGCGCCCTCATCGATGTAGCCGTTGCAGTTGTCGTCGATGCCGTTGCAGTGCTCGGTGGCACCGGGGTGGATGTCGGGATCGCGATCGTCGCAGTCGTCGTTGTTCGTGACGTAGCCAGTGGGTGCGTCACACGACAGCCGACGGTCGGCGGGATCGCCGTAGGTGTCCCCGTCGTCGTCGTCGTAGAACCAGGTCATGTCGACGGCGTCTTCGTCGATCTCACTGTCACAGTCGTTGTCCACGCCGTCGCAGTACTCGGTGGCGCCGGGGTGGACGGACGCGTCGTTGTCGTCGCAGTCGTCGCCACCACAGTCCAGATCCTCGTAGCCGTCCCCGTCGCTGTCGCAGCTGTTGCACATCGTGTCCACGTTGGTCGTGTACAGGGTGTGCGCGGCGCTCGAGGTGTCGGCGATGGCGACCATGAAGGAGAGCGTGACGCTGTCACCAGGGGCCAGGCTGCTGGGGTCGTTGACCCGCATGCCCATCGCGTTGTCGGCCAGCGTGCCGCCGTAGTCCGTCAGGGTCTGGTCCGCGTCGGTGACGTAGGACCAGCTCCCGAAGTGCCCCATGGCGCTGTTGTCGGGGTCACAGGCGCCGAAGCCGATGGTGCGGCCCGAGGTCCCGCCGCGGCTCTCGGCCCAGTCCGAGACGCCGTCCCCGGTCAGGTCCTGCACATCGTTGTAGGTGCTGTAGTTGCTGTAGGTCCACGCGTCCTGGTCGGGGTCGAAGGCCTGCAGCCACCGCAGGTTGCTGACCGTCGAGCTGCCAGAGTTGGTGACCTCCAGCTCGATGAGCATGACGCTGTCGGTCTTGGTCCAGGTCTCGCGCTTGGTGACGCTGAGCGGCCCCGCCGTGTAGCTGTAGGTCGAGATCGCCTCTGTCGAGGTCGAGTCGTTGGTCTCCGACAGCACCGTCATGGTGGAGCCGTAGGAGTTGTGCGTGTAGTAGGCGTAGGCGGTCGTGCCGGCGTTGAACTCCAGCGACCACATTGCGTAGGGCGTGCCCGGGTAGGAATAGTCGACCCAGCTCCCGCCGTGGGAGTACTGCAGACCGGTGCCGTAGGTGCTCGAGTTCCAGTGCCCGGCCGAGTCGTAGTAGACGCGGATGTAGCTGCCAGAGACCAGCTGGCTGGCCTGGGCCGGGCCGGACAGCGCGAGCAGGGCCAGCGAGGACAGCAGAACAGAGCGGGCGAGGAGGCGGGGCGGGGTCGTCATCACTCGGTCACTCCGTCACAGTTGTTGTCCTTGCCGTCGCCCGTCACCTCGGGCATGCCCGGGCTGACCGTCGCGTCGGCATCGTCGCAGTCGCCGCCGACCTCGCTGAAGCCGTCCCCGTCGTCGTCACCGTAGATGGTGCCCTCGTCGGTGACGCCATCACAGTTGTCGTCGATCCAGTTCGCCGTCTCGGTGGTGCCCGGGTGCACCGACGGGTCCGTGTCGTCGCAGTCGCCGTCCATCTCGGTGTAGCCGTCCCCGTCGTCGTCGTACATGACCGTGCCCTCGTCCACCACGCCGTCGCAGTCGTCGTCCACACGGTTGGGCAGCTCGGGCATGCCCGGGCCTGCCGACGGGTCCGTGTCGTCACAGTCACCGGCCTCGGTCGTGTAGCCGTCGCCGTCGCTGTCGATGGAGCCGTCGTCCACGATGCCGTCGCAGTTGTCGTCGATGCCGTTGCCGTAGAGCTCGTCCAGCACGGGGCTGACCGCCGGGTCGCCGTCGTTGCAGTCGTTGTCGTTCTCGGCGTAGCCGTCCCCGTCGTCGTCGTAGCACTCCGTGCCGTTGTCCAGGATGCCGTCGCAGTCCTGGTCCAGCCCGTCACAGACCTCGGACGCGCCGGGGTGGATGGTGGGGTCCCAGTCGTTGCAGTCCCCCCCGCAGTAGCCGAAGCCGTCGCCGTCCACGTCGTACAGGGAGCCGCCCGCCGTCGCGCAGTCGTTGCCCCGCATGGCGACCGGGTCCAGGCCCGCGAACTCGGCGAACTGGATGTCCAGGCTGCCCCGCGCCGCGTCGGCGTCGGTCGGGTCGAACTCCAAGATGACGGCGACCCGCTCGCCAGCGCCCAGGGCCACCGGCAGGGCCGAAGCGCTGCTGAACACGCCGTTGTCGCTGGCCAGCGCCTGGACCGTCAGGTCCGTCTGCCCCTCGTTGACCAGGGTCAGGGCGCGCTGGGCGCTGTCGCCCGGCCGCACCGCGCCGAAGTCCAGGATGGCCGGGTAGGCACGCACCAGGTTGGCCTGGGCCTGGCCCCGCACCTGGACCACGTGCTCGGGGTTGTCCTTCTCGTCGGTAACGATGCGCAGCTCGCCCCAGTGGAAGCCCTCCTGGGTCGGCAGGTAGCGGACCGGGACCTCGGCCGAGGCCTGGTTGGGGATGAGCGGCAGCACGCTGTTGTCGATGTCGAGGAAGTCTCCTTCGACGTTGACGAGCTGCATGCCCAGCACCTGGACGTCGCCATCCACCGCGTTGAGCGTGACCGCGGAGTCCCCGCGGGCGCCCACCGGCAAGGTCCCGAAGTCCAGGAAGCCGGGGCTGGCCATGAGCTGTGCTCGCGAGACCTTGACGTTGAAGTCCGATCCGCAGCCGATGGAGAGGAGCGGCACGCCGACCAGGGGGAGGGCCAGCGTGCAGAGGAGGAGGCGTGAGGCGAGCTTGGGCATGGTGGCGATTCTACAGGTGCGTCGAGGCCTGGGGGAACCGTCATGTGCTCCTCGCGCAAGCTCCTCGACAAGGCAGTGGCGCCGCCGCTGATCCCCGCTGACACAGGTCCATCATGGCGGCCCACGGACCGGCGCCCTCCCCCGCACCGCCCGGGCTGCGTCCCGCGGCGCGTCCCCCTCCACCGTCATAGCAGGGACCATGACCTCGCCCTACCCGCACCTGCTGGCGCCCCTCGACCTCGGCCACGTCACCCTCCCAAACCGCGTGCTCATGGGCTCCATGCACGTCGGGCTGGAAGAGGAGCGGGGTCGCTTCCCCAAGCTGGCGGCCTACTTCGCCGCCCGCGCCCGAGGAGGCGTCGGCCTGATCGTCACCGGTGGGGTGGCGCCCAACCGCGCCGGGCAGGTCAAGCCCTTCGCCGCCACCCTCAGCACCCTCCGCGAGGCCCGGCGCCACGCCCACCTGACCAGCGCCGTGCACGCCGAGGGCGGCCGCATCGCCCTGCAGATCCTCCACAGCGGCCGCTACGGCTACCACCCCTGGTGCGTCGCCCCCTCCCGCCTGCAGTCGCCGATCAGCCCCTTCCCGCCCTGGGCCCTCACCGAGCGCGGCGTGCGCCGGACCATCGAGGACTTCGCCCGCTGCGCCGCCCTGGCCCGCGAGGCCGGCTACGACGGCGTCGAGGTCATGGGCAGCGAGGGCTACCTCATCAACCAGTTCATCGCGACGCGCACCAACCGGCGGACCGATGCCTGGGGCGGCGACTACGCGGCACGCATCCGCTTCCCCACCGAGATCCTGCGCCGGGTGCGTGAGGCGACCGGCCCCGACTTCATCGTGATCTACCGCCTGTCCATGCTCGACCTGGTCGAGGGCGGCAGCAGCTGGGAGGAGGTCTGCACCCTGGCCCGGGCGGTCGAGGCCGCGGGCGCCTCGATGATCAACACGGGCATCGGCTGGCACGAGGCGCGGGTCCCGACCATCGCCACCATGGTGCCGCGGGCGGCCTTCTCCTGGGTCACCCACCGCCTGCGGGACCAGGGCGTCGTCAAGATCCCCCTGATCACGAGCAACCGCATCAACACGCCCGAGGTCGCCGAGGCGGTGCTCGGCAGCGGCGCCGCCGACATGGTCAGCATGGCCCGCCCCTTCCTGGCCGACCCCGACTTCGTCCGCAAGGCCGCCGCGAGCCGCGCCACCGAGATCAACACCTGCATCGCCTGCAACCAGGCCTGCCTGGACCACGTCTTCCAGAACCGGCGGGCGAGCTGCCTGGTCAACCCCATGGCCTGTCGCGAGACCGAGCTGGTCCTGAGCCCGGCCGCCCGCCCGCTGCGCGTCGCCGTCGTGGGCGCCGGCCCGGCCGGCCTGGCCTGCGCCTGCAGCGCCGCCGAGCGCGGCCACACCGTGACCCTCTTCGAGGCCGCCGACCGCATCGGCGGCCAGTTCAACATGGCCCGGCGGATCCCCGGCAAGGAGGAGTTCAACGAGACCCTGCGCTACTTCGCCGGCCGCCTGGAGCGGGCCGGCGTGTCCCTGCGCCTGGGGCAGCGCGTGGGCGTCGCCGAGCTGAGCGGCGGCGACTTCGAGGCCGTCGTGCTGGCCACCGGGGTCCTGCCCCGCGTGCCGCAGATCCCGGGCATCACCCACCCCAAGGTCCTGTCCTACCTCGACGTTCTGGCGGGCGACGCGCTGGTCGGCCCGCGCGTCGCCATCATGGGCGCGGGCGGCATCGGCTTCGACGTGGCCGAGTTCCTGGCCGAGCCCGCACAGCCCGGTCCGGCCCACCCCGACCTGGCGCAGTTCATGGCCGAGTGGGGCATCGACATGGCCGGCTGGGGCCTGCAGTCCGCCGCGCGCGGCCTGACGACACCGGTCGCCCCGACCCCGGCCCGGCGCATCCACCTGTTGCAGCGCTCCGCAGGCCGTCCAGGGGCCCACCTGGGCAAGACCACGGGCTGGATCCACCGCACGACCCTGAAACACCGCGGTGTCACCATGCTGGGCGGCGTGCGCTACCTGGCCATCGACGACGCCGGCCTGCACATCGAGGTGGACAAGGCCCGCCAGGTGCTTGAGGTCGACCACGTCATCATCTGTGCCGGCCAGCGGCCCTGCGACGAGCTGGCCGCGCCCCTGCGGGCGGCGGGGATCTCCATGCACCTCATCGGGGGCGCCGAGGAGGCCGCCGAGCTCGACGCGCGCCGGGCCATCGAGCAAGGCACCCGGGTCGCCGCCGCCCTCTGAGAGCCCCGCGACTCCCGCTGCGGGCCGGTGGCCGGCGGGCGGTCAGCCCGGTATGAGGCGCCGTCTGCCCTCCTGCCGGCCGGAGCCCCGATGGTCCTGCTCGTCCTCCTCGTCCTCGGCTGCACCGATCCGACCCCCGTCGCCGTCTCGGCCTGCCAGGCCATGCCCGGCATCTCGGCCCGCGCCGGGGACCTGCCCATGTTCGAGCCGCTGCTGTCGGCCAAGGACATGAAGGTCCTGCGCGAGGCCGCGCCGACCCTGGGCCTGCAGGCCGTGGACGAGACCCGCATGGCCGAGCTGCGCAGCAAGACCACCTGCATGCCCGGCGAAGCCAATGGCGCAGGCGACGGCCGATGGGCCATCGAGCTGACCCGCACCGCGCCCGTCGTGAACCCCGACGGCAGCCTGGGCGACCCCGTCGAGACGACCTTCGAGTGGCAGGTCGTCGACCAGGACGGCGGCCGCGTCGACCTGAACCTGGAGGGCGCCGCCATCGCCCGCCGCAACCTGGAAGACGCCGTCCACGACGCCGACTGGCACCGCTTTGCCTCGGGCTGGAAGGCCCTGGCCGCCCGCTGGAACGACCCGGTCCTGCCGGTCGACATCCAGGCGGCCGAGAGCAAGCGCGACCGCATGGACTACACGAGCCGGCTGAAGAACGTCTTCGACGCCGCCGGCGAAGGCCTGATCCACGGCACCGTCACGAACAGTGGCGAGCAGGCCGTGTCTCGGGCCATGATCACCGCCACCTTCGAGTCGGCCGGGGGGCCCCTGACCGCGAGCACGCAGATCGGTGCCCTTGCCCCCGGGCAGTCTCTGACCTACACGGTGGACATCCCCGAGGGTGCCGAGGGAAACGTCAAGCTCAAGACGACCGACCTCGAATTCGCCCCCGCCCCTGGCTGACCGCCCGCGGAGCTTCCATGACCCCCCCGTCCTCGTCCGACACCCCACCGGTGCCGGTGGAGGAGCTCGACTTCACCATGCTCGGCCTGGCCGAGCCCCTGGTGAAGACCGTCCTCGACCTTGGCTACGAAGAGCCCACCCCCATCCAGCGGGCGGCCATCCCCGTGCTGCTCGCAGGCCGCGACCTGCTGGGCCTGGCTGCGACCGGCACCGGCAAGACCGCGGCCTTCGCGCTGCCGCTGCTGCACCACCTGCACACCGAGGGCCGCACCCGCTCGCCCCGGGCCCTGGTCGTGGTGCCGACGCGCGAGCTCGCCGTCCAGGTCGCCCAGGCCATCCACACCTACGGCAAGGGCATCGGCGCCCAGGCCCTCGCGGTGTACGGCGGCTCCTCCTTCGGACTGCAGGCCCGCGCGCTCCAGCGCGGCGTGGACGTGGTCGTGGCCACCCCCGGGCGGGCCCTGGACCACCTGGGTCGCGGCACCCTGCGCCTGGACGCCGTCGCCGACGTCGTCCTGGACGAGGCCGACGAGATGCTGGACATGGGCTTTCAGGAGGACATCGAGGCGCTGCTCGCCGCGGTGCCCACCGACCACCGCACGGCCCTGTTCTCTGCCACCTTCCCCAGCCGCCTGCGCACGGTCGCCCGGAACATCCTGCGCGATCCGCTGCGGGTCGAGGTCGAGCCCGAGCACGTGGAAGAGGGCGAGGTGCCCCGGGTCCGCCAGGTCGTCTACCTGGTCCGGCGCGAGCACAAGGAGGCCGCGCTGGCGCGGATCCTCGACATGGAGAGCCCCACGGCGGCGCTGGTCTTCTGCCGCACCCGCGGCGAGGTCGACGGCCTGGCCGACGCCTTGGGCAGCCGCGGCTACCGCGCCGAGGCCCTGCACGGCGGCCTGAGCCAGGTCCAGCGCGACCGGGTCATGGAGAAGCTGCGGGGCGGGGCCAGCGACCTGGTCATCGCCACCGACGTCGCCGCCCGCGGCCTGGACGTCGACCAGCTCAGCCACGTCGTGAACTACGACCTGCCGGCCTCTCCCGAGCAGTACGTCCACCGCATCGGCCGCACCGGCCGGGCCGGGCGCGAAGGCGTGGCCATCTCCCTGGCCGAGCCCCGCGAGCGGCGCCTGCTGCGGGCCATCGAGCACCGCACCGGCCAGCCCCTGTCGCTGGAGCCCGTGCCCTCGGCGGCGGACCTGCGCGAGCGCCGCATGGAGCTGGTCCTAGGCCAGGTCCGGGCCGCCGTCCAGACCGGGGGCCTCCAGCCCTACCGCAAGGCCTTGGCACCCCTCCGCGAGGAGCTGGACATCGAGGACGTCGCTGCCGCCGCGCTCAAGGCCCTCGCCGAGCTCCAGGCGGCCGACGCCGGTGAGCAGGACATCCCCTCCGCCCACTTGCCCGTCGAGCGCCCCCGCGTGCCCACCCGCCAACCGCGGGAGAGCGGCAGCGCCTGGGTCCGGCTGCGCCTGGAGGTCGGCCGCATGGTCGGCGTCCGCCCCGGTGACCTGTTCGGGGCCATCGTCGGCGAGACCGGCCTGCCGCGCGGCGTCGTGGGCGCCATCCAGATCACCGACCGCGTCAGCTACGTCGAGGTCGCCGAGGACGAGGCCGAGCAGATCATGCAGGCCCTGCGCCACACGACGATCCGCGGCCGCAAGGTCATCGTCCGGTGGGACGAGGGCTCGCAGCGCTGACCACCGCGGGCCCGGGCCGCGCCGCCAGCTCAGGGCTCGGCGGCGTGCGCCAGGGCGTCGCGCAGGATGTGGCCCACGTGGTGGTCGGCCAGCCGGTACAGGCGGTGGCGGCCGTGAGGCTCGGCCGCGACCAGGTCTGCCTCGCGGAGCAGGCGGAGCTGGTGGGACAGAGCGCTCTGCTCGATGCCGAGGGCCAGGACCAGGTCCCCCACGGTGTGGGGACCGTCGCGCTCCAGGATGAGCAGGGTCGCCAGCCGCGCCGGGTGGGCCATGCAGGACAACAAGGCCGCCGCCCGGGCCAGGGTCTGCGAGCCCAGGGGGGGCACCAGGCCCGCCTCCAGGGCGGGCTCCAGGGCGGCGCCCTCCGGCGGACAATCCGGCGGACAGTCCGGCGGACAGTCCGGCGCCGGGGCGCGGCTCATCCCTGGGTCCGCACGGCCGGGGTGCAGTCGGCGACGTGACAGGGCGGGGCCTGGGCTCCCTCGACCTGCAAGGTGGCGTGGCGCACGGAGAAGTGCTCCTCCAGCCAGGCCACCGCGCAGGCCCGCACCGTCTCCAGGTCCGCGCCGGGCCGGGCCACGACGTGGGCGCTGACGATGGCCGAGCGCCCGTCCAGGGTCCAGACGTGGGCGTCGTGGACCGACTCCACGCCCTGGATCCCGGCCAGGGCCACGCACATGGCCCCCACATCGAAGCCCGCCGGCGGGAACTGGAGCAACACGCGGCTGCTGTCGCGCAGCAGGCCCCAGGTCCCCCACAACACCAGGCCGGCGATGAGCAGGCTCACGATGGCGTCGGCGGCCGGGTAGCCGGCCATCATCAGCACCGCCGCGATCATGGCGCCCACCGAGCCCAGGGCGTCGGCCAGCATGTGGATCAGCGCGCCGCGGATGTTCAGGTCGCCGCGGTCGGCCCGCGCTAGGACCCAGGCGCTGCCCAGGTTGATGAGCAGGCCCCCGAAGCCCACGATGAGGACTGGCAGGCCGGGCACCTGGGGCGGGGCATGCAGGCGGCCCACGGCCTCCCAGGCGATGCCGGCGCAGGCCCCCAGCAAGGCGATGCCGTTGATGAAGCCGCCCATCACCTCGGCCCGCCGGAAGCCGAAGGTCAGCGCCCGGTCGGCCGGGCGGGCGGCCAACCAGGTCGCGCCGAGGGCCAGCACCAGGGCCCCGACGTCGCTGAGCATGTGGGCGGCGTCCGAGAGCAGGGCCAGCGAGCCCGTCGAGAAGCCGACCCCGGCCTCGATGAGCAGGAAGGCCGCGTTCAGCCCGAGGGACAGGGCCAGGGCACGCCGCGAGGAGCCCACCGCGTGGGCGTGGCCGTGGGCGTGGCCGTGATCATGCCCGCGATCATGGCCGTGGCCGTGATCATGGCCCTGATCGTGGCCGTGATCCCGCGACGGGTCCTGGGCGGTGGGGAGGTCGTCGGCGTGCGGCAAGGGGCGTCCGGGCGGCGAGGGAGGAGGCATGAATAATCTTTCATGTGTCAGCTGCAAAGGGGCAACCTGGCCCTCGGCCGGCCCGCGCCCGCTACCCTGCCCGCTGCGAGGTCGAAATGCGCTTCTGGGAAGGTGGCGGCGTCCGGACGGCGCTGGCGATCCTGGTGCTGCTGCTGGGCGCCGAGCTGGTGGCCCGGCTCGTGCCCGCGCTGCGGCGCCTGGGCCTGCCGCTGGCCATCGTGGCTGGGACGGCCGGCCTGCTGCTCGGCGACCAGGCCCTGGCCTGGATCCACCTGGACACACAGCTGCTGGAGTCGGCCGTCTACCACGGCCTGGCCGTGGTCTTCATCGCCGTCGGCCTGCAGGCGCCGGCCGGCGGGGGCCGCTCAGCCGGCGCGCGGTCCATGGCCTTCGCCATCCCCTTCATGATGGGCACCCAGGACCTGCTGGGGCTCGGCGCGGTGCTGCTGCTGGACCGCAGCCTGCACCCGGGCTTCGGACTGCTGCTGCCCATGGGCTTCAAAGAGGGCCCTGGCCGGGCGCTGTCCATGGGCGCTGCCTGGGAGGCCTCGGGCCTGCCCGCGGGGGCCCAGGTGGGGCTGGTTACCGCGGTCCTGAACTACGCCTGGTGCGTGGTCGCCGGGATCCCGCTGGTGATCTGGGGGCGGCGACGAGGCTGGGCCGGCAGCGCAGAGGCCGCCGGCTGGCCCAGCGCCCAGGCTCCGGCGGTCGATCCCGCCGCCGAGAGCGGGATCGAGGCCCTGGGGCGCCAGGCTGCCCTGGTAGGCTTCTGCTACCTGCTGACCTGGGCCGCCTGCGCCGCCCTGGCCCGGGCCTTGTCGGGCTCCCCCGACCTGGCGGCCATGGTCTGGGGCTTCCACTTCATCATTGGCGCCACCATCGCGATGATCGTGCGGTCCCTGCTGGACCGGGTGCCCGGCCCCGCCCTGGTCGACAACGCGCTCATGGGCCGCCTGGGCGGCACCACCGTCGACCTCATCACGGCCTCGGCCCTGGCTGCAGTCCAGCTCACCGTCCTGCGGGCCCACTGGCTGCCCATCGCCCTGGTCACCACCCTGGGCGGGCTGTGGACCCCGGGCCTGTGCGTGTGGATGGCCCGCCGCGCCTGGACCGAGGCCCCCTTCGAGCACGCCGTCTTGTGGTTCGGCATGTCCACCGGCACCCTGCCCACCGGCCTGGCCCTGCTGCGGGTGGTCGACCCGGAGCTGCGTCGCCCCGCGGCGGTCAGCGCCGTCTTCGGCTCGGCCGGCTCGATCCCCGGCGTGGCCCCCCTGCTGCTGCTGCTCATCCCGGCCACCGTCCAGGCCTTCGGTACCGGCTGGCCCGGCCGGGGCTGGCTCATGCTCGGCGCCCTGGCGCTGTACTGCCTGATCGTGTTGGTCCTGTGGCGCGCCGTGGGCGGCCTGCGCTTCCGGCGACCCCTGGGCTCGGCCTGGCCCCCGCTGGCGGACCCGAAGGCCTGAGGGCGCGACCGGAGAGGGACCGGGCCTCGAGAGGCACGCTCCAGACGACAACCGCCGCGGCCCCAGAGCAGGGACCGCGGCGGAGGCGGCAGGGCCGAGGGCACCCTGGCAGGTGGCTCAGCCGCCCTTCTTGGGGGGCAGGAGCTGGGCGTTGAAGCCGCCCGTGTAGTCGTAGTCCGTGCCGGCGATGGAGATCGGGCCGTCGAAGGTGGTGGTGAACTTGTCATCGGGGTCGAAGGAGCCGGTCCAGTCGTCCGACACGATGCCCGGACCGACGTGAGCCACGAAGGTGCCGGAGGCGTCGATGTCGTTGGGGGCGAGGTCGCCGTCGAAGGTGAACTGGATAGGCTTGGTGAATTCGCCCGCGAGGGCACCCGAGAAGGTGCAGGCCGCGGTCCCGTGGATGTCGGGGTCGAGGTCCGCCGACACCATGACATTGGCCTGGCCGGTGCAGGTATCGACGATGTCGCCGCCAGCGGTGGGGATGATCCGCATGATGAACTGGCCGCGGTAGGCGCCGTCATGCACGCTGGTGCTGGTGCCGCCGCCGTCGGTCGTGCCGCCGCCGTCGGTCGTGCCGCCGCCGTCGGTCGTGCCGCCGCCGTCGGTCGTGCCGCCGCCGTCGGTCGTGCCGCCGCCGTCGGTCGTGCCGCCGCCGTCACCGTGGGGCGGGCGCCCCGTGTCGTCCGTGCCGCTCTTGTCGCCGCAGCCCGCGAGGGTGAACGACAGCGCCAGGGCGCCGAGGCCGGACAGGAGAAGGAAGGAGGGCGAGGTGCGGGTCATGGAGTCCTCTGGTGTGGGGCGGGTTGGGGAAGCGGGCCGGATGCCACGAAGACGGTGTCGGGGGTGAGGGCCGGGCACCCACGACGGAGATGATGCGACACTTCATATCTGATCGCGCAGGGGGTGCAGATGCATCCCGGAGGGTCCGGTTCGTCGCAGGGGACCGCCCCGCTCGCGCCGCCACGCTACCCGACCTTCGGGCCATACGCTGGGAAATCCCGGCACCCTGGGAGTCAGGCCCCAAGCTCGTCGCTGTGTCAATCGGCACGCATGTCGGGTGAAAAGCCCCAACCAGGATAGGCTGGCCCGCGATCACAGCCCGCAGGCGCGCATTCGCCGGTCGAACTGCACCTGGCATGCATCTTGCCAACACCCTCTGCCCATCTCAAACCACCTGGAGGTCCAGTATGTCCGACACCCCGTCCCGCAAGCAGCAGATCCTCGAGACCCTCGCCGACGGCGCCAACCGCGCCGCCCCCGACTCCACCCGCCGTGGCTTCCTCTCGGCCGCCACGGCCCTGGTCGGCGGCGGGGCCCTCGCCTGGAGCCTGCCCGGCTGCGACGGGGGGACCACCACCTCCCCTCCGCCGGCCGGCGGCCCCGCCGCCGAGGCCACCCCCAAGGGTCAGAGCATCGAGGTTCCGCCCGGCAAGATCGACGACTACTACGGCTTCTGGTCGGGTGGTCAATCCGGCGAGATCCGCATCCTCGGCGTCCCCTCGATGCGGGAGCTCAAGCGCATCCCCGTCTTCAACCGCGAGTCCGCCACCGGCTGGGGACGCGACGACTGGTCCAAGCAGCTCCTGAAGGGCCGCGAGTCGGGTGACACCCACCACGTCCACCTGTCCTACGCGAATGGGACCTACGACGGCCGCTACATCTTCGTCAACGACAAGTCCGGGGCCCGCCTGGCCCGCGTCCGGATCTCCACCATGGAGACGGACGCCATCGTCGACATCCCCAACTCCCAGGGTACCCACGGCATCTTCCCCCAGCGCCACAAGACCGGCTACGTCTTCTGCAACGCCGAGTTCCGGACGCCCCAGGAAAACGACGGTCGCGACCTGGACGATCCGACGAAGTACGGCGCCCTGCACACCGCCATCGACGGCGAGGAGATGAAGGTCAAGTGGCAGGTCCTGATCGAGGGGAACCTGGACCTGTGCGCCACCGACTATGAGGGCAAGTACAGCTTCGCCACCTGCTACAACTCCGAGGGCGGGGTCAAGCTCGAGCAGATGATGGCCGCCGACCAGGACTGGCTGTACGTCTTCAACATCGCCGCCTGTGAGGGCGCGGTGACCGCCGGCAAGACCATCGAGATCGGCAAGAACGGTGTGCCCGTCATCGACGCTCGTGGCGACAACAGCGCCACCGTCCTGCGGATCCCGGTCCCCAAGAGCCCCCACGGCGTGAACATCACGCCGGACGGCAAGTACGCCATCTGTGCAGGCAAGCTCTCCCCCACCTGCTCGGTGGTGGACATCAGCAAGATCGCCGATGCCTTCGCCGGCAAGATCAAGCCGCGCGACTGCGTCATCGCCGAGCCCGAGGTCGGCCTGGGCCCGCTGCACACCGCGTTTGACGGCAAGGGCAACGCCTACACCTCGATCTTCATCGACTCGGTGTTGACGAAGTGGAACATCGACAAGGCCATCCGGGCCTTCGGCGGCGAGCAGGTGGACCCGATCATTGAGAAGGTGGACGTGCACTACCAGGTCGGCCACACCAACGCCTCGATGAGCGAGACCAAGGACGCCGACGGCAAGTGGCTGGTCGCCCTGTGCAAGTTCAGCAAGGACCGCTTCATCCCCGTCGGCCCGCTGCACCCGGAGAATGACCAGCTCATCGACATGACCATGAGCCCGCTCAAGGTCGTGCATGACGGTCCGGCCTACTCCGAGCCCCATGACTGCGTCATCGTTCGCCGTGACCTCATCAACCCGCTGAAGGTGATGGACCGCAAGGACCTGCGCATCGAGTGGCTGGAGTCCCTCGCCAAGGAAGACGGCGTCGCGATGATGAACACCAACCAGGTGATCCGGAAGGGTCCCCACAAGGTCCGGGTGTACATGACCAGCCAGGCGCCGGCCTTCGGCCTGACCGAGTTCCGCGTCAAGAAGGGCGACGAGGTGCAGGTCATCGTCACCAACATCGACAACGTGGAGGACCTGACCCACGGCTTCTGTCTGTGCCTGCACGACGTCAACATGATGATCAACTCCCAGGGTTCCAACTCGGTCACATTCACGGCCGACCGCCCCGGGGTGTTCTGGTACTACTGCTCCTGGTTCTGCCACGCGCTGCACCTGGAGATGCGCGGCCGGATGATCGTCGAGGCCTGAGGCGCTCCCTTCCTCCTGGCTCCCTCGGCGCGTCCCCCGTCGAGGGAGCCGGTTCGCACCTTCCGAAGGGTATATGTCCCACGTCTTCCCATGGGCGGTCGCCGCCCTGCTCGCGTCTGCGCGCCCTGCGCTGGCCACCTCACCGGAGCCGGAGCCGGAGCCGGAGCACGCAGAGCACGCCGGCGACTTCTCCGCCGAGCACGCAGGGGCCTACGACCACTCGGCCCGGGCCAGCGGCTTGGACTGTGCTCAGGATCCCTGTGCCCGGGTCCTGCCGAGCGCGGTCCGCTTCGAGCGGCCCGAGGGCAAGCCCTACGTCCAGGGCTTCGACGCCCAGGGCCAGCCGGTGGGCTGGGTGGTCCTGTCCAGCGACGTGGTCGACATCAAGGGCTACTCCGGCAAGCCCGTGTCCACCGTGGTCGGCCTGGACCCGGCCGGGGTCATCACCGGCGGCCGGGTCGTCCACCACTCCGAGCCCATCCTGCTCATCGGCATCCCCGAGCAGGCCCTGCACGACTTCGTGGACTCGTACGCCGGCGTCCGCGCCGACGACAACGTGGTGGTCGGCACAGCGGAGGACGACGAGAAGTCCGTCGACATCATCTCGGGGGCCACCGTCACGACCCTGGCCGAGAACCGCACCATCCTGGACAGCGCCCGCGCCCTGGGCCAGGACGTCGGTGTCCTGGCCCGCACTTCCCAGACGCCCGGACACTTCGTCCAGGGCGACGCCGCCTGGTCCTGGGAGGAGCTGGAGAAGGAGCGGGCCTTCGGGCGCCTGACCGTCACCGGCGAGCAGATGGGCGCCACGGGCCAGGGCTACGAGGACGCCAAGGACGACAGCCAGCCCTTCATCGACCTGTGGTTCACCATCGCTGACGCCCCCCAGGTGGGCCGCGCCGTGTTGGGGGATCAGGCCTACGCGCGCGCCATGGCCGCCTTGCAGCCCGGCGAGCACCTGGTCGTCGTCCTGGGCAACGGGTCCAGCACCTTCAAGGGCTCGGGCTTTGTCCGCGGCGGCATCTTCGACCGGGTCCGCATCGAGCAGGGCCTTTCCTCCGTCACCTTCCGCGACCTCGACTACACCAACCTCAACGGCGTCGAGGTGCAGGGCGCCCCCACCTTCAAGGAGGGGGCCCTGTTCGTGGCGCGGGGCGGCAAGCTCGACCCTGGTCGGCCCTTCGACTTCTCCTTCCTGGGCAGCCGCTTCGACGCCAAGGGCGGCTTCAGCCGGGAGTTCCACGCCTTCAAGTCGACCTGGCGCCTGCCGAAGAGCGTCTACAAGCTCGACGGGCCTGATCCCGAGGACCTGATCTGGCACCAGGCCTGGAAGAACGACCGGGTCCAGGAGGGCGTGCTCCTGGTCTGGCTGCTGGCGCTCGGCTCGGTCTTCGCGGCACGCCGCTGGACCACCGCCTCGATGAAGCGGCTGGGGCGCCTGCACCTGGGCTTCCTGCTCTTCGCCTTCGCCGTGGGCGGGCTGATCCTGCGGGCCCAGCCCTCGGTCACGCAGATCCTTACCTTTGTCGGCTCTGTCGCACACCAGTGGCGCTGGGGCCTGTTCCTCACCGAGCCGCTGCTGTTCATCTTCTGGATCTTCCTCGTCGTGGTCACCCTGGTGTGGGGTCGCGGCGTCTTCTGCGGCTGGGCCTGCCCCTACGGGGCCTTCAACGAGCTGCTCTTCAAGCTCGGGCGCCTGCTGCACCTGCCCAGCTACGAGCTGCCCGAGGCCGTGCACAGCAAGCTGCGCTACCTGCGCTACGCCATCCTGCTGGGGCTGGTGGTGGCCTACCTGGTCGACCCGATCACGGGCGAGCAGGCCGCCGAGATCGAGCCTTTCAAGAGCACCTTCTTCGTCCACTTCTGGACGCGGCAGTGGTACTACGCCGGCTGGTGGGTGGTGCTTGCCGGGCTGAGCTTGGTCATGTACCGGCCCTTCTGCCGCTACCTCTGCCCCCTGGGCGCTGGCCTGGCCCTGCCCAGCTCGGTGCGCCTGAGCGGCCCCTACCGCCGGGACTTCTGCAGCAAGTGCAAGATCTGCACGCGGGGCTGCGAGCCGCGGGCGATCCGCGCCAACGGCACCATCGACCCGCGGGAGTGCCTGAGCTGCATGGAGTGCGAGGCCAACTGGCGGGACGACCAGGTCTGTCCGCCCCTGGTCAAGCTGCGCCGCGACCTGGAGAAGGCCGGTACGCCGCGCAAGGTCCTGCCCAGGGAGTCGCCATGATCGCCCTGCTGCTGGTCCAGGCCGCCCTCGGCGCGACCCTGATCGTCGGCCAGGACGGCCCCACGGTGCAAGCCACCCTGGACGCAGCCGCCCCCGGCGATCGCGTGGTGCTGCCGACCGGCGACTGGCCAGGGCCGGCCGTGATCCGCACCGCCCTCACCCTGGGCAGCGAGGGCGGCGTGCTGGTGGGCGGCGACACCGGAGATGCGCTCCGGATTCAGGCGGCCGGCGCCGTCGTCGACGGGCTGCAGGTCCGCCACAGCGGCCGCGACCTGGCCACCAGCGACAGCTGCATCCGCCTGGGCCCCCAGGCCACCGGCGCCGTCGTGCGCCGCAGCACCGTCACCGACTGCCTGTTCGGCATCTACGTCGACCAGGCCGCCCAGGCCCGCATCGAGGACAACCAGGTCCAGGGCATCGTGGGCGAGAACCCCTCGCGCAAAGGAAACGGCGTCCACCTCTTCGACGGCACGGGCCTGGTGGTGCGCGGCAACACGATCACCGACGCCCGGGATGGCGTCTACGTGTCCGCCACCGAGGACAGCCTCATCGCCGACAACGTGGCCAGTCACCTGCGCTACGGCATCCACTACATGTACAGCTACGACAACACCATCCGCGGCAACCGGATCAGCGCCTGCACCGGTGGGATCGCGCTGATGGAGAGCAAGCGGCTGGTCGTCGAGGACAACGAGAGCACCGACAACGTCAAGCAGGGCATCTTGTTCCGGGACGTCCAGTACAGCCGCATCGCCGGCAACCGCGTGCTGCGCAACGGCGAGGGACTGTTCTTCTTCTCGGCGCTGGATGACGAGATCGTCGACAACGTCATCGCCGGCAACCAGATCGGGGCGCGGATCTGGGCGGGCACCGAGCGCAACATCGTGCGCGGCAACAGCTTCATCGGCAACGCCCAGCAGGTCTACTACGTCGCCAGCGCCGACCAGCGCTGGGAGGGCGAGTCGGGCGGCAACTACTGGAGCGACTACCTGGGGTGGGACCAGGACGGCGACGGCCACGGGGACCGGCCCTACCAGGTCGACTCCCTGGTCTCGGGCCTGCTCTACCAGACCCCCGCGGCGGTGCTCCTGCTCAACAGCCCCACGCTGGAGATCCTCTCCCACCTCCAGCGCCAGCTCCCGGCCCTGCGGGTGCCGACCATCATCGACCTGTCCCCCCTGATCAGCGCCCCCCCGCACCCGGGACCGCGGCCATGAAGGTCCGGCTTCACGACATCCAGGTCCGCTTCGGGCCCGTGCAGGCCCTGGGTGGGATCAGCCTGGACCTGGAGCCGGGGCAGGTCGCTGTCCTGGTGGGCCCCAACGGGGCGGGCAAGTCCACCCTCATGGGCGTGCTGCTGGGCCTGGTCCGGGCCGACTGTGGGGAGGTCGTCGTGGACGGTCGCCCCCACCCCCGCGGCCTGCCCCTCTCCGAGCGCGAGAAGCTCGGCTACCTGCCCGAGGCCGTGGGCTTCGCCGACAACCTCACGGGCCGCCAGGTCATGCGCTTCTTCGCCAGCGCACGGGGGCTGTCCCGGGCCCGCGCCGACGTCGTCTTGTCCCGGGTGGGCCTGTCCCAGGCCGCCGGTCGCGCGGTCCGGGGCTACAGCCGCGGCATGCGCCAGCGCCTGGGCCTGGGCGTCGCCATCCTCTCGGACCCCGCCCTGCTGGTGCTCGACGAGCCGACGGGGGGGCTGGACCAGGAGGGCCTGGAGCTGCTCTGGGAGATCCTGGCCGAGTGGCGCAGCGCCGACCGCACCGTGCTGGTCTCCACCCACGACCTGGCGCTCATCGAGCGGCGGGCCGACCACCTCTGCGTGCTGCGCGAGGGCCGGCTGCGGGCCCAGGGCTCGCCCGAGGCGCTGCGCCGCCAGGTCGGCCTGCCTGTCACCGTCCGGGTCGAGCTGGCCGACGACGCCGCCGTCGCCGGGCTGCTCAGCGAGCTGCGGGCCAGCGGCCTGTGCCGGGTGCAGGTCGAGCACCGCCCCGAGCACCGGCTGCGCACCTTGTGCCTGGAGCTTGCCCCCGACGCGCTGCTCGACGCCCTGCGCATCGTCGACCGCAGCGCCGCCCAGGTCCGTCACCTGCGGGTCGAGGAGCCAGGCCTGGACGATGTCTACGAGCGGCTGATCCGGGAGGTCGCGTGATGTTGGGACGTGTCGGACGGGCCCTGGTGGTTCACGAGCTGCTGGAGCGCACCCGCGACCGGTGGGTGCTCATCGTCACCGCGCTGTTCGTGCTGCTGGCCGGGGGGATCAGCCTGTACGGTCGCTCGGCGGCGGACGCCCAGGGTGCGGTGACCGCGCCCAGCATCGTCACCCTGGCGACCTTCCTGGTGCCGCTGGTGGCCCTGGTGCTGGGCCACGACGCCATCGTCGGCGAGCGCGAGCGCAACACCCTGGGCCTGCTGCTCAGCCTGCCGGTGCGGCGCGGCGAGGTGCTGCTCGCCAAGTACCTGGGCCGGGCCCTGGCCCTGTGCCTGTCGGTCGGCGGTGGCCTGGGCATCGCCGCCCTGGTGCTGGAGCCCGGCCACCGGGCCGCCCTGCTCTCCCTGGTGCCCCCGACCCTGCTGCTGGGGGCCGCCTTCCTGTCCATCGGCACGGCCATCTCGGCCCTGACCCGCCACCGGGCCACCGCCGCCAGCCTGGCCGTCGTCTTGTGGTTCCTGATGGTCTTCTTCTACGACCTGGGCATCCTGGCGGCCCTGGTCGCCACCGACGGCGCCCTGGGCCAGGACACCGTGGCCTGGCTCGTCACCCTCAACCCGGCCGGCCTGTACCGCAGCGGCATGTTGGTCCATCTGCTCGGCGCCCCCGCCCTGGCCGACATGGGCCTCACCGTCGCCCTGCCCGGGGCCGGCCTGAGCGCGTTCCTGTGGGCGGCCTGGATCCTGCTGCCGCTGGGCATCGGCGCCCTGGCCCTGCACCGGCGCCAGGCGGTGACCGGATGATCCTGCTCCTCGTTCTTGCCTGCGGCGGCACCGGGCAGGCGACCCTCGACGCCCGCCCCCAACCCATGGGCGAGGCCGAGTGCGATGTCTGCGGCATGGTCGTGCGCGAGCAGCCCGCCCCCCGCGGCCAGCTCCTCTACCAGGACGGCAGCCGCGCCTACGTCTGCTCGATCGGCGACCTGCGGGCCGACCTCGCCGCCCCCTCGCCCCACGGCAAGGTCGTCGCCACCTGGGTCGAGTCCCTGCCGGCCGACTTCGACCCCGCCGCCCCCCCCGACGGCGCCCTGCCGTGGATCCCCGCCGACCAGGCCCGCTTCGTCGTCGGCTTCGCGCGGGCCGGGACCATGGGGCAGCCCGGGCTGTCCTACGCGGACCAGGCCGAGGCCGAGGCCGAGGCGAAGAAGGTGGGCGGCCACGTCGTCAGCTGGGCCCAGCTCCAGGCGGCGGGCTTCAACGCGGTGCCCTGAGGGGCGACACCAGGGGCCGCTACTCCCCCAGCACGCCCAAGAAGTAGTCCACCAGGTCCGCCGTCACCTGGTCGGCGTCCTCGCTGCTCAGCAGCTGGGTGCCGTGCCCGGCGTTCAGGTACTCGTGGAAGGCCCAGGTGCCGGGGTCCCGCGTCATCTGCACGTTCGACCAGGCGTTCTCGGAGGTCTGATAGGTGAAGACCGAGGGGAAGGGCAGGATCTCGTCCATGGAGGTCTGGTTCTCGGTGTAGGTCCCGCCGGTCAGGAAGCCCAGGACCACCGGCACAGGCATGCCCTCGCCCGCAGCCCAGGCGGCGTAGTCGATCATCGAGGTCGTGCCGTTGGAGGCGCCCATGATGCCCAGCTCGCCGTACCCATCCTCGGCCAGGCGCTGGGTGCAGGCCTCGACGTCGTAGCGTCCGAACTCACCCTCGTAGGCGTCGGTGGGGTCGCCGCCCGAGACGCCGGCTCCGCGGCGGTCGACGACCAGGACCGACCAGTCGTGGGCCACTAGCGCGGCGATGAAGGCGTCGGTCCAGTTGCTGCGGTCATTGTTGGGCGGGACCATGTGCAGCAGGACCACGCCAGGGCGGCCCTCGGCGCTGGCTGGGAAGTAGCTGGCGCCCAGGGTCACGGCGTCGCGGGTCAGCAGGCTGATGTCGCCGCCCTCGGGCGGGGCCCAGGAGCTGCCCCCGGTGTCGTCGACGGGGCCGCTGTCGGCGGGCGTCTTGGGCGAGCAGCCGAGCAGGGACAAGGAGGGGAGGGACAGGGCGAGGAGGAGCAGGGGCATGGGATCTCCGCGAGGGGGGCAGCGTATCCGAGGTGCCGGTCACCCACACCGCTGGTACCGTGCGCCGATGCTCGCCATCTACCTGCTGCTGTCCTGCCATGGTCCCGCCACCAAGCTCGACGACACGGCCTCGCCCGGCGGCAGCGTCGGCGACGGGCTCTTCCTGCACGGCTGCCCCGTGGCCAGCCAGGCCCGGGCCCGCGTCCTGCAAGACGTGGCCGAGCAGCCCTGGGGGCCCGACGCCCTGGCCGCCCCCGGCGACGTGCTGCTGCTCAACGAGCGGGCCGCCTTCGTCATCCAGAGCCCCGACGATCCGCGCACCTATTACCACTACGGCGGGATCCCCGTGGACGCCGTGGCCGTCGACGGCTGCGAGCAGGCCGGCCCCGAGGCCCTGGGTGAGCTGGGCTTCGTGCTCGGTCAGCTCGACCTGGGCAGCTTCAACGACAGCAGCATGCACATGGTCCGTGGCGACAGCATGGACATCGTCAACGACGGCAGCGACGGCGGCGCCGTCGTCGTCGAGGTCCACGGCAGCGACGACCGCTTCTGGCTGGTCGAGGAGACCCTGATCCGCGGCGTCTACCAGGACGGCGGGCGCAAGACCCTGGACGCCCTGTACGGCCTGGACATCACGGTCCGCTACACCCTGCCACCCAACGACGCGACCCTGCAGATCGACGTGCTGCTCGATGGACAGCCCGTCACGGACGGCTTCCTGGTCGGCGCCCTGTCCTTCCCCTCCGACGATACGCCGGCCCACGCCTGGTCCTCGGGCAACGTCAGCGTCGGCGGCTTCGGGCTGGTCACCGGCGTGCCCTTCGTCGAGGCCGGCCTGGACCAGGGCAGCACCGCCATCGCCATGCCCGGCGGCAACATGGCCCGGGTCGTCATCGCCGGGGTCACGGCCCTCATCGACAGCAACCAGGCCCTGGTCCCGCTGCAGGTCTTGCAAGGCCAGACGGACACCCCCCTGCTGCTCTCGGTCGGCCCCACCGACCCGGCCAGCGCCAGCGCCGCCCTGGAGCCCTGGCTGCCCGAGCCCTCGCCCGGCCTGGACACGGCCTGGAGCGACGTCTCCGGCACCGTGACCGACCCCTCCGGCACCCCCGTCGCCGGCGTCCGGGTCGACGTCTCCACCCCCGACGCCCTGGGCAGCTGGCAGCCGATGAGCCAGCTCTACACGGACGAGGCGGGGCACTTCTCGGGCCGCAGCCTGGCCGTCGCGGGCCAGTGGCGGCTGCGGGCCGCGGAAGAGGGGAGGGACGCCGGCGAGGAGCTCGCGGTCGACCCGAACGCGGCCACAGATCTCGCGCTGTCCATCGGCGCCCACGGAGAGGTCCAGGTCGCCGCGACCGATGGCCAGGGCACCGCGCTGCCTGTCCGCGCCGAGCTGGAGCGCGACGACGGCCTGGTCATCGTCTCCTTCCCGACGCCCCAGGACCCGAGCATCGAGGCTCCGCCCGGGCACTACACCGCCTTTCTCACCCGCGGCTACGAGTACGAGCCCGCCACCGTCGAGCTCAGCGTGCCCGAGGACGGCAGCGCCTCTCTCTCCGCCACCCTGCCCCACGTGGTCGACACCACGGGCTGGGTCAGCTTCGACAGCCACGTGCACGCCGGGCCCAGCGCCGACAGCACCGAGCTGCCGGTGCAGCGCATGCGCACGGCCGCCGGCAGCGGCCTGGACCTGGTCATCTCCACGGACCACGAGGTCATCGTCGACCTCTCGGGCGCCGTGGAGGAGGCCGGCCTGTCCGACATCCTGGCCTACGCCCTGGGCAGCGAGGTCACCGCCATCGTGCCCGAGCACACCAACGCCTGGCCCTTCCCGGTCCACGACGATGTCCGCGGCGACCCGGTCCGCTGGTACCAGCTCGGCTTCCCCGGCATCTTCGCCGCCGAGCGCAAGCGCGGGGCCCAGGTCATCCAGCTCAACCACAGCCGCGTCGACGGCGAGTGCGGGATCCTCTGCGTGCTCGACTGGGACCGCATGAGCGAGGCGCCTTCCACCGACGACCCCGAGGCCCTGGCCTTGCCGCCCGGCACCGAGATCTGGTCCTGGGACTTCGACAGCTTCGAGGTCATGAACAGCCTGCGCAGCCCCTACCTGTGGCCCGACGACCCGCGGCACAGCGGGGCGCTGTACGACTGGATGGCCTTCCACAACCTGGGCCACAAGGTCACCGGCGTGGCGGTCACCGACATCCACAGCGAGGAGACCCCCGGCACGCCGCGCACCTACGCCCAGGTCGCCGACGACGCGCCCGGCGCCTTCACCGTGGACGAGGTCGCCCAGGCCGTTCTGGACGGCGCCGCCGTCATCGGCGTCGGGGCCTTCGCCCGCGTGACGCTGGACGGGGCTGGCCCCGGTCAGACCGTCACCGACACCGACGGCACCGTGTCCTTGTGGCTGCACATCGAGGGCATCCCCGAGATCGACCTGACCCGGGTCGACGTCCTGGTCGACTGCGACCCCGCGCTCTCGCTGAGCGCCACCGATGCCGGCGGAGTCGTCAAGCTCGACCAGACCCTGCCCCTGGTCCTGCCGCTGAACCAGGACGCCTACGTCATCGTCATCGCCATGGGCGAGCAGCCCATGCCCCGGGGCCTGGAGTCCGCCGACGCCGCCACCGTGCCGCGGGCGATCACCAACCCGATCTTCGTCGACGGCGATGGGGACGGCGTCTGGACGGCGCCCGGGCCCAAGGACTGCGGTTGGACGGCTCCCTGAATTGGGTGTCAGAATTGGGTGTCAGGTGTCAGAATTGGGTGTCAGGCGATGCGTTATGCGTTTTGCTCCGCAAAACGCATAACGCATCGCCTGACACCCGCCTCCTGACGCCCGCCTCTGACACCCGCCTCTGACACCCGCCTCCACCCGCCTCCGACACCCGCTTCCTGCATCGAGGGGTCCGCCTCGCAGCCCCCCCCTGGCTCACCGCCCGTGGTTGTCGAAGAAGTCCCAGATGACCTCGTTCCCCCAGTCGCGGGGCGTGCGGCCGACGGTGCGCTCGCGCATGTACTGCCAGCCGTCGGGCCAGGTGTGGCCGCCGCCTTCGATGCGCAGGTGGACCAGGTCGGCGGTGCAGCCGGGGTAGCGTTGGCGCGTGGTCGTGGTGCCGTCGTCGGCCGTGTCGGGCAGCGCGTCTTCGGTGGGCAGGCCCTGGCAGCCCAGGATCTCCGACCAGGCAGCCAGGGTCTGGGGCACGCCTACGAAGGCGTCCTTCTTCTGGCCGATGGGGCAGTCGGTGACCCCGCCCTCGTAGGGCCAGCAGGGGTCCTCGCTGCCGTGGATGTCCAGGACGGCGACGGGCTGCTCGGGGGCGCAGGTGCCCGTGGACACGAGCTGCAGCTCCCCGCCGACGGGGGCCACGGCCGCCACGCGGTCCGACAGCTCGCAGGCCAGCCGGTGGCTCATGGCGCCACCGTTGGAGATGCCGGTGGCGAAGACCCGGTCGGGATCGACGGCGACCCGGCCCTCGACGTCATCGAGCAGGTCGCGGAAGTAGGCGATGTCGTCGACCTGGTCGGCGCAGGCCCGGCCGCCGGTGCAGCGCCAGCCGTCCTCACCCCCTTCCGCGTTCCAGCTGCGCAGCTTGCGCACCAGGCGGTTCGAGCTGCCGTTGGGGAAGACGACCGCGTAGCCGCGCGCCTGCGCCTGGGAGAACAGGCAGCTGTCGTCATCGACCGTGCCCTCGCTGCAGGTGATGCGCTCGGCCGCCTCCTTGTTGCCGCCCCCGCCATGGATGGCCAGGACCAGGGGCACGGGCGTGTCGCCGTCGTAGTCGTCAGGCAACACCAGGTCGTAGCCGCGGTCCGCCCAGCCGGGCAGCTCGCAGGTGGCCATGGCCGGGCCATCGAAGGCGTCCAGGCAGGGGCCCGTGGGCAGGAAGAGCGGCTCGGCGCAGGCCAGGCCGAGCAGGGGCGCGAGGGCGAGCAGCAGCACGAGGGCCTCCGGGCAGACAGGAACCCTGGCACGGCGCCCGCCGTCGTCGCCACCGCCGTCCTCGCCGCCGCCGCCCCCCCCCCGCCGGCTTCAGGGCGTCGTCGGCTCGCGCTGCCAGCTCGGGGGCTCGGCACGCCAGCCCGGCGGGCCGCGCAGCCATCGCAGGGTGAGGTTGATGCGCTCGCCGGTCTCCGGCGGGGCCTTGGGCAGGCTGTGCCGCCACTGGTGCTGCAGCGCGCCGCCCATGATGAGCAGGCTGCCGTGGGGCAGGCGCAGGGTCCGCTTGACGGCGCGGCGGCGCTTGAGCTCCAGCACGAAGGAGCGGGTCGCCCCCAGGGAGAGGGCGGCGATGAGGGGCTCGCGGCCGAGCTCGGGCTCGTTGTCGGCGTGCCGCGCGATGTGGTCGCGGCCGTCCCGGTAGCGGTTGAGCACGGCGTGGTTGAAGGAGGTCGCGGCCGCGGCCTCGATGCGGGCCTGGATCGCCGCGAGGGCCGGGCCCGCAGCCCGCGGCGGCAGGGTCTGGCCCGAGTAGCGGTAGGGCAGCTCCCCCGCCCAGCCCATCAGGCGAGGCTGCACGATCTCCTGGCCCAGGGCCACGATGGTCCGCTCCTCCCACGCCACCTCGGCCAGCAGCGCGGTGAGCAGGGCGTCGGCCTCCTCCACGGGCAGCCAGGTGGGGTCGTAGCGCAGCCAGGAGCCGCCCTTGAGATCGATGATGCGGAGCATAGCCGCCGCTATCCGGCCGCCCTCGACCGCGCCTTGCCCCGGGCGCGCGGCCGCCGCTGGCGATAGCCTCGCGGTCCTGGAGCCCCCATGCCTCGCCTCGCCCTCTCCCTCCTCCTCCTCCCCGCCGTGGTGCCCCTGGCGGCCTGCGGTGACAGCGGCAGCACCTGCGTCGTCAACGGCCTCGACGCCGGCGCGGGCCAGGCATCCATCGACGGCACGGACTGGGCCGCCACCGGCGCCGTGTGGTCCGTGGCCGGCTCAGGCGTGCAGATCACCACCGACGCCGTCGAAGGCTGGCGCCTCACCATGGCCGTCACGACCACCATCGACGGCCTGTCCGTGGCCGAGGCCCTGGTGGACGGCGCCTCGGTCCAGGTCTCGCTGGGGGACGAGGGCAGCTTCGCCGCGCTCTACCCGACGGAGTCCTCCAGCTCCTACGCCGCCCGCGACGTGGGCACCGGCGACGTGGTCCTGAGCCGACAGGGCGACCAGGTCAGCGCCTGCTAGAGCTTCACCGCCACCAACGGCGACGGCGCCTCGGTCTCCCTGAGCGAGGGCCAGCTCGTCGCGAGCTGCATCGGCGAGACCTGCGGCTGATCCTGCCGCCCCGGCGCAGGCCCTGCCTCGTGGGCGCAACTGTTGCCGCACTGTCGCGAGGCGGGGGTCCACACTGGTCGTTTGACCCATTATGCTGCGCGGCCACCCGCCGGCGGCACTGGCGGGCGGCCCTGATCCGGGAGAGACGATGAGCGCACTCGCCGCCACCCCGACCCCGATCCCCGCCGCGCGCACAGGCGCCGAGCTGGTCCGGGCGACCCGCCCCTTCAGCGAAGAGAGCCCCGTGCGGAGCTGGCTGGAGCTGCTGGGCAGCCTGGCCGCCGCCTCGGCGACCGAGGCCGTCGCCCTGTTCGCCCCCTGGATCGCCCTGAAGCTGGTCGCCAGCGTCGTGACCGCCCTGCTCGTCGTGCGGCTGTTCATCATCTACCACGACGCCCTGCACGGCGCGATCTTCCGCCGCTCCAAGCTGGGACATGCATTCATGTGGGGCATCGGGATGCTGACGCTGTCCCCCCCGCCCGTCTGGCGCGAGACCCACGACTACCACCACAAGAACAACTGCAAGCTGCCCGGCACCGCCATCGGCTCCTACCCCATCGTCACCACGCGCATGTGGCGGCGCATGAGCCCCTCGGAGCGGCGCACCTACGCCATGGCCCGGCACCCGCTGTTCATCCTCTTCGCCTACGTCACGATCTTCGTCTTCGGCATGTGCTTCGGCGCCTTCGTCCGCAACCCCCGCCAGCACTGGCAAGGCCCCCTCGCCGTCCTGATGCACCTCCTGGCCTACGGCGCCCTGTGGACCCTGGGCGGCTGGCAGGCCGCGGTCTTCGGCATGCTGCTGCCCCTGTCCATCGCCTGTGCAGCCGGCGGCTACCTGTTCTACGCCCAGCACAACTTCCCCGACGTGCACATCGCCGACCGCAAGAGCTGGAACTACCACGACGCCGCCCTGGCCTCCTCGAGCATGTTCGAGATGCCCTGGCTCATGCACTGGTTCACCGGCAACATCGGCTACCACCACATCCACCACCTCAACCACCGCGTGCCCTTCTACCGGTTGCCCGCCGCCATGCGGGAGATCCCCGAGCTGCAGCACCCCGGTCGGACCTCGTGGCGGCCCGGCGATGTCGCCGCCTGCTTCCGCCTGAAGCTCTGGGACCCCTCCAAGCGGCGCATGGTCGGCTACGCCGACGCCCAGATCTGAAGCGGCCAGGACGACGCGCCCCGGGGGGCAGGCAGCCGCCGGGGCGTTAAAGCCCGCGGTCCGCCAGGAGGCCCCCCCATGCAGGTGCTCACGGCCGCTGAGGCCCGGATCCTCAAGTCCATCGGCCAGGCCATGTTCCCGCGGGAGGCCCGCGGCCTGCCCGACGGATCCGACGCCCGCCTCACCGAGGCCGTCGACGACCTGCTCGCCATGGCCCTGCCCTTCGAGCGCGCGCAGCTCCGGGCCCTGATCCAGCTCTACGACCGCGGCTTCGCCGTCTTCGCGGGGCGGCCCTCGGCGCGCCTGGTCGACGCCGACGCCGAGCAGGTCGGCGAGTACCTCCGCACCTGGGAGGAGAGCCCCACCTACACCCGCCGCATGATCTTCGAGGCCCTGCGCTCGGTGGCGCTGATGGCCTGGTTCGCCAGCGACCGGGTCAAGGCCGAGGTGGGCATCACGGCGGCGCCCGATCCCGACGCCCCCATGGCCTTCCTGCGGCGCATCGCCGAGGGCATGACCGAGCTGCACGCCCACGAGGCCGCCGCCCCCGAGGTGCCGCCCACCCGCGCCAACCACTTCCTGGAGCGGCCCGAGGGGCTGTTCGAGTTCAACGACTACAAGGGTGATCTGCGCGAGTCCTGCGACGCCCTGGTCGTGGGCTCCGGCCCCGGCGGCGCCCTGGTCGCCCTGCGCCTGGCCGAGCAGGGCCAGCGCGTGATCCTCATCGAGGCCGGGCCCGTGGCCCGCAAGGCCGACCTGAGCCACGACGGCGGCAAGACCATGACGCGCCTGATGTGGGACAGCGGCATGCGCACCACCAAGGGCAACATCATCGCGCCGACCATGCAGGCCAAGGTGCTGGGCGGCGGCTCGATCATCAACAGCTCGATCTGCCTGCGCGCCCTGCCCGGCTCGCTCCAGGGCTGGGCCGACGACAACGGCGTCGAGGGCCTGCTGCACGAGGACCTGCTGCCCCACTACGAGGCGGTCGAGGCCCTGATGGGCGTCCGCCCCGTCGACGCCGAGCTCATGGGCCCCCGCAACGAGCTGTTCAGCAAGGGCTGCGAGGCGGTCGGGCTCAGCGCCACCGTCATCCAGCGCAACGAGGACGGCTGCCAAGGCTCGGGCGGCTGCCTGTATGGCTGCCACAACGGCGCCAAGCTCTCCCACGACCGCCGCGGCGTGCCCGAGCTGCTGGCCCTGGGCGGGCGGGTCTACACCTCGGTGGTCGCCGACCGCCTGATGGTCCGCGACGGCCGCGTGGCCGGCATCGAGGGCCACATCGAGGAGCCCTACACCGGCCGCAGCACCGGCTCGGTGCGGATCTCGGCCCGCTACACGGTGCTGGCCGCCGGCGTCATCGCGACCCCGGTCCTGTGCCAGAAGAGCGGCCTGACCGCCGCCCCCATCGGCAGCAACCTGCGCTTGCACCCCGGCACCGTCGTCGCCGGCGAGTTCGAGGAGGCGATCTACCCCTGGTACGGCGCCACCCAGGGCGTGCACTGCCTGGACCTGCTCGAGTACGGCATCAAGCTCGAGAGCCTGTGGGCCGACCCTGCCCTGATGGCCTTCCGCATGCCCGCCATGGGCAAGGCCCTCAAGCGGCAGCTGCTGCGCTACCGCAACATGTGCACCTGGGACGCCTGGGTCAGCGGCGAGGACAGCGTCGGCACCGTGCGCCACATCCCCGGGAATTCTCGCCCCTCCATCTCCTTCGACATGGGCCTGGGCGATGTGCGGCGCCTGCAGCACGCCACCGCCACCCTCTCCGAGATGCTCTTCGCCGTCGGCGCGACCCGCGTCTACCCGGGCATCCACGGCCTGCCCCTGGTGCTGCACGGCCCCGATGAGGTCGCCGCCCTGCGCACGGCCCGCCTGGACCACCACGACCTGCCCACGGGCTCCAACCACGTCTTCGGCACCATGCCCATGGGCGCTGACCCGGCCCTGCACGCCACGGACTCCGACGGCGCGGTCTACGGGGTCCAGGATCTCTACGTCTGCGACACCAGCCTCTTCCCTGGCAGCCCCAGCGCGAACCCCATGCTGACGCTGTGGGCCGTCGCGCACAAGATGGGGGAGACCCTGGCAGCGAGGTACGCATGAGCCACCACGGACCCGACGACGCCACCTGCACCGTGCGCGCCTTCAAGGCCGGCCTGCTCGCGGCGGCCGGCCACGACCTGGAATTCCGCCTGACCCGCTTCTCGGTAGAGGTCGAGGACGACCGCATCGTCGGCGACTTCGACGCCAGCAGCCTGGTGGTCGTCGGCGCCCTGGTCGACGGGCGGGTCGCGCCGGGCAAGCTCTCGCCCAAGGACGAGCGGGACATCCTGGACAACATCCGCAAGTCGGTCTTCAACGGCCACCGGGCCGAGGCCATCCACTTCGAGGCCAGCGAGCTGGACCGGGACGAGGACGAGGTCTCCGGCGAGGGCGTGCTGACCATCCCCCCCTACAGCCAGCCCCTGTCCTTCCTGGCCCGGGTCGAGGAGGGGCGCGTGGTCTGCGAGCTGGTGCTGCACCAGCCGGACTGGGGCATCACGCCCTTCAAGGCGCCCCTGGGTGTGCTGCGGATCAAGCCCGATCTGCTGGTCCGCATCGGGCTGCCCTGGACCGACTGAGCGGGCTCCCAGCCCAGACGCTCAGCCCAGACGCTCAACCCAGACGCTCAACCCAGACGCTCAACCCACGGTCTCGGCGTCGGGGGAGGCGTCTTCGACCGGCAGCTGCGCCCGGCGGTACTGCTCCACCAGCTTGTCGGCCAGCTCGTCCAGACCGAAGGCCGCGGTGATCCCGGCGACCAGCTCGATCTCGGCTGCCTTGGCCCCGCCCGAGCTCTTGGCCACCGTCACCAGCTCCTGGACCAGGCGGCGCAAGGCCCGCGCGTCGTGGCGCTCGCGCAGCGTCGCGCAGTGGCTGGCGATCCAGGCCGAAGGCTCACGCTCCACGCCGGGCAGCACCTGGAGGTACCAGTGGTCCAGGGCCCGCCGCACCGCCTGCTCGACCCGCTCACCGGACCGCGGGGCCAGGGCGGTCAGCCGCGCGGTGATGGTGTCGAGCTCCGCCCGATCGGCAGGCGCATCGGAAGAGGCCACCGCCAGCATCAGCAGGGCGAGGGAGTCGAGGGGATTCCAGTCGACGGGAAGCATGACCGGGCTCCAGGCAGGGACCGTCTGGGGGAACCTCACTGGCCCTCTAGCGCGCCGCCGGCCCCGCTGCCGCCGGCCCCGTTGCCGCCGGCCCCGCTGTTGCCAGCCGCGCTGTCGCCAGCCGCGCTGCCGCCATGCTTTCCCGCCAGCATGCCGCAGGCCGATCCCTGGGCCCGCCCCACCGAGAAGCGGCGGACCACGGGCACCCCCAGGTCACGCAGCGCGTCGTGCAGCGCCGCCCGCTCCAGGGCCGTGGCCCGTCGGTAGGCCTGCCCCTCGGGCCGGTCGTCGTTGACGTCGATCAGGTTCAGGCGCACTGGCAGCTCGCCCAGCAAGGCCCGCAGGGCCGCGACCTCGTCGGGGCCCGTGTTCACGCCGCCCAGCAGCACCCAGGCGACCGTCACCCGCTGGCCCGTCGCCGCGTGGTGTGCGCGCAGGGCCGCCGCCAGGTCCTCCAGCGAGGCGCGGCCGGCGACCGGCAGCAGGCTCGCCCGGCGCTCGGGCACCGCCGAACTCAGGCTGACGATGAGCCGGTAGCGGTGACCCTCGGCCGTGTAGCGGCGGATCTGCGGCACCAGGCCCACCGTCGAGATGGTGATCGCCTCCTGGGCGATCCGCCCCCCGCAGGGGTGGCTGAGCAGCCGGGCGGCGCCGATGACGGCCTCGTAGTTGTGCAGGGGCTCGCCCTGGCCCATGAAGACCGCGCCGCTCACGCGACCGGGGGCCTCGTCCCGCACACAGCGCCAGGCCGCCACCATCTCCCAGGTCTCCAGGTTGCGGCTCAGGCCCAGCCGCCCCGTAGCGCAGAAGGTGCAGCCCATGGCGCAGCCCACCTGGCTGGACAGGCACACCGAGAAGCGACCCGGGGTGTGCAGGGGGATCCGCACGCCCTCGTGCACCGCCCCGTCCGGCGAGCGGAACAGGTAGCGCAGGCTGCCGTCCTCGGGATCCTCGACCCGCTCCAGCACCTCCAGGCGACGCCGATCCAGCGCCCCCTCCAGGGTCGCCCGACAGGCCCGCGACAGCGGCTGGCCCGGCAGCTCCAGGTCATCGTGGCCCTGGACCAGGGCGTGGGCCACCAGCCGCCGCGCCTGGCGGTCCGAGAGCTGGGCCCCGGCCTGGTGGGCCACAGCGACGAGCTGCTCGGGGAGCAGGCCCAACAGGTGGGGGAGAGCGGGGGACACGGCGGGGGACACGGCGGGGGACACGGCGGGGAGCACGGCGGGGAGCACGGCGGGGAGCACGGCGGATCCTGCGCGAAGCGCGGACCTATCGCGACAGGTCGGCCGACACCGCCCGGCTGGCCTCTCCCAGCAGGGTCGCCAGCTCCACGGTCGCGTCCAGCAGCGCCTCCAGGTCGTCGCGCCGCCAGCCCGCCGCCACCAGCACCACGCCGCGGGGGTGCACGGTCGAGCCGGGGTGGCCGTGGAGCAGCTCCAGCACCGGACCGGTGAGCTCGCCCTGGGCCAGCACCGCCCGGGCCAGGTCCGGATCGGAGGTCACCACGTCGACCACCCCGTCCAGGACCGGGTCACCCGTCGAGATGCCGGCCCGCGGCACCCCTCGGGCCCGCCCTCGCAGGCGCAAGCCACCGGGCAGGGGCGGCGAGATCGAGGCCGTGACCCGGGTCTGGGGCGCATCGGGATCGTGTGGATCGGCGCCCAGCACGACCTTGACGTCGACCTCGCCCACACGCCCGCTCAGCGTCCGCCCCTCTCCGTCCCGGCTGTGGGCCAGCTGCAGGCCCCGGCTCCGGGCCAGGCCGGTCCAGGGGGCCTCGGCCGCCTCGACCAGGCTGCGGCCCAGGCGCAGGGCCAGCTCCAGGGTGCGGCCAGGATCCAGCAGGCCGACCGGCCCCGTCTCCCGGTAGGACAGCCGCGTCCCGTCCAGGTCCAGGCTGGCCCGGGGGTTTCCCGCGCAGGGGGTCAGGGCGTTTCTGACCGCGGCCGTCGACAGCAGGGACCGGCAGCCCTCGACCTCGTCCCCCCGCACCCGCACCAGGGGGTCGAGGTACTCGTCGCCCAGCTCGATGTCCTGCCCCCCCAGGGCCACGACCATGCCCTGGGCCAGGCCCATGCTCAGGACCCGCAGCCCCAGGGGCATCCGGGTCGGCAGCCCGATCTCCACGCGGGCCAGGCCCTGGGGCTCGATGAGCTGCTTGCGCCCCGACCGGTCGGCGGGCTCTGAGTACAGGATCTCCACGCGCAGGCCATCGACCTGCCCCTGGGCCCGGGCGGCCAGCCCGAAGCTCGCGGCGGTGACGGTGAGGCCGTGGGAGGACACCGCCGCCTCCAGCCGCCCGCGCACCCGCGCCCCGTGGGCACGCAGGCCGAACCAGCCGACCAGGGCCGCGACGGCCGCGATCAGGAAGGGAGTCAGGGCGGAGGTGGTGGCCGGATCCATGCCCGGGGATCCTATGCCGGTCCGCGGAGCGCGCTCCCAGCCGCTACGCTGCCCCGATGCCTCGCTCGCCCCTGCTGCCCGCTGCCCGGCGGCCCGCCGCCCTTGTCTTGGCCCTCCTGGCCCTGGGGGCGCGACCCACCGCTGCCCAGGACCAGGGCGTGCCCCTCGACCCGCCCCTACCGGTCCAGGCCGGGCCCTGGGCGGTGCAGGTCACGGCCTGGGAGCTCCCGCACGCCGATCCGACCTGGCTCACCGAGGAGGTGAGCGAGCTGCGCTGCACGGTGCAGGTGCAGCTCGCCCCGGATGGCAGCGCCACTGCGACGGCCGAGGACTGCCCCGCCGCCATGCAGGCCGATGCCCTGGCCGCCACCGCCGCCTGGCGCTTCCAGCCTGCGGGGGGCCCGGCCGCGAGCCCGACCGGGCCAACCCAGCTCCGCCTGCGCTACGTCCTGCGCTACAGCGGCACCATCGGCGCCATGACCCTGCACGCCGAGCTCGATCCCGGCGCCCAGGCGGCCGGGGAGGGGCTGCAAGGGCCCGCCGGCCTGCGGCTGGTCCACGAGGCCAGCCCCCGCAAGCCGCTGGACCGCAAGCTCTCCGGCAAGGCCCGCAAGGCCGGCGTCGAGCCCGCTGCCTGCGCCCTGCGGGTCCGGGTCGAGGCCAGCGGCCGGGCCAGCGAAGCCCTGGCCGAGACCTGCCCCGACGCCTTGTCCCCCGACGCGCTCAAGACCGTCCTCGGCGCCCGCTACGAGCCGACGCGCGTCGACGGCACCGCCCAGCAGGACGTGGTCGACGTGGTCGTGGACTACCGCTAGTACCTGCGGTCCCTCAGCCCCGCCGGTCCAGCAGGATCGAGGCCCGCTCGGCGTCGTTCACCGGCACGACGTACTCGCCCGAGAAGCACGCGTCGCACATGGGGCCGCCCACGACCTCGCGCATGCCCTGCACCGACAGGTAGGTCAGGCTGTCCGCGCCGAGCTGGGCAGCCAGGCGCTGCTCCACCTGCTCGGTCGGCCAGGCCGCCGCTGCCAGCTCGCTCTCCGAGGGCATGTCGATGCCGTAGAAGCAGGGATGCCGCACGGCCGGGGCGAAGATCGCCAGGTGGATCTCGCGGGGTCCCAGCTCGCGGACCATGGCCACGATCCGGCGCATGGTCGTGCCGCGCACGATGGAGTCGTCCACCAGGATCACGCGCTGCCCCTCGAAGATCTCCGAGATCGGGTTGAGCTTCAGGCGCAGGGCCGCGTTGCGGGTGGCGGCGTCCGGCATGATGAAGGTGCGGCCGGTGTAGCGGTTCTTGATGAAGCCCTCGCGGTGCCGCAGGTCCAGCTCCTCGGCCATGGCCATGGCGGCGGGGCGGCTGGTGTCCGGCACGGCGACCACCACATCGGCCTGCAGGCCCTTGGCCTGCCACTCGCGGGCGAGCTGGCGACCCATCCGCCACCGGGTCCGGTTGACCCGTCCGTCCTCCATGATGCTGTCGGGGCGCGCGAAGTAGATGCGCTCAAAGACGCAGTGCCGGGGGTCGCCAGGGCCGATCTCCAGCTGCACCGGCTCCTCACCGGCCCGCAGCAGCAGCAGATCACCCACGGGGAGGTCGTCGACACGCCGGAAGCCAGCCACGTCCAGGGCGACCGACTCGCTGGCCACCATCCAGTCGCCGCTGCTGTTGCGCCCGTAGACGCCGGGGCGGATCGCGTGGAGGTCGCGGAAGGCCAGCAGCGTCTCGCGGCCGTCGACCTCGAGCACCGCGACGACCGAGTAGGCGCCGCGCACCCGCTCACAGACAGCGCGCACGGCCTGCACCACGTCCTGGGCCGTGTGGCCCGAGGGGCGCTGGCGGGTCAGCTCCTCGGCCAGTACCAGCAGGATGGGCTCGGCGTCGCACTGGGAGAGGATGTGCAGGCCGGCCTGGGCCAGGCTGCGCCGCAGCTCCGGCACGTTGGTGACGTTGCCGTTGTGGGCCAGCAGGATGCCCGGCCGCCGGGTGATGAAGGGCTGGGCGTCCTCTGCCGTCGAGGCGCCGCCGGCCGTCGGGTAGCGGACGTGCGAGATCCCCGCGGTGCCTGCCAGGCGATCCAGGGCCTGCACGGGGATGGCCTGGGCCACCATGCCCAGGTCCTTGACCAGGTGGAAGCGCTCCCCCTCGCGGGTGCCCAGGCCGGCCGCGTCCTGGCCGCGGTGCTGGATGGCCTGCAGCGCCACCAGCAGCGAGGCTGCGACCGGCGTGCCCGCGACGATGCCTACGAAGCCACACATGCCGAAACTCCAGGCCGCGGGGAGAGGTGTCCGCGACGCCTCGTCCGCGGGAGGGCGCCCGTATCATGGCGCAGGCTATGTGCAGTGCACCCAGGCGGAGGCCCGGTGGCCGAAGACATCACCCTGTATGAGCTGCTCGGCGGCGAGCCGGCGGTCCACGCCCTCGTCGACCGCTTCTACGACCTCATGGACGCCTTGCCCGAGGCGGCGCCCCTGCGGGCCATGCATCCCGTGGAGCTCAGCCGCTCCCGACAGCGGCTCTTCGAGTTCCTCTCCGGCTGGCTGGGCGGGCCCGGCCTGTACATGGAGCGGCACGGCCACCCCCGCCTGCGCTCCCGCCACACGCCTTTCCCCATCGACCAGGCCGCCACCGACCAGTGGATGCTCTGCATGCGGCAGGCCCTGGTCGAGCAGATCCCCGACGATGGCCTGCGCCTGACCCTCGAAGGCGCCTTCCGCCACCTGGCCGGACATATGCGCAACCTCCCCGAGTAGCGTCTCAGGGCCCCCTCCCCCGGTGCACCATGACCCTCCCCGCCCCCGTCCGCCGGATCGCCCTCCCCACCGACCTCGCCCAGGGCAGCGAGCAGGTCTTCGCCCACGGCCTGGCGGTGGCCCTGCACGACCACGCCGTCCTGCACCTGGTGCATGTGCACCCGGCCGACAGCGAGGCCGTCTACTGGAACCAGCTCCCCAGCGTGCGTGACCTGCTGGTCCGCTGGGGACAGCTGCCCACCAACGCCGACGCCCAGGACCTCAAGAGCCTGCGCACCCAGGTCGTGCTCCAGGACATCTCGGGCTTCGACGCCGCCCGGGACGCCTCGCGCGAGGTCGGCGGCCTGACCCCGGACCTGCTCATCCTGGGCACCCACCGCCGCAAGGGCCTGGCCCACGCCCTGGCCGGCAGCGTCGCCGAGCGCATCGCCCGGGCCAGCCGGCTGCCGACCCTGTTCCTGGGCCACGGCGAGCCCGGCTTCGTCGACCTCCGGACCGGCGCCGTCACCCTGCGACGGGTCGTGATCCCCGTCGGCCAGGATCTCCGCGCCGAGCAGGCCCTGGCGCTGGCCGCCCGGTGGCTGCCGACCCTGGGTCCCGGCCCCTTCGAGCTGACCCTGGTCCACGTGGGCGCGCCCTTCGTCACGCCGCCGCCCACCGTGCCCACCGGCCTGGACGCCACCTTGCGCCAGGTCGCCCACAACACCGGCGACGTCATCGCCGGCGTCCTGGCCGAGGTCGAGCTGGAGCAGGCCGACCTGGTGCTCATGGCCAGCCATGGCCACGACTCCTGGCTGGACGACGTGGCGGGCAGCAAGACCGAGCAGCTCGTGCGCTGGTGCAAGGCGCCGGCCCTGGTGCTGCCCATCGGCTGAGGCAGGCCCGGCCGGCTGAGGCAGGCCCGGCCGGCTCAGCCCCCGGCGCGCGCGCGGACCAGGGGATCGGCGTACTCGCGGACGTGGCCCAGGGCCGTGTGGCCGGGCGCCACCTGGGACAGCAGTCGCGCGGAGGTCCAGCGGACCAGTCGATCGGGATCGCCCAGCCCCTCGACGAGCAGGTCGATGCCCGGCGGATCCTGGCGCGCCATCGCCTCGAGCACGCAGATCCGGATGTCCACCGCGGCCTCGGTCGAGGTGGTCCGCCGCAGGTCCCCGAGCCAGGCCACCTGGGGCAGAGCCTCCTCACCCGGCAGGTTCCGCGCCCACAGGCTACGGGTCGGCCGGACGGGTGCCGGCGAGGCGAGCTGCCGTTGCCCCCCACTGCGGGCGGCGAGGGCCGTCGTCACGCGCTCCGCGGCCCGGTCCAGGTCCAGGCCGGCCAGGTCGGGGGACAGGCGCCAGGCCACGGCGGCACGCAGGGCGGGCAGGGCCTCGTCCGGCAGGTCGTCGGCCGGGTTGCCGACCACCACGCGGGCCGCGCCGTAGGAGCGCGCCAGGGCCTCGGCCCAGGTCCGATCGGCCACCCGGTCGGCCAGGATGGCGTCGACGGCCTGCAGGCGCCGGCGCAGCGCGCGCACCTGGGCCACCAGGCCCGCCCAGGCGGCGCTGCCACGGCGCTCGGCGCCTGGCGCCTGGGCCGCCAGGGCAGAGGCCACCTCGGACAGGCAGGCACCCCGTAGTGAACCCGACCACAGGCACAGCTCGGCGGCCTCGTCACAAGGCTCGGTCTGCCCCTCCCGGCAGGCGATGCTGGCGGACTGGAACATGCAGGCCGCCTGCCAGCGCGGCGATGCCACCCCGGCGCAGGCCGCCGCGGCCTGGGAGACCTGCCCGAGCAGCGCCGCTTCGCGAGCGGCGTGGGCCTGGCAGGCGTCGGCGGGCACCTCGGCCGCGCAGCTCGCTTCGGCCGCGGCAGGCAGGGGGGGCAGGCGCAGGGTGGGGCCCGGCGCCAGGACCTGGGCCGCCTCGTCCGCCGGCTCGCCGGCCTGGGCCTGCACGCTCCACAACAAGGGCGTGGTCGCGACGCCTTCGCACCACCGGCGGGTCGGCCCCTGGGGCGCCAGCGGGCACAACTCGGCGCTGGCCGTGGGGTGGGCCTGGGCCAGGACCTCCACCCCCAGGGCCCGCACGGCTGGGTCCGACACCTGGGCGAGCCCCTCCAGGGTGCCCGCCGGGTCACGCAACCAGGCCGCCTCCAGGCGCTCCCGCTCGCAGGCCGCGTCGGCGCAGTCCTCCAGCGCGACCGGGTCGGACCGGCAGGACCACAGGGCGAGGAGAGGCAAGAGCAGGACCACGCCTGCTTCTAGCCCGCAGCGAGCCCGAGGACCCGCCCCGGCCGCTCCTTCAGGCCGCCCCTTCAGGCCGCCCGACGCGGCCGACCGGGCCGACCGGGCCGACCGGGGGTGAGCGGAGGGCTGCCCCAGTCCTCGGGCGACAGGGGCGGCAGGCCGTGCCGGATGCGGGCCCGGTCACACTGGTCGACGGGGCTGCCCTCAGAGCCCGAGGGCGCCAGGTCGCGGCAGGGCGAGGGGCGGCGCTCGTAGATGGTGCAGGCGCAGGCCTCGCCGATGGTGCCCAGCAAGGCGGCGCAGCGCGGCTTCACCTCGTCGGTGCCCTCCATGGCGACCAGGAAGGGCGTGATGCGGCTCGTCAGGGCCTCGGGCACGCCTTCGCCGCCCGCCTCGGCCCAGTAGAAGCTCACCCGGTAGCTGGCGCAGCAAGCGCCGCAGCTCAGGCAGGGATTGAACGCGGTCATGGGATCAGGACCTTCAAGACGGCCTCGGGGTCGGGCAGCAGCGGCAGGGCCTCGGTGCCGCGCATCCAGGCCGCCGCCGCCCAGCGAGGGGCGAAGGTCGGCAGGACCTCGTGGGGCAGGCAGTCGCTGCGAAAGAGCAGCAGCCGATCCCAGGTGGGTGCCAGGTCCATGGGACCCGCGGGCGGCCAGGTGCGCAGCATGCCCCCGTGCCCCGGCTCCCAGGCCGGGTTGAGGTAGACGATGGCCGTGAACAGACGGTTGGGGTCACCCGGCAGGGCGTCGATGTGGCGCACGTAGCGGGTGCCCTGGCCCGGGAAGTGCGCGAGCTGGACCGAGAAGCGCCGCAGCGAGACCCAGGTCGCCTCGGTGATCCGCAGGCGCAGGGAGTCGAACCAGCACCACAGCGCCACCATGGCCGGGTCGGGGCCCGCGTGCTCCAGCCAGGTCGTGCGGTCCGAGCGCAGGCTGGGGTCCTTGCGCCCCTGCAGCCCCACGCCGGCCGGCCGCAGCCCGCCCGCCCCGTCCAGGCGCTGCAGGCTCGCCAGCACCATGCTCGCCAGCACGGGCCCCAGCGCGCCCTCGCGGACGACGCAGGAGCCCTCGGCCAGGGCAGCCACCTCGGCATCGTCGAGGCCCGGAGTCTCCGGCGCCTCCAGGGCGCCCTCATCGATCGGACCTACCACCCCGCACCTCGTAGGCACACGGCGACACGCCTGGCGACAACAACCCGGTGTATCTCCGACCGTGAGATCCGGACAGGGCAGGGCTGCGGCCGGGCCCACTGCCGCCGGCCGGGCCCACTGCCGTGGGCCGGGCCCACTGCCGCCGGCCGGGCTACTGCTGGCGCGCCGCAGGCAGAGCCCCATGCACGATCACGACCACGCACACGACTCCAAGAACGGGAACCCGGCGGCCGACGAGCACGGCGAGGCAGACGGCGGCTGGCTGCGCCCGGCCGTCTTCGGCGTCAGCGACGGCCTGGTCAGCAACGCCGCCCTGGTCCTGGGCGTCGCGGCCGGACAAGCGACCCCCCAGGTCGTCCTGCTGGCGGGCATCGCGGGCCTGCTGGCCGGCGCCTTCAGCATGGCAGCCGGCGAGTGGATCAGCGTCCAGGCCCAGCGCGAGGCCTTCGAGCACGAGCTGCAGCGCGAGAAGGACCACATCGCGCGCTACCCGCTGGAGGAGGCCCAGCACATGGCCTCGATCCTGGGGGGCGCCGGCCTGCCCTCGGAGGTCGTCGAGCGCCTGGTACACGAGCTCGCCAGCCGGCCTGAGGCCAACCTGGACTTCCATGCCCGCATCGAGCTGGGCATCGACCCCTCCAGGCTGGACAGCCCCTGGGTCGCCGCGGGCTCCAGCTTCCTGGCCTTCTGCCTGGGCGCCGTCCTCCCGCTGCTGCCCTGGTTCGGTACCGCCGGCCCCATGACCGTGCCCATCTCCATCGGCGTGTCCTCGGTCGCTGTCTTTGCCGTCGGCGCCGTGGTCTCGCGCTTCACGGCCCGCTCCTGGGTCTGGTCCGGGCTGCGCCAGCTCCTCATTGCCATCGCAGCGGCCGGCGTCACGGCCCTCATCGGGTACTTCATCGGGGCGTGATCGGGGCCGGATCGGGACCTCGGCAGAGCCGCGCTCGCCTATGCTGCGCGCCATGTCCCCCCTCCTCCTCTTGTCCCTGGCCTGCTCCGGCGGGCCTGCCCCCGATTCCGCGCCCGGCGACACCGCCGCCGACACCGCTGGCGAGCTGAGCCCCGAGGCCCTGGTCCAGTCCCTGGGCGAGGCGGGCCCCTACGGCGTCGGCTACACCGAGGAGGAGGTCGACTACACCGACCCCGCCGGGCAGCCACGCACCCTGCGCCTGGCCGTCTGGTACCCGTCGACCGACACCCAGGGACAGGCCGTCCAGTACCTGGGCTTCGTGGACGCGCCGGGGGTCATGCGCGACGCCACGGTCGCCGAGGGCCCCTTCCCGGTCGTCGTCTTCAGCCACGGGCACATGGGCTACGCCGAGGTCTCGGGCTTCCTGTTGGCCCACCTCGCCAGCCACGGCTGGCTGGTGATGTCGCCGGACCGCACCGGCAACACCATCTCCGACGACGCCCAGCGCAACACCGAGATCTACTTCCAGCGCCCGGCCGACATCTCGGCGGTCATCGACCACGTGGCCCGCGACTGGGCCGCCACCGTGGACGCCGACCACATCGTCGGCATGGGCCACAGCTTCGGCGGCTACACCATGCACGCCCTGGCCGGCGCCGCCTACGACATCCAGGACATCGCGCCCCGCTGCTACGACGGCACCGACACCAGCAACTTCTGCTCGACCATGAGCCCCAGCTACCAGGCCATCTTCACCCAGGGCCTGGCCGACCCGCGCATCGAGACCATCATGTCCGTGGGGGCCGGCGACCTCGACCTTTTGGCGCCGGCATCACGGCCATCGATCGCCCGGCCCTGTGGATGAGCGGCTCCCTGGAGACCGCCAACGACCAGGAGATCCAGATCTTCTCCCAGCTCAACGACGGCACCAACCGCCGGGTCGAGGTGCAGGGCGCCCGGCCTCGACCCTCGTTTCGGCCATCCGGCCGAAACGACAGTCGATGCGCCTTGTTGGCGGGGGGAGGATGCCTCCCCCCGCATGCGCTAGCGCGCCCCCCCTCCCCGCACCTTATGGGCGCGCGCGCCTCCGGCGCGATTCTCACCTCGATGCCATGCTGGTTCTCGACCGATTGGCCGAGTCCTGGGTCAAGTCCGGGCGCCCAACACAACTGGATCACCGACCTCACGGCAGCCCTGGACCTCAAAGCCACCATCGACGACGAGGAGGGCTGGCGCATCGCCCGCGTCTACGCCCTGGCCTGGGCCCGACGGCACGGCCTGGAGCACAGCGAAATGGACAGCGCCATGGACGTGGTGCTGGACGGCGATGTGGAGGTCAGCCCCGACGCCCTGCTGGAGCGGAAGTGAGCGCCGAGGAGGCCGCACGCCACCTGCAGCGGGCCGAGGCCGCCCTGGACCCGTGGGCGCGCCTGACCCGCCAGGGCCAGCAGGCCCGCCAGGACCAGCGGACCTGCGGCCGATGAGGCGACAGGCGCACGCCGGCGACTATCCTGCGCCCCCTGCGAGGGTCCCCATGTCCCCCCTTCTCCCCGCCCTCCTCCTGCTGGCTGCTTGTGGCGGGCCCGAGCCCCTGCCCGTGCTCCGGTCCGAGGCCCCCGCCATCACGGCCCCCGCACCGACGCTCAAGCGCCTCACGGCCACCCAGTACGCCAACGCCATGCACGCCCTGTTCGGCGACGACATCATCCTGCCCTCCCGCCTGGAGCCGGACGAGCGCATCGAGGGCCTGTACGCCGTCGGCTCCAGCTTCACGACCATCAGCAGCTACGGGGTCGAGAAGTACGAGAGCGCCGCCTACGACGTGGCAAAGCAGGTCATGGTCGACGACACCCTGCGGGCCCGCTGGGTGCCGTGCAGCCCCAGCGGGGTCACCGATGACGCGTGTGCAGGCTAGGCCCTCGACGCCCTGGGTCTGTACGCCTGGCGTCGCCCGCTGAGCGCCCTTGAGCATGACGCCCTGGTCGCCGTCTCCGGCGAGGCCGCCGCCACCCTCGGTAGCTTCACCGAGGGCCTGCAGGACGGCTTCGCCGCCCTGCTCATGAGCCCGAATACCTGTACCGGGTCGAGCTGGGTGACGGCGCCGACGCCGATCCCGCCGCCCAGGACGGCATGTACGACGACTGGGAGATGGCCACTCGCCTCAGCTTCTTCCTGTGGAACAGCATCCCCGACCAGGAGCTGCTCCAGGCCGCCCAGGCCGGGGACCTGGTGAGCGATGCCGGCCTGCAAGGCCAGATCGACCGCATGCTGGCCGACCCGCGGGCCATCGAGGGCGTGCGCAACCTCTTCACCGAGATGCTGCACCTCGACCTGCTCGACGATCTGTCCAAGGACCCCACGGTCTACACCTACATGAGCGACACGCTGGGCTCCTCGGCCCGCGAAGAGAGCCTGCAGGACATCCAGTCCCTCGTCTTCGACGACGACGGCAGCTACCTCGATCTGTTCACCAGCCAGCAGACCCACGTCGACCGCACCCTGGCCGCCCTGTACAACATCCCGGCGCCCTCCCCCGACGGCTTCGGCACCGTCACCCTCGACCCGGCCGGCGGCCGCCGCGGCTTCCTGGGCCAGGCCGCCTTCCTGGCGCTCAACGCCCACGCCGTCTCCACCTCGGCCACCCGCCGCGGCATCTTCGTGCGCGAGGTCCTGCTCTGCCAGCAGATCCCCGACCCGCCCGCCAACGCCAACACCGCCATCCCCGAGGTCAGCGCCGACGCCCCCATCATGCGGGACCGCATCGCCGAGCACCTCGCCGACCCCTTCTGCGCGAGCTGCCACTCGCTCACCGACCCCATCGGCCTGGGCTTCGAGAGCTTCGACGGCATCGGCCGCTGGCGCAGCACCGAGAACGGCGCCACCATCGACCCCTCCGGCACCCTGGACGGCGTGGACTTCGCCGACGCCTAACAGCTCGGCCAGGTCGTCGCCGAGCACCCCGCCACCAGCCCATGCATGGCCCAGACCATGCTCCAGTACGCCACCGGCACCCTGTCCGACGCCCTGGATCCCGCGCTGCTCGACTGGCACAGCGAGGGCTTCGCCGACAACGGCCACCGCGTGTTGTGGCTCATGCGCGACGTGGCCATGTCGCCGGCCTTCCGGCAGGCGGGGGGGGGGAGTAGGGCTCAGCCCACATCCTCCCCCTCAAAGTAACCCACGCCCGCGTCGCCCTTGACCCACATGGCCACCCAGGGCTGGCTGCCGGGACCGCCGCCATCGGGGCTGCCCAGGGCGGCGACCTTGCCCGAGTCCGGGTAGCCACAGACCTCGGCCGTCGACATGGTGGACAGGCACAGGTAGCGCAGGGTCTCGGTGCCGGTGTTCTCCAGGCGGTGGGCGTAGGCCGGCCCGACCGGCAGCGAGACCCAGTCGCCGGCCCGCACGGGCACCCGCTGTTCCCCGATGCGCAGGGTGCCGGCACCGTCCATGATGAACAGGGCTTCTTCGTTCTGGCAGTGGTAGTGCGCCGGCATGGCCGAGCGGCCGGGCGGGATCTCGTAGAAGGTGGCGCCGAGCTTCTCGGCCCCGGCGGGCTTGGCGACCCGACGCATCACCCCGCCGAAGCGGGTGCCGACCATGCGCTCCATGGGCTCGGCCTCGTCGAGGTTCAGGACGTTGGGATGACGGCGGACAGGCGCGGACATGGGATCTCCAACAGGAACGCCTGTTCAGTATCCAGCAGGTCCAGGAGCGTCAAGCCGCCCGCGGCAGCCGCAGCTCCAATACGCGCTCGGCGGCGGTCGTGTCCTCGGCCTGCACCCCGCTGCGCAGCGCCTCCTCGGCCTGCACGGCCTTGCGGATCTCCTCCCCCAGCCAGCTCGTCAGCGCCGCGTACTGGCCCGGCGGCACGCACCACCAGCCGTCCCGGACGACCAGCCAGCCGAGCTTGGGCTGGCGCAGGCGATCGGCCAGCATGCGGGCCGCGATGCGGAAGGAGGGGTTGTCATGCGACAGCAGGCCCCCAAGCTCGACCTCGCCGGTCTCGGGGTGGATGGCCTCGTACAAGGCGCCCAGGAAGTCCGAGCCGCGGCCCTGGATGCGCAGCAGGACCACCTGCATGGGGTCCTCCAGCTCGGCAGCAGCGCGGGCCCGGGCCAGGGCCGGGCGGGGCACACCGGGGCGGTCCCAGGCGGCGCGCACCTGGGCCACGCCGTCCTTGGTCTGCTCGACCAGGGTGGCAGCGCGACCGCTGACCGTCTCCACGACGGGGCCCGAGCGCCCCTGGATGGCGGTGCCGAGCAAGACGCAGATCCCGTCCACCAGCAGGGCGATGAGCAGGGCCACCACCGCGGGCAGCTCGCCCCGGCGCACCTTGTAGAAGGGCGTCAGCAGGTCGACCTGCTGCTCCAGGTCGACATAGGCCCCGCGGTCGGGCGCGGGCACGCTGGCCTTCCAGTCCTCGGGCGCGGCCTGCCAGGCGGCCAGGTCGCTGGCGTAGAGCCCGTCCGCCGACAGACCCTCGACCGGCGCCTCGAAGGCCGGCTGCAAGCGGTCGAGATCCGCCCGCAGCAGGGCGGCCTGCTCCTCCTCCTGGCGCGCCTGGTCTGCGTACTGCCGGGCCACCGGGCCGAAGCCCACCTGCCCGGTCGTCACGCCGGCCTTGCCCTCGCGGGAGGCCAGGTCGTAGTGCTGGCGAGCCTGCTCCTCCAGCCGACCGGCCTGCGACAGGACCGGCGCGTAGACCGCCGACACGAAGGCGGCGTGGGCCTGGTGGGCCTGGTCCAGCCCCGCCTCGGCCACCGCCTCGCCCGCCAGGGTCCGGTAGTAGGTGAAGAAGCTCGTATAGACGCTGAAGCAGGCGAAGACGCCCACCACGAACCACTTGCGCAGGGGCGCGTGTCGGGCCGCTGCGCCGGCCAGAAGCAGGAAGAGCATGCCCTGCACCGCCAGGCCCAGCACCTCGGCCAGGGGCGAGGGCAGCACCTGCCGGGCCCCCATGACCGTCGTGATGGCGCTGCCGATGTTGAGCACCAGCAGCAGGAAGAGCAGCACCTTGTCACTGCGCGGACGCGCAGCAGCGTCACTGCGCGGACGCGCAGCAGCAGCCGCTTCGGGCGGGATCGGGGCCATGGCGTCTCCAGGGTAGCTGCCGGACCTACGCGCGCCGCCGCCTGGGCATTGCCCGGTCTGCCTGCCCGGCCCCGCTCACACCTCCATGTCGATCTCCGTCCGGTAGTCCCCGCCCGGCCCCTCGCCGCTGGCCGCCCGGGTCAGCAGCTTCAGGATCTGCGGGCCCAGCAGGTCGACCTCGGTGGAGACGTAGCGGGCCTGGCCAAAGTGCTCGATCGAGGCCGTCTGCAGCTCCAGGATGGTGGCGTCCTGGCGGAAGATCCGCAGGGCCAGGGGCTGGACCACGGGCCGCACCAGCCAGGCGGGCAGCCGCGTCTTCACGGCGACGACGGCGTACAACACGGTCTCGTAGTCGTCGGCCGGGGTCAGGGCCGCGGCGTTGACGATGTGGTTCTCGGTGCCCAGCGCGTACTCGACCTCGACGATGCAAGGCAGGGTGAAGCGGTCGAAGTGGGTGACGATGCCCCCCGAGGGGGACAGCAGGCGGGCGACCAGGCCCTCCGGGCGAGGCTCGCCCTGGTACTCGCACTCGACCTGGTCGGCGCCGCGGGTGAGCACGCAGTGGATGCGGTTGCGCTCGGCCTTGTCGTTGCGGAACAGGCCGCCGTGCAGGAAGGCGGTGTGCGGCACGTCCAGGGCGTTCTCGGCGACGGCGTGCAGCGAGGCCTGGGCCCGGACCTGGTTGTGGACGACCAGGTAGTCGTCCCGCTCGGCGTAGGCGAAGCGGAAGGGCTCACCCACCGGCTCGGTCTCGGGGTCGCCCCAGGCCCAGACGAAGCCCTGCTGCTCCCGCAGCACATAGGCGGTGGCCCGCCGTGCGGGCTTGTCGATCTCCCCCAGCAGCGAGGGGATCCGCTGGCAGTGGCCCGCACAGTCGAACTCCCAGCCGTGGTAGGCGCACTGCAGGTGGGCACCCTTCACGAAGCCCTGGGACAGGGGCACGTCGCGGTGGGGGCAGCGGTCGAGCAGGGCCCCCGGCTGCCCGTCGGCGCCGCGGAACAAGACGATGGGCGCTCCGTACAGGCGGCGCTTCAGGGGGCGTCCCCCGGCCGGCAGCTCCAAGGAGGTACAGAGCACGTACCAGGCCTGCCGCAGGCGCGGGACGGGGGGCAAGGTGCCGGAAAGGGGTGGAGTCACGGAGTGGCCTCCTCGCAGATCACCAGCCTAAGCGGCTGACGAACGCCCGGCCCGGGCGGTACAAGGTTTCGGCCCCCGCCCGGAAGTCGCCGTGTCCTCCAAGCCCTTCCCCTGGCTGTCCCGGGCCTTGCGCCCGGCGGCCCTGCCCTGGACCCGCCGCCCGGCGCGGCCTCAGCCCACCGTCGCCGCCGCCGAGTGGCGGCCCGGCCAGCCGCTGACCCGCCTCGCCGTGTTGGGCGGCGTCGCCCGCGGCAGGCTGGTGACCCTGGCCCTGCCGCCCTTGCAGGCCATGTTCAACAACAGCGGCACCGCCTACGCCTGCGACGGCGTCCTGCCCCAGCGCTTCGGCGTCTGTACTGGGGCAACGGCATGCTGCCCGACCGCTGGACCCCGACCGGCGAAGGCGACGGCGACGCCTGGCAGCTCTCCAAGCAGCTGGCCCCCCTGGCCGCCGTGAAGTCGCGGATCTGCGTCGTCAGCGGCCTGGCGGTCAAGGTCCCCAACATCGTGCCCCACGGCTCGGGCTGCGCGGGCATCCTGTCGGCCGCCGATCTGCAGAGCACCGGGGACGACGACACCTTCTCGGCCCCCAGCATCGACCAGGTCATCGCCGCCCAGGTCGGCTCCTCCAGCATCTACCGCTCGATCCAGGTGGGCGCCTCGGACTGCACGGGCCGCTCCTACAACGGGCCCAACAGCATCAAGCCGGCCGAGACGGACCCCTTCGCCTTCTACGAGCGCATCTTCGGCGACAACTTCATCGAGCCCGGCAAGGGTGGCAAGCCCGACCCTCGCCTGGGCCTGCGGCGCAGCGTGCTCGACGCCGTCATGGACGACATCGACCGCCTGGACCAGCGCCTGGGCAAGGATGACAAGGCCCGCCTGGAGCAGCACCTCGAGGGTGTCCGCGAGCTGGAGCAGCGCCTGGCCATCCTCCAAGAAGACCCGCCCGACCTCGCCGCTTGTGAGCGCCTGGACGCCCTGACCGGCGACTACGCCGACGTGGACGGTCGGCCCCAGCTCAGCGCGCGCAGCCGCATCATGTCCGACATGCTGGCCATGACCCTGGCCTGTGACCAGACCTGCGTCTTCGGTCACACGTTGACGGACCCGGTCAGCGACGTGCTCTTCCCCGACGCCAGCGAGGGCCACCACTCCCTGACCCACAACGAGGGCGGCGATCAGCCCGAGGTCAACGCCATCGTCATCCAGATCATGGAGGAGCTGGCCTACACCATCGCCGCGCTGGACCGCATCGAGGAGGGCGACGGCACCCTGCTCGACAGCCGCGCCGTGCTGGCGACGAGCGAGGTCAGCCTGGGCCAGACCCACTCCATCGAGGAGATGCCCGTCATCCTGGCCGGCAGCGCCTGCGGCTACCTCAAGCAGGACCACCACTACCGCTCCTCCTCCGGCGACAACGCCACCAAGCTGCTGATCAGCCTGCAGCGGGCCATGGGCATGAGCGTGGGCAGCTTCGGCAGCGGCGACGCCCAGGCCAGCGAGAGCCTGTCGGGGATCGAGGCGTGAGCACCGTGCTGTCCCCCCTGCTGCTTCCCCTGCTGTGGGCATGCGCCCACCCCGCCCCCGCGGACGACACGGCGGGCAGCGCCGACCTGGGCACCTGCGACGCCAGCGGCGGCCGCCAGGACGGGGTCATCACCTCGCTGGCCTTCGTGCGGGCCGAGGGGGACACCAGCGACGGCTTCGACCTGGACGGGGACGTCAGCAGCGCCGGGGGCAGCGGCGGCTGCGGCATCCCCGACATGGTCTCGCCCGAGGGGGTGCCGGGCATCGACAACGCCTTCGCCCGCCTGCTGCCCGTGCTGGAGACGACCGAGTTCATCGCCGTCGAGTCGCTCATCGCCGACGCCATCCACAGCGGCGAGCTCCTGCTCATCCCCGAGCTGGAGGGCGTCGAGAGCCTGCAGGACGACGACTGCGTCACCCTGGTCATGCGACGCGGCGCCGGCCAGCCCATGACCGACACCCAGGGCGAGCTGCTGCCCGACCAGACCCTGGAGCTGGACCCCAGCTTCGGCAACCCGACCGTCGCCGCCCTGCCCCTGGTGGCAGGGCGGGTCCAGGGCCGCCCCTTCGAGGTCGAGCTGCCCCTGCAGATCCTCAACGCCGACATCGACATGGTCCTGCTGGACGGCGCCGTGCGCTTCGACCTGGCCGAAGACCGCAGCATGCGCGGCGTCTTCGCCGGGAGACTGTCCACGGCCTATCTGCGCAAGGTGGCCCAGACCAAGAACGTCTCCGGCGAGATCTACGACCTGGTCAACTCCCTTGTCGACAGCGTGGCGGACCTGGCCCCCGACGGCACCGGCCAGTGCACCCAGCTCTCGGTGACCATGGAGTTCACGGCGGTCCCGGCCTATGTCTTCGAGGACCAGGTCTTCGAGGACCAGGTCTTCGAGGACCAGGTCTTCGAGGACCAGGTCTTCGAGGACCAGATCTCGGAGCCATAGCGCATAGGAGCCTGTCGGGAATAGCCTGACCACTCCGCTGGGGCCCTTGGGGTTGGCCGGTGCCCCTGAAGGCGGGGGCGCGGGGCGGTGGGAGGCTCAGGA
>Ga0210033_1000108_pt1 | contig 70096 bp, 78 predicted proteins | sample CryGeymeta201501_FD_185465 | JGI IMG/M metagenome (GOLD analysis project Ga0210033, IMG submission 185465) | Groundwater microbial communities from Crystal Geyser aquifers in Utah, USA - Crystal Geyser metaG 2015-01 (SPAdes) (version 2) | ecosystem: Environmental > Aquatic > Deep subsurface >... | reverse complement strand
CCCCCCCGCCACAACCCGACAATGCAATACCCAATACCATCACAAACGCGCCACTGAGCGCTCTCACCGCGGATGCTGCTTTCATGAATGCCTCCAAAAAGTTGGGAAAGTAAGTTCTTTACTGGCCTTGAGACAGTCCTGAGGCAGATAAGCGTGCCGCTTTCCGGAAGTTTGAAGCGCTTATCAACAGGGCAGACCGATGCCACAGATGTACCAGTGGTTTTATGGTATTACGCTACGCCAGAATGGCGCTCGATCCATTCGAAATACATCGAAAGTATTAGCTTCAGACGTTTTCAGCCGTTTTCAGCCGATACATCGCCGTGCCCATACTTGCCGCCCTGGCGCGGGAGCTGGAAGGCCTGGTGAATCAGTTCCAGGTGTAGGGCGGAACGCGACAGCGGTTCCGCCGAATTACGCCCCGGCATGGCGGATCGGCCTGCCGGCCATCCGCCCTACCTCCAAGCCGCCCCCAGCATCACCGCCGCCACGACCAGCGCCACCAGCCCCGTAGCCCATTGTCCAGTCGCGCCCCAGGCCGCGCCGGCCACGATCATCACGGGGTAGATCAGGGTGGAAAGGCGGGCGGTCCAATCGGTTGCATTCATGTCAATCTCCGAAACCATCAAGATGGCGACATGATGCACGCCACGAGGCTCACCAGATGAGCCTGTCATAAAGCCGCTGGCGGCAAGGCGGCAGCGGCTTTTCGGCGGGCATGAGGCATACTCTCGCCACCCATCCATTCTTCGCCAAGGGTTCACGCATGGATCGCACGGAACGCTTCTACAAGATCGACCAGCTTCTCGCCGAACGCCGCGTGGTGCCGTTCGAAGCGTTGCAGTCCGCGCTGGAAGTCTCGCGCGCCACCCTCAAGCGCGACCTGCTCTACCTGCGCGACCGCCTCAACGCTCCCATCGTCTGGGACCGCGCGGCACGCGGCTATCGCTATACCGGGCAAGGCACAGCGCGCGCCGGCAGGCAGTTCGCGCTGCCCGGCCTGTGGTTTAACGCTCAGGAAATCCACGCCCTGCTGACTATGCAGCACCTGCTCGCCAGCCTCGACCAGGGCGGCCTCCTGGGTCCGCAGGTGCAGCCGCTGATGGCCCGCCTCAATGGCCTCATGGGCACGGCCGACGACAGCGCCGAGGAAGTACGCAAGCGAGTACAGATCATCGGCGTGGCGGCGCGAAGCCTGGATCTCGCCCAATTCGAACGCATCGGCTCCGCCCTGCTGCGCCGCAAGCGACTGCTGATTACCTACCACGCACGCGGCAGCAATGAAGTCAGTGAACGCGAAGTCTCGCCGCAACGCCTGGTGCACTACCGCGGTAACTGGCACCTGGATGCCTGGTGCCACTTGCGCCGCGGCCTGCGCAACTTTTCCGTGGACGCCATCGAACGCGCGGAGATTCTGGAAAAGCCCGCCCGCGACCTCGCCGAAAAAACGCTGAACAAGAAGCTTGGCGCCGGCTATGGCATTTTTTCTGGAACCCAGGTGCAATGGGCCAAGCTCCGCTTCAGCCCGGAGCGAGCGCGCTGGGTGGCAAGCGAGCAGTGGCACCCGAAGCAGAAAGGGCACCTGGATCGGGATGGCGCCTATCTCCTGGAACTCCCCTATAGTGATGATCGGGAACTGATCATGGACATCCTGAAATACGGCCCGGATTGCGAAGTGCTGGGGCCGGATGCGCTGCGCGAGCGGGTATGGGAACAGGCCAGGGCAACCCTTGCGCTTTATCGAAAATCGCCTGGCGCGCGTTCACCCGGCCGGGGAAAACAAAAACCCGTCAATCGTACTACCCCATGAAACAGGCAATCTCCGGATAATCCGCCCTCTCTCAACAATATTACTTTCGAACTATGCGCGTCGTTGTCGTCAGCGGACTGTCCGGGTCCGGCAAGAGCGTCGCCCTCAAGGCGATGGAAGACGCGAATTTCTATTGCGTCGATAACCTGCCCGCCGCGCTGTTGCCGGAGGCGGTGGAATATCTGCGGTTGTTGGGCATTCAGGATGCCGCCTTGAGTATCGACTCGCGCAGCGGCGGTAGCCTGGTCGGGCTGCCGGACGAACTGGAGCGTTTGCGCGGCAAGGTCGATCTGCGGGTCATTTTTCTCACCGCCAAGGACGACACGCTGGTCAAGCGTTTCTCGGAAACCCGGCGGCGCCATCCCTTGAATACCGGTGAACGCTCGCTGGAGGAAAGCATTCGCGAAGAACGTGAGATGCTGGCGCGGATTTCCGCTAACGCCCATCTGATGGATACCAGCGACCTCTCCGCCAACACCCTGCGCGACTGGATCAAGGACTTCCTCGACCTGCACAGCGCCAGCTTCACCCTGGTGTTCGAATCGTTCGGCTTCAAGCATGGCATCCCGATGGATGCCGACCTGGTGTTCGACGTGCGTTGCCTACCCAATCCGCATTACGACCCCACGCTGAAACCGCTGACTGGCCGCGACGCGCCGGTCATCGCTTTCCTGCAAGCCCAGGATCCGGTGGCGGACATGCTGAAAGATATCCGCGCCTTCGTCGCCAAATGGCTGCCATCCTACATCAAGGATAACCGCAGCTATTTCACCGTGGGCCTCGGCTGCACCGGCGGCCAGCACCGCTCCGTGTATTTCGCGGAGGCCCTGGCTGATGCTTTCCGCGAGTCCCAGCAGGTGCTGATCCGGCATCGTGAGCTTTCCTGAATTGGCGCGTGCCCGCCCCGGCGACTGGCTGATTCTGTTCGCGGGGCTCACCCTGGCCATTGGCTTGTGGCTGCGCCAGGCGGACAGCCTGGAGGGGCGCGTTATCGTGCGCCTCGATGGCAAGGTGGCGATCGAGACCAGCCTGCGCCTGAATCGCCAGATCGAAATCAACGGCCCGCTGGGTGTCAGCCGGATCGAAATCCGCGCTGGCCGCGTGCGTGTCGCCCGCGACCCCAGCCCACGCCAACTCTGTGTCCGGCAAGGCTGGATAGCGCCGGGCGGGGCCGCCATCTGCCTGCCCAACCGGGTCAGCGTGGAAAACGCCGCGGCGGGTTACGACACGCTCAATTACTAAAGACTACCGGCGCGACGATGGAAACCCCACCCGTTCAGGACTCGTTAATGAATAACATGGCGCCATGCAACTCGAACTCCATGCCACGCTTGAAGACCGCCGTGTGGCCGCGCTGGCCGCGGCGGCCATTGGCCTGACCCTGGCCGAAGCGGCGATTCCACTGCCGCTTCCCGGGGTCAAACCCGGCCTCGCCAATATCGTCACCCTGGTGGTGTTGTATCGCTACGGCTGGCGCACCGCCGCCTGGGTGGCGGGGCTGCGCATCGTCGCCGGGGCGCTGGCGCTGGGCCAGTTCCTCACTCCGGCTTTCGTGTTGAGCCTGTCCGGCGGCGTCGCCAGCCTGCTGCTGCTGGCCTTGATGATTCGTTTGCCGGCACGCTGGTTCGGCCCGATTGGCTTGTCCGTGCTGGCCGCTTTTGCCCACATCGCCGCGCAATTGCTGGTGGTGGATGCCTGGCTACTGCCGGGGGCCAGCATTCTCGGCCTGCTGCCGCTGTTCCTTTCCGCCGCCTGGATCACCGGCCTGGTGAATGGGTTTGCGGCGGATCATCTGTTGCACACTCAAGAGAGCACGCCATGAAACGCATCACCCTCGCCCTCACCGGCGCCTCCGGCATGGCTTACGGCCTGCGCTTGCTGGAATGCCTGCTGCGCGCCGGCTGCCAGGTCGATCTCTTGATCTCGCAGGCCGCGCGCATCGTCGCCCAGCACGAGCTCGATCTGCGGCTTCCCACCGGCAACGGCGAGGTAGCCGCTTTCTTCGACCATCGCTTCGCAGGCCACCATGGCCACCTCACGGCCTACGGCAAGGAGGAGTGGTTCGCGCCCGCGGCTTCCGGCTCCAATCCGGCCACCGCGATGGTGGTCTGCCCGTGCACCATGGGCACGCTGGCGGCGATCGCCCACGGCCTCGCCGATAATCTGATCGCACGCGCCGCCGACGTGATGCTCAAGGAGAAGCGGCCGTTGCTCCTGGTGCCGCGCGAAACCCCGTTCTCCCTCATTCATCTGCGCAACATGACCGCCCTGGCCGAAGCCGGCGCCACGATTCTTGCCGCCAACCCCGGCTTCTACCATCGCCCTGAAAGCGTGGCACAGGTGGTGGATTTCATCGTCGCGCGCATCCTCGATCACTTGGGCATCGCGCACGAATTGATGCGGCCCTGGGGCGCACATGAGTAACCCGCTCAGGCACCCACGCTCGCCGCTGCGCGCCAGTCGGCGCGGGAATTCATCCGCCGCAATGGGCTGGCACGGTTTGCCTTGGTTTGCTTGAGGGGCTGTCCATGAATAACCTGGACAGCCCCTAAGGAGGTGAAATGGCAAAATTTTACGCGGCACTGACGCCGGAACTGGCGGCGTTCATCGGCAAACAGAAAGTCTTCTTCGTGGCCACCGCGGCACCGGGCGCCCGCATCAACCTCTCGCCCAAGGGCCTGGACAGCTTGCGCGTGCTGGATGAACACACCCTGGCCTATCTCGACCTCACCGGCAGCAGCGCGGAAACCGCCGCCCACCTGCGCGCGGACCCGCGCATGACCCTGATGTTCTGTAGCTTCGCCGCCGACGCCCTGCTCCTGCGCATCTATGGCCAGGGCGAGGGCATTCCGCCGCGCGACCCGCGCTGGGAGGAGTTGCGAGCGCTGTTTCCGGAACATCCCGGCGCGCGCCAGATCGTCCTGTTGCGGGTGGAGTCGGCGCAGACCTCATGCGGCGCCGGGGTGCCGCTGATGGGCTATGCCGGTGAACGCGGCACATTATCGGAATGGGCACGCAAGAAAGGTGAAGACGGCATGGCCGAATATCGCCGTGAGAAGAACGCGCGAAGCATTGACGGCTTGCCGACCGGGTTGGTGTAGCGCCGGCAAGATGCTGGCGCCACAGTTTTACAACCGCGAACCGCGCTCGACGATGATGCCGAGTTCCTTCACCCCACGCAGGATAGCGAGCTTGCGCACGGTGACTTTTACCCAGGGTGCGCCGAACTCGCTACGCACGATCTCCGCGATGTGTTCTCCCAGGGTTTCCACCAGACGGATTTCGCGCGCCGCCACGCTGTCACGGATACGCTCGGCCACCTGGCCATAGTGGATGGTGTCGCCGATCTGGTCGGTGTGTCCCGCCTTGTGGTCGTAGAGGCCGATCTCCAGGTCGATCATTACCGACTGCGGCGCTTTGCGCTCCCATTCGTAGAGCCCGATAATCAGCTCCAGGCGGAAATCCCGCAGAAACAGTATGTCCATCCAACCCCCGGCCGCTATTCACAAAAACGAACGCGCATTTTACGCAAATGACCGCGCAACCACCTGAACTCACGCTGATTCTCGTCGCCTGCTACCTCCTCGGCTCGGTCTCCTTCGCGATCGTGGTCGCGCGCGCCTACGGACTACCCGATCCACGCAGCCACGGTTCCGGCAACCCCGGCGCCACCAACATGCTGCGCACCGGGAAAAAATCCGCCGCCGTCTTCACCTTGTTGGGCGACGCGCTCAAGGGTTATGCCGCGGTCAAGCTGGCGCAGTGGGCAACCCTGTCCTGGGGCTTGCCCGCCTATACGCCCTACCTGGCCGCGCTTGCCGCTTTCCTGGGGCATCTATTTCCCGTGTTCTTCGGTTTCAAGGGCGGCAAGGGCGTGGCCACCGCGCTGGGCGTCCTGCTGGCGCTGGATGCCCGCCTGGGTGGGCTGACCCTGGCAACCTGGGCCATCATGTTCACCCTCACCCGCATCTCCTCGCTGTCCGCCCTGGTCGCCGCCACCCTGGCACCGTTCTATGGTTGGCTGCTGCTCGATGGCGGCCCGGAAAGTGGCCCCAAAATTGGCCTTCTCGCCCTGCTCTGCGGCCTGGTGCTGGCGCGCCATCATGGCAATATCCGCAAGCTCCTCTCCGGCGAGGAAAGGGCTTTCAAAAATCGGGCCTACAAAAAGAGATGACCATGTTCGAGAAAACCATCGACTACGCCCGCGAAAGCCTGATCGCCGCCTCCGAGGCGGCCGTCGACCGGGCCGGGGAACGGATGGGGCAGGTGGTGGACAACGCCAGCCAGGCGATTGACCAGAAGCTCGACAAAATTTCCCTGGAACTGCACAGCCAGCGCCAGTTCACCAAGGACGACGTGCACGAACTGGTGGATTACGCCGCCGTGCGGCTTTCCGACGTGCTGGATCAGCGCATCGCCGTGATGCGGCGGGAAATCACCAGCCTGGTCGAGGAAAAAACCGAGTATTTCAAAACGGAAATCGACGACTTCTTCATCAAGCGGCAGCAAGATCTGGCGCGCGAACGCCGCCGCCTGCTGATCAACATCGTGCTGGCTACCGTCGCAGCCTTGAGCGTGGGCGCCATCTCGCTGTTCTATAAGGGCGTGCGCGAGTGGGATCTGCTCACGGTGTTCCGTGTGGTACTAGCCTCGCTCGCTGGCGGCTATGGCGTCTGGCTGGTGGCATCGCTGCTGCGCGGCTGGCTGCGCATGACCGAACACAAGAAGGACTTGGTGTTCCTGGCTGCCCGCTACTGGGGCTGGCTGCGCCCAGCCAGCATCTTCTCCACCCTGGTCGTGCTCGCCATCCTCGGCTTGCTGTCCCTGGCGCTGATGTTCCCGCATGAGGCACTGCGCCTGATCGGGCAGCCGATTCTGAAACCGTAGGTTGAAACGCCGAAGGCGGTTCCGACAAACATTACGCTAGCGGATCGCCCTTCGTGCATCCGCCCTACCTCGGCGCCGACAATTCCGCCAACTCCCACCTCGGCCGCACCGTGAACCGCCCGTCGGCCGGGATGCCGTGCACCCGCCGCCGCGCCCCGGCGTAGGCGATCATGGCGCCGTTGTCGGTGCACAACGCCGGGGGCGGATAGAACACCGCGAAACCCTGTTGTTTCGCTTCCGCATCGAGGCGAGCGCGCAAAGCATGATTGGCGCCAACACCGCCCGCCACCACCAGACGCCGCAAACCGGTCTCGCGCAGCGCTTTCAGGCTCTTGCCGGCCAGCACATCGACGACGGCGGCCTGGAAACCGGCGGCGAGGTGACCCCGCGCGGACTCGCCTTCCTTGCGCGCCAGCATCAGTACCGCGGTCTTGAGGCCGGAAAAGCTGAAATCCAGATCGCCGGAATGAAGCATTGGCCGCGGCAGTTTGTAGCGATACGGCTCGCCGCCTTCCGCCAGTTTTTCCAGCGCCGGGCCACCGGGGTAGGCGAGTCCCAACAACTGCGCGGTCTTGTCGAACGCCTCGCCGGCGGCGTCGTCCACGGTCTCGCCGAGGAGCTGGTAGCGGCCAACGCCATCCACCCGCATCAACTGGGTGTGCCCCCCGGAAACCAGCAATGCGACGAAAGGGAAATCCGGACTCGGCGTCGCCAGCAGCGGGGAGAGCAGATGGCCTTCGAGGTGATGCACGGCGATTGCCGGAATACCCAGCGCCAAAGCCAGCGCATTGGCGAAACTCGCCCCCACCAGCAGCGCGCCCGCTAGACCAGGCCCCTGCGTGTAGGCGATGGCGTCAAGGTTACCCAAGGCCAGGCCAGCCTCGGCCAACACCCGGCGGGTGAGTGGAATCACCCGCCGGATGTGATCGCGCGAAGCCAGTTCCGGCACTACCCCGCCGTATTCGGCATGCATGGCCACCTGGCTGTGCACGGCTTGCGCCAGCAGGCCACGCCCGGTATCGAACAGGGCCAGGCCGGTTTCATCGCAGGAAGATTCGACGCCAAGGACGAGCATGGGAAGTCCATCTGAAATCAAGCAGGTAATTCTATTGAAACCTCGGAAGCGCTTGATATAGAATCCCGCATCTTTTTTTGCCCCTTCCCGCAAACAGGAACACCACAGATGCCGAGCGTTCGCCTTAAAGAAAATGAGCCTTTTGAAGTTGCCATGCGCCGTTTCAAGCGCACCATCGAAAAAATAGGTCTGCTGACCGAGTTGCGCGCGCGTGAGTTCTACGAAAAGCCCACCCAGGAGCGCAAGCGCAAACTGGCCGCCGCCGTGAAGCGCCAACACAAGCGCCTGCGCAGCCAGACCCTGCCGCCCAAAATGTACTGAGCGAGGCTTTCTCTTCGTTTAAACGAGCCTGATTGTTCAGGCTCGTTTGTTTTTCTTCCCGCCGCGAGATACCGCCATGTCCCTCAAGCAACAAATCACTGAAGACATGAAAAACGCCATGCGCGCCAAAGACTCGGCACGCTTGGGCGCCATCCGCCTGTTGCTAGCGGCAATGAAACAGCGGGAAGTGGATGAGCGGATCGAACTCGACGACGCCGCTGTGGTGGCCATCGTCGACAAGCTACTGAAGCAGCGCCGCGATTCTTTCAGCCAGTATCAAGCCGCCGGGCGCCAGGATCTGGCCGATCAGGAAGCATTCGAGATCGAAGTTCTGACCGCCTACCTGCCGCGGCAACTGGCCACCGAGGAAGTCGCCGCCCTGGTCAAACAAGCCGTGGCTGAAACCGGCGCCGCCGGCCCGCGCGACATGGGTAAGGTGATGGCCTGGCTGAAACCGAAACTGGCCGGCCGCGCCGACATGAACGCCGTTTCCAGCTTGGTCAAGGGCGCACTCGGCTGAACCAGGCTGCCCACACCGCCGCCTGACTTACAATCAGGCGGCCATGATTCCCCAGGATTTTCTCCAGCAACTGCTCGACCGCACCGACATCGTCGCGGTCATCGAGCGTTACGTTCCACTCAAGAAGGCCGGCGCCAACTACCAGGCGCGCTGCCCCTTCCACAACGAAAAATCCCCCTCATTCTCGGTCAGCCCGACCAAGCAGTTCTATCACTGCTTCGGCTGCGGCGCCCACGGCACGGCCATCACCTTCCTCATGCAACATGCCGGCATGCCGTTCGTGGAAGCGGTCAAGGAACTCGCCGGCCGCGTCGGCATGGCGGTGCCGGACGATGGCAGCCGCCGCCCGCCGGAAGAAGAAAATCGCCGTGACAAGTCATTCGAGCGCATGGAAGCCGCCGCTCGTTTCTATCGCCAGCGCCTGAAAGGCCATGAAAAAGCAGTGGATTACCTGAAGCAGCGCGGCCTCACCGGCGAAACCGCCGCCCGCTTCGGCATCGGCTACGCACCGGAAGGGTGGCAAAGCCTGCGCGAAGCGCTGGCCGCTGGTTTTGCTGATTACGCAGACCCGCTGCTCGCGGAAATCGGCCTGGTCATCGCCCATGAAGACAAGCGTTACGACCGCTTCCGCGACCGCGTGATGTTCCCCATCCGCAACGAACGCGGCCAGACCATCGCCTTTGGCGGCCGCGTGATCGGCGCGGGCGAACCGAAATACCTCAACTCGCCAGAAACCCCGCTGTTCCACAAGGGCCGCGAACTCTACGGCCTCTACGAACACCGCCGCGCCATCCAGGGCGACAACCGGGTGATCGTGGTGGAAGGCTACATGGATGTGGTGATGCTGGATCAGCATGGTGTCCAGAATGCGGTCGCCACCCTGGGAACCGCCATCACCGCCGACCAGGCCGCGCGCCTGCTGCGACTGGCCGACGCTGTGGTATTTGCCTTCGACGGCGACAACGCTGGCCGCAAGGCCGCCTGGCGCGCCCTGGAGAACAGCCTGCTGCAGGCGCAGGATGGCAAGCGCCTGTCCTTCCTGTTCCTGCCCGAAGGTGAAGACCCGGATAGTTTTGTCCGCACCGAAGGCGCCGATGCCTTCCACGCTTTGTGTGACCAGGCCATGCCCTTGTCCGACTTTCTGTTTGCGGAACTCACCAGCCAGACCGACCTCGGTTCCCAGGAAGGGCAGGTGCGCCTGGCCAAGCTGGCGGAACCGTACCTAAGCAAGCTCGGCCAGGCGCCCCTGCTCAAGCGCATGTTGCAACAGCGACTGGCCAGTCTGACCGGCCTGGAGCCACCGCGCGCGCAACGTGGCCAGCGCGGCGCACCGATGCAACGCTCCCCACGCGGCCGTGCCGGTGTGCAGCCATCCGCCTGGCAGATCGCCCTGCAAGCGGTGCTGCATGACCCCACGCGCGCCACCCGGATGGTGGAATTACCCGAGAGTGAACGCCCCGAGTCGGTAGCGCTGGCGACCCTGGTCGCCCTCCTGCGCGAGCATCCCGAATTGAGCACGCGCGACCTCGTCGAGCACTTCCGTGGCCGTGAGGAACAAGGTCTGCTGGAACACGCCGCCGCCGGCCTTCTGGCCTGGGACGAGGATTACGACGTGGAAGCTGATTTCCAGGGCGCGCTGAACACCTTATCCGCCCAAGCCGGTCGCGCCCAGGCGCGGGAACTCTCCGGCCGGAAACCGAGCGAACTCACGCCCGAGGAAAAAACCCGCTTGCTGGCGGCGTTGCAAAGGCGGAAAGCGCCGCGGGCGTGAGTCGGCGACCCACAGGCACCCTGGGCCTTGTGCGAGCTTATAGCTCCCACGGGTTGAGCAACTTGATGCTCAGGCCCTCGAAATCGGCAACATTGCGCGTCACGAGCGTCAGGCCGTGTTGCTGCGCTGTCGCCGCAATCATGGAGTCGCGAAAGCTTCGTGGATCGGGTACGTGCATGCCGGCGCACCGCAGCGCGGTTTCACCCGTGAAGGGCAGCACCTGACCAGCGAACTGCTGCAGAACGATTTCGACCCAGGTACGCAGGATTTTGCCTTGCTGCACATCTTTCCGTTCCCTGCGCAGCACGCCCATTTCCAGTTCCAACACGGTGATGGCAGATAGGTAAAGCTGGTTGGCTGGCAGCGTCTCCGCCCACGCACGGACCGCCAGAGACTGTTGCGGTTTGCCGTTGCGCAACTCGGAAATGACGTTGGTATCGAGTAGAAACATGGGTGCTCAGTCGCAGTTCGCTGGCTTCAGATCGTTGCCGGCCAGCTTCGGCGGCTCGAACTCAAAGTCGCCGCCAGGGATGGCGTCCATGACCGCCAGCAGACTTTTCGGCTTGTCCCCCGCCAGCCTGTAGTAATCCTCGATCCTGAGCAGCGCATAGGTAGGGCGTCCCCGGTCGGTGACAAAAACCGGCCCGGCGCTGGCCGCCTTTTTCGCGTTGGCAAGATCGCGAGCGAAATCGCGTGACGATACGGTGGTAATGGTCATTTCGGTCTCCGTTAGTTTGTATGTATGTTATGACTTGCATACCGGATGGGCAATCCATTGGGCTGGTAACCAGCTACAGATTTTGTCGCTCACCCTTTTCGAGAAGATGCCCATCCAGCAAGCCTTCCCAGGCGATGTCAACAGAACCAATCAGGGTAACGCGTGCAACCAATTGAATTGGTTCACTATTTAACCGGACAGTAGTGGTATTTCATATCACCCCAGGGCACGGCGCATGAATGAATGCGTGGCACAAAAAAGAAGCCCGCCAGGGTGCGCATCGTTGAGAGGCGTGGCGGGCGTTGTTGAGCCGAAGGTAGACCAAAGACGTCTCCCCGGACAATCCGAAAAAGGTTACAGAGGCGGCGAAAGACGGTGCGTGTTGGCTCATGGCAACAAGAATCCTGCCATCAATATGACCAGAGGACTAACGACGGATCACGAAGCACGCATCTTTCCGTTCGCCCCGCATCAATCCAGTCCAAACACATCCGCAACCTCTTCCGGGTTGTTATCCATCCGATCTGGGTTCAGCAAACCGGCCACTTCGCTACTGATCATGGTTTCCAGATAACGGCTGGTGCCATTTCTGCCGAGCTCCTGCATGGGTGGAATCAAAGATCCATTTCTCCCGCTCAAATACACCCACTTCACTGCACGGCTGACGCCGACAAAGCACAGATGTCCTATGCGTTCGTGCATCGGTCCTGGGAAGGAAGATTGATCGAGGCGGGGGAGGAAAACGCTATCGAAGGTCAAGCCCTTGGCCTGGTGATAGGTCATCAGTTTGGGCAGGGGATTGGCAAAGTTGATTGGCGCATCCCTTCGTTGGGCCTCCACATCAATGCCGGCCTCCGCGAATCCTTTGGCAAAGCCAAAGACCTGACGCTGCTGGGGAAACAGAACGGCAATCGAATCACCGTAACTGAGGCGCAACCTGACCATCTCGACCAGATGTGCCATCTCATCGGAAAAGCTGTCCGCCACATAGAACAGGGGGCGTGAACGGGCCATATCGTGGTTGCTTGCCTGCCGCATGAACTCCTGGCGTCTTGTCTCGTCCGGGATGAATTGCGCGGCCAGTTCCGTCACCATCGGATTACAGCGGAAGGCCGCCAGCAGCGCAGTGTTCTGGCGCGCAAGGCCGAGATGGGTCAGTGCTTCCGGCTCAGACATGCGGCCATCGTAAAGCTGCTGTTTGCCATCCATGCAGACCGTGATGTGCCGCGCCACCCGCTTCAAGATTTCGATTGCCCCCACGTCCATATCTTGCGCTTCGTCCAATAGGACGTAGTCGAATACCGGCGTAGGGAGCTTGCCGCTATCAATGGCGTGAAATACGCCGGCACGGATGGCATCGAAATCCGGCTTGCCTTCCGTTCTGGGCAGGCGTCGATCTACGTGTGCGAGGTAGATATCCGAGCACCACTTGTCGAATGTCGAGATGCACTCGTCCGGCACATCCAGCATGTCATTGCCGGCCCGGATGAACTGTTTCAGCGTGTTGGTGTAGACAAACAACCTGACTGCATTCGGGTTGTTGCCGGCACGGTTGAACAGCAGATTCAACCGATGCACCAGAACCAGGGTCTTTCCTGCCCCTGGACCGCCGATGATGGCCTTGTGACTGCGGGTGTCCATCTGAACCGCATCCTGCTGGGCGGGCGTCAAGCTGGAGAACGGGATCAGCCAATGCATGGCCTACTCCCCCTTTCCACGCATATCCGGCCTCACTCCACCGCTATCGGATTGCCCGGTGCGCTTGCGAGACTGCCGCTCCTGCTTGCCTGCCTCTTTGGCTTGTTGGTCGCCAGCGAGTTCGGCGGCGGCGATGTACCAGCCTAGTTCCCAGTCATCAAGAGCAGCCGGATCGCCGAAGTCTTCAAGAATGCGGCCTGCCTTGGCAACTGTATCCAGGCCAGATTCCAGATGTTTCTGGATGCGCAGCTTCAAGGTCTGGTAAGGAGACGAAGCATCCACTTGAATGGCCTTGTCAATCACCCGTAGCCCCTTGGTGTATTCACGCTGCCGCTCATGTAGTAAAGCCAGGTTGAACAGCGGACCTGCCCAGTTTCGGCTTGCCCGCCCTGCCTCCTCATAGGTGCGAATGGCGGCTGCCTGATTACCGCGCGCATCCTCATACATGGCCTGTCGGTTAAGCAACCAAGCCACCGGCCGATTGGCTTTTCGCAACAGGGCGCGCACCAGACCGATGGCCTTGTCATGTTGGCCCAGGTCTGCGCACTTTTCCGCAATCTGCGGCATCAACTCTTCGGCTTGGCTAGGGTCGCGACGATATGCTTCCTCCATGTGGTCAATTTCTTCCTGGGTGCGATTAGGGTTCACCACATGCGAGAGCGGGTTTTCGATACTGGCCTGGTATGGCACAGATTCGGGGAATTCGGTCTGTTTCAGTTCCAAGTGGAAGACCTGATTTTCGTCGTAGGAGAATTCCAGGCGCAAAGGGCTGCCTTTACGAACCATGCGGAGATCCCAATGGTCCCTATACACGGGCCGGCGCTCCGAGCCGGCAACTAGTTCCACCGACAAGCGCAGCGGTTGCTCGAAGGCATCCTCAGGCACGGACAGGCTTTCATCGCTGGCAAGGAAAGGCAGCGACGCACCCTGCGCCACCAGTTTGAGATCGCCCCTCTGGGTGACCAGAAAAATGTCGTCTTGCGCCACCGGGTCGATCACGCCACGGCCGCTGCTGGCCAGAGCCAGGGCATGCAGGCTGGCGCCCCGTGCCACCGCAAGTTGAGCATCCTTGCGGTCTTCGTATTGCAGCATGCGCGCGTGCGGGAAATAGCCATGCAGCGCATCGGTTACCCGAAGGATCAGCGCGCTCCCGCCAACGGCAAGGACGTAGTCGATTTCTCCGGATTCCACCTGGGCGCGTTCAAGCGCATCGGCGACGGGTGCGAAGATCGAATTCTCCAACCGGTATTCCGTACTGCGCGCGAACAGATGTTCGGTGTTCAGGAAAGGTGCAAGCACATCGTCGAATTGCGCCGCCGAGATGGCCGCCGTTGAAAGCTTCAGAGTGCGCTCGCCCTGGCGCATCGAAACCTGCGCGGGAAATCGGGCAACAATCTCCTCGCGTGGTGTAGAAGCCAGCTTGCCGAATTGATGCAAGCGCCAGATTTCGTTGCTGATTTGAATCTTCAACGCCTCGGCCACCGCGATCAGGGCCGGTGTCACTAACCGGGTCTTGTCCTGGAAAGACAAATCGAACTCGGAAAGGCCGTTTTCCTCGCACAGTTGCGGTATCAACACCTTGTGCAGGATGGCCAGGTCGATGTCACCGCCGCCCAGCCGATGAAAGCGGGAAACCGACCGGCTGGCTACCTGCACCGGCGTGTCCGCATCCTGGCGCGACAACTCAAACAGCGCGATATCGCAGGTGCCACCACCAAAATCGAACACCAGCAGCTTCTTCTTGCCGATTACCGATTCCAGCAGGTTGCGGTCATAGCGATAGGCATAGTCAATGAAGGCCGCGACCGGCTCATCAAGCAAGCGGCCGCCGCTCACGTCCAGGCCGGCACTCATGCAGGCTAGCGCGGTTTCTTTGCGCTGCGCAGCCTGAAATGAAGCGGGAACCGTGACGACCACATGGCCAGGGGGCGCGTCGCCGATTCCCTCGCGGCGCAGGCAACCCAGAATACGCGCCGCGATGTCGGTGGGGCTGCGATACCCCTCCGGAGCGTTGGGATAGGTGCGGGAAGTGCCGATCTCGTTCTTGCAATCGTGGAACAAATTGACGTTGCGGCTGATGCCCTTGGCGGGGTCGGCCATCAATGCCCGCAAGTCTTTAGCCCCCTGACCGACGAACTCACGACCCTGATAAAGCGCCACCATCGAAGGTAACAAGGTGCCGATGAATTCCCCGGCAGGCGTTGGTTGCCGCAGTTCCACAACCTCTGGCTCGGTGGGAATTGTTGATCCAGCGGGCAAAGTTGCCCGGCAGAGCGTCGAATTGGTGGTGCCCAAGTCGATGCCCCAGGCGACAACGGTTGCATCGGGAGCGTGTGTATTCAGTGGCATGGTCAGTTCTTCTGATGGGCAGGCTGGGCTATCTGCACGATTTGTTGTAATGGCCGGTTAGCCAGAATGTGATACGCATGGCGTTCAGCCGTCATGAGAATAAATACAAGGTTGCGATATGTCGCGGCGTGCCTGGCGATCAGACACCGCTGCCGCGAATTGCTGATGGTATTCGCCGGGACGAATCTGATCGCCCGTGTTCATCTGTGCAAGCAGGGCTTGCTGCCGGGGGTTGGCCAGCGCGGCTTCTTGCCCGGTGCGCCCAAAGATCGTCAGCATCACGCCCGTCGGGCGGTCGGCCCATTTCGGTGAAGGCAAGCCGTAATCGCGGCAAGCATTCAGAATGAGTTGCCCGCCGCGCCCGATGCGTTCCATCAGGCCGCGCAGGTGGAGCACATGCGCCATGTCAGGATTGGTTGGCAACGAGGGGTGGTTCCGGGTGAGGTCTCCCGGTTTCAGCCCATCGGGGAAATGCCCTGAGTTCCAGATTTCAATCCGGCCAGGATAGATGCCAGAGCCTGACAAGATAATGAAAATTGATGCAGCGCTTTGTTTACAAAGCGTTTTTGTCATTCAAGCGGCCCATTATCCAGCGCCAAAGATAATGAATGCGCGGCTCTGGAGTCACTGTCCGGCATGGGTTTTCGATACACGGTATGGCGCTTGCCGGCGGAATCATCCCGCAGCAACACCCCCTGTTCCACCCAGCGTTTGAGCATCTTGGAGGCTTTGAGGGTATCCACCCCGGCGATCCGGCAAAGATCGCTGTTGACTAACGGGCCGTTACGGTCGATCCAGTCGCTCACCTGTTCCCAGATCGGTGGGCGTTCCTCGTTGAGCAGGCTGACGACGACCGAGGGCTGGGCTGTGTCGCAATTCTCGGAATAAAACGGCGGGTACAGATTCGCGGCGCGCATTTCGGCGAACATCATGCGCACCCCCTCGCCGGCATCCACATTGGGCGGCTCGGGGAATTCGCGCAGGTTGCCCACCATCTTGCCCGAGACACGCTTGGTGTCGAACCGATTGGATTCGGTTTGGGCAAGCAGCGTTTCGATCAATTTATCGGCCTTCTGGCTGGCGATCTCATCCATTGCGAGGCTCCATCAATAACCGTGCCAACGGGCTTGCATCGGCAACAAAGGGCACGACAGTTTCTGTGACCAGGGCCAGCACCAGGCGGTTGCGGGCCAGGGCAGTTTCGCGGGTGGTGCGGCGCACCTCGGGCGGGCAGGCGGTGATGACCAGGATTCGGCCCGCCGCCAGGGGTTCGCGTTCTTCGGGGAGCGGGCGATATTCAGTCATGCCGCGCGCCAGCACCTTGACCGCGCGGCCATTGCGCCGGAGCAGCGAGCGCAGCACCTGCTGTTCCAGCGGCGAGTGGAAGCCGCTGATGATGACCCGGCCGGCCTTCACCCATTCCGGCACGAGATCGAGCGTTTCCAGGAAAACGTGCCCCGGACACTCACGGGAGGCGATCAGGCCGAGGAGCGGCTCATCCAGCAGCGCCGCATTGCCGACGCAAAAGCAGGTTTCGCCGGATGGCCGCTCGATGCGGCAGGCTGTGCCTGGCATGGAGTGCGTCCGATCAGTACGCGAACACTTCCATATCCACTTTTCGGCTGGCGTGCCGGCCTTCATGCAGCATTTTCCGGATGCCTTCGGCGGTGGCCGCGTCGAAAGTCATTTCGCCGCACTGGGCGCAGACGGTCGCAGGGATGTGCTCGACGAGGACGTAGCGCCCGTCGACATGGAACACGTCCTCGACTTCTTCGCGGCGAAATTCGTGGCTGCCGCAGACTTCGCACTTGGACATGGTTACTTTCTCCTTTCGACGAGGCTGACCCATTCCGCCGGGTCGGGTTCATACAGCGTGATGATCTTCGTCCGGGGGCCGGCCTGGCGGGCGACCTGCAAGTGCAATGGACGGTTGGCGAGGGTCAGGCCGAGCAGCAGGCAACTGGGGCCATATTTGTCGCTCGGATAGTCTTCGATGATGACGGCACGGGCGCCGGCCTCGCTGATTTCGGCATGGGCGATGTTGCGCTCCACCACCCGTTTCAGCGCGTGTTGCGTGAATTCGAATTCGCCCGCCGCCAACTGGGCACGCAAGGTGGCCAGCGGTTTCATTCTTCTTCCTCGGTCCCGCCCATGCGGTATTTGATGTCGTAGTTGACCAGATAGTCGAGAAGGTCAGCTGGCAAGCAAAGTGCATTGGCTAATTCGCCGTCAACCCTATCGAGGTAACCCTTTACCGTTCTTGGATAGAACTCGTCATATTCGACTAATCCAGTCTTTTGATATGGTATGGCTCGCCGAACTGCTGATGCTCGATACGCATTCATTAACTCATTGGCGGCGCGAATCAGATCTCCACTATTCTCGATAGCCTCAAGGTCGCAGGGATAATCAAGAATCAACTCACGTCTGCAGTGATAAACATCAGAGTACGCGACAAACCAGAGATAAAACTGCGATGAATTCAAGACGGCAGAAAATGCAGAGAGCCTTTTTGGGTTAGCCCGTGGGAATGGCTTGTAGTCTTCGGACCGCTTCTCTCCATCTCGTTCGCTTCGAAAGAACGGCACAAAATTGAATGCTTTTACATAGTGCGCAACAATTCTGTGGGCAAAAGCCACGTGCGCGCTCTCTCGAAGAACTGTTTGACCTAAATACTTTTTACTTGTAATCGCCCTCTGCAGACAAGCCAGCCCCTGGTTATCGACTTTCGGAATGAGGCCAAGCCGAATTAAATCTGGCGGTACTCGTGAATACTCAATAGATGAAAACAAATGAGCACGACCCTCGGGCTGCCACCTCTGAAATTTCGTGGTGTGCAATCGACCAGGGTGATCTGAAAAAATCTGCTGTAGCAAAATCGTGAGTCTGAACTTTACGCCGGTAAACAATACCGATGGATGCGCGTCCCCCGAATAATGACTAAGCCAGCTTTGGGTCTTATTTCTTTGCCAGGCGTCGCGTAGCAACTGCATCCTTGCAGTTGAGACGCACGAGATCGGCACTATTTGTCCGTACCATCCGCCCCTGTGCACTAAGGTTAGGCCACGTTCCAAAACAGGGGCGTAGAGATTCCCACAAGCGCTCGTCAGGTAGTCCTCGGACCTAATCGAATAGTTCGTGATCTTGGTCAATTCAATGTACGGCGGATTCCCAATCACCACATCGAACCCGCCTTCCCGCATCACCCCATAAAACTCCGCGAACCAGTGAAACGGCTGGTGGCTTTCCCGCCAGGTGGCGAAGGCGCGGGCGTTGTCCGGATTGACGCCGTAGTCGCGCGCCAGATAGCGATCCAGTTCCAGGCCCAGCCCTTTCAGTTTGTCACGCAGTCGGTGCTTGTCTTCCGAGGTGACCTTGCCGCCGCGTACCGTCTGTTGTTCGCGGAAGCGGTCGAACAGGTCGGCCAGGTCGGCGGTGCTCGCCTTGATCTCGTCGCGGTGGGCCTGGTCGCTGGCCAGGGTGTTGGCGGCATCGAACTGCGCCTCGGTGGCGTAGCCCACCAGGGTGTTGCCGGCGCGGATGTTGAAGTCGATGTCGGGCAGCGGTTCCAGCTCGCGGTCGGCATCCACCTGGGAGACCAGCTTGAGGAACAGGCGCAACTTACAGATTTCCACCGCCTCGGCCATGATGTCCACGCCGAACAGGTTGTGCAGGATGATGTTCTTGTAGATGAAGTAGCGGCGCGATGGGTGGTGGCCCACTTCCTCCAGCACCTTGCTGAAGTCCGCTTCGACTGGCTTGCCCAGTTTCTTGGCATCCTCGACGAAGCCTTCCATGCGGTCCAGGCAGCCCTCGTAGAGCGGTTCCAGCACATTGAGGGCGGCAAACAGGAAGGCGCCGGAGCCGCAGGTGGGATCGAGGATGGTGATGCCGTGGCGGAATTTCTCGCTGGATTTCTCCGGCACCCGTCCGACGATGGCCTGCCAGATGGCGCGCAGCAGGTCGGGGCCGGCGCAGGTGTCGATGACATCCTGCATGAACTGGCGGATGTCCAGGTTGAGAGTGATGAGGTCGTCGGCGCTTTTCACTTCGCCGTTGGCCAGTTTTTCGCGCACCGCCAGGCAGCGGTTGCGGCGTTCCACGTATTCGCGCCAGGTTTCGGTGGGCAAGGTGCCGCGCTCGCCAGTGGCCGTAGTGAACAAGGCTTCCGTCAGGTTGTAGCGCCGGTCGAACATGCGCGCCTGGGCGTCGTGCATGCCGGTCTGAACGAAGTCCGGCAGTGCGGCTTCCGGCACGAGCTGGCCGTGGGCGTCGATGACGCCGGTCTTCATGGCGGGGTAGAGGTAGCGGTCCGGGTCGGCCTTGAGCAGGTTCCACACCGACGCCTCGCCCTCGAAAGCGACCTTGCAGCGCTCCCGCGCCTGCTCGATCAGATGCGGAATGACAGTGTTCTTGCTGATGTATTCGGTGATGTCTTCCTTGGTGTAGTAGGCACCCATCTGCTTCTGGTTGATGTACTTCTCGAAGATGTAGCCGAGCACGTCGGGGTTGATCTGGCTGCCATCTTTCAAGGGGCGGTCATCGAGGTGCCAGTCGTAGGCGTCGAAGAAGCGGAACAGCCGCTCGAAAGCACTGTCGGGGATGTCGATGTTCGGGTTGGCTTCTTCCAGTTCGTGTACGTCAAACAGACCGCCGTTGAGGTAGGGCACGTCGCCGATCAGTTTGGCAAGGTCGCTGCCACGGGCGGTTTTGGCTTGTCCCAGCCCTTCATGGAACAGGCGGCGCAGGAACTGGCGGTAGAAGCTGTGGAAGTGCCCCTCGCCCGCTTCGGCACGGACACGCGCCATGCGCTCGGCGAGATAGTGGGTGTTGCCGTCGAGAAAGCCTTTGCGCTGGATGAAGTAGACGAACATCAGGCGGTTGAGCATCAGCGAGGCGTACCACGCCTTGTCGGTCGCGGCGCTCAAGCCGGCGATGAAGCCGGAGAAGGCTTCGTGTTCGGCCTTGAATTTTTCGTAAAACGACTTGGAAACCTTGTCGCGGTCAAAAGCGCGTTTGAGGCCGGTGATGACGTCGGTGAGGGTGATGGCCTCTTCCTGCTCCAGCGACCAGACGATGGCTTCCAGCTTTCGCCGCAGCGATTCGCCGCTGCTGCCCTTGTGCCAGGTGTGGGTACGGGTGGTGGCGGGCTGGCCGGGGGCGCGGGAAACCCACAGCCAGGTCAGCGCGGTCTGGGCGGCATTGGCAAAAATCAGCAGATGCTCGTGGGCGAGCTTGGTGGCTTCCTTCTCGATTTTGAGCAGCGTCGGACGGGGCGGGATATTGCCGTCATGGTCTGGTGTGCAGAGAAACACGGCAACGCCGCGTTTGTGGGCGACGTTGGATAGCGTGAAGGCATCGCCATTGGCTGTTACCTCCTGAGGCCGCAGGCTGGCGCGTTCCCAGCCGAGTTCGTTGAACAGCTTTTCAAGCTTGAATTCGTTGAGCAGTTGTTGGAAGCGGGCAGCGTCAATCGTCATGGGCGTTTGATTCGTATTTTGTGTTCAGTGAGGACGACAAAGCAGCCGGCCCAATCGGCAATTTCGCTGGCAACGGCGCTGATGGCTTGCATCAGGGCATGGGCACCCGGTTCGCGCAAACGGACAAGCAACAATCCGGCGTGTGTGCCGGGCGCGAATTGGCGGGTATCGGAGAAATCCAGGTCCTGGGTGATGAGAAAACGGCCTTCCCCTGCCACAGCCCGCCAAATTTCTGCATCCGGTTTTCCGCTCAGGTGTTCCTCGGGAACGGTGTCAACGTCGTGCCCGTGCTTTTGCAGAATGGGCACCAACCTTGCGGGCAGGTTTTCGTCGAGCTTGATTTTCATGCCAGAACCGGGGTTGCTGGCAGCGGCAGGTCTTCTTCCGCCGATACGGCCGCAAAGGCCACAACGGCGCGTAGGGCGTCACGGCTGAGCGTCGGAAAATCCAGCAGGAGTTCATCCGTGCCCATGCCTTCCGCCAGGCTGGCGAGGAGGGTTCGCACCGTTATCCGTGTTCCAGTGATAACGGGCTCACCACCACAGATGTTGGGGTCACGGGTGATGTAGGGTTTGAAATTCATGGCCATGGCTTTTCCTCCATTCGGTTTGCGATTGATTATGCCAACCCCATCGAGCAGATGAGTCTGGGTTCGCGTTGATTGTCCTGGTCGTCGATGACGCACAAACGCCCGTCTTCCCGCAAGGAAAGCAGCAGATCGACCAATTGATGATCGCCCATGCCGGCCTTGATCTGGCGGTTCAGGGTGTCGGTGGCGGATTGGTAGAGCGGGTAGCGGTAGATGTCCTCCAGCGCCCGGTCGATGCGGCGAACGTGTTCGTCGGTGATGAACAGGTCGCGTTTGTCACCGAGATTTTCTCGGTAGCGCTTGAGCCGCTCGAATGCCTTGAAGCGCGCGCCGGATGGGCGACCCAGCGCGCCGCCGAAGGATTTTTCCTCCTCGACGATATGGGCCAGCCCGGCGCTGGTAAGGGCGTGGTGATGCTCCGTGCGCGGCAGGGCCGGTGTATCGGCGCCGCAAGCCGCCGCCTTGAGGATGGTGAGTTGCGACTGGGTGACCGGCTTGCCGGTCTCGTCCATCCAGGCCAGGGCATCATTGCCCTGCGCCGTGCGCATGTAGACCAGCACGCCATTGGGCGCGGTAGGCGTGGGCTGGTGGGCCTTGGTGGCGTAGACCACATCGGGCATGGACTCGATTCTGGCGATCAGCGAGCGGTCGGCATCGGTGGCGTTTTTCCAGATTTGATAGGCGTAGGAGGCGAGATCCACCTCGCTGTCGCCGTCATCGTCGAGGATGCCGTCCTTGCCGGAATAGAGGTCAAGGATGGGTTGGTCTTGTTTGTCGTCATCGAAGAAGGTTTCGTCCGATCCCACCACTTCGGCATTCTGAATCAGGCGCTGACGGACACGGGCGCGCAGCTTGATGAGGCGTTCCACGCCATCCGCCGGCACGAAGGAGTAGCAGAGAATCTTGTCGGACTGCTGGCCGATACGGTCGACCCGGCCGGCGCGCTGAATGAGCCGGATGATGGCCCAGGGCAGGTCGTAGTTGACGATGATGGCGCAGTCCTGGAGGTTCTGGCCTTCGGAAAGCACGTCGGTGGCGATCAGTACGCGCAGTTCATCGGCCGCGCGCACCCGGTCCCGCTTGTCGTTGGAAACCGGGGAGAACTGCCAGGCAAGGGCGGTGGGGTCGATGCTCTGGCCGGTGGCTTCTGCCACGTTCTGAATTTTGCGCGCGACCAGTTGTGCTTTCAGGTAGCGGGCGGTGTCGGCGAACTGGGTGAAGACCAGCAGTTTTTCCTTGCCGTGGCGGGTCTTGATCAGCTTGGTCAGTTCCGCCAGCTTGGCGTCGTGGTCGGGGTTCCACTGGCCGCAGGTGGTGAGCACGTCGATCAAGGCTTTTGCATCGGACAGCAGATGTTTGGCCAGGCTCTTGATGAACAATCCGCTGGGCAACCAATTGAAGCGATTCTTGAAGGGGCCGCTGTAGGCCGTGTAAGCCTTGGCCGCGCGGGCGCGGAAATCGGCCTCGCTGCGCAGGCCGTGGCTGAGGGTGACCTCGGGGTCATCGACGCTGTTGCCATCCTCGCCGTCCTCACCCTCCTCCGCTGCCATGGCCTCATCCGGGTCTTCGTCGAAATAGCGGGTGTCGAGCAGTTCCGCGCCTTGAGTGCCCAGGGGAAGATCTAGCCCATGCTCGATGGCGTGCAGGACGATGAAGTTGCGCAGGATGTGCCGCTCGATGGAGAGCAGGAAGGCGGGGCCGGCGGACTCCAGGCGCTTGAACAGGTTGGTGCGGCAAAAACCCATCAGCCGCGTGCCGGCGCGAGAGAGGCCGTCGATGGTCTTGATTTGATGCGTGGTGGGCGGCGATTTCGGATTGCCAGCGAGGTAATTGCCCAAGCCGTAACGCGGCAACGCCAGTGCATTGATCGCGCCGACCACCTTGTCCGAATAGAAGCGGGCGTAGGGGTCGTTCGGATCGGCGTCGTTGATGGTGAAGCTGAGGTTTTTTGGGATGCGCTTGGGGAAGTAGGACTTGCGGCCATCCGCGAATTGCAGGAAGCGTCCGCCTTCGTCTTCATTGGCGTAGTTCTGCATGATGAAGCCGCGCGTGCGACGCACCATGTAGAGGCGCATCAGATCGCGCCAATCATCCGGGTCTTCGCTTTTCTCGAATGCCGCCAGCGAACGCACCGAGCATTGGTGGCGGCGGATGAACTCGTGTTCGCCGCCCAGTGCGGTCAGGAGTTTTTCCGGGCGGATGCCGATGTCGCTGTCCTCGTTCAGAAACAGGGCGAGTTGCGCGGAGAGGTCCAGGTAGGTTTTGTTGTAAGGCGTGGCGGACAGCAGGATGGTGAGGCTTTCGTTGCGCTCGATGTATTCGCGAATGACCTTCCAGCGGCGGCCGGAGCGATTGCGCAGGTTGTGCGATTCGTCGATCAGCACCACACGATAGCGCCGCATCTTCTCCGGCAGTTCGGTCAGCACCTTGGATAGCGACATGACCTTGGCCACCAGGTGGTAGCGATGAACGTAGTCCTCCCACATGGGGGTCAGGTTCTTGGGGCAGATGATCAGGGTCTCGGTGTGGTAGTCGTCCTCGAACACCTTGGCCAGCGCGGTGGCCATCATCGACTTGCCGAGGCCCACCACGTCGCCGATCAGCACACCGCCGCGTTTGTTCAGGTGATGGGCGGCAATCTTGACCGCCGCGACCTGGAAGTCGAACAGGGAATTGCCGAAGATCGAAGGAATGCGGAACTCGGACAGCCCGGCCCGCGCTTCCTGGGCGAGGTGATACGCCATCTTGAGATAGACGTGGTAGGGCGATACCAGGCGCTCGCCGGCCCAACTCTCGTCAATGATGTCGGCCAGTTCCTTGGAAATATCGACGCACCAGCGGTCTTTCCAGCGGTCCTCGAACCAGTCGGCCAACTTGTTGCAGGCATCGTGCTCCAGCACGTCGACGTTCAACTCGCCCTGCTTGGCAAGACCGGCGAATGTCAGGTTGCTGCTGCCGAGGAAGCCGGTAATGGGGTTGTTGGCGTCCTGCCGGTGGAGCAGGTAGAGCTTGGCGTGCAGGGGATGGCGCAGGTAGACCTTGACCACCAGTTTCTTGGCGCGAATCTGGCTGGCCAGTTGGCGCAGCGTGGATTCGTCTTCGTTGGTTGGCGCGCCAAAGGTGAGTTGACTGCGGAAATCCTCGGCGATACGACGCTTTTCGCGGCTGGCGCTCTGGTTGTCGAGATCGTCCTCGCCTTCTTGAGTACGCAACGCCCGGCGCAGTTCATCGGTGGGATTGATGTGCATGCCGATGAGCAGGCGGCAGCACTGGCCATCGCCACCCGTCCAGCGATCTACATGGCTTGCCAGGTGACGCCAGCCGCGCAGGTTGAAGTAGCCGACGCAGAAGTCGGCGCGCTCGGCCACCAGCAAGGTTTCCTGCAAGGCGGGCAGAAGGGGTTTCTTGATGTTGTCGAAGATTCTTGGCATTGCGCCTCCCTGTAACTTTTGGGTCGGAGCGACATAGAGTCGTACTGAATCGTAAGGCGCGGAATCTATCAGGTCAGGTTGATCAAGCGCAGACGCGAGTTTGTTTCACGCTAATGGACAATCCGGATTGATCTCAGAGCCTGTGAAAAATTAGCGCAGACCAGAAAAACCGTCATTCCGGCGTAGGCCGGAATCCAGTTCGTAGGGCTGACTGCCTTTTAAATCAATCGGATATGCAACCTGAACCCCGGCCTGCGCCGGGGTGACGGCAAGTGTGGAGGTTGGATTTGAATTTTTCACAGCCTCTCACCTGGAGTTGCGCTACCCACCGTTACTTACCTCCGCGTCCCGCCACCCACACATAAAACAGCGGCAGATAGAACAGCGACAGCAGCGTCCCCAGGAGCAGCTCGCCGATGGCCGACACTGCCAGGGGCGACAGGCGTTCCAGGCCGACCGCCTGTTGCAGGGCGATGGGCAGCATGCCGGCGATGGTGCCGAAGGCGGTCATCAGGATGGGGCGGTAGCGCAGGCGGATCGAGCCGAGCGCGGATTCGAGCGCGCCCTGGCCTTCGCGGCGGCGGTCCTGGATGAAGTCCACCATCAGGATGGAATTCTTGATGACGATGGAGCACAGCAGAATGATGCCCAGGGTGGCGGGCATGCCCAGCGCCTTGTCGAAGGCGAGCAGGCCCCACAGCGCGCCGATGGCCGCCAGCGGCAGGATCAGCACCGAGAGCAGGGCCAAGGCCACGCTGCCATAGGCCGGGACCAGGATGCCCACAAGTAATAACAGCCCCACCACCAGGCCGTTGCGCATGCGCTGGGTGGAATGGCCGCCGGCATCGTTGTCGCCCTTGTCTTCTCTTCCAGGCTCACCCCCGGCGGCAGCACTTCCCGCGCGGCGGCCTGGGCGCGCTCGCTCAGCAGGCTGATCGGCAGCGTTTCGCGGTAGGCCAGGAGGTCGACGGTGTAACGCAACTGGCTGCCGGTGAGCAGGTTGAGGCCGGGTTGTTGCACGATGTGGCCGACCTCGCCCAGACTCACCGTATGCCCATCCGCCAAAACAATGGGCAGCAGCGCCAGCGCCGCCGGGTCGGAGCGCCAGGGCTCGGCGAAATAAGCGCGCACCGGCACCGCCCCCGCCGCCGGCAGCTTGCTCAGGCTGGAGGCCGCCGCACCTTTCAGGGGCAACTGATTGAACACCGTCTCGGGGGTCAGGCCGTAGGCGCGCAGCTTGGCCTCGTCGAGCACCAGGCGCGCCTCGGTCGTGTAGCCGTCCCAGGTGGGCGACACCGAGGTGAGGCCGGGCACCGTGCCCAGCGCGGCGCGCACTTTGTCGGCGGCTTCCGGCAGCAAGCGCCAGTCGTCCGCCGACAGGCGCAGGTCCACCGGCGCCTTGACCGTGGACAGCGCCGTGGTGCCGGAATCGAAGGCATCGGCGACGGTCACGCCGGGCAGCGCGGCGATCTGGCGGCGCAGGTCGGCCTCGATCTGCCAACTGGTGGCGGCGCGCTCGAAGCGGGTGACGTAACTGATATTGAGCGTGGCCTCGGCCGGCGACTGGCCGGAACCCAGCGACAGCACGCCGGGCTCGGAGCCGAAGATCGCGCTGACCCGCTGCACGCGCTGGTCTTGCATCAGCTTTTCCTCGAAGGCCTTGAGGCGCGCCTCCGCCACCGTCACCGGCTCGTTGGCGCCGAAGCGCACATGCACGCGCACGTTGCCGGTATCCATCGGCGGCATCGCCTCGGTGCCGATCACTGGCGGCACCGCCTTGAAGGTGAACACCAGCAGGGCGAAGGGCAGCAGCACCAGCACGATCCGACGAGGGGCGCCACCCCGGCCACTGCCCCGGAAAGCGAAGCCCAGCATGCCTGCGTAAGCATTGGCGCCGGGCGCGATCAGGCGCTGATAGACGCTTTCCATGCCCCGCTCCAGCCGGTTGCGCGGCGGCAGTCCGTTGCGATACCAGAGGCCGACAGGCGCGGGATGAAGGTCACCGCGACGAAATACGACACGAACACCGCGATCACCACGGTGAAAATCATGTGCTGGTAGACCTGCTGCGGGAAGTCGCCGACAAACATCAGCGGGGTCAGCACCGCCGCCGTCGCCAGGGTGCCGACGAACACCGGGTAGAGCACCTCTTCGGTGCCCCGGCGCACGGCGGTAGCCATGTCTTCGTGCAGTTCCTCCAGATGCCGCTCGATGTTCTCCAGCACCACCACCGCGTCGTCCACCAACACCCCCAGCGCCAGGATGATGCCGGTCATCACCAGGATGTTGAGTTCGCGCCCCAACAGCCAGAGCACGCCCAGGGTAATGAGGAACACCAGCGGCACGCTCACCAGCGCGGTGGCCAGCGCCCGCCAGTTGCCCAGGAACAGCAGGATCACCAGGCCGGTGAAGACGATGGCGTCGAACAGCGCCCGCATCATGCTGGCGTTGGAAATCCTGATCAGCATCAGCTCGCCCTGGGTGTCGCTGACCGCGAATTCGATGTTGGGATAGTTATTACGCAGGACCGGCAGCAGCGCCTCGGCATCCTCGATGGCGTCCTGCACCGCGCCGCCCGGCGCGCGCTGGATAGCCAGGGCGATCCCCGGCTTGCCGTTGCCGTGATAGGCGGCATTGCGGTCGGCGTGGGTGAGGCCGAGTTCCGCCACGTCGCCCAGGGTCACGCTCTGGGTCAGCGGCAGCAAGCGCAGTTGCGCCACGTCGGCGCGCTCCCCGTAGACGGTCAGGGTCAGGTTGACGCCGGCACCTTGCAGCGTGCCGGTCGGCCAGTCGCGGTTGAACTTGGCCAGGGCCTCCTGCAACTGGCTCAGGCTGATGCGGTAGCGCGCCAGCTTGATCGGGTCGATGCTCACCCGCACGGCCGGCTCGTAGCCGCCGAACACATCCACCGTGGCGATGCGCGGCTGCGCCAGGAGTGCCGCCTTGATCCGGTTTTCGGCCAGCAAGCGCACCTGCGCCAAAGTCAGGACGCTGCCCGGTTTGGGCGAGAGGGTCAGCACCATGACCGGATTGGTGAAGGCGCCGATGGCATAGACCGAGGACGCCGGCGCTTCCGCCGGCAGTCGGCCACGGGCGCGCGACAGGGCGTTATTCACGTCCAGCAGGGCGGCGCTGAGGCCTTTCTCGTACTCGAACTCGGCGCGCACGATGGACACCTCGTTGCGGCTGGTGCTCTGCACGTCGCGCACGCCGGAGAGGGCGTACAGCTCCTGTTCGATCGGCCGCGACAGCTTCTGCGCCACGCTTTGCGCCGCCGCGCCCGGCAACTGGGTGACCACGGCCACCTGCGGCCGCTCCACGTCCGGATACATGTTGCGCGGCATCTTGACGTAGCCGACCACGCCGAGGATGGAAGCGATCACCAGGATCGCGTTGAGCAGGAGCGGGCGGGCATGGAAGAAGCGGAACAGCATGGCTAGTTATCCTGCAAACCAAGACCGTCATTCCCGCGTAGGCGGGAATCCAGATACGGCGTCGGCATGATTGAAAAACAATCAGATGCACGAACTGGATTCCCGCCTACGCGGGAATGACGGTCGGTATTGGCTGGCCGCATCAGTGATTCCCCCCGGCGCGAATCTGGAACGGTGCCCCGGCCGCCAAGCGGGCGAGGATGTCCGGGCTGCCGCAGACCACGTCGAGGGCGGCGGATGATGGCCACCGGCGGGCTTGTCGTGCTGGCCGTGTTTCGGCGGCTGGGCGTGACCCTGAGCGGCGGGTGCGGTTGCCGGGGCGCCCTTGCCCTTGAGCGCCAGCAGCGTCGCCGTCTTGCCGTCGTCGTTCAACAAGCAGTCGGCGGGCAGGCGGATAGCCTCGGGCGAACGGAACAGCAGCAGACGAACGTCGATGCGGCTGCCGGGCGCGAGGTCTTTTCCGCCCCGCGCTTCGTAACGGCGCAATCCTTGGCTGCTGGCTTCGGGCCACGGGGTCAGGGGCAACAGGTCGCCGCCGAGCAGCAGCCCGGCGGGGTGGAGATCCGCCGGGACGTTGGCCAGGAGTCGATTGCCGGCGCCGGTATCGAGGATTTTCAACAGCGGTTTGCCGGGCGTCGCCAGGTCGCCCGTCTGCGCCAGGCGCTGGCTGACCACGCCGGCGAAGGGCGCGGTAATGACGGCGTAGCGCAGGTTCTGCCGCGCCGCATCGGCGCCGGTCTGGCGGGCGCGCACCGCCGCCAGGCCGGCCTCGGCGGCCTGCACCTGCTCCAGCGAGACGCCCTGAATCTTGTACAGCGATTGCAGGCGCTGCACGCGCTCCTGCTCCGCCTTGAGGGCGCTATCCGCCGCCGCCAGGGTGCCTTCCTGCACCCGCGTCTGCGCCAGGGTGGCTTCGGCGCGCTGCGCTTCGGCCTCGGCCTGGCTCACGTCCAGGCGCGCCAACACGTCGCCCTTGCGGAAGCGCTGGCCCTCGTACAAAGGCAGAGCGGTGATATAGGCGGTGAGCCGGCTCGCCACCACGCCGTCGCGCAACGCCTGGACATCCGCCACCGCCGGCAGGGTGAGGCGGGTATGGCCCTGGCTGAGGCGCTGGGTCTCCACCACTACCGGCAACAAGGCCGGCGGCTGGCCGTGGCCGTGTTGCGCCTGGCGATTCTTGAGCAGGAGGGCGCCGCCGCCGACCAGGGCAAGAACGACCAACAGGGCTATGAGTTTCTTTTTCATCGTGCGGGCTCCCAACGGGCGATATAGGTTTCCGGGGCCATGCCGGCCAGTACCTGCGCGCTCGACCAGGCGACGGCGGCGCGGGCGCGGGCCTGGGCCAGTCGATAGCGAACGTCGAGCAGGTCGCGTTCGTGGCGGAACAGGTTTTCCAGGGTCTGGTTGTTGAGGCGCTGCATCTCCGCTTGCACCTCGGCGACCTGCTCGCGGTAGGCGGCTTCCTTTTCCAGGGCGCAGGCATCCGCCTGGGCGGCGTCGAAAGCGGCGCGCAGGGTGGCCAACTGTCGCGCACCGTCGCGTCGGGCCGCCTCACCTTGTTCCCGCGCGGCTTCGGCATTGAGGCGCTGGGCATCGGCCAGGCGATAGGGCGAGCCCCCCAGCGGAATGCTCACCACACCGCCCACCGCCCAGGTGTCGCGGCTGTCGCCGGCGCCCAGGTTGTGGGCATAACCGGCGTCCAGGGTCAGGCTGGGCCACAGCGCGCGGCGCGCTTCCTCGGCCTGGGCGCGGGCCGATGCCTGGCGTGCCTGGGCGATGCGGGTGGCCAGGGTTGCGTCACCGGGCGCCTCCCAGGGCGGGATGGCGGTGGCGGCTGAAGCCGGCTGAAAACCGTCGCGCCCGCTCGCCTCGGCCAGGTCGGCCTGGGCCTGGGAGCACGGCGCCGTCGAGTTGGGCGCGATCCGCCTCCAGGCGCGCCAGCTCGCTTTCCGCATAACGGGCGTCGATGCCGGGCACCTTGCCCAGTTCCACTTCCTTTTTCACCCGCGCCACGGTCGCGGCCACCCGTTTCTCGGCCACGGCCAGGGCCTCGCCCTGTTTGTGCAGGGCTTGCAGGGTGAAATAGGCGTTGGCGGTCTGGTGCAGTTTGAGCAGGGTCTGCTGGCGGCCCAACAGTTCGCTGGCGGCCAGATCGCGGCCGGCCCGCTCCCGGCTGGCGGCGATCACGCCGAACAGGTCCACCGGCAAGGCGTAGTTCACGCCAATCTGGGTGATGTGGTCGGAGACCAAGGCGACATCCGGGCTGGTCGGCGTGAAGATGCCCACCACCCGCTGGTGTTCGTATTGATGCCAGCCGGCGGAAACATTGGCGCTGCCCAGGTAGCGCCGACGGGCGGCATCGACCTGTGCCTGGGCGGCTTCGCTCTGGCGTGAGGCGGCGCGAATCTGCGGGTGTTGCAGTACCGACTGGAGCAGTTCGCCAAGTTCGCCGGCGTGGGCGATGTGGCTCAACAGGAAGACAGGGAGCAGCAGGATTCTCATGGCAGGCGTCACAAAATCTGGCCTTCCATGAAGAGGCCGATCAAGCCGCTTCGACTATGACTGGAATCATAACTGGCCGACCCCCGCCAGCAGGCGCAGCGTCAGCCCATCCCGCGCCAGGACGCTCTCCTTTTCCATCGAAGCAAGCGTCCGGTACAGCGCCTCGTGGCTCACGCCCAGTTCCTCCGCCCAGCGGATGAGCGGTTGATCGAAGGCTACCCGGCCAGCCTCCCCGTGATCGACCAGATAATGAACGACGCGCGCACGGGTGCCCTTCAGCGCCATGCGTTCCTGGGCGGCGCGCTGGCGGCGCAAATTGCGCGACAGGGCGGCCATCCACTCCAGGGCGAAATCGGGCTCGCTCGCCAGCGATTGGCGCAGGACATCGGCCGGCAGGCGCAGGCAACGGCCTGCTTGCACACAGACCGCATCGCAGTGATAACGCTTGCCGAACAGGCTGGCCTCGGCAAAGAAATCCCCCGCCCGGGCGCGATGGATGACGATGGCGCTGCCATCCGGCGCGCGGCGCAGCAAATGCACTTCGCCCGCCATCACTCGATAAACCGCATCGGCCGCATCGCCTGTGCGAAAGACCGCCTGGTTCTTGTCGAAGCGCAACGCCTGCGACGCCTGCATGAGGGATTCAGGAATGGACACGCGATAATGGGTCTTGTCTGTCTGAAGCGGAGTGATGGCGATTGTATTGCCCGCCAGCAGGCTGTCGCCGTCGGGTGAGTTTGCGGGAGCGGTAAGCGGTAAGCGGACGATCAGCCAGGTGGCGGATTGCCCCGCATCCAAACCGACAATTACCAGCTTACTTGCAACGGCGGAAACCCCCGCCCACCTGACCTGTCCAACTTGCTAACCCGCTCACCCGAACCTCGCTCACCCGAACCTCGGCGTAAATCGCCCAAGTTCATGTATAATATCGCGTTTTTCCGCAGGTTCTCACGGAGCATTGCCATGGCGACGACGGCCAAAAAGACCCCCAAACAAGCCGCACCCACGGCCAAGCCGGCCCCTGCCGGGCCCAGGAAGAAAGGGGCGGCGGGCAAAGCCAGCGCGGTCGAACATGCGGCCGCCAAGCCGGAAGCCAAGGTTGATGCGGAGACTCGCCGCACCCTGCTGAAGAATCTGATCATGCTCGGCAAGGAGCGGGGTTACCTGACTTATGCCGAAATCAACGACCACCTGCCCGATGAAATTCTCGACGCCGAGCAGATCGAGAGCGTCATCAGCATGATCAACGACATGGGCATCCAGGTCTTCGATCAGGCGCCCGCCGCCGAAGAATTGCTGATGTCCGAAACGCCCGCACGGGTGGCAGACGAGGATGCCGTCGAAGAAGCGGAAGCCGCTCTCTCCAGCGTCGACGCCGAATTCGGCCGCACCACCGACCCGGTGCGTATGTATATGCGCGAAATGGGCATCAAGGACCTGCTCACGCGCGAAGGTGAAATCGAAATCGCCAAGCGTATCGAGGAAGGCCTCAAGAACATGGTGCTGGCCATCTCCGCTTGTCCACTCACCATCGCGCAAATCCTGGATTTGGTGGCCAAGGTCGAGAAGGATGAACTGAAGATCGACGATCTGATCGATGGTCTGGTCGACAGCGCCGGCAAAGACATCGTCATGGACATGGCGGAAGAGCCGGAGGCGGCCGAGAGCGACGAAGACGACGAAGATGATGGCGGCGCGGCGATCGCCGCGGCCAACCTGGCACAACTCAAGATCGACGCCCTGGAGCGCTTCGCCGGTATCCGCAAGTGCCACACCCGGATGCAATCGGCCCTCGCCAAGCAAGGTTTCGCCAGCAAGCAGTACCAGAAACTACTGGAAGAGATTTCCGGCCATCTGATGGGTATCCGCTTCACCGCCCGCCAGGTGGACAACCTGTGCGATTCGGTCCGCGACATCGTCGATGAAGTCCGCTCGCACGAACGCGCCATCATGAACATCGCCGTCAACAAATGCGGAATGCCGCGTCAGCATTTCATCCGTACCTTCCCGGGCAGCGAAGGTTCCCTCGACTGGGTGGCGCAGGAACTCGCCGCCAAATCGTGCAATACCGAATTGCTCGAGCGCTTGCAACACGATGTCAATGAGCACCAGAAAAAGCTGACCGAGCTGCAAACACGCGCCGGCATTTCGGTGAAAGAACTCAAGGACATCAACAAGAAGATGTCCACCGGTGAAGCCAAGGCGCGCCGCGCCAAGCGCGAGATGATCGAGGCCAACCTGCGCCTGGTGATTTCCATCGCCAAGAAGTACACCAACCGCGGCCTGCAATTCCTCGATCTGATCCAGGAAGGCAACATCGGCCTGATGAAGGCGGTGGACAAGTTCGAATACCGGCGCGGCTACAAATTCTCGACCTACGCCACCTGGTGGATACGCCAGGCCATCACCCGCTCCATCGCGGATCAGGCGCGCACCATCCGCATTCCGGTGCACATGATCGAAACCATCAACAAAATGAACCGCATCAGCCGCCAGATTCTGCAGGAAACCGGCCTTGAGCCCGACCCGGCAACCCTGGCGGAAAAGATGGAAATGCCCGAGGACAAGATTCGCAAGATCATGAAGATCTCCAAGGAGCCGATCTCCATGGAAACCCCGATCGGCGACGACGAGGACTCGCATCTGGGCGACTTCATCGAGGACCAGTCCACCCTGGCGCCGGCCGAGGCCGCGATGTACAGCAGCCTCCAGTTCGTTACCCAGGAAATCCTCGATAGCCTGACCCCGCGCGAAGCCAAGGTGCTGCGGATGCGCTTCGGCATCGAAATGAACACTGACCACACTCTGGAGGAAGTCGGCAAGCAATTCGATGTCACCCGCGAGCGCATCCGCCAAATCGAAGCCAAGGCGTTGCGCAAACTGCGCCACCCTTCGCGCTCCGAACGGCTGCGCAGCTTCCTGGAATAATAGGATTCACACGGGGGCGACCCCGACGGGCCTCTAGCTCATGCCTGGTTAGAGCAGCGGACTCATAATCCGTTGGTGCCGAGTTCGACTCTCGGGGGGCCCACCACTTAACCCTCATCCGCTATGGCCAGAACAGATAAAAACGCACCACCTAAAGATTTCGAAACCGCACTTCAGGAGCTGGAAACCCTGGTGGCGGACATGGAATCCGGCCGCCTCAACCTTGAGGCGGCGCTGGCTGCGTACCAGCGCGGAAGCCTCCTCGCGGCTTATTGTCAGAAAACCCTGGATGCGGCTGATCAGCAGGTGAAGGTGCTCGATAACGGCGTGCTCAAAGACTTGCATCCGGGGGGCGGCGATGACTGATTTCGCCGCCTGGTCGCGCACCATCCAGGCCCGCGCTGAAAACGTGCTGGCCGCCTTGCTGCCGGACGCCGGCATCGCGCCGAAAAGGCTCCATGCCGCCATGCGCTACGCCACACTCGGTGGCGGCAAGCGGGTGCGGCCGATGCTGGCCTACGCTTCTGGCGAGGCGTTGGGTGCTGAGGTGGCGCGAATCGACTATGCCGCCGCCGCCGTCGAGCTGATCCACGTCTATTCGCTCACCCACGACGACCTGCCGTGCATGGATGACGACGATCTGCGCCGCGGTAAACCTACCTGCCACGTCACCTACGATGAGGCCACCGCCCTGCTGGTGGGAGACGCCCTGCAAAGCCTGGCCTTCGAGGCGCTCGCCCATCCCGCCGCGGCGCTTACCACGGAGGTGCGCGTCGAGATGCTGCGCCTCCTGGCGCACGCTTGCGGTTCGCGCGGCATGGCCGGCGGACAGGCGGTAGACCTCGCGGCCACCGGGCGCTCTCTGGATCTGGCCGAACTGGAATTCATGCACATCCACAAGACCGGCGCCCTGATTCAGGCCGCCGTGCTGCTCGGCGCCCTCGCCAATGGGACGCTGGAAACCACCACGCGGGAACGCCTGGAACGCTATGCGCGTTGCATCGGCCTGGCTTTCCAGGTGATGGACGATGTGCTCGATGCCGAGACCGACACCGCCACGCTAGGCAAGACCGCCGGCAAGGACGCGGCGCAGGGCAAGGCCACTTATCTCACTCTGATGAGTGTGAAAGATGCACGCGCTTATGCACATGAACTGCTGAATGACGCACTGGAGGCGATCCAGCCCTTCGGCAGCGGTGGCCAGCGCCTGGCGGACATCGCCCGTTTCATCGTCGAACGCAGCTATTGAAATGTCCCTGCTCGAAAGCATCACCTCCCCCGCCGATCTCAAGTCCTTGAGCCGTGAGCAACTCAAGGATCTGGCGGATGAGCTACGCCAATTCATTATTGAAAGCGTGGCGGAAACCGGTGGCCACCTCGCTTCCAACCTGGGCGTGGTGGAACTCACGATCGCGCTGCACAGCGTGTTCGACACTCCGGAAGACCGCATCGTCTGGGACGTCGGGCATCAGACCTACGCCCATAAAATCCTCACCGGCCGCCGCGGCCGGATGCACACGCTGCGCCAGACCGATGGCCTTTCGGGGTTCCCGAAACGGGAAGAAAGCCCCTATGACGCTTTTGTCGCCGGCCACTCCAGCACCTCGATTTCCGCCGCGCTGGGCATGGCCGTCGCCGCCCATTTGAATGGCGAGGAGCGGCGTGTAGTGGCGGTGATCGGCGATGGCGCGATGACCGCCGGCATGGCCTTCGAAGCCCTCAACAACGCCGGGGCGATGGATGCCAACCTGCTGGTCATCCTCAACGACAACGACATGTCGATCAGCGCCAACGTGGGCGCCCTCAACAGCTATCTCACCAAACTGCTCTCCGGCCGTTTCTACAACAACCTGCGCAGCCGTGGCGAGAAAATCCTCGCCACCCTGCCGCCCATCCACGAACTGGCGAAGCGCGCGGAAGAACACCTCAAGGGCATGGTCACCCCGGGCACCCTGTTCGAGGAATTCGGCTTCAATTATCTGGGCCCCATCGACGGCCACGATCTCGATGTCCTGATTCCTACCCTGGCCAACATGCGCGCGCTGAAAGGCCCGCAATTCCTGCATGTAGCCACCCGCAAGGGCAAGGGCTACGACCGCGCGGAAGCCAACCCCTGCCTGTACCACGGGGTAGGCAAATTCAAGGTGGAAGAAGGGGTCAAGCCCAAGGCTTCCGCTTGTCCAACCTACACCGAAGTGTTTGGCCGTTGGCTGTGCGACATGGCCGAAGCCGATCCCCGCCTGGTCGGTATCACCCCCGCCATGTGTGAAGGCTCCGGGCTGACCGAATTCAGCAAACGCTTCCCGACACGCTATTTCGATGTCGGCATCGCCGAACAGCACGCACTCACCTTCGCCGCCGGGCTGGCCTGCGAAGGCAAGAAGCCGGTCGTGGCGATCTATTCCACCTTCCTGCAACGCGCCTATGACCAGTTGATCCACGACATCGCACTACAAAACCTGCCGGTGCTGCTGGCCATCGACCGCGCCGGCCTGGTCGGCGCCGACGGCCCCACCCACGCGGGCGCCTTCGACCTCTCGTTCCTGCGCTGCATCCCCAACCTGCTGATCGCCACGCCCTCGGACGAGCAGGAATGCCGCCGCCTGTTGACTACGGCGTATCACTACGACGGCCCCAGCGCCGTGCGTTATCCACGGGGGATCGGGCCGGGCACGGAACTCGCAGCGGAGCTTGAAGCATTCCCCATCGGTCGCGGCGTGTTGCGCCGTAGCGGCCACGGCCTTGCCCTCCTCGCCTTCGGCGCCCCGCTCAGCGCGGCGCTGCAAGCGGCGGAAGCATTGGATGCCAGCGTGGCCGACATGCGTTTCGTCAAACCGCTGGATCGGGAACTCCTGCGGCAACTCGCGGAAAACCACACGCGCCTGGTCACAGTCGAGGAAAACACCGTGATGGGTGGAGCCGGCAGCGCGGTTGGCGAAGCCCTGGCGGAAATGGGGATCACGATCCCGCTGCTGCACTTAGGGCTGCCCGATCGTTTTGTCGAGCACGGCGACCCCGCTGTCCTGATCGCCCGTTGCGGTCTCGATGCCGCCGGAATCGAGAGCAGCATCCGTGCCTGGGCTTGACACCTCCGGAAACGCAATTCCGGCTTGCCTGAGCAAGGCCAATCCAGTATCATGCGCGTTTCATTTTTCCAGCAGAATTCAAGGAGTCTCGTATGGCCAATAGCGCACAGGCTAAGAAGCGCGCCCGTCAGAACACGGTGCTACGTTTGCACAACACAGCCCAGCGCTCGGCTTACCGGACCGCTGTGAAAAAGGTTCGCAAGGCGATTGAAGCCGGTGACAAGGGCGTCGCCCAGGCGGCCCTGCAAGCCAACATGAGCGTCATGGACAGCCTCGCCGACAAAAACATCGTGCACAAGAACAAGGCTTCCCGGCAAAAAAGCCGCCTGTCCGCCGCCATCAAGGCGATGGCCTGAGCCATTCCTTATTTGGCCAAAAAATTCGCCCGGCTAGCCGGGCGAATTTTTTTGCGGCCCTCTCAAATCGATCGCCAGGCCGCGCCAAGATCGACTTGGCCCCGCATTTACCAACTCTCGGGGGGGGCTGCTGGGGCGATTTTCCCGAACCGGGGCATAGCTAATCGGTTCTCCCTGCGCGCCTTTCCGTGCCCATTTTCGTAAAAGGAAACCCAAACCATGAGCCTCAATAACGTCTCCTCCGGCCGCAATGTGCCTGACGACATCAACGTCATCATCGAGATCCCGGCACACGGCGAACCCATCAAGTACGAAGTGGACAAGGAGACCGGGGCCATGTTTGTCGATCGGTTCATGTCCACGGCGATGCACTACCCATGCAATTACGGTTATGTGCCGCACACCCTGTCCGAAGACGGCGACCCGGTGGATGTGCTGGTGGTCACCCCGATCCCGCTGCTGACCGGTGTGGTGGTGCGCTGCCGCCCGATTGGCGTATTGAAAATGACCGACGAAGCCGGCGTCGATGCCAAAGTCATCGCGGTCCCGGTGGACAAGCTCAGCAGCCTGTACAGCCACGTAAAGCAGCCGGCAGACCTGCCTGAACTGCTGTTGCGGCAGGTTTCCCACTTCTTCGAGCACTACAAGGACCTGGAGCCGGGCAAGTGGGTGAAGGTGGAAGGTTGGGCCGGGCTTGACGCTGCCCGCGCCGAGATCATCGCGGGCGTGGATCGCTACAAGGCCGCACCGGAAAAGCCGATGTTCTGATGAAGGTCTGCATCCTCTCCGACAGCCACGACAACCGCCGCCTGCTCGGAGAGGCCGTCGAAGACGCCAAGGCGCGCGGCGCCAAGGCGGTGCTGCATTGCGGCGATGTGGTGGCGCCCACCACCTTGCGCGTGCTGCGCAAATTCGAGTTGCCGGTACACGTCATCCACGGCAACAACACCGGCGATCTCTACGCCATGAGCCAGCTCACCCATGAGCCGGACAGCGTGGTGCGCTACCACGGCCAGGACGCCGTGGTGCATCTGGCCGGGCGCAGCGTGTTTCTGGTGCATTACCCGCACTATGCCGCCGCCCTGGCGCTCACGGGCGATTACGATCTGGTCTGCTGCGGCCACGATCATCGCGCCAGCATCAAGCAGGTGAGCAACGTCAAAGGCGGCATCACCCACCTGCTCAACCCGGGCACGGTCGGCGGCGTCGGCACCCGACCCACTTACATTTTGGCAGACTTGGAAACCTTGCAATTCGAGATTCGGGAAGTTCCGACGGCGCCGGGTGAAGCGTGCAACACGCCGCCGGCGACGGTACATGAGGGGTGAGGTGTAGGGCGGAACGCGCAGCGGTTCCGCCGGAAGGTGGGACACCAGATCGAGCCTGCCACCTTCCGGCGGATCGCCCTGCGGGCATTCGCCCTACGCTCGCACTTGCTTGACCAGCTTGGCCAATTCCTCCGCCGGGAGTGGCGAACCAAAGTAATAGCCCTGCACGATCTGGCAGCCGGCCTGCTTCAGGAAGGCAAGCTGCTCCTCGTTTTCCACCCCCTCCGCCGTCACCTCGATGCCCAGGCCGGCCGCCATACCGATGATGGCGGCGGCGATAGCGGCGTCGTCCGGGTCGATATGGCTTTCCCGCACGAAACTCCGGTCGATCTTGAGGCGGTGAATGGGGAGACGCTTGAGGTAGGAGAGGGAGGAATAGCCGGTGCCGAAGTCGTCGATGGCCAGCTTCACCCCCAGGTCGGCCAACTCGGTGAGTTTTTCAATGGCTTCCATGTTGTGCTTGATCAGTACGCTTTCGGTGATTTCCAGTTCCAGCGCGCCGGGCTCCAGGCCGCTTTCTGTGAGGGCATTGCGCACCTGTTGCACCAGATCGCCGTTATGGAACTGGCGCGGCGACAGATTCACCGACACGGTCAGGCCGGACAGCCCCGCATCGCGCCACTCGCGCATCTGGCGGCAGGCGGCGGTGAGCGCCCAATGGCCGATCTGGTCGATCAAGCCGGATTGCTCGGCGACGGCGATGAAATCGCTGGAGGCGAAGGTGCCAAATTCATCCGACTTCCAGCGCAACAACGCTTCCACGCCGACGATGGCGCGGGTTCCCACGTCCACCAGGGGCTGGTAATAAAGCAGCATTTCCTCACGTTCCAGCGCGCGGCGCAGACTGGTTTCGATGGCGAATTGCTGCAAGGCTCTAAGATTCATGTCCGCGGCGTAGAACTGGAAATTGTTGCGGCCATTGTCCTTGGCCTGGTACATCGCCGTATCGGCACAACGCAGCAAGGCGGTGGCGTCCATGCCATCCTCGGGGAAGCGGGCGATGCCGATACTGCCGCCGACATAGAGCTCCTGCTCATAGACCAGCAGCGGCAGGCTAATGGCTTTCAGCGCGCGTTCCGCCATAGCCCGCGCCTCGCCTCGCCCGCACGGGTGCAACAGGATGGCGAACTCGTCGCCACCCAAGCGGCACACTGAATCGCCGACCCGCGGCAGACCGCGCAGCCGTTCCGCCACGGCCGCCAGCAAAACGTCGCCAGCCTCGTGGCCGAGGCTGTCGTTGACCAGCTTGAAATTGTCCAGGTCGATAAACAGCACCGCCACGCCACGCCGACCCTCGCGCGCGGCGCTGACCGCATCGCGCAAGCGCTGCATGAACAGATTGCGGTTGGGGAGCTGGGTGACCGGGTCATACCAGGCCATGCGGCGCAAGTCCGATACGGCCTCGTTGACCTTGCGGCGCAGCCCCGCGAACACGCTCCAGGCCACTCCCAGGGCGATCGACACGGTTGCCAGGCCGATGCCGAAGAACCAGGCCAGGCGCCGCGACATCGTGTCGAGGCTGGCCTTGACTACGAGATGGCCGATGATCACCCCATTTTCCAGCAGGGGTTGGCGCTGAATCGTGGTCCACCCTTTACCCTGGGCATCGAGTTGTGGCGCGCTGGCCCGCTGGTCGCGGCGGTACTCGGCCAGGCGGGCGCCATCCGGCGTAAATAGGCTGGCGGCGACGATCTCCGGCGCCCCGCGCAGAGACTGGAGAATGGCCGTGGCCGCCGGCCGATCCCGCTGCGTCAGGGCATCCCCCATGCGGATCGCGGTGATCTGCACCTTGGCCGTCAAGCTCTCCTGAAAAGCCTCATGCAGTTGCCAGAAATGCGTCACCACCAATACCGCGAAGGCCAGAAGCAGGGCCAGGGCGGCGATCGCCAGCTTGGCCGAAACCCTGTGCGCGAGGATGCCATGGTCTTGGCCGGGGTCAGGAGAACTACCGGACATGGGTCAGATGCTTTTCCGGAATAGGGAAGGCGCCATTCTATGCCGGCACGGCAACCTCTCAAGAAACACGCCGGGCCGCCCCAAGTGTTTCTTGGCCCCCTTGGGGGGAGAACACCGCGCAACGGCGTTTTCGGGGGCGCTCATTCGGAATACGCGGCAGCACGCAAAAGCGGCCGAAACAGGTCAGCGCTACCTTCATGTCGCCAGCTCAGCCAAGCGCGGGCGGTAACGGCGGGTCAATTCGTGTTCGCCACCAAACAGGGCGAACAGGGAGATCAGAGCACGGCGGCCAATGTCGTCACGAAAACCAGACGCCGTTCGTGCCAGTTCCAGCAACTGTTCCAGCGCGGCCTCCATCTCATCGTTCAGGAGGGCGCGCGCGGCCCGCGACAACCTTGCTTCCGGTGTATCCAACGCGGCTACCGTGAGGGTGTCTGAAGCGGCCGCGACGATCAATTCCAGATGGATCAGCAAAGGCGCGATATCCGCCCGCCGCCGCGCCTCGATGGGCAAAGCCGCGAGCAGCGACAAGGCTGCGTCCGGGCGTCCATCCAGGGTCAGCAGCTTGGCTAGATCGAGCGCCACCGCCAGGTCTTCCGGCACCTCCACGGCGGCCACCGCCAGCATGGCGATGGCCGCCGCCGTGCGCCCTTCCTGGTGCGCGCGCAGAGCCGCCATGCGCCGCCGATCTTGATCACCGGCCAGGAAACGGCCCAACGCCGCACGGAACGTGCTATCCGGCTCGGCCCCATAGAGGGTATCCACCACCTCGCCGCGCAGGAAAAACCTCACCGTCGGCACGCTACTGACGCCGAGATCGTGGACACGCCGGCCGAGCACATCGGTATTCACCATCACCAGCAGAAAGCGGCCGCCATATTCGGCTGCCAGCCGCACCAGACGCGGCATCAGGACCCCGCAGGGAGCGGCTTTGGGATTCCAGAAATACGCCAGAACCAAGCCACGCGCGGAATTGCCGAGCACCAGTTGATCGAAATTCTCGCGGCTGGCAGCGAAAATGTAAGGCGTCATCCGTCTCTCCCGACCACCATCGAGTCGATCGCCAGCCAACCTGGCCGGCACTCGGCCGTGCCGATGATTGCGTGATTGCGCGGCGTGGAATAACCCGACCGTGGCGGTCCATCGGCCAGCGCCAGGCCGGCGCCGACAATCTGAACACTGGGATCGGAGAACATGGTCAAGGGCGGGCCGATCAGGGCGGAGTCAAGATGGGCGGGTCGAAGCATGGCATGGGTATCGGGAAGAAGGGCGAGGTATTATCCCACGCACCCATTCCCGACAACTCGACGAGGCTCGCCATGACCATCCACGCTTTGAACAACCAGGAAGTCCGCCTGTTGAGAGATGAAATCGAACTGTTGATGGCCGAACGGCAGAGATTGTTGCAGGTCGCTGGCGCCGCCGCCGTGCTGGTGGCCAACCTGGACTCCGACAACCTGCCGGCGGATCAGGACACCATCGACGCGGCCGAAGTGCTGGCGGAAAGCCTCAACGAACTTTCCGAAGAAACCCTCAAGGAAGCCCTGGACATCGTGCGCGCCGAGGTCGACGCGGGCACCCGGCAGGACGCGGCGGCCCAGCATTAAGCCGCATTTTGCGCGGATAGACGCGTGGCAGTAACTTGCCGGCGTCAACGCCTACCCTGTAAGCGTTAGCTATTGAACGGCCTGCGGAAGTCGGGAAACGAGTCCCCCCTTCGTAAAAACGGGGTCAAGGGGGGAGTGCACCCGGTAGCGCTACACTTATTTTCAACAGCTAACGCATACAGCTTTTTTCCAACCCATCACCGCCGGCCATTTTATCTAAAAGCCATGATACTTAACGAGAATCAATCGCCCTGGTAGATTAAACAGGCCTTCTCCCGCATACCAATGCCAGAAGAAAGGGCAAAATGTTCCAGGAAGTGCAGAAGTCATGGCCCGCAACGGCCAAGCTTGCACTAGACTACGCCCGCCCGCTTGTGGCCCCTTCCCCATCACCAGGAGACATGCATGAACAAGACCGAACTCATCAACGCCGTCGCCGAAAAAGCCAACGCATCCAAAGGCGCCGCAGGCGACATCATCGGTGCGGCACTCGAAGCCATTACCGAAGCTGTCGCCAAAGGCGAAAGCGTGCAGTTCATCGGCTTCGGCACTTTCAGTGTCCAGGACCGTGCCGCACGCACCGGCCGCAACCCCCAGACCGGCAAGGAAATGAAGATCGCCGCCAAGAAAGTGGTGCGATTCAAAGCCGGCGCCGCTTTGACGGCCGCCGCCAATCCGGTCAAAAAAGCCGCCAAGAAAAAGTAATTCCAACCCCATTCCCGCTCTTCCGCAACGGAGGAGCGGGTGTCAGCGGTACTGTAGTTCATCAGCACACTGGGAGACGTTCCTCCCTTTCTCTTCCCGAAGAATTCGCCCATCCAGCGCCTCCACGCCGGTTGGCGGGTAAACACACGTTTCACATCCCCCTCGTTCACCCACCCCTACCATGACCCATTCGGCCCTGGAAAAAGGCTCGGCCCTGGAAAAACACACCCCCATGATGCAGCAGTACTGGCGCATCAAGGCCCTGCACCCCGACATGCTGCTGTTCTACCGCATGGGAGATTTCTACGAGCTGTTCCATGACGACGCCGAGCGGGCCGCGCGCCTGCTCGACATCACCCTGACTACGCGCGGGGCGTCGGCGGGGCAGCCGATCCGGATGGCGGGGGTGCCGTATCACGCGGCCGAGCAATACCTGGCGAAGCTGGCGCGGTTGGGGGAGTCGGTCGCGATCTGCGAGCAGATCGGCGACCCGAAGGCATCGAAGGGGCCGGTGGAACGTCGCGTGGTGCGCATCGTCACGCCGGGGACGGTGACCGACGAGGCGCTGCTGGATGATCGGCGCGATGCGGTGATGCTGACCATCGTGCCGGCGCGACAAATGCTGGCCCTGGCCTGGCTGACCCTCTCCAGCGGCCGTTTCGCCGCCAAGACCATCGCCAATGAGCGCCTCGGTGCCGAGCTGATTCGACTCAATCCTTCCGAAATCCTGCTGCCGGAGGGCTACACGCATCCCGACCTGGCCAACCTGAAAGTCGCCTTTTGCCGCCGTCCGGACTGGCAGTTCGACGCCGAGCGCGGCCGCCACCTGCTGCTGGAACAGTTCGCGGTGGGCGATCTCAGCGCCTTCGGCATCGAAGACCAGCCGGCGCTCCAGGCCGCCGCCGGGCTGTTGCTGGATTACGCGAAACACACCCAGCAAGCCGCCCTGCCCCACATCAACGGCCTCAGCCTGGAACAGGACAGCGCTTACGTGCTGCTCGACGCTGCCGCACGGCGCACCCTGGAAATCAGCGAGACGCTGCGCAATGAGCCGGCGCCGACCCTGCTTTCGGAACTGGATCGCTGCCTCACCGCCCTGGGTGGCCGGTTGCTGCGCCACTGGCTGCACCACCCGTTGCGCGACCGCGCCGTGCTGCGCCAGCGCCTGGCCGCCATTGAAGCCTTGCTGAATGCGCCGGGTGCCGGCAAGAACACGCGCGCGGCGCTCAAGGGCATGGCCGATCTGGAACGTATCGCCGCCCGCATCGCACTCAGAAGTGCGCGGCCGCGCGACCTCTCCGGCCTACGCGACAGCCTGCTGCGCCTGCCCGCGCTGCAAGCCGCGTTGACCGATGCCGGGCCGGCACTCGCACCTTTGTGCGAACGCCTGTCCTTCCCGGAGGCGACGCTCGACCATCTGGTGCGCGCCATGAAGCCGGAACCCGGCGTGGTGCTGCGCGAGGGCGGCGTCATCGCCGACGGCTTCGACGCCGAACTCGACGAATTGCGTGCCCTGCAATCCGACTGCGGTTCTTTTCTGATCGACATGGAGGCGCGCGAGCGGGAACGCACCGGTATCAATAACCTGCGCGTGGAATACAACCGGGTCAGCGGCTTCTACATCGAGGTCAGCCGCGCCCAGGTGGACAAGGTGCCGGCCGACTACCACCGCCGCCAGACCCTGAAGAACGTGGAGCGTTACCTGACGCCGGAGTTGAAGGCGTTCGAGGACAAATACCTGTCCGCCGCCGACCGTGCGCTGGCCCGTGAGAAGCTGCTCTACGAACAACTGCTGGAGCTGCTCGCCGCCGCACTGCGCCCCTTGCAGCAGGTCGCCGGCGCCGTGGCCGAGGCGGATGTGTTGTCGGGACACACCGAACTGGCCGGGGAGCGCCGCTATTGCGCGCCGGAATTCAGCGAGGAATGGGGCATCCGCATCGAGGCCGGCCGCCACCCGGTGGTGGAAACCCGGGTGGATGCCTTCATTCCCAACGACCTCAACCTCAATCCGAACCGCCGCATGTTGTTGATTACCGGCCCCAATATGGGCGGTAAATCCACTTACATGCGGCAAATCGCCCACATCGTCCTGCTCGCCTGTTGCGGCCTTTATGTGCCGGCGACCCGTGCGGTGATCGGCCCGGTGGACCAGATATTCACCCGTGTCGGCTCCTCCGACGACCTCGCTGGCGGCCGCTCCACCTTCATGGTGGAAATGACCGAAACCGCCGGCATTTTGCACGGCGCCACGGAATACAGCCTGATCCTGATGGACGAGATCGGCCGCGGCACTTCCACCTTCGACGGCATCAGCATCGCCTGGGCGGTGGCCCGCCACCTGGCCGAGAAAACCCGTGCCTACACGCTGTTCGCCACCCATTATTTCGAGCTGACCCAGCTCAACCAGGAATTCCGCAGCCTCGCCAACGTGCATCTCGACGCGGTGGAAAGTGTTGGCAACAGTGCTAGCAACCGCAGCGGCGGCCTAACCTTCCTGCACGCCGTGGAAGACGGCCCCGCCTCGCAGAGCTACGGCCTCCAAGTCGCCCGCCTAGCCGGGGTGCCGGCACCGGTGATCAACGCCGCCCGGCGCAAGCTGGTGATGCTGGAAAACCAGCAGATCGCCCCCTCCGGCCAGGGCGATCTTTTCGCCCAGATCGTCCCCACGCCGGAGCCACCGTCCAGCCCCGCCCTCGATCGCCTGGCAGCAATCGACCCGGACGAACTCAGCCCGAAACAGGCGCTGGAAACGTTGTATGAATTGCACCGGTTGCTCTAAGTAAGGTCTATCAACTGCCGTGGAAGAGTGAAATTATTGCCGCTTGCAATGCTGCTGGACTCCTGGGATGAAGGCGATTTCTGTATTCCACACCGGTAAATCAGCATCACTTAGCAGCCTATTATGGCGCCTGAGCCAAAGCTCGGCTCATCAACCTCAGCAAAACTTCCAATTGGCAACAGCAGAATGGCTCGACCCTCCCTGCCTCGTTTTAGAAATGCCCGAAGATTGGATTCACACAGGCCATGAGCAAACATTTGCGCCATAAAATAAGCAGGTTAAAAAAAAATACCGCTGTGGAAAGCGCCATGCTCGCTGACCGCATACCACTGTTCGATGCATTACGTGGCATAGCCATTGTATTAATGGCGACTTACCACTTCTGCTTTGATCTCAACTACTACGGCTATACGCATTTCAATTTCAATTACGATCCGCTCTGGCTTGGTTTCCGTGCGTTGATACTGAGCTTGTTCCTTGGCCTGGTTGGCATTAGCCTGGTGCTTGCCACAGCAAGGTGTTTCCCTCCACGGCGCTATTTTCGACGGCTTGGCTGGCTTGCCTTCTGCGCGATTATGGTCAGCCTATCGAGTCGAATACTGTTTCCAGAAAGCTGGATATTTTTCGGTGTGCTGCATTTTATCTTTGTGGCCAGTTTGCTTGGCCTCGCCTTTTTACAATTCTATTGGGCGAATCTGGGCATGGGAAGCCTCCTGGTTCTGACCGGATTAACGCTGCAACATCCCCAATTTGACCAGCCCTGGATGCAATGGATAGGGCTAATGACCCATAAGCCCATTACCGAGGATTACGTGCCGTTATTGCCCTGGTTCGGCGTTGTTCTCCTCGGTTTATTTCTGGGAAAATTATTTCTGCGAAGCGAATGGAGCAAAGGCTTATCAAACTGGCACAGCGACCATGCCGCCGCCGGGCTGCTCGCGCTTGCGGGTCGGCACAGCTTGGTGATTTACATCGCACACCAACCTGTGTTGCTGGGGTTGCTGTGGGCAGCGTCGACTTTTTTGAAGATCAGCTTCTGAAAGTTGTGATGGAAGCTGGGTGGCCACGTACCCCTTAACGTGAAACAAGCCCACAGCCCCACTGTAGCGCCGGTTTCATCATCCGGGGTGGCCTCTATCCATGCCCGTTAGGGGGACAGGGGGACAGCGGGACTTACACCCGCCCCATTGCCTTGCAGGCTCACGCAAGGCCGAAAAAACTAATCCCCCAAATTTGTTCCCACCCCGCGCGCGCTTGCGACCCAGGGATGATCGGGCGGAACGGTCTTGACCTGGCCGGCGACGTCTTCCAGGCGCACCGGCACGCTGGATTCACCGCGCGCCGCGACCATGATGCCGTATTGGCGCTGCTGGATCAGGTCGGCGGCGGCGGTACCCAGACGGGTGGCGAGCAGACGGTCGGCGGCGGACGGGGTGCCACCCCGTTGCAGATGGCCCAGGATGGTGACGCGGGCTTCCAGGCCGGTAAGCTTTTCCAGTTGCTGCGCCAGACGCAGGGTGCGCTCGGCGTAAAGCAGTTCCGGTTCCACCACGACGACCTTTTTCTTCTTCCTCGCGGCGGTCGCCTGCAGCGCCGCGAACTCCTGCCGTGACAGCGCGCCTTCCGCGACGGCGACGATGCTGAATGGCTTGCCCTTGCGTTTGCGCGCCTTGATCGCGTCCGCCACCGTTGCCACGTCATAGGGAATTTCTGGGATCAGAATCACGTCGGCGCCGCCACTGATGCCCGCGCCCAGCGCCAGCCAGCCGGCGCGGTGACCCATGATCTCGACCACGATGATGCGGTGATGGCTGTGCGCGGTGCTGTGCAGACGGTCGATGGCATCGGTGGCGATGCCAAGCGCGGTATCGAAACCGAAGGTGGTATCGGTCAGCGCCACGTCGTTGTCGATGGTTTTCGGCAGGGTCACCACATTGAGGCCGGCGGCCGCCAACCGCAGCGCGTTCTTCATCGTGCCGCCACCGCCCAGGCAGACCAGGCAATCGAGGCTGTTGGCATGGTAATTGGCGATAATGGCCTCAGTCATATCCAGCACCTTCCCGTTCACTGGCATCTTGTGTGGCTTGTCACGGCTGGTGCCGAGAATGGTGCCACCCAGGGTGAGGATGCCGGACAGCGCCTCGCCTTCCAGCGCCATCGTGCGGTTTTCCATGAGGCCGCGAAAACCATCGCGAAAACCGACGATATGCATGCCGTAATGGGATTGGCAGGCCTTGCCAACCCCGCGGATAGCCGCGTTGAGGCCGGGCGTGTCACCGCCGGAAGTGAGGATGCCGATGCTTTGGGTCATGGTAATTAGCCGCTTACGGTTGAATGAACCGCCAGATTGTCATGCGAGCGTGTCCGTCAGGCCAGCACGCATCCTGATTTACATCATTTCCACCACCCACTTCGTGACCGTCGCCGTCGCCCGCGCGCATTGCTCGCCGCGCGCCTGATCGAAGGCCTGGTATTCCTCGGGCTTCCACATATCGTAGGTCTTGCCGGTGAACTGATGTTGCAGTTCCTGGCAGGTGACGCCACCGAATTCGGCGCGGAAGCGATCCACCAATTCCTGGCCCTTCTTGAAATTGTTGATGTAACGCCCCTTATCCAACTTGTCGCGGTCGCGCCCGCGCCGGGCCGAGAGCGCCACCAAGCCGCCGGTCAGCGCGCCGCAAGCCCCCACGCCGGACAAACCACCGCCGCCAGATAAACCATGGCTCGCCTTGATCACGCTGTCCTCGATCACGCCCACGGTTTCCTGCACCGCCGCCAACACGCATTGCGGGCAACAGCCGTAATCCAGTTCGTATTTCAGCGCCTTGTCATAAGCCTGTTGCGCAAGGTTGGCCTTGTCGTCCGTGTTCATGCCGAGCCCCGATATATTAGAAAGTGCTAATTTACCTCAACAGCATCCGCGCGTCGCGCGCGGCTTATCATCGGCACGATACTTCTGACCAGGAACGCCGCGATGAAAACCCTGCACCTCGACGCCAGTGAACTCGACCTCGACTTCGATCAATGCCTGAGCCTCGCCAACCTAACCGCCGAGCACCTGCTCGCCAAACAGGGAGGCGCCATGCTGCTCTCATTCTGGGATAACGATCGCGGCCTGGAATCGCCGCATGGCGTCTCGGAATGCCACTTCCAGTGCCCCATCCCCGGCTGGCAGGACTACGCCAGCAATCGCGGCGGGGCCCTCATGGTCAACTTCAGCCAGGGCCGCTTCGTGTTCTGCTACCGACCGCTGGATGTCTGAAACGCCGCTGATCCTGTTTGGCGCCTGCGACCGGCATAACCTCGGCGACCTCCTGCTCGCCCAGGTTGCGGCGGCGGAAACCGCCCCCCGCCCGGTGCTGTTCGCCGGCCTGGCGGAACGCGACCTCACCCCCTGGGGCGGCCACAAGGTTCGTGCCCTGGCGGCGCTGGCCGAGGAATGGGGCGACCGGCGCGCCGATCTCCTGCACGTTGGCGGCGAACTGCTCACCTGCGAAAGCCTTGAAGCGGCCGTGATGCTGCAAGCGCCCGAGGAAGCCAAGGCTGCGATCGCCCGGCTCGACAGCCGCTATTCCGTTGGCTCGGCCGCGGCCAGGCGCTGGGCGCGGGAAACACTGGGGGTGTCCACGCGCCTGCCCTACCTCGCCGCAAAATCCATGTTCTGGCAACCTGACCAGTTCAAATATCGCGCCGTGGGCGGCGTCGAGCTCGACCGCTTGCCACCGCCATCCCGCGGCGAAGCACTGCAACGCCTGCGCGAAGCCGACGTAATCAGCGTGCGCGACCACACCACGCAAAGCCACCTCGCCGCCGCCGGCATCCGCGCCGCGCTGGCGCCCGACCCGGTCAGCCGGATCGTGCCTCGGTTCGCCGCGCGCATCCGCCAACATGTCCAGCGCGGCGAATACGGCAACGATGCCAGCCTGGACCGGCTTGCCGCCCCCCTGGATGAACACCTCGGCAGGCGCGGCCTGGCCCTGTTCCGCGCCGGTGCCGCCCCCTGGCACGACGACCTCGCCGTCTACCAGCGACTGGCCGAACGCTTGAAAAACCACCACGTCCACCTATTCCAGTCGCTCGATGTCTGGGACATCTGCGCCCTCATCGCCAGCGCCCAAGGCTATTGCGGCAGCAGCCTGCACGGCTGGATACTCGCCCAAGCCTTCGGCGTGGAAACCCTGCCCTTTCCACTTCACCTGAGCACGGGCAAGCGGATGGCTTATGTGAATACTTGGGGGGGAGGGAGCAACCGCCACGACACGTCATTCCCGTGAAGACAGGAATCCAGATACACAAACTGATTGATTTCGCAGCCCCGTAACCCGGATGCGGCACAGCGGAATCCGGGGCGTGGGAGCCCTCATCCGCCCCAAGCCCCTGCACGCCATTGCATCGGCTCTGTTCGCGTTAACGTGAAACAACCACCACGCTGTAGGAGCAGCTTTAGCCGCGTTGCGCCGGCAGGCGCAAAGGTAAAACGCGTGGTCTTGTATGGACCAGAAGGTCTGGCGCCACTCCAACCTTCAGCACCAACCGTGACCGACTACTAACGGGCATGGATTGAGGCCGCCCCAGATGATGAAACCGGCGCACTTGTAGCGCCGGTTTCCAGCCGGCATCTTTCTGATTAGGCCCACGAAGCCGGCTGGAAACCGGCGCTATAGTGGGGGGCGTGAGCTTGTTTCACGTTAAGGCGCGCCGCCCGCCACCACCGTCAGGGTATCGCGAATCACGCCGGGGGCCTCGACGATGCGCATGAACGCCCCCATGCCCACATTCGGCCAGCCCAGGGCGATACGGAAGCGCCCGAACAGGTGTGCCGCCTTGTTGTTCACCACATAGATTTCATACGGCATTGCCGCGATGTTGTCGTCGCCGACGCTCTTCACCCACCAGCCCTCGCCTTCCTTGGGATCGTTCAGCGCCACGCCGAACACCGCCATCTTCTTGTCCGGCATGATGATTTCATAGACCTTGGAAGTTTTACCCACGCCGCGCGCCAGGTTTTCCTGGATGGTCTTCACCGCATCGTCAAAGCTCAGGCGCTCCATGACCACGTTCTTGTCGGAGTCGAAGCCTTCCATGCCGAACATGTACTGGTAATCGGCCAAATCCTGTTTATCCACGCTGCCGCCGAACGCCCTGCCGGAACCCAGCGCACGGGCCAGCTTGGCCTGGGTCGCCCGCACCGCTTTCTCCACCTGCGGAAACCGTTTGCGGAAATAGGCGCGTTCCCAGTAGTCCAGGTTCATATAGGACACCGTACCGTCGGACTTGACGCCGACGCGGATGGGCGCCCCGACAATATTGGCCCCCCCCAGCTTATGCACAGTCGCCAGCAAACCTGCGTCAGTCACCACCACCACCCCATAACCTGGCAGTCCCGGCGGGGTATGTTTGCCCACCACCTGAAAACCAGCCTTGGCCAACTTCGCTTCCACCTGGGCCAAAACTGCCGGAATCTCACCGGCCGCAACCTTGTTGCCAAAGTAGTAGGGGCTGAGGGCCAGGGCCAGTGGCGCCCAGAACAAGAGGGCGAATAATGCAAGAAGTCGTTTCATCATGCTTTCCGGTAGTGGTCAAACGTTGCGCATTCTAAACAAAAAAGCCGGGGAGGGGCCCCGGCTTCTCTGCGGCTCTGGCCGGCGACCGTTACATCTTCCAACTGTAGGCGACGCCGAGAGAGTTCTGATACATCTTGATCTTGTCCGTGCCACCCACGTTGAAATAAACGGGGTTGGGGGCGCCCGACACCGAATTCTCGAAAGCATGCATATAAGAAACCGTGAGGTCGGAAGTCTTGCTCACCGCATAGGACATGCCCAGCGTCAAGTGATCCTCCACCACGCCAGGGGCCAGAATGTTGAAGGTAACGTCGGCTGACTTGATCGGATTGTCGGTGTGATTGTAGCCGGCACGAAGCGTCATCTTGTCGTCCATCTTGTACGCGACACCCAGCTTCCAGACGTTCACGTCCGTCCAGCCGAAGCCAATACCGTTAGAGCCACCGAGGCAGCCATTTCCGACACCTGGCCCAAAGGGCGGTGCGGGTATACATCCAAGTGTCTGGCTGGAATTAGAAATAGCTTTGACGCCACCGTAGTTGATCCGCTGATAGTCAAGGGCCATAGTCAGGTTTGGCATGGCCTGGAAAGCCAGGCCCAAGCTGTAGTTCTCGGGGATGTCAAAGTCCCCTTGCTCGGCGAAAAGGCCGCTGTACTTGTTGAACTTGCTCATGCTGATCTTGCTGGAGTAGGCTGCGCCCAAGGTGAGGGTTGGCGTGATCTTGCCCTGCCAGCCGATCCGAACGCCCCATCCGGAAGCATCATCACTATCGCCTTTATTGGTCAGATTACTTGGTGAACTTGAAATCTGTTGGAATGCCTGCAGTCCTCTAGCCTTGAACAGCTGATAGCCAAACAGTGGGGAAATACCGATGGAATGGCTCTCATTGATCTTGTAGGCGGCTGTAGGGGCGATGATCAATTGCATGAGGTTGACACCCAGCAAACCCTGCCCGCAAAGCAGGTTGGAAGCTGGTGATCCCGGGCCACAATTTCCCGCAGGAATCTGGCCTCCGGAATAGGATGTATTCATGCCGCCGTTGCCATAGACAGACACACCGAGCGATAGATCGGGGTTGATCATCCGGTTGTAGCCAAACTCCGGTATTAAAAAGTACTCCATACCGCTATCAGCGCTGCCATCCATGGCACCTGTTCCACCAGCACTACCAGCACGGCTTGCCGATCGGATCGGGCTGAAGAGGTCCGCCCCGAGATCAATCCGGCTGCCCACCCAGACCATGCTAGCCGGGTTGTTTGCACCCCCGAATGTATCCTCCGCCATGGCGGTAGCCGCGCCGCCCATGCCTTTGGCGATCATGCCGTTACCGTGGGAAAAATAACCATCGGTAGCAAAAGAAGAACCGGCGAAGCCAATGGCGGCCAGGGCGAGCAGAAGTTGAGTCTTGCGCATTTATGTCTCCTCGAAAGCGCGTTTGAAAGATACCACCTGCCTGACTCAGTCAGGCAAAACACGGCGCATGGTAAGGGTGCGAGTCAACCGCCGCAAGCCGTTTCTGAACAGAAAAACGCGCTCGCGCACCCTTTCTTCCTGCGCCAATACCTTGATTTAAATAAAAAAGCCGCCTTGGGGTAGCCCAAGGCGGCTTTCCTGGTACGAATCAACCGCGCTCAGATGAACAGGCAGATGTCCGTCTCTCCGGCAAATTCGAAGAAGGTGGCGGCGCCGCCGTATTCGACGCCGTCGATGAAGTCGCTGTGTTCGAAGCCGAACAGTTCGACCGTCATCTGGCAGGCGATGAATTTGACTTCAGCTTCCTGGCACAGCTCGCGCAGTTCAGGAATCGTCGCCACGCCGTTGTTCTTGATGGTTTGCTTCATCAAGGTGGTGGCCAGGGATTCGTAGCCCGGAATCAGCGATTGCACGGCGTTGGGGATGTTCCAGTTGATGTCCTTGAACCACTTCGGTCCGAACGGCATCTTCATGGGCATACCCGGGTTGCCCAGGGGGCTCACCTTCAGGCAGCTCAGATCTTTGCGCAGCATCTGCAGGCCGTAGAAGGTGAAGAAAATCTGGGTTTCGTAACCCAGGGCGGCGGCCGTGGACGCCAGAATGAACGGAGGATAAGCCCAGTCCAGCGTGCCCTTGGTCGCAATGATCGCCAGCTTCTTTGTATCGTCCATCACACCACCTCTCGAAACGCGATTGTTGAAAAGAAGTGCTTACTTCCTCTTGATGAAGAAGGTGTACTCGCCACCGGCTTCGGCGGAAGTGAGGAGTTCGTTGCCGGTCTGTTTGGCGAAGGCGGCGAAGTCCTTGACGGAACCCGGGTCAGTGGCGATCACGCGCAGGATCTGGCCGGAGGTCATATCGTTCAGTGCCTTCTTGCAGCGAAGGATGGGCAGAGGGCAGTTCAGCCCTTTGGCGTCGAGTTCTTTGTCGAAGTTCATGGGTGTTCCTTCAGAAAATTAACAAGTGCTAAAAAAGCCGAGGTAATTTATACCGCTTGTGGGGAGATTGCAACGCGAGGCCAGGGCCTGGATCAAGCCCTCCCAAGGTGCTCAGGACAAGGCCGCGAGCGGCTTGCCGGAACGCGCCCAGGCCATGATGCCACCCGACAGATTGTGCATATTTTGGTAGCCCTTGGCGGCCATGAAGGCACAGGCTTGCGCGGAACGGGCACCCGAATTGCAGTAGATCACCACCGGCTTGTCCTGCGGAATTTCCGTCGCGCGCAACGGCAGCAGGTGCAACGGAATGTGGATGGCCCCGTCGATGACGCCACGCGATACCTCACCTTCCGTGCGCACGTCGATCAGGTGGATTTGTGTCTTGTTGGCGTCGAGGGCATCGACGTCCAGTTCCTTGATGTTGACCATGCCAAACATAGCCGCTCCTCTTATGAAGAAATATTAGAGTTTACTTATATATCAGTTTTCCTCTTTTATTTCAATCACCTATTCGGTACAGAATAGCGCGCGGCGGAGCTCTTTCCATTTCACGTCAGAAGAACTACCCGTTCAACCGAGAAAATTCGGCACGGATGAAGCCGGTTTGGGCATTGCCGCCAGAAATGTATAATCCGCCGCCCAGTGTGCTGCAGTAGCTCAGTTGGTAGAGCAACTGATTCGTAATCAGTAGGTCGGGGGTTCGACTCCTCTCTGCAGCACCAACCATGGCACCCTTGTCTTCCACCCTCACCTGACCTTCGTCTACATCGTGTCATCCACCCCGCTGCAAGCGCTCCTGAGCGCCGACATGGCCCAGGTCGATCAGGTCATCCGTTTACGCTTGCACTCCGATGTCGCGCTGGTGCGGCAGGTTTCCGAATACATCATCCACAGTGGCGGCAAACGCCTGCGGCCCGCCCTGGTGGTGCTTTCGGCGAAGGCGATGGGCCATGACGGCGGGCAACATCACGAACTCGCCGCCGTGGTGGAGTTCATCCATACCGCGACCTTGCTCCACGATGATGTAGTGGACACCTCCGCCCTGCGCCGCGGCAGGGATACCGCCAATGCCCTGTTCGGCAACGCGGCCAGCGTACTGGTGGGCGACTTTCTTTATTCCCGCGCCTTTCAGATGATGGTTTCACTGCACAACATGCGCGTCATGGAAGTGCTCTCGGATGCCACCAACGTCATTGCCGAGGGCGAGGTCTTGCAGCTCATGAATTGCAATGACCCGGACATCGACGAAGCAGCCTATCTGCGCGTCATCCGCTACAAAACCGCGAAATTGTTCGAAGCCGCCGGACGCCTGGGCGCCATCGTCGTGGGCGCCGCGCGTGAGCAGGAAGATGCCCTGGGAGCTTACGGCATGCACCTGGGCACCGCGTTCCAGATTATCGACGATGTCCTGGACTATTCCGGAACCAGCGAGGTGATCGGCAAGAACGTCGGCGACGACCTGGCCGAAGGCAAGCCCACCCTCCCCTTGCTGTTTGCCATGAAGCACGCCGCTCCGGAGCAGGCTGAAAGCATCCGCAACGCCATCAAGCAGGGCGATGCCAGCCACTTCGATGAAATCCTCACCATCGTGCGGAACACCGGCGCCCTCGACCACGCTCGCCGCCAGGCCGAGGCTGAAGCCGCCTTGGCACGCAACGCTTTGGCGGCGATTCCGGATAGCCAATACAAGACGGCTTTGCTAGAATTGCCGGCCTTCGCGGTCAGCCGCGAATTTTGAGCAGTGCGTTGAGCAGTGCGTGGTAGAGGGTAACCAACCCGTTGTTTGTTGTTGTCCGTTTCACTGTTCTCGGTTCCGAGGCCAGTTCAAGTCGGGGTGTAGCTTAGCCTGGTAGAGCGCCACGTTCGGGACGTGGAGGCCGGAGGTTCGAATCCTCTCACCCCGACCATCCAATTCAAACAGTTGCCGTGAAACAACCCGATGATCTGAGAAACGGCGGCTAAACGCGCCCGAGTGTGCGTGTGCAACCGAGAAATCCAGGTTCAAACTTTCACGTACACCCAGCCCTGGCGCAGTCGCGCCACGATTTCATTGATGGCGGACGAAGCCACGCGCGCCTCCGGCAGCAACACCACTGGTTGCCCTTCCCGCAGCAGGCGCGCCACGGTCTGGCCGCAGGCCACGAAGACCAGGTTGGGATAACGTTCCGCCAGGCGCTCGATGCGCGCCCGCTCGGGGCTGCGATCCTGGCGCAGCAGGTCAAGTCCGAAGCTGTTGACCACCAGCTCCACCTGGCCCTGGCCGCGTGACCGCGCCAGACGCTCCGCTACATCCAGTGAAGCGGAAAGGCGCTCTGGGGCGCTGCTATCGAGATGCAGTACCACGCGTTGCGTATCCACCCGTTCACTCAGGGTAACTGGCTGTAAACCAGCGGGCAGGCCCGCCAGGCGCTCGACTACCGGCGATTGATCCAGACGATCATGGGCCAACCAGCCACCGCTCAAGCCCAGAACCAACAACACCCCCGCCACCAGCGATTGGCGCCAGGCCGCGTTGAGGTAGCGGTGCGTGGCGCTGGCATTGGGCCGCGGCAGGTTGTCATAAGCGACGCGAACCTGCTCCTTGAGGGTGCGTTGGGCGCAAATCTCGGCGCGCAGGTTGGGATCGCTCGCCATCCTAATTAGCAGGTGTTCGCGCTCCTCGAGGGTCAGTTCGCCATCCAGATAAGCGTTGATGTGCTCGCGCGAGACCGGTTCGTTTTTTGACTCGTTCATTTCACCCTCCTGAGGTGCGTCTGCGTGACGCGTTTATCCTCGTTCTCCAGAAGCCCGCGCAACGCCTGGCGCGCGCGTGAGAGACGGCTCATCACCGTGCCTACCGGGATTTCCAGAATTCCGGCCACTTGCGCATAGGCGCATTCCTCGATGTCCACCAGGGTCAGCACCTGGCGCTGCCCCAGTGGCAGGCTGGCGATGGCGCGGCGCACCCGGTCACGCGTCTGGCGCCGGGAAACCTGCTGCTCGGGGCCGGGCTCGCCGGAGTAAATCAGCTCGTCCATCTCGGCGATGTCTTCGAACTCGCGGTCGCCACGCAAATGATCGCGCCAACAGTTGTTGAGGATCGAAAACAGCCAGCCCTCCAGAGCCTGAACCTCACGTAATTGCCCCATGCGGGTGAGCGACTTGGTCAGCGCGTCCTGCGCCAGATCATCGGCCAGATGCGAGTCATGGCACCAGGCATAGGCCAACCGGTACAAGCGGGGCCGCATGGCCTCGAGACGGCGGCGAGTGGCGAAATCGAACACAAATGGCAACAAGGGCTTCTCCGGTTGAGCCTTTGATATGAGGACGGAGCCGGCGCCCGGTTTATTCCCTGCAAAGAGAAAAAGAAATCCGGGAATAAACGGAGAGACGTTCTCGTCTTATTCGCATGGTGTTTGACAACACCCGCTCATAACCCTCTCTGGAGTAGACCATGCAGCATTCATTGATTCGCGCCACGTTATTCAGCCTCGCACTGGGCGCCGTAAGCGCTGGCTTCAGTGTCCCCGCCACCGCCGCCACACACATGAAGCCGGCCGTGCCGGTCGTGGAAGAAGCGCCGGTCCAGGAAAAAGTGGTCTACCACATCAACGATGCCAGCGTCGCACGCATGGCTTTGCGCAATATAGAAAACCACCTGGATGCCAGCCCGGGCGTCCAGATCGTGGTGGTTACCACGGCAAAGGCATCGACTTCTTGCTCAACGAGGCCAAGGACGACAAGGGCCTGTACGAACCCCAGGTGGCAGGCCTGAAGAACCGCGGCGTCACTTTCGATGTGTGCCGCAACACCCTCAAGGGCCGCAAGCTGGATGACAGCGCCGTGATCCTGGAAGCCCAGGTGGTGCCATCCGGTGTCGCCGAAATCGGCAAGCTCCAGGCCATAGAAGGTTTTGTCTACCTGAAACCCTGAGCTGGCACTCAAGCCTCAGGCAGTTTCACTGCCGACAAACCTCCGGTCACGGCCGGAGATTGATCAAGATGATGGGGAATTTCTTCCTTTCGTCTCGCCCCCCGAAATGCTGTGCTTTGACGATAACCGTCAGGCCATCGGCTTGCCTACGGCGCGTCTAGGACGCCGAGCAACGACGCAATTTCATGATTTACAACCCAATGGAGACTCTCGATGTATTGCTCGCTACGCACCCTGGCCCTGGCCTTCATCTCCCTGCTTTCCATCACCAACCCCACATCGGTTCTGGCGGCCGAGCAAAGCATGGCGGACTACCACTACGTCCTGCACATCAGTGACCTGGATCCTTCCAAGCAGGATCTCATCCTGAACAACGCCGCGAACCTCCTGGAGGCCTACCCGCCCGGGCAAGTGGACATCGAGATCGTGGCCTATGGCCCCGGCCTGCGTCTGATGTTCGCCAACAACGTCAACGCCCAGCGTCTTGATTCTCTCGCTCAGAGTGGCGTGCGTTTCACCGCTTGCGGCAACACGCTGAAGGGCTTCACCAAGCAGCTCGGTGAAGAACCCAAGCTGAACCCGGTCGCCAAGGTTGTGCCCGGCGGCATCGTGCGCATCGGCGAGCTGGTCAAGCAGGGCTACATCTACGTCAAACCCTGATCAATACATAGCTTTACCCATTTTCAGGGCAACCGGCCCTGTTTTGATCCTGTTGGATCCGCTCAAGGAGGAATGGAAATGCAAGGCAAGAAACTGTTCAAGCGTACCGTGATTGGCGCCGTCCACGCTTTTGCCCTGGCCGGCGCCACCGGCTCAGCGCTGGCCGCCAACTGGCTCATGCTGCAGGGGACCGAGCCGGCAGGCGCCTCGGCGCGCGCCAATGTGTGGGGGTATGTCCAGGCCAAGTATGAGAAGGACTTCAGCGACCCCAATGCCGCGGGGGGATTCGTGGCGCCCAAAATGCTTGGTCCTGAGCTCGACACACAAGACGGCTTCAACATTCCGCGGGCCACGATCGGCATCCGCGGCACCGGCTTCCCACTCGACAGCAATATCAACTATTTCGCGTTGCTCGAGATGGGCAACAACGGAGTCACCCACCCCAGCGGCGCCTTTGCCAAGCTGATCGATGCCAGCGTTACCCTGAATTACATTCCGGGCGCACGGATTCGTGCCGGCCTGTTCAAGACGCCCGGCGCCGAAGAAGGGCTGCAGGCGATTCATGTCTTCGACTACATCAACTTCAGCGAAGCAACCAACGGCCTGTTGCTGGAGCGGTTCCCGAACAAGGGTTTCACCGATTGCACCGGGGTCACCGCTCCATGCAACGCGGCCACCAGCAATGTTGGCCCGTATACCGAGGCCCAGCTTCAGGGCGGCGCCAGCCTGAACACATTCGACAGTTCGGTCGGCGCCTTCCGCGATGTGGGTGTGCAGGTGTTCGATGCCTTCAATGTGGGAAAAGACTGGGAACTGTCCTACGCGGCGATGATCGGCAACGGCAACGGCGTCCAGTTCAACAACAGCGATGGTGAATACGACAAGTACCTATATGTGTCAGCGGAGAAGAAGTACGGCGGCCAGGGCATCAATGTGGCAGGCCTGAAGTTCTTCGCCTGGAGCCAGTGGGGCAAGCGCCTTCTTGATCTCACCGCTGACAGTACGGCCAACGCCAAATCCTACAACCGCGATCGTGCCGGCCTGGGGGTGAAGTACATGAAGAAACCGTTCCGCGTTACGGCCGAGTACATCACGGCGGATGGCATGATCTGGAGCGGCCCGGACAAACCTAACTTCTACTTTACGGCTCCCGCCCAAGGCAATGGCGCCGATGCCAAGGCCAGTGGCTGGTATGTCGAAGGCGGCTGGTATATCCCCAACACCAAGTTCGAACTCGATGTGCGCTTCGACACCCTGAACCGCCTTGAGGAGCGCCTGAACGAGCACCGCTTCGACAAGTGGACCCTGGGGATGCAGTACCACTTCAATCCCAAGACACGCGTTACCGTCAACTACGAGATGCGTGACTTCGAGTGCACTGCCGCGGGAGCTCCCTGCACAAACGCCAATGCCAACCTGCAAGGGGTGGGTGACAAGGTGGGGGTGCAATTGACGATGATTTACTGACCATCCGCCCAATCAGACCTATCAGGGTGACTTGCCCCGCCGGCTTCCGCGGCGGGGCTTTTTTTCGCCCCCTCCCCGCCAATAGCCGCGATACCTATCGCGCAGAGAGGACATAAAAACACAACTTGTGGCGGTGGCCTCGGCTGGGCCGATGGTGGCGAGCTCGGCACGTCCCCCGCGAAATAATCCCGGATGAACACTTTCGCTCTGGTTTCGTCAACCTGTCCTCTCGCTATTTCGGCATGACGGGTGTTGCCGCGCGTAACCATCCTTTTTGTTTGCGGCCAATCGCTGTGGTGGCTTCAAGCGGACACGGGTTTCCGGTAGGGTTACCGGGATACCCGATTACTTCTTTCATAACGTGCGCGGGCGTGGCAGTTCGGCGCGCAAGCGGGCCTCCTACTCAAGGACTTTCCATGCGTATTCTGTACGCCACTTCCGAAGCCAGACCGTTGATCAAAACCGGTGGGCTGGCCGATGTTTCCGGCGCGCTCCCCGTCGCCTTGCGCGCGATCGGCCTTGACTGCCGTCTATTGCTCCCCGGTTACCCGGCCGTACTGGCCGGGGTCGACGCCGTGAAACCCGTGTGCACCCTGAATGAACTGCCGGGCGGCAGGGTGGCCACCCTGCTGGAAGCCGCCATGCCCGACAACGGCGTGCCGCTCTATATCCTCGATGCCCCCGAATTATTCCAGCGGGAGGGCGGACCGTACCAAGACGTGGCCGGCCATGACCACCCCGACAATGCCCTGCGTTTCGCGGTGTTCTCCAAAGCCGCCGCCCTCCTCGCATCAAGCGAGTTTTCCACAAATGCGCCGTTAGCCTGGCGCCCGGACATTCTGCATTGCAACGACTGGCAAACCGGCCTGGCCCCGGCTTATTTGCGCCTTGCCGGGGAAACGACGGCAACCGTCATGACCGTGCACAACCTGGCTTATCAGGGCATCTTCCCACCCGTCGACCTGATCACGGTGGGGCTGCCGCCGGAAAGTTTCGCGGTCGAAGGCGTCGAGTATTACGGCAACCTGTCCTTCCTCAAGGCCGGTCTTTACTACGCCGATCGCCTCACCACGGTCTCGCCGACCTATGCCGAGGAAATCCGCCAGCCCGCGCTGGGCATGGGTATGCAGGGGCTGCTGGCTGCGCGCGGCGATGACTTGGTCGGCATCCTCAACGGCATCGACAGCGGCGAATGGAATCCCTCATCCGATCACCACCTGCCGTGCAAGTTTTCCTCGCGCGCGCTCATAGGCAAGAAGCACTGCAAGCTCAAACTGCAACAGGATCTCAACCTGGAGCCCAGCCACGACACCCCGCTGTTCGGGATCATTGCCCGCCTGGCGCAGCAGAAAGGCCTCGACCTGATCCTTGCGGTGGCCGACGGCATCCTGCACCGGGGCGGCCAGATCGCCTTGCTGGGTACTGGCGAGAAGGCGCTGGAAGTGGCTTTCCGCGATCTCGGCGCACAGCATCCAGGCCGGGTCGCGGCGGTGATCGGCTATGACGAAGGGCTGTCGCACCGCATCGAGGCCGGCTCCGACCTCTTCCTGATGCCCTCCCGCTTCGAGCCTTGCGGCCTCAATCAGCTCTACAGCCTGCGCTACGGTACGGTGCCCATCGTCCACGCCACCGGCGGCCTGCAAGACACTGTGGAAGACGGTGTCACCGGTTTCGTCTTCCACGAACCCACGCCGCACGCGCTCTGGCTGGCTATCGAGCGTGCCTTGCACACTTACGCCGACCCGAAGGCGTGGCAACGCATGATGCGCGCCGGGATGAAGCGCGATTTCAGTTGGGAGAAAAGCGCACGGGAATATGAGGCGTTGTATCGGGAGTTGCTGGAGTAAGCCATGTGGGATGCGCTTCGTACCTCACCACATCCTACGAAACCAGCTTGAAGCGCTTGCGGCTGGGCAACCGCCAGGTCTCGAAGTCGCGGCGGTCCAGCGTCCAGATCTGGGTGTGGCCGGTGGCAAGTGCGGCAACCACCAGCGAGGCATTGGCCAGATCCATTGGTTGATCGGCATAGCGCTCGATCCAGTCCACCGCGCGCACAAGTTCATCGCGCCCGAGGGGATAAACTTCCAATCCCCCGTTGTCGATCCAGCGATACAGCGGCAGCGTGGCCGCTATTGTGGGCGCCAGATGGGAGAACTCGGTCAGCACCGCCCAGGTGGTGAGCAGGCGGCCGCGATAGTTCTTCAGGAAAGTCTTGCTGGCTTCGTGAAACTTGTCGCGCTTGTCGGACAAGGCCACCAAGGGGCCGGTATCCACCAGGATGGTGGTCATGCGCGGCCGTGTTTGGCGGCAATCGCGGATTGAGTACGTTTCTTGTAGCTGCCTGCTGCCTCGCCCCCCTCGATACAACCGATAAACCCCGCCGCCTCGGCGCGTTCATAAGGCGTGGCTTCCGATTCGGCAAGGCTGAAACGCTGCTCCAGCAGTTCGATGATGACTTCCGACTTGCTGCGTTGGGTTTCCACGCAATAAGCGGCCAGCGCGTGTTCGACGCGGTTGGGTAGACGGACGCTGGTGGCCATGATCGGCTCCTTGACAAGGAATTTGTATTAACGGTAATACATGATTGCGGAAATGGCAAATCAGGCTTTCTCACGCCGAATCGCCGCCCCCAGGGCAGTGAGTTTGGCTTCGAGGTGGTCATAGCCGCGATCCAGGTGGTAGATACGCTCGATGTGGGTCTCCCCTTCCGCGACCAGGCCGGCGATGACCAGGCTGGCGGAGGCGCGCAGGTCGGTGGCCATGACGGTGGCGCCCTGCAACTTTTCCACCCCTTTCATCACTGCCGTGTTGCCGTCGATCTGGATGTTCGCCCCCAGGCGCTGGAGTTCGACCGCGTGCATGAAGCGGTTCTCGAAGATGGTCTCGCGGATGATCGCGGTGCCATCGGCCACGGCATTGATGGCCATGAACTGCGCCTGCATGTCGGTGGGAAAGGCCGGGTACGGCGCGGTGCGGATCGACACGGCTTTCAAACGGGGCGGGGCGATGAGGTGGATGAATTCATGGCTGGGGGTCTTCTCGCCGACGATTTCGCAACCAGCGTCCATGAGCTTGTCGACCACGGCGTCCAGGTAGCCGGTGGAGGTGCCGGTGAGGTGCACTTCGCCGCCGGTGGCCGCCGCCGCGCACAGGAAAGTGCCGGTCTCGATACGGTCCGGCATGATCCGGTGGGTGGCGCCATGCAGGCGCTCGACCCCACGAATGCGGATAACGTCGCTGCCGGCGCCGCTGATCTGGGCGCCCATGCTGGCCAGGCATTGCGCCAGATCGACCACTTCCGGCTCGCGCGCGGCATTTTCGATGACGGTTTCTCCTTCGGCCAGGCAGGCGGCCATCATCAGATTTTCCGTGCCGGTGACGGTAACCATGTCGGTGAACAGGTGCGCGCCCTTGAGCCTGCTGGCCTTGGCGCTGATATAGCCATGCTCGACGCCGATTTCCGCACCCATCGCCAGCAAGCCCTTGATGTGCTGGTCCACCGGCCGGGCGCCGATGGCGCAGCCGCCGGGCAACGACACCTTGGCCTCGCTACAGCGCGCCAGCAGCGGCCCCAGCACCAGAATCGAGGCGCGCATGGTCTTCACCAGTTCGTAGGGTGCCAGCGGGTTGTTCAGCCCGGAAGCGTCCAGGGTGACGCGATTTCCCTCTCGTTCGATCTTGACGCCCATCTGGGCAAGCAACTTCAGCATGGTGCCGATGTCGTTCAGCCCCGGCACATTGGCCAGGGTCAGCGGCTCCGCGGAAAGCAGGCTGGCGCAAAGAATGGGCAGGGCGGCGTTCTTGGCGCCGGAGATAGCAATCTCTCCGGAGAGGCGGGCACCGCCGGTGATGATGAGCTTATCCATGACGATTCTGACCTTGCGTGCCTCGTGTTTTCCATTCTTCCGGGGTGAAGGTCTGCATCGACAGCGCGTGAATTTCCGAGTGCATGCGGTCCCCTAGCACTTGAAACACCCGTTGATGCCGCGCCACCGGAAGCTTGCCGGCAAATTCGGCACTGACGATGACCGCTTCGAAATGTTGGCCATCGCCAGCCACCTGGAGGTATTCGCAGGGCAAGCCAGCGGCGATCCATTGTTCAATCTGTTGTGGGGTAAGCATTTGAATATCCTGATAAAAATCAATGGCGAAGTTTATAGCCGGACTTCAGCATCACCAAAGTCAGGCCGGAAAGCAGCAGGACGAAGGGCGTGACCACCGCCAGCCCCAGCCAGGGGTCGACATCGCCCTGGCCGAAGAAGCCATAGCGGAAGCCGTCGATCATGTAAAAAACCGGATTGAGGTGGGTGACGCTTTGCCAGAATGGCGACAGGGAATGGATGGAAAAGAACACGCCGGAGAGAAAGGTGAGCGGCATGATGATGAAGTTCTGCACGGCGGCAAGATTATCGAACTGGTTCGCCCAAATGCCAGCCAGGATGCCGATGCAGGCGAAAACGGCGCCGGATGCCAGCGCGAAAGCCAATATCCAGAGCGGGTAGCGCATTTCGATGTCGGCAAAAAACAGACCGACCAGCAGCACCCCCACCCCCACCGCGAAACCGCGCACCAGCGCCGCGATCAGGTAGGCGAGGAAAAACTCCAGATAGGACAGTGGCGGCAGCAGGACAAAAACGATGTTGCCGGTGATCTTGGACTGGATCAGCGATGAAGAACTGTTGGCGAAAGTGTTCTGCAGGATAGCCATCATGATCAGGCCGGGCATCAGAAACGCGGTGTAGTGCACGCCGGGATAGACCTGCACGTGCTCGGACAACACATGCGAAAAAACCAGCAGATACAACAAGGCGGTGAGCACCGGCGCCCCCACGGTCTGCACCAGCACCTTCCAGAAGCGCAGGATTTCCTTGTACAACAGGGTGCGGAAGCCGCTCATGGCGTAGCCCCTTGACCGTCATTCCCGCGAACGCGGGAATGACGGCGGTGGTTCACGACGCTCCCCCATGCATGATCTTCAGAAACACCTCTTCCAGATCGGCCTGCGCCAGGCTCATGTCACGGATAGCGATGCCTGCCGCGCGCAGGTTGGCGAGGATGGCTTCGAGATCGCCATAGTCTGGCAGGTCCAGGATGAAGCGCGGCCCATCCCGGCCCTTCAGGCGGGATTGCAGGAAAGCAGGGAGTTCAGGAGGGTCGAGTTCCAACAGCAAATGCCGCTCGGCCCCGGCGCGCAGCAGGTTCTCTGTACGATCCAGGGCAACAATACGGCCTTCTTTCAACATGGCGACCCGCTGGCACAGCGCCTCGGCCTCTTCCAGGTAGTGCGTGGTGAGGACGATGGTATGGCCCTCGCGATTGAAACGGCGGATGAAAGCCCAGAGCGATTGCCGCAGCTCCACATCGACACCGGCGGTAGGCTCATCGAGGACGATCACCGGCGGCTTGTGCACCAGCGCCTGCGCCACCAGCACCCGCCGTTTCATGCCACCGGAGAGGCGGCGGGTATAGGTATCCGCCTTGTCGGCGAGCCCCAGGTTATCCAGCAACTCGTCGATCCAGGCATCGTTGCGGCGTAGCCCGAAATAACCGGACTGAAGGCGCAACGTTTCGCGCACGGTGAAGAAGGGGTCGTACACCAGTTCCTGCGGCACCACGCCAAGCGCACGACGCGCCTCACGGTACTGGCGGGTCACGTCGAAACCCATGATTTCCACCACCCCTTTGGTTGCGCGGGTAAGCCCGGCGAGGATGCTGATGAGGGTGGTCTTGCCGGCGCCGTTGGGGCCCAGCAGAGCGAAGAACTCGCCGGCTTCGATATCGAGGTCGATGCCGCGCAGGGCATGCACGCGGGGAAAGTGTTTTTCCACCCCGCGCAGGCGGACAGCGACTGTCATGAAAACAGGGGAGTTAAATCTGCTCCGCGACGCCGTACAACTTGGCGAGGCTGGCAAGGCTATCCGGAATATTGCGGAACTCGATGGCGCTTCCGGCCGCTTCGGCGCGACGGCGCAAGGACAACATCAGACTGAGGGCGGAAGAGTCAAGATGACCGACACCCGCCATATCGAAGGCCACCACGCCCTGTTTCAGGGCGGCTTCCCCTGCGGCCAGCCACTGGCTGGCGTTGTCCAGGGTCAGGTCGCCATCGAGCACGGCGACGCCGGCTTCCACCCGAATCATGGTTTCTTGTTGCGGCGCGCGAGCGCGGCGATCAGGCCGTCGATGCCGCCCTTGCGCACTTCGGAGTTGAACGAATTGCGGTAAACCGTCACCAGGCTGACGTTGTCGACGATGACATCGAACACCTTCCAACCGTTGTTGTCAGTCTTTTCGAGACGGTAATCGATGGGGATGGGTGGCGCGCCGGACTTGCTCACTTCGGTACTGACGGTGACGTCGCTATCCCCGGGAGAGGCGCGGAACGGCTTGAACTCGATCTTGTAGTCCGCCACGCTGGTCAGCGACGAGGCATAAGTGCGCACCAGCATGGTCTTGAACTCGCCGGTCAGGCTGTCCTGTTGCTCCGGCGTCGCCTTGGGCCAATGCTTGGCGACCGCCAACTGGGCCATGTGCCTGAAATTGAACAGGGGCAGGATTTTCTGCTCCACCAAAATATTGACCTTGGCGGCGTTGCCGTTAGCGATCTCTTTGTCATGGCGAACGATGCGCAAGACGTCATTGGTGACATTCCGGGCCAGGACGTCTGGGCTCAGCTCGGCCGCTTGCGCCGAAGCCGAGAGCGCGCCCGCGGCCAGCATGAAAATGAAGTGTTTCAACAAGCGATACATGATCTTTCCTGATAGATGCAATTGGGTTTCACTGTGCGGGGGCAAACCCGGCATGGTCAAGCGTATGTTGTTACTGGAAGGTTTGCCGCCGCCTGCTCGGATGAAATAGCCACAAATCCGGCGGATTCGCGTCTCACCGCAGCGCCGGGGGTTTCACCTCACCTTCAGATTTGTTGTAAAGGAACTGGCCGATCAGATTCTCCAGCACCACGGCGCCCTGGGTAATTTTCAGGGTATCGCCTTCTTCCAGCATTTTTTCTTCGCCGCCCGCTTCCAGGGCGATGTATTGCTCACCCAGCAGGCCGGAAGTCATGATGGAGGCACTGCTGTCCTTGGGAAATTTGTAACGGGTATCCAGTTTCAGCGAAACCGATGCTTCATACATCGTTGAATCAAAGCCGATCTCGGAGACACGCCCTACCACCACGCCGGCGCTCTTGATCGGCGCCCGTACCTTGAGTCCACCGATGTTCTCGAACGAGGCTTTCACCGTGTAGGTCGAGGCGCTGTCGTAACTCCCCATATTGCCAACCCTCAGGGCCAAAAACAGGATAGCGGCGATGCCGGCCACCACGAAGATGCCTACCCAGAGGTCTAGAGTTGCGCGTTGCATGAATCAGACTCCACGGAACATGAATGCGGTCAGGATGAAATCCAGGGCCAGAATGGCCAGGGAAGAAGTCACCACGGTGCGAGTGGTGGCGCGGGAGACGCCCTCCGCCGTCGGCGGCGCGTCGTAGCCTTCGAACAGCGCGATGGCGGTCACGGCCACACCGAATACCACGCTCTTGAGGACGCCATTGAGGACGTCTTCGCGGAAATCGACTGCGGCCTGCATCTGCGACCAGAACGCGCCTTCGTCGACACCGATCAGCACCACGCCGACCAGATAGCCGCCCAGAATGCCCATCGCCGAAAACAGTGCCGCCAGAATCGGCATGGAAATTACCGCGCCCCAGAAACGCGGTGCCACCACGCGGGCGACCGGGTCTACCGCCATCATCTCCATCGCCGCCAACTGCTCGGTGGCCTTCATCAAGCCGATCTCTGCCGTGATGGCCGAGCCGGCGCGGCTGGCGAACAACAGCGCGGCGACCACCGGCCCCAACTCGCGCACCAGCGAAAGTGAAACCAGGACACCCAGAGCTTCCTCGGAACCATAGGTCTGCAAGGTTTCATAGCCTTGCAGACCCAGCACCATGCCGACGAACAGGCCGGAGACCAGGATGATGATTAGCGAAAGAACGCCCGCGCTGTAGATCTCACGAATGATCAGATGGAAGCGGCGGAAACTCTGCCCGGATTGCAGCAGGGTCATCAGGAAGAAACGGGTCGCCACCCCCATGCGCCAGATGCTGTCGATCACACGGGCGCCGATGCCGCGCAGGCTGTCGAGCAGACCATTCATGCGGCAAGCTCCAGTTCATCGGCATAGGGAGGCGCCGGGTAATGGAAGGGAACCGGCCCATTTTCCTCACCATGCACGAACTGGTGCACGAAGGGTTCGGTCGAGGCACGCAGTTCATCAGGGGTGCCTTGCGCGGCGATCACGCCCTCGGACACGAAATAGACGTAATCCACCATGCGCAGGGACTCCTGGATGTCATGGGTAACGACGATGGAAGTCACTCCCAGGGTATCGGTGAGGCGCCGGATCAGGTTGCCGGTGACGCCCAGGGAAATCGGGTCCAGGCCGGCGAAAGGCTCGTCATAAAGAATCAAACTCGGCTCCAGGGCAATTGCGCGCGCCAGCGCCACGCGGCGTGCCATGCCACCGGAAAGTTCCGAAGGCATCAAATCATGTGCTCCGCGCAAACCCACCGCATTCAACTTCATCAACACCAGGTCACGCACCATTTCTTCCGGCAAATCGGAGTGTTCTCGGAGCGGGAACGCCACATTGTCGAATACCGACATATCGGTGAACAGGGCGCCAAACTGGAACAACATGCCCATGCGCCGACGCAGATGATAGAGCGCATCCCGGTCCAGGCTACTCATGTCGACGCCATCCACCATGAGCACGCCACTGGTCGGCTTGAGCGAACCGCCGATCAGACGCAACAGCGTGGTCTTGCCCCCTCCGGAGATACCCATGATGGCAATGACCTGCCCGCGCCTGGCAGTCAGGTCGATACCCTTGAGCACCAACCGCTTGCCATATGCGAAGGACAAATCGTGAATTTCGATGAGATTGTCTGACACAGGAACTAACGGATTTCTTATTTATTGGATACTGACGCGCGGCATTCTATGTCCTGGACGGCGCGGCTCAAAGCCCCATCAACTCCAGCAGAGTACGCACCCGTTCGATCTGCCCCATTTCGCCATCCTGGCTGATCAGGTAAAGCGGTGCTTCGTTGCCAAGCGGCGCAAGTTGTGCGGCAAGTGTCTTCAGCGAAGTCTGGCGATCGAACCAGAGCAGCCGGGGGTCATCCCGCCCTATCCCCAGCACCCGCCCCGCCAGCACCCCCGGCAACTCTTCCGGGCGCGCGTCTTCCAGCAAGAATAGAAAGTGTTCGTGAGTATCGGCGGCCCATGCCTCATAGGCTGCCGCGCCGGCCTGCCGCCAAGACGATGCGGCCAGAAAGACGCAATCAAATTGGGTGTTGTAAAAAGTCAGACGCCACTCTTGCGGCATGTCCGAAGGATAGAAGGCGTCGGCCCATTCCGGCCTATCCCAGCCGGCGGCCCCGAGGGCGGCGGATTGATTCATCATGGAACCGATTATAGGGATCCGTCAGATGTGTCGAAAATACAACAATCGAGCGCCACTGATAAGGCAGAGTCATGAGCGCATGGAGCACATCAGCATATGTTGATACTCTCCTACTACCCGATCGTTCTACCCAAGCCGATTGTCCAAGTTGTCCCATTACCTCTAGGAGATTGCCATGAAACTGAAATCCCTCGCCGCCGCCCTGCTGGTCTGCGCCACCCCCGCCGCTTTTGCTGACGCCCCCGCCAAACAAGTCCCGCAGACCCCGGAACAGTGGCTGGCCCGCATGACCGACATGACCCAGAACATGTCCGCCTACAAAGATCCGAAGGTATTCGTGCCCTGGTTGAATGCGGTCACCGAACCCGGCTTCTATACCACCATGGGCAACAACATGATGGAGCCGGGCAACTGGCTGAACATGATGAACTCCATGACCCAGCCTGGCGCCTACTCCAACGTGGCCCAGTTCGCCGACCCGAACATCTACATGAAGTGGCTGGCCGCTACCATGGACCCCAACTTCTACACCGCCGTTCTGACCCAACTGTCCGATCCGGGCAAGATGATGCGCTGGGCTATGTCGCCGCTGGACCCCAAGGTCATGTCCATGCTGATGAATTCCATCAACCCTAACCTGTACATGAAGTGGATGATGTCGCCTCTGGACCCCCGCTCCATGCAACTCATGACGGCTCCGATCAACCCCAACCTGTATATGGGCTGGGCGGGCGCTTCCATGAACCCGGCTTCTTACGGTGACATGTGGAAAGGCTTCATGACCCCCGGCGCCACGGGCGCTCTGCCGACACTGCCGACCCTGCCGGCTCTGCCGACCTTCCCCACCTACGCCGCGCCGGCCGCCGGTGCCGCGCCCGCCTTCAACTTCTTCGACCCGAACGCCTGGACCCAGATGCTGCAGGTTCCCGCCGCCGGCCAGCCCTACGCCTTCCCGTTCCCGGTCCCGACCGCTCCGGCCGCTCCCGCCGCCGCTCCGGCCGCTCCCGCCAAGTAACACGGGATCGCATCAGGAAAAACGGCTGCTTCGGCAGCCGTTTTTTTTTGGCTCTGTTCGCGAATGCTGTGGTTAAGCATGGTCACCCATGGCCAAAGCCAGCCACTGTGGGGGTTTCAGGACGTCAGCCGATTTACGGTCCAGCGTCCGGAACCATCCCAGGTAGTTTTCGAGATAGCGTGTGGCCACGCCGTTGAACTTCCGGACCCAGGTTTTGAGCCGGCTATGGTACGCATTCACGTTCTGGATATGCCAGGCGCCGTCCACA
>Ga0210033_1000101_pt1 | contig 71860 bp, 76 predicted proteins | sample CryGeymeta201501_FD_185465 | JGI IMG/M metagenome (GOLD analysis project Ga0210033, IMG submission 185465) | Groundwater microbial communities from Crystal Geyser aquifers in Utah, USA - Crystal Geyser metaG 2015-01 (SPAdes) (version 2) | ecosystem: Environmental > Aquatic > Deep subsurface >... | reverse complement strand
TCCTTCCGGCATGTGCGCCCAAAGCTCTCTGGCATCATCCCGCCTATTTACAATGCAGAGAACGGATTCATGACCTACAAGTTCCTCAGCAAGCGCCTCCCAAGTAATTGGCTCGTTTAAGTCTGTTGGCGTATGAACGCTGACACGCTTTAAAGATTGGTGCAAAGCAATCGGATTATCTATGATCTCTTCCAATCCTTCCAACCCATCAAAACCCTCTCGTTTGGCCAGAGCCGGTTGCGTTGCCGTACAGAGCAAAAGCGTGATGCCGTAAAACTTCACTAGCTCTTTCATCGCATATAGCGCGGGCATGAGAAAATCCGGGGGCAGCAATTGGGCCTCATCAAGTACTACTATGCTATCCGCAATATTATGGAGTTTACGGCATCGGCTTGTACGCGAGGCAAACAGCGTTTCAAAAAATTGAACCGATGTTGTGACGATAATCGGCGCATCCCAATTTTCGCAGGCAAGCCGCGACTTAGCCGTTTCAGTAACTTCGTCGGCAACGTTGATATTGCTATGGTGTTCAACTACAGCGTCTCCAAAAATCTGTCTGCATTGGTCTGCGGTCTGTTCGATAATGCTGGTATAGGGAATTACATAAATAATCCTTCGCTTGCCATTAGTTACTGCATGATTAAGGGCAAAGGCCATCGAAGATAAGGTCTTGCCGCCGCCGGTCGGCACGGTCAGCGTATACATGCCAGGTGGATGTACCGCAAACTCTATACACCTTTTAAGCACTTGCGACCGGATGCGATTGACCGGCGTGTTCGGAGCAGCTTGACTCTTTTCATGCATGTAGCTGTTGAATAATGGCAAGAGGTTTGCCAATGACGGATACTGCCCTCGAATCTTGGCCATCTCGGGTTTAAAAAAAGCCTCAGTGTCAAGATAATCAGCATCGACAAGGCACGAAAAAAGTATGCGAATCCAAAAAGCGGGATCGCAACCCGGCTTTGGTTTTTCATCAGGCATTGGGCGATCAAGAATATTTGATGGAATCTCACCTTCAAGGGCAGTGTCAAGTAGCGACACATTAAGCAGACGCTGCGATAGCGCTCTTGGACCGGTTTCGTCTGCCTGCCAGTCAGGCAAACCAGCATGATGGCCAGCAATAACATATGATACAATGCGGCCTAACTTATCATAGCTATTAACCGCATACAGCGCTCCAGCTGTTGAATGATCAACACGTGCGCGAGCTTCAATGTTAGCGTCTACACCAGATGCAGCTGCTCGTATCTTCTTTTGGAATGCCGTCGAATATTTGCCTAAATCATGCCACAAGCCCGCTAGATATGCCCACTGACCCGAGCCGAACTCATCGGCAAACTGGCTGGCAAGACTGGCGGTTGCGCGTAAATGATCTTCAAGAAGATGCCATTCTTGACACGGTTTGTTCTCTAGGCTGTGCGCATAAAACGCTTTCGACTCCATCGCGCCCCCCGCATGAATTGAGGTTTCTCAAATTAATGGCTTACCTTACCAAAGCAGAGCCTGGTGCGCCCAAAAATCCCGCGGTAAGTTCTCGGCTATAACCGGGAAATCATAATCGCTTTGTGGGTAAGATTCACCTCTGGCCGTTGCGCCGAAGAGAATAATTACCGAAAAAACCCCTCAGCTTAATTTCAGCCAGCAAAACCTTAACCTCCTACCTCCAGTCCACAAATCGCTAAATTTACAATCTAGATTAGCGGTTGTAGCACTGCCCTACCACAACTTCCTGAACAGCGTCCTGCCAAGCACCTTGTTCTTGGCACGGCGGGCCATCTTTTTGGGATCGCCGCTGGCGACAACCTCAGCATCCCGGCTAATTCTTGCCAACTTGTAAAGTAATCTGGTGATTTTCATTTTCATTGCCCCCAACCGTCTGGATAACAACAACTCGATTGTTTAATATGTTTCGACGTGCGAAGCGGCTATTCCTTCAAACTTCGTACACTTATTATACAATTGTAGCGCCAAATAACGCAAAACTGCCATTTGCCCCCTGCGCAACGATATAAACAAGATACGGCTACCCCAGATGTAACCGATAAGATAATAATAGCAAAGCAGACTGTCAACTGTTTGACAGTTAAAAATTTCTTGGCACATTTTTGGTATACTTCTTTTATAATCTCAGAAGACAACAGGTTATAAGGCAAGCAACATTTAAATGTAGATCGCAGTTGCAGTCAGTCAGTCTGTCAACGGTCAGTGAAAATATAAAAGATGCTATTGAGGGATACATTCATGTGCTAAAAAAGCATGGAAGAGAAGATGAGATTCCCAAAAGAGCGGGGGAGGTCGAAAGTGTAGAGGTCGCTATTGCATGACACCAAGACTACCTGCTCTAAAGCCAAAAACCGCCTACTCGCCCGCGTACAATTTATCCATTTGTTCGGCGATTACGGCCATGCGTCTTTTAAGATGCACAGGTTCGAGCAGCTTGGCGTGCTCGCCATAGGCGAGCACCTGAAGGATAAGGCGAAACGGGTTTGTTGACCGGGCGGTCAGGGTGGAGGAGCCGTCCTCGTTTAGCTCGGTTTTCTGGTCTGAGAACCGCTCGCCTATGGATCTCGCCAGCCGTTGATCGAGCCAGAGCTTGAACGTAAAACTGCCGTCGCCCACCGGCGCCCCCGCCTGGATCGGCAGCACCTTTAGCTCTCTTATGCGGTCGACTCTAAACTCCAAAACTTTGCGTTTTACGTGGCAGTAAGCTTCGAGCCTTACCCCGCCTTCGCTGAAATAAAGCTCATATGGATCGACAACCCGCTTTTGCTCTTTGTCGCTTTTTGCGCTGTAATAGACCATCTCGATCTCTCTGCCGGCTGCAATGGCGCGCCTTATCTTCTCTATGGTGCCTTGGTGAGAGCTGTAATCCGCCACGGGCTTAAACTTCATTTGAAAATACGGGTTAGTAGCCAGCGTCTGCTTACTTTCCGGGGATAAAAGGCCTGAGATTTTGTTAAGGGCGCCTGACAACTCTTTTGCATAAGGCATTCCGGCCTCTTCGGGGATGGTGCGACAGGCAACGGCAAGTGCAACAATTTCGCCCGGCTCAAAATCGAGACGGACCGGGATGGATTTAATTTCATATGTGCCTGATTTCCTGGAGTGGTCGATTTTAAAGCCAGAGTTGCGCAACTGTTTTATGTCGCGATAGATCGTCTCTTTTGAGTAGTGATGCCAGTCAAACCGGTGGTCTTCTGACATGGCACGGATAATTGACTCAACGTTTCTCGGTCGCTCCATTAACAGACAAAGAATGTATAAAATTCGCTCGACCTTCATAGCTGGGCTTTTCATTTATATGATGTATATCGTATACACCGGTGAATTCTTGAATAGTCAAGTGTTAGTATATAGAGATTCGGGTTTATTGATACTAATGCAACAAAGGCAAAAGCCTTAACGAGGCTTTTGCCTTTTACAATAGCATATTGAATTTGTGTTTAGCGGTGCCTGCCTGGCGTGTTACTGAACCAGCTCGATCATGGCCATAGGTGCGGCGTCGCCTTGACGGGGGCCGAGTTTAAGGATTCTGGTGTAGCCGCCGTCGCGCTCTGCGTAACGGGGACCGATTTCGGCAAAGAGCTTGTGGACGATCTCGCGATCGCCGAGCACTGCCAGGGCCTGCCTTCTTGCATGCAGATCGCCCTTCTTGCCGAGGGTGATGACTTTCTCGACATACGGCCTTAGCTCTTTGGCTTTTGCCTCCGTGGTTTTAACCCGCTCGTGCACGATTACCTGGCGGGCTAGTCCTTCCAGGATCGCTTTCCTATGGGTGGCACTCGTGCCAATTTTTCTACCTCTTTTTGCGTGCCTCATTCCAGTCTCCTACTAACTTTGTTTAAGTGAAAGACCAAGCTGTGCGAGCTTGTCTTTGACCTCTTCAATTGACTTAGCGCCGAAGTTTCTTATCTTCATAAGATCGCCTTCGCTCTGCTCAACCAGTTGCTGAACAGTATTGACTCCCTCTCGCTTCAGGCAGTTATAGGAACGAACCGAAAGCTCGAGGTCTTCAATCGGGGAATCAAGGGCTTTGCCGCGGTCGTTTACGTCGGCAACAAACACCGGCGTGGCGGCAAACTCACTTGCCTGCTCCATGAATAGGCCCATATGATCGTTGACGATCTTCGCGCCTATGCTTACGGCCTCAAACGGCGTAATGCTACCGTTCGTCCTGACCTCAAGAACCAGTCTATCAAAGTCGGTTCTCTGCCCAACGCGCGCATTCTCTACGGCGTAGGTTACGCTTCTGATCGGGCTGAAGATAGAATCTACCGGTATAACTCCGATGGTATCGGAAGGACGCTTGTTACGGTCTGCGGAAACATAACCGCGACCCGACTCAACCGTCATCTCCATCTCAAGCTTGCCCTCCGCGTTGAGCGTGGCAATATGTAGCTCGGGACTTATAATCTCCACCTCGGCCGGATACTCGATGTCCGCCGCCGTAACCTCTTTTGGCCCTTTGACATTAATTCTCATGGTTGCCGGCTCATCGCCATATAGCCTTAATACGAGGTCCTTCAGGTTAAGGATTATATCGATGACATCTTCCTTAACACCCGGGATCGTGTCGAATTCATGAGCTACACGTTCGATCTTCACCGACGTGATGGCTGCACCCGGTAAAGACGATAGAAGCACCCTCCTCAGGGAGTTTCCTAAAGTGTAACCGAAGCCTCTCTCCAGCGGCTCAACCTTAAACTGAGCCGTATTATCTTTCAGCTCCTCAACGGAGATACCCGGCTTACGGATATCTAACATTAATAAATTCCTCCTTAGCAACCATTACTTAGAATATAGCTCGACGATCATTTTTTCCTGAACCGGCACATCGATGTCTTCGCGCGACGGAACGCCTGTAACTTTTGCGCTCAGGTTGGCGAGATCGACTTCGAGCCAGGACGGGATCGCGGCTTTATTGGCTGATTCAGCCGCTTCCTTAATCCGGGCTATGCCCTCGACTGCGGTGATAACGTCACCCGGTTTTACGCGGAATGACGGGATATCCACTTTTCTTCCGTTAACCGTAACATGCCCGTGGCGCACTTCCTGTCGCGCCTCGGTGCGTGATGGCGCAAGGCCGATGCGATAGATGGTATTGTCGAGACGGCTTTCAAGAATCTGAAGCAGGTTCTCGCCCGTCACGCCTTTCTTCTTGGTAGCCAGTTCATAATAGTTCCTGAACTGCTTCTCAAGTACACCATAAATACGCTTAGCTTTTTGCTTCTCGCGCAACTGTATATAGTACTCGGACTCTTTGCGGCGTCCGCGACCGTGCTCGCCCGGTGGGTATGGTCGTCTCTCGACCGGGCACTTATCTGTCATGCACTTATCGCCTTTTAAGAACAATTTTTGCGTTTCTCTCCTGCATAACTTACATACAGGTCCCGTATATCTCGCCATAGCTTACACTCGTCTCCTTTTCCGTGGACGGCACCCGTTGTGCGGTACCGGAGTAACATCGGTGATACCGGCGACTTCCAGGCCATTCGCCTGCAGTGTCCTGATTGCCGTCTCACGCCCCGCCCCCGGACCTTTAACGTAAACGTCCACCCTTTTCATTCCATGCTCCTGGGCTTTCTTGGCGCATGATTCCGCCGCAACCTGGGCCGCAAATGGAGTGCTCTTGCGAGATCCTTTAAAGCCTGATGTCCCAGCGCTTTCCCACGCTATCGTGTTTCCCTGCTGATCGGTGATCGTGACGATCGTGTTATTAAATGTGCTTTTTATATGGGCAGCGCCATGAACGACGTTTTTGCGTTCCCTACGTTTGACTCTGCCTGTAGCTTTCTTCTTAGCCAAACAGCTTTAACCTCCTTCGGTCGTAAACCCTTGTAATCTACCTTTATGTCTTATTTCTATATACTTTTCTATGTACTATTTATATGTGTTGCTTCTGTATGCTCTTTTTTATCTTTTTTATCTTTTAAATCTCTTTTAAATCTCTTTTACTTCTTACGTTTTGCACCAACGGCTCTGCGCGGGCCTTTCCTCGTGCGGGCGTTGGTATGAGTGCGCTGACCGCGTACTGGCAGTCCTCTGCGGTGTCTTAAGCCGCGATAACATCCTATCTCCATGAGACGTTTGATGTTCTGAGACACCTCTCTGCGCAGATCGCCTTCAACCTTAAGGTTTTTGTCGATGTAGTCCCTGAGCTTGATGACTTCTTCCTCGGTAAGGTTGCGAACCCGCGTGTCGGGATTAACTCCTGTGCCACCAAGTATTTCCTGTGACTTCGAAAGACCTATACCGTAGATATAGGTTAAACCGATCTCTACCCTTTTCTCCCTGGGTAGGTCAACTCCGGATATACGTGCCAAATTCTCTTCCTCCTAAACTAACCAAATATATATTCAAGCCTTGCCTTCCAGCGCAAAGCATCATTTACGCCAAGAATCCAGAGTATTAGCCCTGGCGCTGCTTGTGGCGCGGGTTCTCGCAGATAACGAGGACTTTTCCGTGCCTCTTGACGATTTTGCATTTTTCACAAATTCGCTTTACCGATGGTCTAACCTTCATTGTCCCTCCACAACCTCTCGTATTTCCCAAGGAATATACGCTTTTTCTTAATTCTTAATTCGTAATTCGAAATTCTTCTTAATTCGTAATTCTTCTTAATTCGAAATTCGAATTACGAAATTTACTTGAATCTATATACGATGCGGCCCCTGGTCAGATCGTAAGGCGACAGCTCCACGACAACCCGGTCACCCGGCAGAATGCGGATGTAATGCATGCGCATCTTGCCCGAAATATGGGCTAAAACCTTATGCCCGTTGTCCAGCTCAACCCTGAACATGGCGTTTGGCAAAGGCTCTACTACCGTACCTTCAACTTCTATGGCTTCTTCTTTTTTAGGCACCTATATCCTCCACTTGGGTACGCCCACGTTGTCTTAATAATCTAAATGGCTCTGCTTTTTGCTTTTCAGCGCGCTTTTCTGCACAAAACCATATTATAACAAAATTTATGTCGAGCGTCTATAAAACCGTCAATACGTCGGGCCCTTGTTTGGTAACCGCCACCGTGTGCTCGAAATGCGCCGAGAGACTTCTGTCCTCGGTAACGACGGTCCAGTTGTCCGCAAGGATATCGACCTTGAACCCGCCGATGTTGACCATCGGCTCTATCGCAAAGACCATACCGAGCTTGATCTTCGGTCCCCTTCTCGGAAGACCGAAGTTTGGGATTTGCGGGTCTTCATGCATCGCCCGCCCTATGCCGTGTCCGACGAACTCCTTGACCACAGAATAACCGGCCGCCTCAACCGTGGATTGAACCGCATAGGATATGTCATAGAGATAATTATCCTCAACACATTGCTCTATCCCCTTAAGCAGGGACACCTTTGTCACGTCGATCAGGCGCTGGGCTTCCTCAGAGATTTTGCCAACCGGAAACGTCGCCGCGGCATCGCCGTAAAAGCCGTCAAGCTCAGCCCCGACGTCGATGCTGATAATGTCCCCCTCGACAAGTTCTCTCGAACCCGGAATTCCGTGGACGACTACCTCGTTCGGTGAAGCGCAGATAGTGGCCGGATATCCCCTATACCCTTTAAACGCCGGCCTGGCCCCCGATTTGCGGATAAATTTTTCCGCTATCGCATCCAGCTCGGCCGTCGTTATGCCGGGCCGTATCTCGTTTTCAATGAGCTTAAGAGTTTGAGCCACTATGCGCCCGGCATGGCGCATAGCAGCTATTTCACTCTTACTTTTGCGAATAATCATACCCTCGCCTCAAAGGAAAGAGTCATCTTATACTTTCGCCTTAAGGGCGTTGCTGATATCGCCGAATACATCTTCCATGCCTTTGGTCCCGTCGATATCAAACAGAACGCCTTTTTTGGTGTAATACTCGATCAGCGGTGATGTCTGGCTGTGATAGACATCGAGGCGGTTCTTTACGGTCTCGATGGTATCGTCCGCCCTTTGATACAGCTCGCCGCCACAGGTATCGCATACGCCCTCTTTCTGCGGTGGGCTAAACACCATGTGATATGGTTTCTGGCAAGACTTGCAGATACGCCTGCCGGTCAACCTGTCAAGAAGCTCCTCATCGGGAACAATAATATTAACAACCGCATCAAGGTTCTTGCCCAATGAACTAAGCACTTTATCTAGTGCATCAGCCTGGCCAACGGTCCGCGGGAAACCATCCAAAAGGAAGCCCTTCTCCTCGACGTCCTTCTCGGCGATGCGGTCGCGCACGATTCCGATTACAACCTCATCCGGTACAAGCGCGCCTGCCGTCATGTACTCCTGAGCCTTAAGACCCATCTCCGTGCCGTTCTTCACAGCCGCTCTTAACATATCCCCCGTTGAGATATGGATGAGTCCGTACCCCTTTACGATTCTTTCTGCCTGCGTACCTTTCCCCGCACCGGGAGGCCCTAACAAAATTACGTTCATTCCTACTCCTTTCTCTTTGGCAGCTTTTATTTCAAAAATCCCTCATAGTGTCTCATGAGGAGTTGCGACTCGATTTGTCTCATCGTCTCAAGCGCTACACCGACCATAATCAGGAGCGATGTTCCTCCGAAGTTTCCGCCCTGGAAGAACGGTATTCCGATTATGCTACCAAGAATGGCGGGAATCACGGCGATCGACGCGAGGAAGAAAGCACCGGGCAATGTAATCCTGGTCAGAACCCTGTCCAGGTAACCGGCCGTCGGCTTACCCGGGCGAACACCCGGAATAAAACCGCCATATTTTTTCATGTTATCCGATATATCGATCGGGTTAAAGATAATAGCCGTATAAAAGTATGTAAAGAATACGACCAGCAAGCCATAGAGCGTTAGATAAAGAGCGCCGCTGGGATCAAGCAGAGCGTTTATCGTCCTGGAAATTCCGCCCGGGAAGAACTGTAACATCGTCGCAGGGAAGAGCAATACCGATGACGCGAAGATGATCGGAATAACCCCTGCCGAGTTTACCTTGAGCGGAATATATGTGCTCGAGCCCCCATAGACTTTACGGCCAACCACGCGCTTTGCGTATTGGACGGGTATTCTTCTCTGGGCTTTTTCAACAAAGACAATAGAAACAATCATTGCTACCAGAATTAGGATAAGGATGATTAAGACAGGAATACCCTCGGTCCTTCCTGTTGCAAGAACGGCCTCCGGGAATCGCGCTATGATGCTTCCAAAGATCAAGAGCGACATGCCGTTGCCGATGCCTCGCTGGGTGATAAGTTCGCCCAGCCACATGATAAGCGCCGTACCCGCAACCAATGTCAGAACGATGAGCACATCGAGTCCGAACGTGAACTTTACGTTTGCTCCGAGGTTGATAAGCTCTCGCTGGAAGAAGGCCGTCAAACCGATCGACTCGATAAGCCCTAACGCCAAGGTTAAATATCGCGTCCACTGCGTAATTTTACGCTGGCCGGTTTCTCCCTCTTTTGCCCATGCCCCGAGGGTCGGGATAACAATGGTCAAGAGCTGTAAGATAATCGAAGCCGTGATATACGGCATAATTCCTAACGCAAACACGGCAAAGTTAGATAATGCGCCACCGGCAAATAGGTCTACAAAGCCTAGAATCGGTGTTTGTTCAAAAAGAGTTTTAAGTGCTTTTACATCGACACCAGGAACCGGCACGTGGGCACCAAATCGATATACGGCGATCATTGCCAGCGTAAATAGTATGCGACGCTTCAGATCTGGTACTTTAAATGCATTTGCAATTGCTTCTATCATTTAAGACTCTCAACCTTTCCGCCTGCCGCCTCAATTTTCCTCACCGCCGAGCCGCTAAACTCCCGCGCCTTTACGGTCAAGCCTTTTTCAATCTCGCCGCGACCAAGAACCTTGACCGGCAGCATAGCTTTTTTGATCAGACCGGCCTGCTGCATCGCCACCGGGTCAACAACAGCGCCCTGATCGAATATGTTTAACTGGTCGATATTAACCAGCTCGTATACCTTTTTAAATGGGTTCCTGAAGCCGGGCAATTTTGGCAGCCGCCTGTAAATAGGGGTCTGGCCGCCTTCAAAACCCGGGCCTTTACCTCCGCCGGAGCGTGACTTCTGACCCTTTGTTCCGCGCGTAGCGGTTTTGCCGTGCCCGGAACCAGGTCCCCTACCGACCCTCTTCTTTTTCTTCACAGCACCCGGAGCGGGTGACAGCTCGTTTAACCGCATTAATTCCGTCCTCCTTAAAATCCAAGCCTAACCGATTTCTTCTACTTCCACAAGGTGGATGACCTTTTGAATCATACCGCGGATCTCAGGCTTATCCTCTTGCTCAACAACGTCTCGTATTCTTTTAAGGCCGAGCGCTTTTAAGGTCCTTTTTTGCTTCTCAATGCGACCGATACCGCTTCTGACCTGGGTTATCTTAAGTTTAGCCAACGTGTTTTCCTCCCAGCCTGTTACTTGCCCATTATCTGTTCGACAGTTTTACCGCGAAGGCGGGCAACATCTTCCGCTGTCTTAAGTGATTTCAAACCCGCAACAGTCGCCCGCAGCATATTGATCGGGTTCTGGCTGCCCAGGGACTTTGTTAAGATATCCTGTATTCCGGCAAGCTCTAGAACCGCTCGAACAGGACCGCCCGCGATAACGCCGGTACCTTCTGAAGCCGGTTTTAGCATAACGCGTCCTGCGCCGTACTCGCCCATAACCTCATATGTAATGGTCGAACCAACAAGCGGAACGTAAAACAGGTTTTTCTTGGCATCCTGGACGCCTTTTGAAATTGCGACCGGCACCTCGGCGCCTTTACCAAAGCCGATGCCGACATGGCCGTTACGATCGCCGACAACGACCAGCGCGCTCAAGCTAAACCTGCGTCCGCCTTTTACTACTTTTGAAACCCTGTTGATATTTACTACCTTTTCCTCAAGCTCTAGCTCTTCCGGATTTATTCTCTTGCTCACACGTTTCCCCCTTACTCCTCAAATCTATAAAGTACTAAACAAAGCATTTATTTTCTAGCCTTATGCCATTTAAAACTTCAAGCCCGCCTCACGGGCCGCTTCTGCCAACGCCTTGACGCGGCCATGGTATATAAACCCGCCTCTGTCAAAAACTACCTCACCGAGCTTCTTCTCTAACGCCCTTTTAGCTACCAGAGCACCGACCTGTTTGGCCGCCTCGATATTCCCGCCCGATCCGATTTTTGGTTTGATTTCGGAGTCAAGGCTCGATGCGCTGACCAGCGTTGTACCTTTAACATCATCGATGAGCTGGGCATATATGTGATTGGTGCTTCGAAAAACAGACAGGCGGGGTTTCCCGGCTGTGCCGGATACTTTTTTACGCACCCTGCGGTGTCTTCTTAATCGAGCTATCCTTTCTTCCGCTGTTTTACCCATTATCTTCCTCCAAGACTTGCGTCTTATAAGACGCTTCTCATTAACTTTCTAGCAGCTATTGCCACCCCGATAGGGTTTAAACCCTGGTCCCTAAACCCTGGCCTCCGGACCCTATTACTTCGCGGTCTTTCCGACTTTTCTTCTGATATGTTCGCCTTCGTATTTGATCCCTTTGCCCTTGTAGGGTTCCGGTGGGCGAACGCTGCGGATGTTGGCCGCAATCTCGCCGACAACCTGCTTGTTGGCGCCTTTGACGATTATCCTGTTGGGCGCCGGGACTTCAAACTCGATGCCTCCCAGCTGTTTAATCGTGACAGGATGCGAAAAGCCCATGGCAAGCTCGAGGTCGTTGCCCTTTTTCATGGCCCTGTACCCTACACCTACGATCTCCAGGGTCTTTGAAAAACCGTCGCTTACCCCAACTACCATATTGGATACAAGCGTTCTTACCAACCCGTGAAGGGACCGGTGTAGCTTGCTGTCTGACAGTCTTTGGACCATTATTTGATTATCTTCTTGCGTAACCTTAATGCCGTACGGGATCTTCTCAGATAACTGGCCTTTAGGTCCTTTAACGATAACCTCTGTCGGCTCTATGGTAACCTGTACACCCGAAGGCAGATTGATCGGCATTTTACCAATTCTTGACACTTTAACCTCCCCAATCAGATACCAGAAATCAGATCGACGCTAACGCGCCTTCAGAAATCAGAATATTTTTTACTTTCAATCCAGACCTTCGTAATCTGATCTCTTGTTTCTGGTCTCTTGTTTCTGACTACCATACGTATGCAAGAACTTCTCCGCCAAGGCCGGCTTTTTTGGCTTCGTTGCCCGTCATAAGACCCTTAGAGGTCGATACAACCGCTATGCCGAGCCCGCCCAGTACACGCGGAATCTCATCCTTCTTTGCGTAAATCCTTAGACCCGGTTTACTGATCCTTTTAATACCGGTAATTGAGCGCTCATGATCCGGTCCGTAGTTCATCTTGATCCTGATTACGTTAAAACCATTCTCCTGAACTATCCGATAATCTCTTATATAACCTTCACTCTTCAGTACCCTTGCGACCTCTTCTTTTATTCGTGAAGCAGGGACATCGACCGTCTCATGAGAGGCCCTGTTTGCATTCCGGACGCGGGTCAGCATATCTGCAATAGGGTCTGTCATTGTCATAATGCTTCCTCCTTATCAAACCGCCGGTTCTCTCGCCCCGGGTATCGGCCGCTTCTTACGCAGCCGCCAATTACCTAAGATGCTCCGCCGGCAGCTCTAAACTAAACACTACCTACTACTCTTTACCAACTAGCTTTTGTTACGCCCGGTATTTCGCCCCGGTGTGCGAGTTCCCTTAAACAAATACGACATAGACCGAACTTGCGGAAGTATCCCCGCGGCCTACCGCACCTGGAACAGCGGTGGTACGCACGCGTTGCGTATTTGGGTTTACGCTGTTGCTTTGCGATCATCGATTTCTTAGCCAATTGAACCCTCCATTTATATCTATTTCTCTTTAAACGGGAAGCCGAACCGCTTGAGCAGATCGCGGCCTTCCTCGTCTGTTTTCGCTGTTGTTACGATTGTGATATCCATACCACGAATCTTGTCGACTTTGTCGTACTCTATTTCAGGGAATATAAGCTGCTCGGTTACGCCAAACGAGTAGTTGCCGCGGCCGTCGAACGACTTCGGCGACAGCCCCCTAAAGTCCCTAATCCTTGGAAGGGCCGTGGACAGCAGCCTGTCCAGAAACTCGTACATTCTGGCTCCCCGCAGCGTAACTTTCGTGCCTATCGGCATATTCTCACGGAGTTTGAACCCCGCGATAGACTTCTTCGCCCTGCGAATAATCGGCTTTTGTCCGGTTATGATCTGTAAATCCTCAACTGCTGCATCGAGGGCTTTTGCGTTTTGAGTAGCCTCTCCTACGCCCATGTTAAGAACGATCTTCTCGACCCTCGGGACCTGCATGGTATTTTTATAACCACGGTCCTTTAACATGGCAAGCAGGATTTCCTTAAAATACCGCTCTTTAAGCCTGGGATTTATGCCGCCGTTTCCGGCCTTTGCCTTCCCGGCTTCGGCTTTCTTTTGCGTCTTTTTTGGCTCTTTTGGCTCTTTTGGCTTTTTTGGCTTTTTCGTTTCCTTAGAGCTTTTAGTTTCCTTAGCTTCTTTGGCTTTCTTGCCTTTTGCTTCTGCCATTTATACCTCTCTCCTAGTTACTGGTCACTGTTTCCAGCCTGTTGTCTCGTACGGTTCGGGCCGATTCCGACCGGCCCTAACCAGGCACGAGAAACGAGCTTCCGGTCACTAGTGCGTTATCGATCACTACCGCTACGCCTTATCGACGTCGCCTTGACAGCTCCGGCAGGTCCTGATTTTCTTACCGGTTTCTGCAACCCTGTGTCCAACTCTGGTCGGCTGTCCGCAACTCGGGCAGAGCAGCTGCACGTTGGATACGTGTATCGGGGCTTCTCTTTCCTGGATTCCTCCTTGAGGAACCCTCTGGGTCGGCCGTGCGTGGCGCTTGATCATAGCGATACCTTCCACGACAACCCTGTTTTTATCCGGTAACGCAAAGAGAACCTTGCCCTTTTTACCTTTGTCCTTGCCTGTTATGATCTGGACTCTATCGCCTTTTCTTATAGATAGTTTAGGCATCTCATTCTCTCCTTCTATAACACCTCTGGAGCCAGCGAGACGATCTTCATATAGTTACGATCTCTTAGCTCCCTGGCAACTGGACCAAAAATACGAGTTCCTCTCGGGTTTCCCTGGTCGTTGATTATAACAGCCGCGTTGTCATCAAACCTAACGTAAGAGCCATCATTACGGCCGATTGACTTTTTCGTCCTGACAACTACCGCTCTAACAACCTCGCTTTTTTTGACGGTGCCTCCGGGGATCGCTTCCTTAACAGCGGCGATAATGGTATCGCCGACTGAGGCATAGCGGCGCCTCGAGCCACCCAAGACCCTGATGCAAAGGATTTCTCGCGCTCCGGTATTATCAGCAACTCTTAGTCTTGACTCCTGTTGGATCATCCTCGATTTCCTTCCTTCTTGAACAGTCTCTCGCTCACTACTTCGCTTTTTCTAAAATCTCGACCATGCGCCATCTTTTAGTTTTACTTAGCGGCCTGGTCTCAGCAATCTGGACGGTATCGCCGGCTTTGGCCTCATTGGCCTCGTCATGCGCCTTAAACTTGGTCGTCCTCTTTATCGTCTTCTTATAGAGTGGATGCCTTTTGGTCGACTCAACAGCTACCGTAATGGTTTTGTTCATGCTGTCGCTGACAACCTTGCCAACTCTCGTCTTTCGACTTCCTCTCTCTTCCATCTAAACCCCCTTATCTAGATACTAGAATGGACCCATCTAGCCTCTAGCTACTGGCTATTTTGACTTCAATCTCGCGTTCCCTGCGCACGGTTTGAATGCGTGCGATATCTTTTTTGATCTCTTTGATCCTTTTAGGATTATCAAGCTGCCCTGTGGCTAGCTGGAACCTAAAATTAAACAGTTCCGCTTTCGCGTCTTTCATCTTTGACTCCAACTCACCGTCGGTTAAGTCTCTATATTTTTCGGCCTTCATGCCTATTCACCACCCAGCTCTTCTCGTGTGACAAACCTGCACTTGATAGGAAGTTTGTGGGTAGCCAACCTCATCGCCTCTCTGGCGGTAGGCTCGTCTACGCCGGCGAGTTCAAACATTACCCTGCCCGGCTTTACAACCGCTACCCAGTGCTCCGGCGAACCTTTACCCGAACCCATACGGGTCTCGGCGGGTTTCTCGGTTACGGGCTTGTCCGGAAATATGTTGATCCAGACTTTACCGCCCCTCTTGATGAAACGGGTCATGGCAATACGGGCCGCCTCAATCTGGCGGTTTGTTATCCAGCCCGGCTCAAGGGCCTGAAGCCCATAGTCGCCGAAATATATCTTGTTGCCGCCCTTGGCGGGGCCTTTCATTCTGCCTCTTTGCTGTTTTCTATATTTAACTCTTTTCGGTAAAAGCATGTGTTGCTACCTCCTCCTGCCTGGAGCTTCTTTTCTCGGTCTTCTTGGTCGCTCCGGCCTTGGTCGCTCCGGCCTCTCGGAAACCACTTCGTGTGATGGAACACGCTGACCGGGCAGAATATCGCCTTTGTAAATCCACACCTTAACGCCGATACGGCCAAAGGTAGTGCGCGCTTCCGTAAAACCGTAATCGATATTGGCCCTTAGCGTATGCAACGGCACGCGACCTTCACGATACCATTCGGTGCGGGCCATCTCAGCCCCGCCCAGTCGACCGGCGCATTGGACCTTAACGCCCTTGGCGCCGCTCTTCATAGCCTGGGTAACGGCCTTCTTCATCGCACGCCTGAAGCCTACACGGGCTTCAAGCTGCTCGGCAATGCTCTGCGCCACAAGGGTGGAGTCAAGCTCCGGCCTCCTTACCTCTTCAATATTGATCTGGACCTGCTTACCGGTCAGTTTTTCGAGGTCTGAGCGTAAAATCTCTACTTCCGATCCACGCTTTCCGATAACGATTCCGGGCCTTGCAGTGTGGATATCGACCTTAACACGGTCGCCCGCGCGCTCGATCTCTACCCGCGATATGGCCGCGCGCTCGAGCTTCTTCTCAAGGAATTTCCTCAGCTCTATATCCTCATGGAGGATCTTATCAAAGCCCTTGCTGGCAAACCAGCGGGAGCGCCAGTTCTCGATAATACCGATCCTTAAGCCCCGGGGATGAACTTTCTGCCCCATTTAATCCTCCTTCTCCGTAACAACTACGGTAATGTGACTGCTTCTTTTTCTAATTCTAAATGCGCGGCCCATGGCTCTCGGCCTTATCCTCTTCAAGGTCGGGCCCTGGTCCGCATATGCTTCCGATACATACAGCCTGTTGCTGCTGATGTGCAGGTTCTTCTCAGCGTTCGCAACCGCCGAGTTCAGGACCTTGATTATCAATCTAGCAGCGGCTTTCGGCGTAAACTTTAACGTTGCAACAGCATCCTCAACGTCTTTGCCGCGGATCAGGCTGATAACCTGCTGCGCCTTTAACGGTGATATCCTTACATATCTAGCAACGGCCCTTGTTGAAGCGCTTGTATTCTCTGCCGTTTTAGCCATCTTTACCTCCTAATTAGCTCAAAGCTCTTGGCCCATAGTTTCTTGCTCATAGCTCATAGCATATCCGTTCTATCAGCTATGAACTCTCGCCTATGGGCCGGATAAGCCTGCGGCCTACCGCAGCCGTGTCGACCTTTCCTGGCCGGCGTGGCCTCTAAATGTTCTTGTTGGCGCAAACTCACCGAGCTTGTGGCCAACCATACTCTCTGTGACATAGACCGGTACATGCCGACGGCCATCGTGAACCGCTATTGTATGCCCCACCATCTCAGGAAAGATGGTCGAGGCTCTCGACCAGGTCTTAACGACCCGTTTTTCGTTTCTTTTGTTCATTTCCTGGATTCTTCCAAGAAGCCTGATTTCGACATATGGTCCCTTTTTCAGCGACCTTCCCACTGTTCAGCCTCCAATCATTTAGCTGATAATTCCTTCATTCTCTATTCTGTAAGCCAATATCCTATCGCAAGCATTAGTTATCGCTTACGCGGTTTCACAATATACCTGTCAGACAGCTTTGTGCCTCTGGTACGATACCCCAATGTTGGTTTACCCCAAGGAGTTACCGGATGCCGGCCCGAGCTCGCTTTACCCTCGCCACCGCCGTGCGGGTGGTCGACCGGGTTCATTGCGGTACCGCGAACTGTCGGCCTTATACCGAGCCAACGACTGCGGCCCGCTTTACCTACGCTTATAAGCTCGTGTTCGGCGTTACCGACCTGACCTATCGATGCGTAGCACTCCATGTGCACCATGCGTACCTCGCTCGACGGAAGCCTTAAGTGAGCGTAATTACCCTCTTTTGCCATCAGTTGGGCCGATGTACCCGCTGAGCGCGCAAGCTGTCCGCCCTTACCGGGTTTAAGCTCGATGTTATGGATGATGGTGCCCAGAGGAATCCTTCTGATCGGCAGGGAGTTTCCTACCTTGATATCCGCATCCGGACCGGAAACTACGGTATCTGCGACCTTCAAGTTAAGCGGGGAGAGGATGTATCTCTTCTCACCGTCGGCATACACTATAAGAGCGATCCTTGCGGACCTGTTCGGATCGTACTCGATCGCGTCAACCCTACCCGGGATGCCGAATTTGTTGCGCTTAAAGTCGATGATGCGATAGCGCCTCTTGTGACCGCCGCCCATATGGCGCGTCGTAATGCGGCCGTAGTTGTTGCGACCGGACTTCTTATTGAGCGGAGCCAACAGGCTCTTCTCCGGCTCTTTTTTCGTGATTTCTTTGAAATCAGAGACCGTCTGAAATCTTCGCCCGGCCGATGTGGGTTTAAATTTCTTAATTCCCATGTGTTTCTTCTCCTTCGTTTGGGACTAGCAACTAAAACTGCGCTCTTACGCCTACCTTTACTAGTCCCCCGACATTTATCGCCTGTCAGTTGGCATATTTTTTCGAATTACGAATTACGAATTAATGGTTTGGTCTAAGCTCTTATCATTCGTATTTCGAAATTCCTTACCGGGCTTCAAATACTTCGATGCGCTCGCCCTCGCGCAGCGTCGCGATCGCCTTTTTCCAGCTGCGGGTCTTACCCGAGGTATACCCCTGGCGCTTACGCTTCCCACGCATCGATATCGTATTAACTGCGATTACATGAACCTTAAAGATGTCTTCGATCGCTTTTTTAATCTCTTCTTTTCTCACGCCCTGAGCCACTTCGAACGTGTACTTACCGTGATCGATCTGCGCGTAGCTCTTCTCGGAGATTACAGGACGGATGATAACGTCTCTAGAATCTTTCATTTGGCCAGACCCTCCTCTACTGCATTAAGTGCGGCGCGGGTCATAACCAGGTACTCGTTGTCGAGCAGGTCGTATGCATTAAGCTCGGTGCTGTAGATAACCTTAACGTTATCGATATTACGAACCGATCTGACCGCCGTATCTTGATTCTCGCCAACCACTACCGTTGTCTTGGTCGTGGCTTCGAGATTCTTAAGAATCTGTACCGCTTCCTTTGTCTTCGGCTCAGCAAGACCGAAGTCATCCAATACAATCAAACGTCCCTCTTTGGCTTTTGCCGAAAGAATCGATTTTAACGCCAAACGGCGCATCTTTTTCGGGACATTAAAGGAATAGTCTCGTGGCGTGGGGCCGAAAACGGTACCGCCGCCGACCCAATGAGGTGCGCGGATACTTCCGATACGGGCCCGCCCTGTCCCTTTCTGCCGCCAGGGCTTCTTGCCTCCGCCTCTTACTTCAGCCCTTGTCTTTGTCTTTGCCGTTCCCCTCCTGGCTGCGGCAAGCTGTGCCTTAACAACCTGGTGAACTACGGCCTCATTTGGCTCAACCTCAAAGACTGCAGGACTAACGCTGATTTCCTCTATGGTTTTACCCTCTCTATTGCGGACTGGTATCTTCACCGTTACTCCTTTTACTTTGCCTTACTAGTTTCTTTAACCATAATCAGACCGCCCTTGCCGCCAGGGACAGCCCCTTTAAGCAGGATAATGTTCTGCTCGGGATCGACTTTTACAATCTCTAAATTCATAGCGGTAACCCTATCGGTCCCCATGTGGCCCGCCATGCGCCTTCCCTTGTGAACACGGGAAGGTGTTGCCGCCATACCTATTGAGCCGGGTGCCCTGTGAAAGTGAGAACCATGGCCGCTCGGTCCTCCGCTAAAGCCATGTCTCTTCATTACTCCCTGAAAACCCTTGCCCTTCGAAACGCCGACAACATCGGCCCTCTCGCCGGCCGCGAATACCTCGGCGGTCAATGTATCGCCCGGTTTAAACTCTCCCAGGTCTTCGACTCTGATCTCCGCCAGATAACGCTTTGGTGCGATTTTCGCCTTGGCGAAATGGCCTTTTATCGGCTTGGTTACCTTTCGCTCTTCAATATCCTCATATCCGATTTGGATTGCTGAGTAGCCGTCATTTTCTTTTGTTTTCACCTGGGTGATAACGCATGGGCCGACTTCTACGACCGTTACCGGAACCAACCGGTCATCGTCCGTAAATATTTGCGTCATGCCAAGCTTTTTTCCTAGTAATGCCTTCATCTTCTACCTCGCACTAATAACACTATTAATTGCCCGAATAAATGTCCACTCGTGCTACCAAAACTTTTTACTCACGCTTTTAGTACCTTAGCGGTCAACACATAAATAATAAGAGCTATATATGATGGTAACCACTAACTACTAACCGCTCTAGAGTTTAATTTCGATGTCGACACCAGCCGGAAGGTCGAGTCTCATAAGAGAATCAACAGTCTTCGGTGTCGGGTCCAATATATCAATCAGTCTTTTGTGGGTCCTCATCTGAAAGTGCTCGCGCGAATCCTTATTCACATGCGGGGACCTTATTACCGTATACAGGCTCCGTTCCGTTGGTAGAGGAATCGGTCCCGCAACTCTGGCACCTGTTCTCTGCGCTGTATCTACAATTTTTTTCGCCGACTGATCGACAACCTCGTGATCGTAAGCTTTAAGCCTAATACGAATTTTCTGTGTTGCCATACTTCCTCCACACTATTTTATTTAATAATGCTCGTAATCCTACCCGCTCCAACTGTTCTGCCGCCTTCACGAATTGCAAAGCGAAGGCCTTCCTCCATAGCGATGGGGGTGATAAGCTCGATTGTCATCTCTACGTTGTCTCCCGGCATAACCATCTCGGTGCCCTCCGGAAGAGTGGCAACCCCGGTTACGTCCGTTGTCCTAAAGTAAAACTGCGGGCGGTACCCGTTGAAAAATGGGGTGTGCCTGCCGCCTTCTTCTTTTGTTAGAACGTAGGTCTTGGCGGTAAAGTTGGTGTGCGGGGTGATGCTTTTTGGGCGTGCCAAGACTTGCCCGCGCTGAACCTCGTCTCTGCCGATACCGCGCAAAAGAACGCCGATGTTGTCTCCCGCCTGGGCCTCGTCAAGTAGCTTTCTAAACATCTCTAAGCCCGTGACAACGGTTTTTCTGGTCTCGTCTTGCATGCCGATGATCTCGACCTCTTCGCCGACTTTGACCTTGCCACGCTCGACTCTACCCGTTACAACGGTGCCCCTGCCCGTGATGGTAAAGACGTCTTCTACCGGCATCAAAAAGGGTTTTTCGATGTCGCGCTCGGGGGTGGGGATGTAGGAGTCGATCGCTTCCATGAGTTTCATGATGTTTTCTGCTTCTGCCGGGTCTCCTTCGAGGGCTTTTAATGCGGACCCCGGGATAATCGGGATATCGTCGCCCGGGAACTCGTACTCGTTTAGAAGATCTCTTACTTCCATCTCAACGAGTTCGAGTAGCTCCGGGTCGTCTACCATGTCGACTTTGTTTAAAAAGACAACGATGTAGGGGACTCCGACCTGGCGGGCTAAAAGGATGTGCTCTCTGGTCTGGGGCATGGGCCCGTCTGCTGCACTTACTACCAAGATTGCGCCGTCCATCTGAGCGGCACCGGTGATCATGTTCTTTACATAGTCGGCGTGCCCCGGGCAGTCGACGTGTGCGTAGTGGCGGTTTGCCGTCTCGTACTCTACGTGGGCTATTGCGATTGTTATGCCTCTTTCACGCTCTTCCGGAGCGTTGTCGATTGAGTCAAACGAGCGAAACGTGGCTTGCCCTTTCTCGGCGAGCACCTTGGTAATAGCGGCGGTAAGCGTGGTCTTGCCGTGGTCCACGTGACCGATCGTGCCGATATTCATGTGCGGTTTGGTTCTTTCGAACTTAGCTTTGGCCATAAACGTTTTTCCTCCCTATAAGATTTAGGTTTTTTATTAGTAAACCATATTTGTTTTAACTGCCAGCGGCGATCGACCACTCGCCCTGGGATTTGCTGATGATCTCCTCCGCGATGCTCGGCGGAAGTTCCTGGTACTGCTTGAACTGCATTGTGTACACTGCTCGACCCTGCGTCTTAGACCTTAAGTCGGTCGCATAGCCGAACATCTCGGAAAGCGGTACATTCGCCCTGATGACCTGGGTGTTGGCTCTTGGTTCCATGCCCACGATATGGCCGCGGCGCGAGCTTAAATCTCCCATGACATCGCCCATATACTCTTCAGGAACAACAACCTCGACCGCCATAATCGGCTCCAGTAAAGCCGGGCTTGCCTTCTTCATGGCATCTTTAATCGCCATTGAACCGGCTATCTTAAATGCCAGCTCAGACGAATCTACCGGATGGTATGAACCATCATGTAGCGTTACCTTAATATCAACAACAGGATAGCCCGCCATAATACCGGCGGTCATAGCCTCTTGCATTCCCTTATTAACCGCCGGGATGTATTCCCTCGGCACCTTGCCGCCGACAACTGCATCGACAAACTCATAGCCCTTTGCCGGGTTCGGCTCGACGTCGATAATGACGTGTCCGAACTGACCGCGACCACCGGTTTGCCTTATATAGCGTCCCTGTACATTCTTAACGGCTTTGCGTATTGTCTCGCGGTAAGATACCTGCGGACGCCCGACATTTGCCTGCACTTTAAACTCACGCATTAACCTGTCGACGACAATCTCGAGGTGAAGCTCGCCCATGCCCGCTATGATGGTCTGGCCCGTCTCTTCATCGGTTTTAACCCTGAACGTCGGGTCTTCTTCCGCAAGTTTCGCAAGAGCAGTTGAGAGCTTCTCCTGATCGACCTTTGTCTTGGGCTCGATGGCAACAGAGATAACCGGCTCCGGAAATACCATTGACTCGAGCATAATCGGGTGAGCCTTAGTGCACAGCGTATCTCCGGTAGTTACTTGCTTCAGGCCAACGCCGGCAACGATATCACCTGTGCGGACTTCGCTCTTCTCTTCACGGTGATTCGCGTGCATCTGTAAGATTCTGCCGATCCTCTCGGTCTTACCGGTGGATGCGTTCATTACGCTGTCGCCGGCTTTCAGCACACCGGAGTACACCCTAAAGAAGGTAAGCTTACCGACATACGGGTCGACCATTATCTTAAACGCAAGCGCCGTAAACGGCTCGCTATCTGAAGCCTCGCGCGTGACAACCGTATCCTCTTTGCCGGGAAGCGTCCCGGTAACCGGAGGAACGTCAAGCGGAGACGGCAAGTAATCGTTAATCGCATCGAGTAGCGGCTGGACGCCCTTGTTCTTAAAGGACGATCCGCAAAGAACCGGTGTGATAGCGGCATCAAGCGTTGCCTTACGAATACCGGCAATGATTTCTTCCTTCGTCAGCTCTTCGCCATCAAGGTACTTCTCCAGAAGCGACTCATCATATTCGGCGGCGGCCTCCAATACATGCTGGCGGTACTCCTCGGACTGGGCCATATATTCTTTCGGGATTGCGGTCTCCTCAATCTGCGTGCCGAGGTCATCCTTATAAAAAACGGCCTTCATGTCGACAAGGTCGATAATTCCGGCAAACTGATCTTCGCTTCCAATTGGAAGCTGCAGAGCGATCGGGTTGGCGGAAAGGCGACTCTTCATCATCTGTATCGCGTTAAAGAAATCCGCACCCGTCCTGTCCATCTTATTGATATACGCAATTCTCGGGACACGGTACTTGTCCGCCTGGCGCCATACCGTCTCAGACTGCGGCTCAACGCCACCGACCGCGCAGAATACGGCGACCGCACCGTCGAGTACACGTAGTGAGCGTTCGACCTCGACAGTAAAGTCCACGTGCCCTGGTGTATCTATAATATTAATTCGATGGTCGTTCCATAAGCATGTTGTAGCGGCCGAGGTAATTGTAATACCCCGCTCCTGCTCTTGAACCATCCAGTCCATAACGGCCGTGCCCTCATGAACCTCACCAATTTTATGTGTTCGACCGGCATAGTAAAGTATCCGCTCGGTAGTCGTTGTCTTACCAGCATCGATATGGGCCATAATCCCGATATTTCTTATTTTTTCAAGTGGAAATCTTGTCGACATAAACCTTTGAATCCTTCCTAGATAAACACAAACTCATACAACCTTGCTACAACAGAGTGCTTCAGCGTCGAGAGTGTACTCTGCAATTACCGGTCGAACGCTACCAGCGGTAGTGAGCGAAGGCACGGTTGGACTCAGCCATCTTCTGAAGGTCTTCCCTCTTCTTCATAGATGCACCAACACTGTTTGCGGCGTCCATAATCTCGCCTGCCAACCTCTCGGCCATTCTTTTCTCTTTACGCGCCTTTGAATATCCTGTTAACCAGCGAAGCGCCAGTGTTGTGGCCCTTGGCCCTGGAACTTCAACCGGAACCTGATACGTGGCGCCGCCGACCCTGCGGGGTCTTACTTCAAGCGCCGGCCTGATATTGTCCATCGCCTTACGATATACCGTAACGGGGTCGGAACCCGTCTTGTCCCTGATAATATCAAAGGCCTCATAAACAACCTGCTCGGCAACACCCTTTTTGCCGGCTGTCAGAATCGCGTTCATCAGCTGTGCAACGAGCTTGTTGTTGTAGACCGGATCGGGCAATATTTCTCGCTTTGTAACTGGTCCTTTTCTCGGCATTTCTATCCTCCAAAAAAGTTCTTATTACTTACTTGCTTTTGCTCCATATTTGGAACGAGATTGTTTGCGATCCGATACACCGGCCGCATCCAGAGCAGCCCTGATTATTTTATAACGGACACCCGGCAGATCTTTAACACGGCCACCGCGAACGAGAACTATTGAGTGCTCCTGCAGGTTGTGTCCGATTCCCGGAATATAGGCCGTGACCTCCATTCCATTGGTCAACCTTACCCTGGCGACTTTCCGCAGAGCTGAATTCGGCTTTTTCGGTGTCGTTGTATACACACGGGTGCAGACGCCTCTCCTCTGAGGAGCGCCTTGCAACGCTGGTGTTGCCGTTTTGCTCGGCTTTTCTTTTCTACCCTTTTTTACCAGCTGGCTAATCGTCGGCAAACTGTACACTCCTTCTTAAAATCTAGCTTAATGTTGCTTCTGTTCTTTGTATTTGTCCCTATTTTTATCTCTATTTCAGCATACTGCACGGCTTTAATGCCGTGCAGTTGATTGACTAATTTAAATTCGCACGAGATTGCAGGTCACAGCAGATTAATATATCAGTCTTCTTCCTCGTTGTCAACATCTGCTGAGATATACGGCTCTTCCTCAGTCTCGGGAGAGGTTACTTCGCTAGCAATCTCAACCGTACCTATAAGAGACGGGCCTTCCTCCATGAAGGACTCGGTATCTTCGCTAAAGAAGAGGTCCTCCGGACCCTCGCCTTTCACGACCTCCACGAATGGTTCCTCCTCCTCGCCGATCGCCATAACCCTGATCGAGCGGTACCTGCTCATGCCGGTCGCAGCCGGGATGAGTTTACCGAGGATAACGTTCTCTTTCAAGCCGAGCAGCGGGTCGCTCTTGCCGGCGATCGCCGCATCGGTAAGAACCCTCGTGGTCTCCTGGAACGATGCCGCCGATAGGAAGCTGTCCGTCGCAAGAGACGCCTTAGTAATACCGAGCAAGGTCTGTTTCGCCGTCGCCGGCTCGCCACCCTCCGCGATCACGCGCGCGTTTTCATCCTCGAATTGAAGCCTGTCGATAAGCTGGCCCGGCAAGAGATCGGTGTCACCCGGCTCTGAAACGGTGACCTTTCGCATCATCTGTCTTACGATTATTTCGATGTGCTTATCGTTGATATCAACGCCCTGGCTCTTGTAGACCTCCTGGACCTCGCCCACCATGTAGAGTTCAACCGCCCTACCGCTGATTCGCAGGATGTCGTGCGGGTTCAAGCTTCCTTCGGTCAGCTGGTCGCCGGCCTGGACCTTATCGCCGTTCGATACCCTCAAACGAGCGCGCCTCGAAACCTGGTATATGCGCTCCTTGCCTTCGCCGCCTTGGACGATGATCTTTCTCAGTTTTTCAGTTTCTTTAATCTCAACAATACCGCCGATCTCGGCAATCTGGGCCTCGCCTTTCGGACGACGTGCCTCGAACAACTCGACTACACGCGGTAGACCGTGCGTGATATCCTCACCCGCAACACCGCCGGTATGGAAGGTACGCATGGTAAGCTGCGTGCCCGGCTCGCCGATGGACTGGGCGGCGATGATACCGACGGCCTCGCCGATATCGACAAGACGCCCGTTCGCCAAACTCCAGCCATAGCACTGGCGGCATACGCCGTGTTTTGCTTCGCAGGTAAGTACGGAACGTACCATAACCTGCTTGACCCCCGCGTCTTTCAGGCGAAAGACATCCTGGTTTCTTATTTCAGATCCCCTGGCAAGGATAACTTCCTTGCTCTCGGGATGCACAACCGTTTCAAGAACTACCCTTCCCATGAGGCCGTTCTTGTTTGCCTCATCTTCAGGGTCGAGTACCGGAACCGGGATTCCCGATTCGGTGCCGCAGTCGATCTCGCGGATGATGACATCCTGAGAGACGTCGACAAGCCTTCTCGTCAAGTAACCGGAGTCGGCGGTTCTTAGCGCCGTGTCAGCAAGACCCTTACGGGCGCCGTGCGTAGAAATAAAGTACTCGAGAACCGAAAGGCCCTCGCGGAAGTTCGCCTTGATCGGACGATCGATAATATCTCCCTTAGGATTAGCAACCAGACCTCGCATACCGGCAAGCTGTCTGAGCTGCTTCAAGTTACCGCGGGCACCGGAGTTGGCCATCATATAGATGGGGTTGAATTTATCAAAGTTGTTCTCCATCGCCTCGGATACGTCCTCGGTTGCCTTGGTCCAAATATCGACTACCCTTTGATGGCGCTCCTCGTTAGTGATAAGACCGCGCCTGTATTGCTTCTCGATACGGTCGACGGCAAGTTCCGGTTCGTCCAGGATATCCCACTTATTATCAGGGACTTTAACGTCGCCGATGCTGATCGTGACACCCGCACGGGTTGCGTAATGAAACCCGTGCGCCTTTATCCTGTCAAGGATTCTCACCGTTTCGCCAAGCGTTATTTCGGTGGTGCATCTCTCAACTATCCTGGCCATCTCTTTCTTGCCGACCTCGTAATTTACGTATTCAAAATCATCCGGCAGCGCCTGGTTGAAGATAATCCTCCCGATGGTGGTCTCAAGCCTGGTGCGCTCGCCTTTTGCGTTTTTCTCTCTAAGCTCGATCTTGGCCTGAAGGTCCGCCTCTCCTCCCTCAAACGCGAGGGCGGCTTCCTCCTTGCTGCCGAACACCGAGCCTTCTCCCGTACTGCCGTCGCGCTGTGCGGTCAGGAAGTAAATTCCGAGGACCATGTCCTGCGTCGGGGTTACCAGCGGACGCCCATGCGCCGGTGAGAGAATATTGTTTGCGGACAGCATGAGTACCCTGGCCTCGGCCTGGGCCTCAACAGAAAGCGGCAGGTGAACCGCCATCTGATCGCCGTCAAAGTCGGCGTTAAACGCCGTACAGACCAGCGGGTGTATCTGGATGGCCTTTCCCTCAACAAGGATCGGTTCAAATGCCTGGATACCGAGGCGGTGAAGCGTCGGCGCCCTGTTAAGCATTACGGGATGTTCCTTGATGACTTCCTCAAGAACATCCCAGACCAGCGACTTTGCCCTCTCGACCATTCTCTTCGCGCTCTTTATATTCTGCACGTGTCCGAGGTCGACAAGCCTCTTCATAACAAACGGCTTGAACAGCTCAAGCGCCATGACCTTTGGAAGACCGCACTGGTGCAACTTCAACTCCGGGCCGACAACGATAACCGAACGGCCGGAATAATCGACACGCTTACCCAACAGGTTTTGGCGGAACCGGCCTTGCTTACCTTTGAGCATATCGCTTAAGGATTTCAGCGGCCTGTTGCCCGGGCCGGTAACCGGCCTGCCGCGACGACCGTTATCAAACAGCGCGTCCACGGCCTCCTGGAGCATCCTTTTCTCGTTGTTTACGATAATCTCAGGCGCACCCAGGTCAAGTAGTCTTTTTAGCCTGTTGTTTCTATTAATAACCCTGCGGTAGAGATCGTTAAGATCGGACGTGGCAAAACGGCCGCCGTCGAGCTGAACCATCGGGCGTAGGTCCGGTGGAATAACCGGAATCGCCTCAAGGACCATCCACTCGGGCTTATTGCCCGACCTCTTGAATGCGGAGGTGACTTTAAGCCGCTTAACCGCACGACTTTTCTTTTGTCCCGTCGCAGTCTTTATCGTCTGACGCTGATCGAGCGCCTCGTGCTCGAGGTCTACGCGTGAAAGCAATTCTTTAATCGATTCTGCACCCATGCCGCCGTTGAAGTAGTCGCCGTAGCGCACTTTCAGTTCGCGGTAGAGTTGATCATCGCTGATTAACTGCTTTGGCTGTAATGACTCAAATGTGCTGAAGACTTTGCCCATCCAATCGATCTTACGCGTCAATTCAGTATTTACCTCTTTGACCAGTTTCTTGATCTCGGACTCAATCTTTTTAACTGCCGTATCCGGTGAACCACCACCGGCGACCTCCGCTTCGCCCTCTTCCGGCTCTATCTCGCCGCGGGCTATTTTAATCTTGCGCTCCCGTTGAGCCTCGATCTCAGCGAGCCTTTCCTCGGCCTGCTTCTTAGCTTCGCTGAGTTCCTCATCGAGTTCGACCTTAAGCGTCGGGATATCCTTTTCCCTCTCCTCCACATTTACATCCGTTACGATATATGACGCAAAGTAGATGACCTTCTCCAGGTCCTTCGGGGAGATATCAAGCAGGTACCCCATCCTTGAGGGAACGCCCTTGAAATACCATATGTGGGTAACCGGGGCCGCAAGCTCAATATGGCCCATGCGCTCGCGCCGGACCTTGGAGCGAGTTACCTCGACCCCGCAGCGCTCGCAGATAATGCCCTTAAATCGCACCCTTTTATACTTACCGCAATAGCATTCCCAATCCTTGGTCGGCCCGAATATCTTTTCGCAGAAGAGGCCGTCCTTTTCAGGCTTGAGCGTACGATAGTTTATGGTCTCCGGTTTCTTGACCTCGCCATTGGACCAGGCGCGAACCTGCTCGGGTGAGGTAAGACCAATTTTTAAGGCATCAAAATTGTTAATATCTAACAAAGAGTTAACCTCCTAAAAAAATAAGACTCTCGGACAGGGGTTCTGTCCCTTGCTGCACTTGTCTGTAAACCTTTACGCCTCTTCTTCGTGCGCTTCTTTTTCTTCAATTATCATAGGTTCAACATTTTCGAGGCCCGGCTCTTCGGCTTCGCGCCCGGCTGCAACCTCTCCGCGCAGATCGATGCCTAGCTCCTCCGCGGTCTTGAAGACATCGTCCTCGGATTCTTTTAGCTCGATCTCTTCGCCTTCCTCCGAGAGGACTTCGACGTTGAGACACAGGCTCTGCATTTCTTTCACGAGAACTTTAAACGATTCCGGTATTCCGGGCTCCGGAATATTTTCGCCTTTGACAATCGCCTCGTATGCTTTCACCCTGCCGACAACATCGTCGGATTTCACCGTCAGAAGCTCTTGCAAGGTGTAGGCCGCTCCGTACGCCTCAAGCGCCCATACCTCCATCTCCCCGAAACGCTGACCGCCGAACTGGGCTTTACCGCCAAGCGGCTGTTGCGTAACCAGTGCGTATGGTCCGGTTGATCTGGCGTGAATCTTGTCATCGACCAGGTGTAGTAGTTTTAAGATATAGATATAGCCCACTGTGATAGGCTCTTTAAACGGCTCTCCGGTCCTTCCGTCGTGAAGGTGCGCTTTACCGGTTACCGGAAGCCCCGCCTTCGCAAAGGCATCGCGCATTTCCTCTTCGGTAGCGCCGTCAAACACCGGTGACGCTGTAAAAACCGAGCCGTTGCTCGCCTTACCGTCATCGGACCAGCCTTTCATCGCGGCCCATCCCAGGTGAGTTTCAAGAACCTGCCCCACGTTCATGCGGCTCGGTACGCCGAGCGGGTTAAGAATGATGTCGATCGGGGTTCCATCCTCGAGGAACGGCATATCCTCCTCGGGCAGTATCTTGGAGATAACACCCTTGTTGCCGTGCCTTCCGGCAAGTTTGTCTCCCTCGGAAATCTTTCTTTTCTGGGCTACGTAGACTCGAACAAGCTGGTTGACGCCTGGGGCAAGCTCGTCGCCCGCATCCCGCAGGAACACTTTAACGTCGATAACGGTTCCGCTCTCGCCATGCGGCACTTTAAGCGACGTGTCCCTGACCTCGCGCGCCTTCTCGCCGAAGATCGCGCGCAGGAGCCGTTCCTCTGCCGTAAGCTCGGTCTCACCTTTTGGCGTAACTTTGCCTACCAGGACATCGCCGGGGTTGACCTCGGCCCCAACTCGGATAATACCCCGGTCGTCCAGGTCTTTTAAGATTTCTTCGCCTACGTTCGGGATATCGCGCGTGATCTCTTCGGGACCAAGCTTGGTATCGCGGGCATCGACTTCGTGCTCTTCTATATGTATAGAGGTAAGCATGTCCTCTTTTACAACTCTCTCACTTAAGATAATGGCATCCTCGTAGTTGTAACCTTCCCAGGGCATGAACGCCACGAGAAGATTCCTTCCAAGAGCAAGCTCCCCCATGTCCGTCGAAGGACCATCCGCGAGAACCTGTCCCTCTTTGACCTTCTGTCCCTCAAAGACAACCGGCTTCTGATTAATGCAGGTTCCCTGGTTTGATCGGCGGAACTTCTGGAGCTTGTGCTCGATCTCGGTTTTCTTGGTCTTTAGACGAATCCTATTGGCGGAAACGAAGGTTATCTCGCCGTCGTCATCGGCAACGATAATCGCACCGGTATCTTTTACCGCCCTGTGCTCGACACCCGTACCGACAACCGGCGCCTCGGTTAAGAGAAGCGGCACCGCCTGGCGCTGCATGTTCGATCCCATGAGCGCGCGGTTCGCATCGTCGTGCTCGAGGAACGGGATAAGCGCCGTCGCCACGGAGACCGTCTGTTTTGGCGAAACATCCATATAGTCGATCTTCTTGGGTTCGACGGTATCGACCTCTTCACGGATTCTTACCAGGACTTTATCCTGCAAGAACTTTCCGGTCTTCTTGTCAAGCGGGGCGTTGGCCTGCGCGATAATATATTTATCCTCAACATCTGCGGTCAAATAATCGATTTTATCGGTAACTTTGCCGTTCTCGACCTTACGGTACGGGGTCTCGATAAACCCGAACGGGTTGATCCTCGAATAGCTGGCCATAGAACCGATGAGACCGATATTCGGACCCTCAGGTGTCTCGATAGGACACATGCGCCCGTAGTGGGACGGGTGAACGTCTCGGACTTCAAAGCCCGCACGCTCGCGTGAAAGACCGCCCGGACCCAGCGCGCTTAAGCGGCGCTTATGCGTGAGGCCGGCCAGAGGGTTGGTCTGGTCCATAAACTGCGAGAGCTGGCTGCTCCCGAAGAATTCCTTAATAGACGCGACAATCGGTCGTATATTAATAAGGGTTCTCGGCGTCATCGTTTCGACGTCAAGCGTCGTCATGCGCTCACGGACAACCCTCTCCATTCTTGCAAGTCCGATGCGGAACTGGTTCTGTATAAGCTCTCCGACCGAGCGGACACGCCTGTTGCCGAAGTGATCGATGTCATCTACCTCGACAACATCGAAGCGGTCGCTAAACATCGTCGGATCAAGCAGCCCGACGATGTACTGGATGGTTGCAAGGATATCTTCGCGGGTAAGAACCGTCGTATCCGCGGGCAAGCTTAAATTGAGCTTTTTGTTCACCTTATAGCGTCCGACCTTTGCGAGGTTGTACCGCTGTGGATTAAAGAACAGGTTTTCAATAAGAGAACGCGCGCTCTCAACCGCCAGCGGCTCGCCCGGACGCAGGCGTTTATAGAGTTCGACCATAGCCTCTTCGCGCGTCTCGGTGAAGTCGTGCTCGAGCGTCTGCTTTATCGGATCGGCGTTGTTGAATAGCTTTAATATCTCATCGCCGGTTCCAAAGCCCAGCGCTTTAAGAAGAATGCTTACCGGCTGCTTACGCTTGCGGTCAACGCGAACGCTTATAACGTCGCGCTTATCCGTCTCAAGCTCGAGCCAGGCGCCGCGGCTCGGAATAACCTTTCCAAGATACAAAATTTTATCGGAGTGCTTATCGACCTCACGGTTGAAATAGACACCCGGAGAGCGAACAAGCTGGCTGACGACCACACGTTCGGTACCGTTGATGATAAACGTTCCCTTGTCGGTCATTATCGGGAAGTCGCCCATATAGACTTCCTCTTCTTTAATTTCTCCGGTCGTCTTGTTAATAAGGCTGACAGTTACGTCCAACCGTGCCGAATAAGTCGTATCCCTTTCCTTGCACTCGTTTACGCTGTGCTCGGGTTCACCAAACCGGTGGCTTTTAAATTCTATCGCCAGGTTTCCGGTGAAATCCTCGATAGGGGAGATATCCCGAAAGGCTTCGGCTAATCCCTCCTCTTCAAACCATTTAAACGAATCAACTTGTACTGCGATAAGATTTGGCAGTTCCAAAATATCTGGGGTTTTGGCGAAGCTACGCCTAGTTCTTAAACCTAAATCATTTCGCAAGGGATGAATTCACTCCTTAATCGGTAATGTGGGAATATACAAACACAAAACAACAGCATAGCAGAATCTCTATGCTGTGTCAATCCGAACGGAGATACTTAGTTAAACAATTGTTTAACTTACAGAGATTATTCCCTGTTACCCTCCAATTTAAGACAAGCAAATTGAAAAGTTGCAATATAGTTTTCCGGTGTTGCTGCCTTAGCACTATAAAAGCTTGCTAATAATATTCAGTGGGTGAAGGACCATTTACCCTCACCCACTCAAATATACTATTACATTTTCAAAAACTCAAGAGTACTCGATAGTAAAAATTATTTGATTTCGACGGTTGCTCCGGCTCCCTCAAGCTGTGCCTTGACCTTCTCTGCTTCGTCTTTCGGGATGCCCTCCTTGACCGACTTGGGAGCGTTGTCAACAAGGTCTTTCGCCTCTTTTAAGCCAAGGCTGGTAAGAGCCCTAACCTCTTTGATGACCTGGATCTTCTTGTCACCTGCGCCTGTAAGGATAACATCGAAGGAGGTCTTCTCCTCTTCTGGGGCGGCGGCTGCGGCACCGGGAGCGGCCGCTACGGCGACCGGGGCGGCGGCTGTTACGCCAAAAGTCTCCTCAATCTGCTTTACCAGGTCATTCAGCTCAAGAACGGTCATGCTCTTGATCGCATCAAGTATCTGATCGTTTGTAAGTTTCTCTGCCATTTTATTTACTCACCTTCCATAAGATATAGTTTTCTCTTTACTCACTTTTTAACGTGTCCTGGTTCAAAGCCTTGTGCTTTGTCACCCGGTTGTTAGCGATTGGCGACTGGCGATTAGCGATTAGCGATTATTTCTTTAGGCTGTCCAGTTGCATGTAATTGGTTTTTAGTCGCTTTTCGCTATTCGCTGCCCTTACGCGCCTTTCTGCTGCGCAACCTGGTTCAGTACTCGTGCCAAACCGGCCGTAATCTGATTCAGGCTGCGGGCCAGTCCGTAGAGCGGGCTCTTCAAGCCTCCCATAAACATCGCGATCAGAATCTCCTTCGGCGGTATCGTAGCCAGGCTTCTCACGCTATCGCCACCGATAACGGCGCCCTCGACAAAGCCGCCCTTAAGCTCAAGCAGCTTGGTGACCCTTGCAAAATCAACAAGCGTCTTCGCGGGTGCGGTTGCATCTTCATAGCTGATCACCATAGCCGTCGGTCCAACCAAGTACGGGTCAAGCTCGGTAAGATCGAGTTCTTTGGTAGCGAGTTTAGCCAGAGTGTTCTTGAACACCTTGTACTCCACTCCCTGGGCGCGCAATTTGTTTCTCAGGTCGGATATCTGCTCGAAATTAAGTCCGCGATAATCGGTCAGGATAACGCTTTTCGCCTTACCCATTTTTTCCTTAATTTCCTCAACAGTAGCCTCTTTTTCTGGTCGAGCCATCGTAAACCTCCCCTCACACTTGCAAAGATCACATCTTGCAATGATATAAATCTAAGTCTTAAGTCTAAATAAAAAGCCTCCTGCCAGACAGCAGGAGGCATAATAACCAAAAATCCATAATCCGGTAATGGATATTTGTAGTGTACCTCGGTAGGCATTGGATTAAGCCGTACGGCGCCTACTGTCTTCGGCAATATTCAATTAGAACTTCTCTAACTTCTCTAACTTCTCTTTTATATCAAAGCGGCCGGCTACACGTCAAGCACGTATCTTAGCTAGCGGCCGCTTCTTCCTCCATGAGGTCGCGGACCTTGGTCGTATCGACCTTTACGCCCGGGCTCATGGTTGTGCTCACGCTAATGGATTTGATGTACTTACCCTTGGCCGCCGACGGTTTTGCCCTAACGAGTTCCTCAATCAAAGCCTGGTAGTTACCGATTAGCTTATCGACCGGGAAGGATATCTTACCGATTACCGAGTGGACTATACCAAACTTATCAACCCTGTACTCGATCTTACCGGCTTTTACGTCCTTGACGGTCTTGCCTACATCAAAGGTAACGGTTCCGGCCTTCGGGTTCGGCATCAAGCCACGGGGCCCGAGAAGCTTACCGAGTTTACCTACGGTCGCCATCATGTCAGGGGTGGCGATTGCCACGTCAAAGTCAAACCAGCCGCCCTGGATCTTCTCAGCCAGGTCGCCGGCGCCAACATAGTCGGCCCCGGCGGTTTCTGCCTCTTTTGCCTTCTCGCCCTGGGCAAACACGGCTACACGGACGGTCTTACCTGTTCCGTATGGCAACGAGACGGTACCCCTTACTTGCTGGTCGGCTTTCCTTGGATCAACACCGAGCTTGATATGGACCTCGGCGGTCTCATCAAACTTGGCCGGCGCGATCTCCTTTAGAAGCCTGACGGCCTCTAACGGCGAATAGAGCTTCTCACGATCGATCTTCGCCTGAACCTCGCGATACTTCTTTCCTTTTTTCATCTTTCTTTCCTCCTTGTGGTAGTGTCGGCCCACTCTTTGATGGGCCTCCCACGCAAAACCATCTTTGATGGTTTTGCCGAGCAATGGAATTGCTCCATTGATCCATTGCTCGCAAACTTAGCACTAACTTTTAATATCGACTATCCCGCGATTTCTATCCCCATGCTGCGGGCGGTACCTTCGATAATCTTCATTGCGGCCTCAACGTCGTTGGCGCTGAGATCCTGCATCTTGGTCTCTGCGATCTGGCGTACCTGGTCCTTGGTTATCTGCGCAACCTTGTTCTTTTGGGGCTCACCTGATCCCTTGTCGATCCCGGCGGCCTGCTTCAACAAGAACGCTGCCGGCGGGGTCTTCGTAATAAACGTGAAGGAGCGGTCTTCGTACACCGTTATCTCAACCGGTATAATCGTCCCGGTCCTATCGGACGTCTGAGCGTTAAACGCCTTACAGAACTCCATAATATTTACACCATGCTGACCCAAAGCCGGGCCGACCGGTGGTGCCGGATTGGCTTGGCCCCCAGGTATCTGCAGTTTTACCTTAGCCATCATCTTCTTAGCCACGTGGATACTTCCTTTCTCTACCGCCTATATTTCAGAGCCAAAAATTACAATTTCGCTACCTGATCGAAATTAAGCTCGGCTGGTGTCTCTCTACCGAAGATGGAAACCATAACCCTGACCTTACTCTGGTCAAGGTTCACCTCAGCAATAGTCCCCGTAAAGTCGGCCAGCGGTCCCGCGATAACCTTAACGGTCTCGCCTTCTTCGAACTCGACCTTCGGTTTCGGCTTCTCGAACGCCGGCCTTTGCAGGATCTTATCGACCTCTTGAGCGGAAAGCGGCGTCGGTTTGGCATTCGAGCCGACAAAACCGGTAACACCCGGCGTGTTTCTGACCACGTACCACGAGTCATCGTCAAGGTCTATTTGAACCATGATGTAGCCTGGGAACACTTTACGCTCCGTAATAGTCTTCTTGCCTGCCTTGATTTCCATGACCTCTTCCGTGGGAATAACCACTTCAAAGATCTTATCCTCCATCTCCATGGAGGATATCCGGTGCTCAAGGTTAGCCTTAACCTTATTTTCGTAACCTGAATACGTATGTATCACGTACCACTGTTTTGTCATGTTTGCTAGAGCCTTGAAAAAGCTCTCCTCCTACGCTGAGAATATTTTAATAACCGCGACGAACAACACATCTATCAATCCTATAAATATCGCAAAGAAAGCCACAGCCACCAAAACGACAACTGTTGATGCAACCACTTCATCTCTGCCAGGCCAGATAACCTTGCCCAACTCGACTTTTACATCCTTGAAAAACTTTCCTAACGAGTCAAATCCTTTTTTCTGTGCAGGCTGTGTAGCCTTCTTCTCAGCCATACTCATTTCCTTCCCGTTTCTAGATGCTGGAAACTAGAGACAGATACTAGTAACTTGAAACTTGACCAGCACTAATGCACCTCGCCGGAGCTATCCCAAATCTCTATCTCGGCAGGGCTGGGGGGATTCGAACCCTCAACACCCGGTTTTGGAGACCGGTGCTCTAACCAATTGGAGCTACAGCCCTCAGTACGCGATAGAATCACGTCCATAATGGATTATCTATCGCGCTAAATTCTAGTGACAAGTATAATTAGCGTGTTTCCCTATGTAAAGTATGCGACCCACACCACTTGCAGAATTTCTTCATCTCCATACGGTCGGGCTTTTTTCTCTTGTTTTTATCCGTCGTGTAATTCCTGCGTTTGCACTCAGTACACGCGAGAATAACTATATCTCGCATTGTTCCTCCTAATATATTCAAAGAATTAATGTAAACCTCTAAACCAAGGCAAAAAACAAATGGTAGTTTACACTTTACCACTGCTAATGTCAATTAACACGCGCTTAACTTGACCGTAGCAAGGTTATTTAATAATGCTCGTAATCCTACCCGCTCCAACTGTTCTGCCGCCTTCACGAATTGCAAAGCGAAGGCCTTCCTCCATAGCGATGGGGGTGATAAGCTCGATTGTCATCTCTACGTTGTCTCCCGGCATAACCATCTCGGTGCCCTCCGGAAGAGTGGCAACCCCGGTTACGTCCGTTGTCCTAAAGTAAAACTGCGGGCGGTACCCGTTGAAAAATGGGGTGTGCCTGCCGCCTTCTTCTTTTGTTAGAACGTAGGTCTTGGCGGTAAAGTTGGTGTGCGGGGTGATGCTTTTTGGGCGTGCCAAGACTTGCCCGCGCTGAACCTCGTCTCTGCCGATACCGCGCAAAAGAACGCCGATGTTGTCTCCCGCCTGGGCCTCGTCAAGTAGCTTTCTAAACATCTCTAAGCCCGTGACAACGGTTTTTCTGGTCTCGTCTTGCATGCCGATGATCTCGACCTCTTCGCCGACTTTGACCTTGCCACGCTCGACTCTACCCGTTACAACGGTGCCCCTGCCCGTGATGGTAAAGACGTCTTCTACCGGCATCAAAAAGGGTTTTTCGATGTCGCGCTCGGGGGTGGGGATGTAGGAGTCGATCGCTTCCATGAGTTTCATGATGTTTTCTGCTTCTGCCGGGTCTCCTTCGAGGGCTTTTAATGCGGACCCCGGGATAATCGGGATATCGTCGCCCGGGAACTCGTACTCGTTTAGAAGATCTCTTACTTCCATCTCAACGAGTTCGAGTAGCTCCGGGTCGTCTACCATGTCGACTTTGTTTAAAAAGACAACGATGTAGGGGACTCCGACCTGGCGGGCTAAAAGGATGTGCTCTCTGGTCTGGGGCATGGGCCCGTCTGCTGCACTTACTACCAAGATTGCGCCGTCCATCTGAGCGGCACCGGTGATCATGTTCTTTACATAGTCGGCGTGCCCCGGGCAGTCGACGTGTGCGTAGTGGCGGTTTGCCGTCTCGTACTCTACGTGGGCTATTGCGATTGTTATGCCTCTTTCACGCTCTTCCGGAGCGTTGTCGATTGAGTCAAACGAGCGAAACGTGGCTTGCCCTTTCTCGGCGAGCACCTTGGTAATAGCGGCGGTAAGCGTGGTCTTGCCGTGGTCCACGTGACCGATCGTGCCGATATTCATGTGCGGTTTGGTTCTTTCGAACTTAGCTTTGGCCATAAACGTTTTTCCTCCCTATAAGATTTAGGTTTTTTATTAGTTTAAAGCCCACGGTTTTTAAGCCTGGCCCTTAAGCGTTTTTAAATAAATATAAGGCCGGGGCGAATGCAACTTGAAAATGCTTCTCCTTGCTACCAAGCATCCCCGACCGGTCAAGTTTCTATAAGTAGATTAACGGAGCGCTTTGACCACTAAACGGCCTCGACCGTTTTATCGCCAATTGTTCCATTGCTCTACAAAATCGCCTGAAAGCGATTTTGTAGCGGTGGTAGGATTTGAACCTACGACGCCACGGGTATGAACCGTGTGCTCTAACCAGCTGAGCTACACCGCCATGCCAAATACAGTACCAGACACCGAAAACCAAAAATCAGAGACTGGCTGGAGCCCGCGAGCGGATTTGAACCGCTGACCCCTTCCTTACCATGGAAGTGCTCTGCCGACTGAGCTACGCGGGCATTACAAATATCCACACAACAAAGTAATTATAATGATTTGTAGTGCAATTTCAAATCATTTTCTGTGGAGGGAGAAGGATTTGAACCTTCGAAGGCTTCGCCAACGGATTTACAGTCCGTCCCCTTTGGCCACTCGGGAATCCCTCCTCATGCGGCAATGATTCGCCTTTAAGATGGTACTTGAAAAGTGGGTTTATGTCAATTGAGCAGGATTCTTCAGCGAGCTACGGCGATAATTCTTCGGAATCTGTTTTAGCGAAATTATTAAGAGAATTATTAAGAGGCCCATAAAATAATCACAAAGGTGCAAATTGCCGCCAATTTTGATAAAATATTCCTAAAATAGTTAATAGGTGATAGCATGCCAATTTACGGATACCGTTGTAAGTTTTGTGACCATACGTTTGAAGTTATGCAATCGGTCAATGATGAACCGATAAAGGAGTGCCCTGAATGTAAGGGCCCCGTAGGCAAGATATTCTTTCCGGTGGGAATTGCGTTTAAAGGCAGCGGGTTTTACGTCAACGATCATAAATCGCCGAAGCGAATTGCGGCGGAGAAATCGACTTCCGGTTGTTCGACCTGCACCTCGGCCGGCACATGCAGTAGCGACTAAATGGGTTTAAATAGGTTGCAAGGGTCCTTCGTCGAGCACGATCCAGCACCCTATGCTGTCGTCCAGCATGTTGTTAAGATTATCTATAATACCATCGACGAGTTTAATAATGTCATCGCCCGCAACAGAAGCATAGATGCCCGAGGAATCGGGTACCTCTTTTTCTTCCCCGAATCCAAGCTCGCGCTTTAGTTTCGATAATTTGCTAAACGCTCCTTCCAGGTGTTTTTTGAGGAGCGACCGTCCCTCGCCCGACATCTTACAAAGGTCTAGCTCAACGACCTTTATCTGGTTTCCTATCTCCTCGATGATAAGCCTGGCCGTCTCGTAATCGCCGCGTTTAAGCGCCTTTCTTACATCGTTTATGGCGGAGCGTATAAAGAACAGAATGGCGATGGATCTCCAGCAAGGTCTGAGGCTATCGAACGTCGCCGCAAAGCCTGCGCCAAAACACTCCCGATAGGCGGCATAGCTCTTTCTGGGGTGCGAGAGCATATCGGCGAAGGTCAACCAATATGCAGTGGCGGCATCAACAACCATGGACGCTTTTCGTTTCTTTGGCACCAGGTGATATTCAGGATTTTTGAATCCCAGCTCGACTATAGTCCCAGAGCCGAAAAACGAGTGGCACTTGAACCTATCCGACAGCTTCTGCATCAAGAAGATCCCAAACCCGCCATCCTCGGAAAACACCGGGCCGTCGCTCGGAGCGGGCAGACCTTTACCCTTATCGCTGACCATAATCGTGAGGGCATCAAATTTTAAGAAGCATTCAAGTATTATCAAGGGATTTTCGTGGCCTTCGACATACGCATGGCGGATAACATTAGTGCACGCCTCTGAGACAACAAGCAAGATGTCCGACGCTCTCGATCGATAGGGCGTACCGGATATAAAATCCTGTACTTCCTTTCTGATCGGATCCAGGCTTTGTGGTTCGGATAAAAGTAATAATTTAAGCCGTTTGTCGATCATTGGACTATTCCTTAGCTATCCATATATCGCTTGCTAGTTTATGCCCGTTTATTTAGATAATAAACATGGCGTAAGAATAATCGAAAACTCTCCAACGGCCAGCAAGAGAACCGAGCCCCACACGTGCGCCGTAAGCATAATCGGCACCTGGCTAAACGGTGCTTACTTACTTATTACTACCCATATTATTTAGTAGTTAAACCAATAAACTAACGATAATCAGTTACAAATGATTGATAATTAGCAGATGTTATGCTATGCCTTGTCCTGACCGTTTTTACTCTGCTCCACGCGCCGCATTCCAACCCCTCTGGCTTCCATGATCGCTCTTAGAAGATTGTTGTGTAGCGCGGTAGGTCGCAGGATGAAATCAAGCTTCTCAAGCTCTCCGGAACTTACCGCAACCGCCTCGGCCGCTTTTATAAGCGCTTCAATCTGCTCGACCGGCGACATGCGCGCTTCCGCCTCGAGGGTGAAGTAATCCGACTCATCCCGCTTCCAGTCGCCGAGGCTCTGCTGCGCTTCCGGTGTGGTTGCCTGGACCATCAGGGAGTCGCCGACTATCCCATCCCTAACCACATAATTTGCGTTCTCCAAGCCTAACTTGGTCTCTTCCGATAGTTCGTTGTAACTCGAAGCATTCCCGGCATCCAACAGGTTGATATAGCAAACTTGCTTATCGGCCACCTTGCCGATCAACTCCACATCACCGTAACCCCGCAAGAATAGGTCTTTGGTGGCTTCGATAACTCGTGCCATACTCGCCTCGCCGGGCGAAAGTAGTATGCTTTCCCTCTCCAGGTGCAACCTGGCTTCATCGACTCCTGCCATCTATATCATCCCTTCCCACCCGTGGATTACCCGCAGGTATCCACGACTTTGTTGCAAAAGTAACAATATCTCTATAGCTATGTTACCAGGCGCGGCAAACAGCCACAACCACGATTTAGGCCCACATGAAATAATAACTAAATACCTTCCATGAGATCGGGCAAGCGCTGGGCGAAGGCCAGCAGGAACTTTAAACCATCCTGGATCTTCGGCTCTTTAAGCGCATGTAGCAGGGCCACAGGACCTAACGTGCGTGTGTCTTTCTTCGCCTCATTCGCCGATTCGCGAACGGCTTCAAGCATTTGATCGCCTGTTACTGCGAGCGATATCCCTGTTGAAATGGTACGTTGAAGTATCGGAGCCGTCATGGACTGCTTCATCGCATACGCGAAATCGCCCATCTCCATCAACGCGCTGAGCGCACCGCTTTCCTCGAGCGCCTTGACGGCCTCAAGGGATCGAGAAAGGCTCTCAGCCGCGTTTGCGGCGCCGGTCACGAGACCTTTCATCTCATCGGTGTTTATCGCCTCAACAAGATCGACCAGTTCCGCCATTTTGGCCATAGTCGCGGTCATCCGCTGCACTATCGCCGGCGTCATGGAATCCAGGCTCGCTGTAAGGAAGCCGGCGGCTTCATCCATCCGGGAAGGTGGGGTAGCCGGTGTGTCTTGTTCGGTTTTTGCTGCGCCGTTATCTTCAGTCATGCGCACACCTCCCTATAAAATGCCGCGAGCGGATAACCAATACATCTCGTTAAATGCAAGTTTAAACCAGTGAATCATCTCGGTGGGCGGCGTCGGTGTGGGCGGCTTGGTGTAGCTAAACGACACATAAGTCGCTTTGTTTAAGCCGGCCTCGACAAAGCAGAACACCTTGCCGTCATAATAATGAGATGGGGTTAACCCTCTAAGCTCAGAGATTAGATTCTCGGCCACTACATCGGCTTCGTAGTGGGCGGTTGAACCGGCCTTAGAAACAGGCAGGTTCGTGGCGTCGCCAAGAACATAGATATTATCGTAGCCGTCGGCTTTCAGGGTATATCGATCCGTGGGGATGAACCCGCCCTCATCGCCCAGTTCTGAATCGATAATTACCTGCGCTCCCTTATGCGCCGGGATCGAGATGAGGATATCAAACGGGATTTCGCTTCCCTCAAGGGTATTGACTACCTTTTTCTGCGGATCTACCGAGTCCACGTTGCAGAAGCACTCCCAGTTAATCCCCCTCTTTTCGAATTCCGGCTGTGCCCATGTCGCTACCGGCTCCAAGGAATGCAGCCTGCCGATAGGATATGTGTAGAGTAAATCAACTTTATCCCGTATGCCTTTCTCCCTGTACAGCTCGTCAAGCATAAAGACAAGCTCTAACGGGGCTACCGGGCACTTATGCGGTACGTCGATTGTGATGACGATCTTCCCACCGGTAAAGTTGGTGAGTTTTTCACGCAGCTTTACGGTTCCTTCCGCAGTATAGAAATTATCTGCGACTTCAGCCAATCCGGGCATCGAGTTAAAATCAGGATATGCGCCGGTGGCGATTACCAGCTTGTCGTAAGGGAATGTCGCACCGCTCGCCGTAATTACCTTATTTGCGCCGGTATCGATTTTGGTGGCCGGGTCGACAACTAAATTTACTCCCGGAGAGAGCAGGCTTTGTTGCGGACGCGTATAGTCTTCAATCCTGGCGTGGTTAATCGCCGCAAACAGGAATGAGGGCTGATACACGTGGTCTGCATCGGCGGTAATCTGGGTTACGCTAATTTCTCCCCGCTTGATTTCGCTTCGCATGGTGCGGGCAAGGTGATTGGCAACCATGGTGCCACCTGTGCCGCCACCTAATATTACTACGTTTTTAGCCAACCGACTCTCCCCCTACTTTACCTTCTTAACAGCGATACGCCAGTACTCGCCGTCTGAGGCCTTCTCGTTGTACACCAGTTCGTGGCCTACTTTTGCGACCCACTCCGGAATGTCCTTCGCGGAGCCGAGGTCTGATGATAGTACTTCGATGACCGAGCCCACTTCCGCACCCTTAATGGACTTAATAAGCTCCATTAACGGTCCCGGGCAATACGAGCCACGCGCATCGATCGATTTGTCTACCTTTACATCTGCCATAATTGTCTCCTCCCTTTTCAGTCAAAAATAACTTGGCTTTGAATCCCCCGATTATATAACCATTATCTGTCCGCCTTCGGATATACCGAAGAAAGCGGTTACACCAAGAACATCGTCGACCACATCAAGCATGTCCTTCATTTCCCAGCCCATGATATCCATAACGAGAGAACAGGCATACACTTTGATTTCTCCAAGTTCTTTGCCATCTTCAAGCATCTTGTAGTACAGGTCGAGATTCTTGCCGATGATCGTGCCGCCGACTTCACCCATCTGGAATTCCTTCTTCTCGACGGCCTCCTTTGTGAACATCTTTGTGGCACCCATCGTAACGAAGAAATTAACCTGCATTCCGGATGCTGCGGCGATGGTACCCATGAGAGCACCTGCGTGGAGTTTTTCCAACTCCGGGGACATTAGAACGATTGATAGCTTAGGCGCTTCAGCCATTAACGTATCCTCCTTTCGATACCTATACCCGTCTGGGTATTCTTCATATTCTTAGATATCTCCAACTCCCGTTATACCCCACCGCTAACGGCCTGTACCGTACCACTTACCCGGCTTTTACTGCAGTTTGCCAGGTTTTTGTTAATAAATAGACGCCTTGCGGCGATAATTAGAATTACAAAAAGCAGTACCATTCAAGTGAGAGAACAACGGAGGTGAGACTGGTGGCAAAGGCGGCTATTTTAAAAGGGATATTAAGTAGGGCTGGGGTTTCCAGGAGGGCGGATACCTTTAGCGTAGTAAGAATCGAGCGTATCTTAAGCGAGCTTGGAATAAAGAGCTATGAGTTTGATTTTGAGCCGAGGGTTGTGCGCCTTACCGAGGAAGCCGACCTTATAAAAGTCATGCTTCACTTTATGCCATCGGGCATCACTGAGGACAGCGACATTGCCATCTCAAAACTGAACGACGACATGGCGCTTAGAATTGGCTCATGGCAGTTTGAGGCCAGGATATAGGCCGAGATATAATAGGTTGATTAGAGAGGCTCCCGAAAGTCCCCCTTTCATACAACTACAGCGCAACCATTGGTTGCGCTGTAGTATTTTGCGCGCCCGGTAGGATTCGGACCTACGGCCTTTGGTTCCGGAGACCAACGCTCTATCCCCTGAGCTACGGGCGCCAGTAATTATTACTGTAATGTCTGGATTATCAACAACATCGTTGTCTATATCGCGTCTTCAAGATACCCGGTGGCGCAGTGCATGTCAAGCTGGATGAGGGGCAAGGGGTTACATCCCCAGACTCTGATTTCTGGAACCTACAGCTGGTCGGGGGCTTCGCCGGTGGCTTCTTCTTCGGCGACGCGCTCGCGCATGCGTTCGGCTGTGTGGGCACGCTCCTCTGGGAAGTCCGGGTTTTGTGGCGGGACGTAGGATTTGCCGTCTTCGATTGCCGACTGGATGTCGTCGGTTGCCAACTCTTCATCAGGCTCTATAACCTCTACGGGGCCGAATTCCTCTATAGCCGGCTCGGCGATTCCCGGCCAGGGTTCGTCCCCGGTGTAATCGGTTTCAACGACCTCCAGGTTGTTTACCACCTGGGCGATACCCTCAACGCTATCAAGAAGGGTCTCTGCCGCTTCCCTTTCTTCCTGGTTGCTAACGCTACCCTCAAGGTACACGATGCCGTTTTCGACCGTCACATTGATGTAATCGGCCACTATTTTATCGCTGCTCGCATAAACTTCCTGCACGATATCGAATATTTCGTCGTCGGTCATGGGCGTCTCTTCACCGGCTAAATCAAACCCATCTCGCTTTGCCATCATGAACACCCCTTTCATAAAAGTCGCTTCTAAAATTGCTCAAAATTTTCAAAATCCCCAAACGTCTAATATGCGCTCGCTAGCCCAAACACCATAATCTATAACAATCCGCGTAACCACCGCCCGAATATCGCGGACATTTTCGTTCTCTTAAAGCTGTTCTACCCGCTATTTTCGAACCTAAACAGCTTGAAAAAGAAGAGGCCCGGTCGATGATGGGAAGCTCTCCTTTGGATTAGACCTGCCGCAATACTACCACAACTGCCAATTTTTGGTAATATGTTTTCGATAGGCTGCTAGTGCGATAAAATAGAGCTTATATGAATGCAAAAGATACTGCTAAACTACATAAAACGGCAAAGAAACCCAAGAAGAAAAGGAGCAGACGCAGCAAGCTCTCGACTCTTCTTATCGTTGTCGGCATTATCATCATCATAATTCCCTTCGCGACCGAGCTCTACGGCTATTTCGAGGCCATTAAATTAACAAGCGCGTGGGATTTACAGGCCAAGAACCAGCGCAAACGGGGCGATAAGATAAAAAGCTACCAGGACGAACTCGTGGCGTCGGGTCAACTGCCGCAGGAGGATTCCATCATCGACAACTCGAAGCTGGGCAAGTCGATAACCCACAAAAAGGACTCCGAGCGTAAAAAGCCGTTTCCTAAAACCAGAATCCGAATCCCGAAAATCGGTGTCGACCAGGTAATCCTTGAAGGCGTCGGTCCGGAAATACTGCAGTACGGGCCCGGGCACTACATCGGAAGCTGTAACCCGGGTGAGCGGGGCAACGTTGGAATCGCCGGCCACAGGGTTACCTACACCCACCCGTTTAACCGGCTCGATGAGCTAAGCAACGGCGATACCATCATCCTGGAAACCGTTGATTTCATCTACGAGTACCAGGTCGAAAACATGATGGTCACCGACCCGAAAAACGTCTCGAACCTGCAGCCGACCTCCGACCCGAGGGTCACGCTTACCACCTGTAACCCGAAGTACAGCGCGAAAACCAGGCTTAACGTAATAGGCGTGCTTATAAACACTAAGCCGCAGCGGGTTAACATCGTCCGCGCGGTTAAGGAGATCAAAGAGATATTTAAAACCGAGAAGAAAATCGAAAAGATTAAGTTCGACGATAAACCAAAAACCACCAAAGAGTACCAGCGCGACCTGGAAGATGCAAAAAAAGCAATAAATAAAAACGCCCTGGATGGGAACGCATATATCATCATGTCGCGCAGTTGCCTGGGGTTAGAGCGATATGGGGAATCGTACCAGGCGCTTAAGAAAGCCGAGCTTATCCAGCCGGATTCGGTTGAGGTGCAACGGATGTACCGGCTGATAGATATGAAGAAAAAGCAACTTGAAGATGAAGTCCATGCGATGGAGAGTGTCACGGACAGGAATGGATTAAACCCGATGTCCTACTTTGAACTCGGGCGTATGTGTCTTGCTACCGAGAATTACGAGGAGGCCGCCCAGGCATTTAAAAACGGTTCGGTTGCCGCCCCCTATGCGGCGGATATGTATGCCTACCAGGCGTTGGCATACGAGAAAATGAAAAGGGATGATTTGGCTGTTACTGCATACAACCTGGCATTACGCTACGACCCCACATTCCCCGAGGCCGTTGAAGGGATGAAACGACTACAAAGCGGTAAATCCGCCAGCGGGCTCGATGTAAACAGCCTTCCCTACAAATTAAGGCCACAGTAAGAGGACTCCACCGATTGGCTTACCGGTGGAGTCCTGTACGACTATAGCTTAGCTATGCTGCATTTATAAGTTTATAGTTCCTGCGGTGATCCTAGATCGCCGGCTGGTGGTGCTGGTGGTGTGGCTGTATCGGACGGGTTAAAGTGACCGTGCCCAAATCCTCCGAATCCGGGTCCACCAAAGCCAGGTCCACAGAACCCGCGCCCGTGTCGGCCTCCAAATCCGAACATAAACTGTTTCAGATCGATACCGTTTTCCTTCGCCCATGTCTCCAGGTCCGTGCGCTGCTTCTCCATGGCCTGCCTTCTCTCTTCAGGAGTGAGCGCCTTAAAGGTCTCCATCTTGTTCTTCATCTCGTTCTGCAGCTCGTCCATCTTTTTAAGAATGGCGTCCTTCTGCTTTGCCGTAATCTTACCATCCTTAACGTCCTGGCTAAGCTTCTGCTCCAACGTCGCTTTGTGTTGCGCCTCGCGCTCTTGCTTGAAATCGCCGAGAACCTTGTCTACCTTGCCGCGATCGAGGCCGAATGCCTGGACCAGCTTTTCGATAACCGGCGGATAGCTTTGTGCCGTTTGCTTGCTAGCAGCAAAAACGCTGTATCCTCCTACGAGCGTGATTAATAAGGCGGCAACGGCTACGCCTATGATGACTTTGATTCTTGCTTTTGATTTCATCTATGCTTGCCTCCTTCCATAAGAGATAGTTCGCATCATAAGCTTATTGTTGCAAACAAATCTGAGAAATCGCTTAAGAAATGGAGCTAAAGAAGAATTTTCGGTACTCTTTCGGTACTTTTTATTGCTTGCGCGGAAGGGTTACGGTGAAGGTCGTTCCTTTGTCGGGTATGCTCTCAACATCGATGGTTCCGTTATGCATATCAACGATGGTTTTGGCGATCGATAAACCGAGACCGTAACCTTCGACCTTGGTTTTTGTTCGAGAAGCCTCTGCCCGGTAGAACCTCTTGAAGATGTAGGGAAGATCGCCGGCCCGTATGCCGGCACCAAAATCCTGCACGCTTACGGCGACTTTGTTCTTTACGGGATATGCGCGCACGATTATTTTTCCATTTTGGTGGCTGTATTTGATGGCATTGTCCAGAAGGATGGTGAGGAGCTTGGCCAGACTATCGCTGTCTGCCTCAACGGAGATGTCATCGATAGTGCCCTGTATCTCAATATCCTTATGATTGGCGAGCGTCTTTACATTTTGACGCGCTTCTTCAACCACATTCGACAAGCTAACTTCTGCAAAGTTGCTCTTGCTAGCCGTATTCTGATAGCGGCCCAGTATTAAGAGGCTATCGGAGAGTTGCTGTAGCTTGTCGATCTCCTCCAGATTGCTGGTTAGCACATCCCGGGCGTAAGGCGTGTCAAAATCCTTATCGCGTAGCGCTACTTCAACCTCGGTTCTCATGGCGGTCAACGGCGTGCGCAGCTCGTGGGATGCATCCGAAACAAACCGTTTCTGCTCATCTACCATGTTCTCAATAGGTTTAAGCGTGCGACCGGCCAAAAAGTACCCGGCCAGTCCGGCGAGCACGAATATGACGCCGTTAAAAGAAAGGAGCTGTAGCGCGACCCTTCTTCTTGCTTCCTCAAATAGCTGATTATCCAGAGCACCGCCCGGCGCTAATTCCCGAATCATAGGAGAACCGGGGTCGCGCTCTAAGGGATGATGGAATAGGTCTTGCGGCGGCCTTTGCCCCGCGGCGTTGCGCAGCGCCTGGATACGAAGACCCCTGCTGATTTCAAATGTTGCGCCCTGGAATACCACCAGGCTGAAAAGAATACTGATAGCCATAATACTTAAGAGATACCAGACGGTGAGCTTAAGACGGGCGGAATGAAACATGTTTTAAGAGTCCCTTCCGATTTTATAGCCAAATCCCCGTACGGTCTGCAATAAAGAGGGCTTATCAGTAAACGGCTTATCGATTTTGTTTCTCAAGTAGCCGATGTACACCTCGACCGTGTTGGGAAGTATATCGGCATCATAATGCCATACATGATTGATGATCTGGTCCTTGGTAAGAATCCTGTTTTTATTGCGCAGCATGTATTCAAGCAGGGCGAACTCTTTCTTTGATAGATCTATGTGCCGCCCCGCCCGGGCAACCTCATAGGTGAGCGTGTTAAGGCTTAAATCTGCCGCTGAGAGCATCGAGCCGAGGCTCTCTTTAGGTCTTCTCCCCAGGGCTCTGATTCGTGCAAGCAGTTCGGCGAACGCAAAAGGCTTGACCAAATAATCATCCGCCCCGGCATTTAAACCTTCGACTTTATCATTGAGTTGGCCTTTCGCAGTCAGCATAAGAATAGGGGTGTGTATATGGGCTTGCCGCAGTTGACGGCATACCTCAACGCCATCCATCTTCGGCAACATCACGTCTAAAATGATGACGTCGTAATCCGTGGTCGACGCAAGATCGAACCCGGATTCCCCATCGTACGCGACATCAACTGCGTAAGTTTCCTGCTCCAGACCCCGCTTTATGGAATTGGCTATCTTATGTTCGTCTTCTACAACCAAAATTCTCATTTGCTTGCATTATATCAACTCTAAACTGAGAAACAACTGAGAAAACCGGTATCAGATTAAGAAGACCTTGATCGACAAACAAAAACGATAACGTGGATATGATCAATAAGAAAAGCAAGAGGAAGGTAGTGGGAACCCTTTATTCTTAGTCGTCGTTGAGCTGTTTGTCTTTGTTGCGTAGCTTCAAACCGGATCCGATGAGGCTTCCGCCGGCCAGAAGATACCAGATCATTTCGACACCGGTTTTAGCCTGCTCTTTTAGCAGGGTTGTTGTGGTCACCGGCAAGATAGTGGTCGTGGTGGTAGAGGCGGATGGGTCGGACGTTGTCGTGGTCTTTGCTGCTTTGATGTTGCTGTTCTTAGATGCGTCTGTTGTGGTCGAGGTTGGCTTCGGCGTCCGGACAACGGTCGTGGTAGTTGTCGGCTGCTTGATTTTGCCATTACTTGCCGCTGTTAAGTAATTAACGACGAGGTCGTTTTCTTCGGGGGTCAACTCAGCGCCCCACCTTACCATCTTGTCGACAATTGAAGACCATTGCTTCTCGGTTTTCTTCTGTCCTTCCCAGCGGGATTGGTTGTGGCAGACCGTGCAGCGATCATAAACTATCTTGCTCGTGTCTTGAGCCAAAGCGAGCGGTGATGAAGCTACCAAAACAGCACATACAAAAACGAAACTACTTATTAATTTTTTGCTTGTCATTCTTGGTGTCATCCTTGCAACCCTATTTCAATAGTTTCCCTAACCAAATCATACTCATCCAACTGGTAGCCTGTCAACATCTGCCAGCAATCGATGGTCTAAAGCGGTGAAAGAGCTGTTTTAAATCGGTAGGACCAACTAGAACGTAACAAGCTGTAAATACTGGTGTTAGAAATTGCTTGGTTAGATAGAAATCTCTTTTCTGTTCCATTTTGACTGGTTTTTGTGGGTTTGTCCAGCATTTTACGCCAATTATTTGACAACCATTATACCCCCTACCGTTTGCCGTATTGGCCGGGTGAATATAGTTGAACTTATTTTGTGGTAATTTATACTTTATATAAAGAGAAGCGAGGAGTTCATGAGTCCTTTATTACTTAGTTTCATAATTATTACGATTCTAGTCTTGATAAATGCGTTGTTTGTCAGCGCTGAGATTGCAGTTATCACCGTCCGCGAGACCCGCATACGGCCCAAAGCCGAACAGGGCTCAAAGTCAGCGCAAATAGTTATGAGATTCCTGCACGACCCCACCCAGTTTCTCGCGACAACCCAAACCGCCATAACGGTAGCCGGGTTCCTGGCCAGCGCCACGGCTGCGGATCAACTTGCCGACGATTTAAGCAAACTCATTGCGCAGCTCAATATCCCGGTTATCACGGGGATAGCGCGCGGCCTCGCCATCGTCATAATAACGCTAATCATCGCCTATATTACGCTGGTATTCGGCGAGCTGGTACCGAAGCGACTCGCGATTTTAAGATCCGAGCAATTTGCACTCTTCTTTGCACGACCTGTTGCCTGGTTTAACACGGTGACATATCCCGTCACGCGCGCGCTGAGCTTCTCGACAAACGTCGTGATCAGAATCTTTGGCGTCCGGCCTGAAGATACTGCCCCGAGCACTACCGAGGAAGAGCTAAAACTGCTGGTAACGCAACATTCCGCGCTCATGCCCGAGGAGAAAGAGCTGATCCGCCAGGCATTTGAATTCGGCGACGTGCTCTCGAGACAGATCATGGTACCGCGCCCGGATATTGCGGCGGTTGATGCATCTGCAACCGTGAGGGACGTTCTTGAGGAGGCCCAGGAAAGCGGCCACCCGAGGCTCCTTGTCTACCAGGAAAACCTCGATAACATTATCGGCGCAATACACCTCAAAGACCTCATACAGTACGTCGACAGAAACCAGCTGGACGCGCCGGCAATTGACATCATGCGCCCGGTAGTCTATGTGCCCGAGACGCGGCGGGCCATCAGTTTGTTAAAAGACCTGCAGAAAAGCAGGTTGCATGTGGCTGTGGTCCTTGATGAGTACGGCGGCACGGCGGGTATTGTAACGATTGAGGACATTGTTGAAGAAATCGTTGGCGAATTCGGGGGCAAAACCGAAGAGGAAGAGCTGATCAAAGCAATCGGCGAGCGTGAAATCGTCATCGACGGCAGGCTCCCGATCGACGAACTGAACGAGCGTTTTAACCTGGATATTCCCAAGTCACCCGAGTACGATACGGTTGCCGGTTGGATATTGTCCGAGCTGGGTCACATCCCGCGACCCGGCGAAGAAGTCACCTTTGACGGCACCCGTTTCAGGGTCCAGTCAATGCAGCAGCGCAGAGTCGCTTTGGTCAGAATTATTAGAATTCCCCAGCAACACTAGAAAAAGCCGGATTATTCATCCGGCAAATTCTAAAGGAATGCTCGGTTAGATTACGCTCGCTTCAGCTTGCCGAGCTTCTTGTTTCCCGATGTATTATTAGAGCTATTTGTATTAGAGCTATTTGTGTCATTTCTGTTGTTTCTGTTATTTATGTTATTTGTGCCATTAAAGTCGTCCGCCTTGCCCGTTTTTGCCCGTTTTCTTGTCCAGGATGACTGGAACTCTTCGGCTGAACTCTGCTTCAACAGGTACTTGCACACATCATCGAGGCTGCAGGAGATGGTCTCAAGCGAATCGCCTGATTTTTTATCCTTGGCGGTTACTCTTACTTTAATAAAATCAGCATTCCAGAAATCTTCTGCCAGGAATACATCGTGCCATAGCCGGTTAAGTTCTTCCTCATACCTGGGCGCGCCGAAATGGGCGGTGTAGAGGTCGATTACCATGTGGTTCTGCTTGCCGTATTTCATAAAATGGATGTTTCTGATGTCAATGACATCTTCGGGCCGCACGGCGTTTTGCAGGTTGATCAAGCTCATGATGATCTTGGCGATGCTCTCGTTCGGAAGGGTCTTGCCCTTAACCTCATTGAACATATCCGTTAATACCTCGACGGTTCTCGTGCCGGTCGCGGGATCGGTATCAGCTTTTCGCGTACCAAGCTTTCTTACTCTCGAGACCTTCTGAACCGAGGGCTCCGGGACATGCAGTTCTTCAAACGTGTCGTTGCAGTCACAGCCGGCATCCGCACAGGAGCATTCATGGTGCCCTTGTTTGTTCTTCATTGTCAGCCCGGTGATCGCTATTGTTGAGGCTAAGGCGGCAAAAATAGCGGTTATCTTTTTACTCCCGCTGAGTTTCATAAAAAAAATCCTCCTAAGCAAATTGGGGAAAGGGTTATGTTAAAGTATGTATCGTTCCAAAATGCAGTTGCTTTAAGAAGAATTTGCGGGAATTAAGAATAAGCCGCAGGCAGAGGGCTAGTAAAGTTACGTAAGTTGCCCTGCGGCAATCCTTCTTGTTCTTGCTAAACCCTAGCCGAGTATGGCCTTGAGGTCCTCGTCCGGGGTGGTTATCGGCTTGAGGCCGAAGTTCTCCACTAGGACATCGAGCACGTTCGGCGTGATGAAAGCGGGCAATGACGGCCCGATGCGGATGTCTTTGATGCCCAGGTAGAGAAGCGTAAGCAAAATCGACACCGCTTTTTGTTCGTACCAGGAGAGTACCAGCGAAAGCGGCAGGTCGTTGACGCCGACGCCAAACGCTTCGGCGAGCGCAACCGCAATCTTAACCGCCGAGTAGGCGTCGTTGCACTGGCCCACGTCGAGCAGTCGCGGGATGCCGCCGATATCGCCCAGGTCTTTGTCGAAGAACTTGAACTTGCCGCATGCAAGCGTCAGAACAACGGTGTCCTTAGGGGCTTTCTCGACAAACTCGGCATAATAGCCGCGCTCTTTCTTTACACCATCACAGCCGCCTACCAGGAAGAAGTGACGGATTGCCCCACTCTTGACCGCGTCGATGACCTGCGACGCTACCCCAAGAACGGTGTTTCTCGCAAACCCGACCATAACGGTTTTGCCTTCCTCATCCTCGACGAATCCGGGCATTTCAAGCGCCCTTTCAATCGCCGGAGTGAAGTTTTTGTCGGCAATGTGGGTCACGTCGGGCCATGCGACCTGTCCCGTTGTAAAGATATTCGCCTTATATGAGTCAAGCGGCCTCTGGATGCAGTTCGTGGTCATCACGATGGCACCCGGGAAGCCCGCGAACTCCTTGTGCTGGTTTTGCCAGGCCGTTCCGTAGTGCCCGTAGAAATGCGGGTACTTCTTAAGCTCCGGATACCCGTGGGTCGGCAACATCTCACCGTGCGTGTAGACGTAAATGCCCTTGCCCTCGGTCTGCTTGAGAATCTGCTCGAGGTCTTTTAGATCATGGCCCGAGACCACGATCGCTTTACCTTGTTTGTGCCCAAGCGGGACTTTTGTGGGGGTCGGGTGCCCGTAATGGCCGGTATTCCCCGCATCGAGCAGTTCCATGGCGCGCAGGTTGATCTCGCCGGTCTTAAGTACGAGCCCGAGCCAATCGTTCATCTCGCCGGTGCCGCGGGCAAGCGCCGCAAGCGCATCATGGATGAACCCGTAGACCGCGTCGTCCTCCTGGCCGAGGATTGCCGCGTGGTCCGTATATGCCGCGACACCCCTGAGGCCCAGGAGCAGGATATCCTGAAGCGACTTGATATCCGGGTTTTCAGTCGACCGGGGCGCAACCCACTCGGCGGCCTGACCCTGGCGAACCATTTCCTCGACGGTCGGTGCGGGCATGCACGTCGTTACTTCTTCGGCAAAATCAGCGATGCCGCCCGCGGCCGCTACTTTCACCCTCAGTTCCTCACGCAGTTCCACGGTGCGGATGATAAGTGCGCCAAGCCTTTCGGGATCGAAGTTTACATTTGTCAGGGTCGCAAAGAGCGCACCGACGGTGAATCTATTAACTTCCGGGTCGACTACGCCGACCTTCCTTCCCTCGGATGCGATGAGCGCGAGCCCTTTGACCGCATACGTGAGCAGATCCTGCAGGGCTGCAACGTCCGGCATCTTCCCGCAGATACCGCTTACCGTACAACCCACGCCTTTTGATGTCTGTTCGCATTGGTAGCAAAACATTTCTCGTCCTCCTTTATAATAGTGACAATCGTACAAAATCAAGCGTTACGACTAACAAGACTAAAAATCTAGCCTTTCGCCCACCGGAGGGGCCGGGTAAGCGAAAGACTATAGCGAAACCAAAACAATAGCCGGCTACTTATCCATGGATAAGTTGGGGCAAACATCTTGCACAAACCCATACGCTATCGCCCTTGTAGCGAACCGGAAAAAGCGGCCTATCGCTATCGGCGGTACCGCACCAATGGCAATGCTGGGTGACCGGGTCGACCGTCTGCGCCGCCTTGCGTTCGTGGACCGCTTGCTCGCTGAACTCATCAGCCTCACGCTCGGTAATGGTAAGCGCGCCCATCGGGCAGGTCCCAAGGCAGAAGCCCGCGCCATCGCAAAGCTCTTCCTTTATAACTTTTGCCTTACCGTTAACGATCTCAATAGCGCCTTCAACACAGGGGCTCACACAGAGACCGCAGCCGTTACATCGTTGTTCATCGATCTCAACGATCTTCCTGAGCGTTTTTGCAGTCATGATTGCCTCCTTCTCTGTATGTGGCACAAATAGAACTCTTAGAACTCTTATAAATCCTTACAAGCGTTCACAAATCTTGAGTTTATGGTAAAGCTTATTGAATTGGTCGACATTGACTTAAGTCAAGGATTGGGGATTTTCTTAAAATTTTTCAGAAATTTCTTAGAATTTTTTTGAAGTCTTGCTGATTTTATGAGGCTGGTTATTTCCTCAAACCGGAGGCGACCTCTTCAAGGGTATCCATGTCGAGGATGGTTACTTTCTTGCCGTTGGTATCGATGATACCGGTCGATTTCATCTTCCCGAGTGTGCGAGAAATGGTTTCGCTGATCGTGCCGAGGCGCTGGGCGAGCTCTGTTTTGCTTATGTCGAGGTCAAACTCGATTCCGGCATCGTGCTCACGGCCGTTTCGCGTTGCGCTATCCAGCAGGTACTTCGCAACGCGCGCCGGTACATCTTTTAAGGACAGCTCTTCCACCAGTGTGGCAAACCGGCGGAGGTGATGGGACATTATAGCAATCATATTGAGGCTGAGCTGCGGATCTTGTCGAACAAGGGCCTCAAAATCATTCCGCTTAAAGAAAAGGACTTCGAGATCGGTAGCGGCTCTCGCAAATGCGGGATACGAGACCCCGGAGAAAAGCGTTACCTCGCCAAAGGGGTCGCCGTTTGCAACGAAATGCAGGATCTGCTCGCGCCCGTCCATACCGAGCTTAAAAAGCTTTACGCGCCCATGAATGACTACATAGAAGCCTTCCCCGGCATCACCATCAGAGAAGATAAGCTCACCGCGGGCGAATTTCTTGCCTATCGCTATCGTGCTGAGCTCTTTAAGGTTGTCCTCCGGCAGCCCCGCAAACAGCGGGCACATCCGTAATCCCTGCGGTGTATTCATATAACCAGTGTAGTCCTTTACTTAGTTTAAAACGTGACAAACCCGGTGAATCATTCTTATCCAATCGGTTCGGTTGATTCGATTGAGGTAATTATAGCGTATTCAAACAGCGGGGGTAAGAACAAGTCGCTCCCTCGACCCACTCTCTAAGCCCGCACCTTTTCACCTGTTAACTTCCCGTTAACCTGGTAGAAATAATTTTGTAACCGGAATGCAACACATATTTAATTGGAGCGAAACTTTGTTGAAACACCAGGTGGCTATGATTAACTCAACGGCAGCTGCGAAGTGTTTGTAAGAAAGACTTTAAATTTTTCGAATGGAGGGATTTACAATGCAAAATATCAATACCGGCGATACCGCATGGATGTTGATATCCACAGCCCTGGTTATGTTTATGACGCCGGGACTCGCACTATTCTACGGGGGCATGGTTCGCAACAAAAACGTGCTCGGCACATTGATGCACAGCTTTATCATGCTCGGCGTAGGCACAATTGTTTGGATACTGTACGGATATAGCTTAGCGTTCGGACCGGATAAGTTTCATATAATCGGGGACTTAAGCTGGATCGGGCTTAAGGGTGTCGGGATGGCGCCGAATGCGGACTATGCGGCGACCATACCGCACATTCTCTTTATGGCGTTTCAGATGATGTTTGCGGTCATCACCCCCGCCCTTATTACCGGCGCTTTTGCCGAAAGAATTAAGTTCAGCTCATTTTTAGTATTTATGGTTGCATGGATGACATTTATCTATAGCCCGGTCGCCCATTGGGTATGGGGTGTCGACGGCTGGATCAGAAACCTCGGCGCGCTTGACTTCGCCGGCGGTACGGTAGTTCATATCAACGCGGCATTTGCCGCCCTGGCGGCGGCGCTCATCATCGGCAAACGCAAGGGGTTTGGCAAAGAGGCGATGCAACCGCACAACCTTCCGATGACGCTTACCGGTGCGGCCATCCTCTGGTTTGGATGGTTCGGGTTTAATGCGGGAAGCGCCCTTACATCGGGCGGCTTGGCAGCGGTAGCCTTTGTTGTAACCCACGTTGCAACGGCCTCTGCGGCACTTGGTTGGATACTTATAGAGAAGATCAAGACCGGAAAGCCCACAACGCTTGGCGCGGCTTCCGGAGCGGTCGCAGGGCTTGTTGCTATAACACCCGCCTCCGGTTATGTCGGCCCGTTGGCCGCAGTAGCCATCGGGTTTACAGCGGGCATCGTCTGCTACCTGGCGATCGGTCTTAAGTTTAAACTCGGATACGACGACTCACTTGATGTCGTCGGCATACACGGTGTAGGCGGAATCATTGGAGCATTGTTGACCGGTGTGTTCGCGACTACGGTAATCAACCCAGCCGGCTTTAACGGCCTCTTACACGGCAACCCGAAGCAAGTACTTATCCAGTTGGTCGCTATCTTGGTTACCATCGGCTACTCATTCATAGGGTCCGGGATAATCCTGAAAGTTATCGATGCGGTTATGGGCCTTAGGGTCAGCGAGGAAGACGAGGTTACCGGCCTCGACCTCTCGCAGCACAACGAGACAGGCTATGCGCTTGGCGGATTCGGCGGCGGCACTATGGAGCATGGGATACCAGGCTCGGCGGTCCTTAGGCCCGAGACAAGCTTTACAATGCAGGCACACCCGGCAAATAAGCCGCAATAAGGAGGGATACCGGTGAAAAAGATTGAGGCAATAGTTAAGCCATTTAAACTCGACGAAGTAAAAGATGCACTGAGCGGTATCGGCATCAAAGGTCTTACCGTATCCGAAGTCCAGGGATTCGGCCGGCAAAAAGGCCATACCGAGGTATACAGGGGTGCTGAGTATACGGTTGATTTCGTACCGAAAGTAAAACTCGAAGTCCTGGTTGAGGATAACCTAGCGGCTCAAGTGGTAGATACCATCATGGATGCAGCAAAGACGGGCAAAATCGGCGACGGCAAGATATTCGTCATCCCCGTTGAGGATGCGATCCGGATTCGCACCAACGAACGCGGCAACGATGCGATTTAAAGGGGCGGCCCGAGCCGTCCCTTTATTGTTGTGTTTGGTTATCAGCTTTACATGCATTTAACCTTAAGGAAACAAGGATTTAATCTTAGAGAAACACCGATGTAACAATTTATGCGTAGAATAAACTTAGCCAGGCCTGGTATCTGGTCGTCAGATAGGTGCAGCAGACAAGAAGTTCGGGAACCACTTCGTCCGTTCGGGTGGACGTTTGGTTATGTTTGAGCGCCTTTTAAAGATGGAGGGATACCATGCAAAACATCAACACGGGCGATACCGCCTTCATTCTTATCTGCGCTGCTATGGTCATGTTTATGACCCCGGGACTTGCTCTCTTTTACGGCGGCATGGTAAGAACTAAAAACGTGCTCGGCACCATCATGCAGAGCTTTATCATCCTCGGCATCATCAATCTTTTATGGATGCTGTTCGGGTACAGCCTCGCCTTTGGTCCCGACAAGTTCGGACTCATCGGCGATTTAAGCTACATCGGGCTAAAAGGGGTCGGGATGGCGCCGAATGCGGCGTATGCGCCGACCATTCCTCATGAAGCGTTTATGATTTTTCAAGCGATGTTTGCAATTATCACACCCGCTCTTATCACGGGTGCGTTTGCCGAGCGGATGAAGTTCAGCTCGTTTTTAGCGTTTACAATCGCGTGGTTCATCATCGTCTACCTGCCTGTGGCCCACTGGGTCTGGGGTAACGGCGGATGGCTGCGCAACCTCGGCGTTCTCGACTTTGCGGGCGGACTCGTCGTTCACGCGAGCTCGGGTGCCGCGGCGCTTGCCGCTGCTATCTTCACCGGCAGGCGAAGAGGATTCGGCGCGGAGCCGATTATCCCGCATAACATTCCGCTCACCATAATCGGTACCGGAATCCTCTGGTTCGGATGGTTCGGGTTTAATGCGGGAAGCGCGCTGGCGGCCGGCGGCCTTGCAACCAACGCATTTGTGACAACGCACATCGCGGCAACCGCCGCAACCGTAAGCTGGGTCGTTGTCGAGTGGCTCAAAGGCGGCAAACCGACCACGCTCGGCGCGGCGACCGGCGCAATCGCGGGTCTTGCCACGATCACACCGGCGGCGGGATACGTCAGCCCGACAGCGGCGATTTTAATCGGTCTGGCGGCGGGTATTGTGTGCTACTATGCAATTTCGCTCAAGTTTAAATTCGGATACGACGACTCACTTGACGTCGTCGGCGTACACGGTGTTGGCGGAATTCTGGGAACGTTGTCCGCCGGCCTATTCGCGTCGGCGGCGATAAACGGCGCCGCCGGCAACGGTTTATTTTTCGGCAATCCTTCGCTTCTATGGAAACAAGCGCTGGGCGTGTTCGTCGTTGTGGGGTTCTCTTTTATCGCGAGCATGGTTATATTTAAGATAGTCGATAAACTTATCGGCGTACGAGTCGACGAGGAAGATGAGATCACCGGCCTTGACCTTTCGCAGCACAGCGAGGTCGGCTATGACCTCTCGGGTCTTGGTGGAAGCGCGGGGGGTTTTGTAACCTCGGGCGCGTTTGACGTCCACCCGTCGTCTCAAGTATCAACGGCGTCGACCGAGACACCTTAAATATGCTATTGTGTTCCCGCGAAGGAGGATGAAGGTAAGTTGAAAAAAATAGAGGCCATTATTAAGCCGTTTAAGCTCGACGATGTGAAAAACGCCCTTAGCAAGGTCGGTGTGCAGGGACTTACCGCTTACGAAGTAAAAGGCTTTGGGCGGCAAAAGGGGCATACCGAGGTCTACCGCGGCGCCGAGTACCGCATCGATTTTGTACCGAAAGTTAAAATCGAGGTCATGGTGACCGAAGAGCTTGCCCCGAGAGTCGTCGACGCAATCATGGAATCGGCGCGCACCGGCAAGATTGGAGATGGCAAGATATTTGTTCTCCCGGTTGAAGACGTCGTCCGAATCCGCACCGGCGAGCGCGGAAACGACGCGATCTAGTACAAATCTGTTTTATGCGGAAGGCCTGAAAAGGCTGAAACAAGAATATACGGCGCATCCTTCCGGGCGCGGTTTTACCAATAAGCACTCGGATTTGATTGACGACATTATAAAAGCTTTGGCTGAAAAGGCATTGGGCGAAGCCGGATTAAAAAGCGGCGCTACGGAAAACATCGCGGTTATAGCCCTTGGCAGCTATGGGCGCCGCGAGCTTTGCCCGTTCTCGGATATCGACCTAATGGTCCTTCACCGGATGAAGGATAAAACAACGCTCAAGCGAATTGCCGAGGGGATTTTTTATCCCCTGTGGGATTTGGGCCTGCAGGTCGGTCACGGCACTCGCACGATTAAAGAATTCCTGGCCGTGGCCGCGACTGATTTAGAGGTGCAGACGTCGATCCTCGACGGTCGCCTTATAGCCGGAAACGGAGCGCTGCTTGCAAGCCTTGAGGAAGGGATGATCAAGCACCTGCGCTCGAAGGGCGGCAAGCGCTTCTTGCAGGCGCTCCTTAAGGAGAACGAAGTGCGTCACAAGCAATTCGGGCAAACCGCCTACCTGCTTGAGCCGGATATCAAAGAAGGCGAAGGCGGCCTTCGCGATATCCAGGCCATCCTCTGGGCGGCACAGGGGCTCCTCGGTTACACCTCACTTACCGATTTCGTTGCCGGGGGCTATCTTACCGAATTTGATGCAAAAACGCTGCAGCAGGCATTTGAGTTCTTACTGCTTATTAGAAACCACCTGCATTACATAACGGGGCGTGAAAACGACCGGCTCTTCTTCGAATATCAAGAGGAGATATCGAAAGTACTCGGGTTTAAGAACGAAAACGGCATCTCGGGCACCGAACGGTTTATGCGCTCGTTTTACACACACGCAAGCGCCATCGAGCTGATTGCACGGTCGCTGCGCGGACAGCTTAAAGACGCGTTTCTGAAAGAGAAACGCCTTAAAACCGCCGCTCTAAGAAGCGGGTCGGCGGACGGCCTTGTCGTGTCGAACGGCAAGCTTTCCCTAACAAGTCCTGCGGCTATTACCGAGCACCCCGGCCTGGAACTTAGCTTATTTAAGCGGGCGATCACCGAGAACCTCTCTATTGATTACAAAAACCTGGGTTTAATAAGAAACAGCCTCAATGAAAACAACGTTCCCGCTGCCTGGACGCAAGAGATGCGTGATGACTTCGTCGATATATTGCAGGCCGGTGAGGCCGCACTCCCCATCCTTGAGACTATGGATTACCTGGGGGTTTTAAGCCGCTACATCCCTGAGTGGTCGCATGTTCGCTGCCTGCCGCAGTACGACTCCTACCACCTCTATACTGTGGATATGCACATGTTCTTAACGATCGCTGAGGTGCAAAAAATTGGCTCGGGCGCCTACAGCAAGAGCAATCCCCTGCTCAAGCAGATTTACGAGGAGATCGAGCACAAGGACCTGCTGCTTATTGCGGCGCTCCTGCATGACATCGGTAAAGGTTCGGGTAAGGGCCATGCCAAACGCGGCGCCAGAATCGCAAAAGAGGTTTGCGCGCGGATGGGCATGGACGCACGGGATATCAAAACCGTGAGCTTCCTGGTCGAACACCACCTGCTCCTCTCGGATATGGCGACGCGTCGCGATCTTAACGACGAGAACATGATCATCGACCTTGCAGAGATAATCGTCCATGAGGAGAGGCTAAAGATGCTCTACCTCATCTCGATTGCAGATTCGCTCGCAACCGGGCCTAAAGCATGGGATACCTGGAAGGATAACCTGCTGCGGGAACTCTTTTCGAAGGTGCTCCACATTATCAACAGCGGTGAGTATACCGGCAAGAAGAGCATCGGGCAGTTGCGAAAGACCGCGGCAAAGGCAAAAGCGGCCCTTCTTAAGAGCTACGCAGAAGAGGAGATCGACCTCTTTATAAAGCAAATGCCGTACTCTTACCTGCTCGCCCGGTCGAGCGAAGATATTATCGAGCACTTTGAGCTGATGCGAAACCACAGGAAAAGCATTTCGGTTACCGCGGCAAAAAAAGAAGGCGTGTGCGAACTCACATTAATTGCAAAGGATAGGCCAGGGCTTTTTTCTAAGGTATCCGGTGCGCTTGCGCTCAACGGCGTCAATATTCTCGGCGCGCAGGTCTACACCATGTCCGATGGCACCGCACTCGATATATTTAAGGTTGAGGGATATTTCGAGAATTCCATGAGCGAAGACAAGCTGGAAAGAATCCGGCGTGATATCAAACGGGCGCTTGAAGGCAAAATCGCCCTCGAGTACCGCATCGCCGAGAAAGCGAAGAACTACCGGGGAAAAGATGTCTTGCGTAAATCCCCGGAAGTTGAAATCAATAATTCATCCTCGGACTTCTACACGATTATTGAGGTTCACGCCCAGGATAGGATCGGCCTTTTGTACACCATTACCAGGGTGATGTTTGAGCTTAATCTCGACATTCACCTGGCAAAGGTCTCGACAAACGTCGATAAGGTCATCGATGTTTTCTATGTCTGGGATACCTTCGGGCAGAAGCTCTCCGACGAGGAGCAAATAAGCGATATCAAGCACGCGATCGTCATGGCGCTGAGTTAGTCCGCAAGAATATGAAGGAATTTCCTTATCCGATATCTCTCTTAGAGAACGCGCGTACGGCAATCAGCACAAACGCAGCCATGTAGAAAAATGCGTAGACGATCATAGCATTGCTCGGCTGGGAGACGGCGCCAAAGGGTCCGAATGTGAAGTTTGAAAGCGGATTTGTTGACGGCCCGGTGATGATGATGGCTATCATGCGATAGAGCGCATCGACCGGCATAAAAAGACTGGTTACTATACCCGAGGTTACCAGCATTTTTATTTGCGCCATCGCCCCTACCTGCTCGGCCATGCCGCCGATCACCCCGATCGTGTAGACCATAAACGCAATGATGCCGTTAGCCAGCGTCGAGAACTTAGTGCTCCCGGCAATAGTTACGGCAAGCAGCACAAGCGGCTCTAGTATAAACAACCCTACTGCGGGCAGGGTTCCGCTAAGGCTCGACCCGAAGATGAAATGGTTTAATCCCAGAATCGAAACAAAGAGAAGTGTGGCATAGAGCGCCAGCATTAGAGCATAGCCGGTGAATTTACCCAGGATGACATCACGGCGCCTTATCGGTTTGGCTAAAAGCGCATGCAGCATTCCGTTTTCAACTTCGGACGATACCGACCCCACAGCTGAGAAGATGGCAAGAAGAGAGACGATTGAACTTGCGAAATAGATACCCAGCAGCAGGAAGGCCTTTTTTGTAGTATCTTGTATCATGTTGCCCTCTACTTGTGAAAAGTTCCCGCCGCTTGCGCGGAACTCAGCTTCATGGGATGAAATCTCCTGCGCGATAAAATGTAGCCCTATTCCGTAGACCGCAAGAAATAACAGTGTGAGTACAAGCGCCGCGATCAGTATCTTCTTTCTTAAGGCTTCCTTAAACGTCAAACTTGCGATAGTAAGCATTACGCATCACCGTCCCTGACCACGCCCATGAACAGCTCCTCAAGCGTGCGTTTCTTGCGGCTTAAATTATAGAGCTTGCCGCCGCCGGCAACAATCTGCGAGGCGAGTTCGGGGATCATCTCCTCATTCTTGAGCTCGACCAACACGGTGTCGCCTTTGCTCATAAGAACCCGCCCGAACCGTACGAAGTCGCTTCCAAAGAACCCGTTTATATTGCCTGCGGTTATCTCTACTTCAACTTTACCCTTTAAGAGATTATCAAGCGTGCCGCTCTCGACAATCCTGCCGTTCTTGATGATGGCGACCTTATCGCATACCATCTCGATCTCGCTGAGCAAGTGACTGTTTAAAAACACCGCTTTCCCCCGCTCCTTTAGACTTGAGATGATCTCGCGCACCTCCATGCGCCCGATGGGATCAAGCGCCGAGGTGGGCTCATCCAGGAATAAGAGATCGGGGTCGGAGACCAATGCGGCGGCGATGCCGATGCGCTGTTGCATCCCCTTGCTGTACGTGCGGATTTTCGAATCGGCCGCCCCCTTAATCTTAACCAGGCGCAGCATCTCATCGATTCGAGCTTTGTGCCGGTCTCTCGGTACCAGGGCGAGGGCGGCGTGATACCGTAAAAGTTCGCGCCCCGTAAGCCAATCTTGATAGCGGAAATTCTCCGGCAGAAAGCCGATCCGCCGGCGGATAAACACATCGCCAAGCGGCGAACCGAGGAGCCTGGCGCTCCCTGAGGTAGGCTTGATAAGACCGATCAGCATCTTTACAAACGTGCTTTTGCCGGCGCCGTTCGGCCCGAGAAAACCAAATATCTGACCCTCGTCGACCGTGAGGCAGATCTTCTCGCATCCCACTTTTTCACCGTATAGTTTCGTAAGGTCTTTGGTCTCAATAACCGCATTTATCGCCATAGCAATCCGTACCAATGCTACTTCATCGAGGCCGCGATAGCCTGAGCCTGAGCCAGACCCATGTTCTCGCCGCTGATGCCGTAAACGATCCCGTTATTCTGCCAGATCAACGTATTTGCGTTATTGCCGTTGATTCTCTTATTCCGCACCTTATCCGTAGTCATGAAAACCCCGTCCGCTCCGTTGACCTTTACCTGCTCGGTTTTGGTGTAGCCCTCAACCGCAGGAATCGGTAAGGTATGCTGCCAGTCATTGATCTTCTCGAGCTGCTGCCTGATTCCATCGGGGAGGATGGGCAGGCTCAGCAAGACGTCGCGAACTACGTTAGGGTCTACGCCGGCAGGGAAGACAAACTCGGGGCTCTTGCTTTGGACTATCGTTATCGGGGTGGCGTTTTCCCTCGGATAATTAGCCATAATTGCCGCCGAAGTCGTCATCGTGAACTTCTTGCCGTCAAGCCCGGCCGGTAACAAGCTCTTGCCGCCGAACGACTTGATTATCCCATTCGCTTTTTCAACATCGAGCGTAAGACTGGTCGATGTCCCTTGTATCGCGGAGAAATGAGGTGCACCCGCCCCCTCGATGTTTTCAGGAAGCTTAAGTTTAAAATCAGCCGCTTTTTTCGCCCCGTCGAGGGTAGTTTCCTGCGGCGCATGGCGACCGAAACCGCTTGTCTCGATTTTACCGAAATTCTTGATATCTACGTTGCCGCCATTATTAGTGGCTTTGCGCAGCTCGCTGATGTCTTTCTCGGTTATGGTAATAGTATTAACCTTATCCACCCTGAAAACATTCAAGAAATCCGCCATTGCGGTGCGTACCGGTGCAAAACTGAGCGCCACGGCAACCGCTACAGCCGCCGCCAGCGGCACCAGCGCAATCTTTAGCCTGCTACTTAGCATTGTATAAACTCCTTTCGTATCTGCCGGAGCGCCGAAACGCTCGTCCCGCGTCAAACGCGTCCATGCCCATGCCGCCTCGGTTGAACTCCCCTGTTTGTTGATCTCTCTCAATAGGACCGTCAAGCCTACATCCGTGAGCAGGCTTGCATCTTGCAGCCGAGCGACCAGCCCGGCGCACCTGCTGCATGTTGCGATATGTGCTTCTATCTCCCAACGCTTCCGGCCCGGAAGTTCACGGTCGAGGTAGGCCTGAAGCGTGCCCTCGTCATAGCACATGTTCTCTTTTCCTCTCATACACCCGCCGAAACTTTTCCTGCGCCCGTGCCAGCGTTTTGCCGACGGATTTTTTATTGATACCGGTTATCCCGGCGATCTCATCGTAGCTGAAACCGGAAAACTTAAGGATAAGGCAGGTTCTGTGTTTCTCGTCGAGAAGTTCGAGCGCCCTGCGTGCTTCGAGTGCTTCGCTCGAACGCAAGAAATCTTCCTCGAAAGACTCCCCCGTCGGCTCACCTACGGATTCCCTCTTTTTGCGGTTTTTCTCTCCGCGCAGGTAGTTATACGCAAGGTTCGTCGAAACCCTGATCAACCAACCTGTAAGATTAGTGAATTCCTTAGGCGGCTTTTCGTAGAGCTTTATAAACGTCTCCTGTGCGAGGTCCTCGGCGGCCGCACGCTCACCCATAATGAGCATGAGGTGACGAAAGACCATCGGATAATTCGCATCAAAAAGCTCTTTGAAGTCGAAATTATCCGTTGAAATTACTACTTCAGGATGCTTTTTAAATACCACAGCCGCTCCTACGTTTCAATTTCATCTATACAACACCGTGGGAGGCAATATTGTGACAAGAGTGGTGAGTTTTTATTACGGGATGTAGTTATTTAAGGCGACGAAGACGGGCGGCGTCCTCGGCCTTTCTGTTTTGCCGGCGCTCGATTTCCGCCCGAATGGCCCGGTCATAGACCCATATGCTGAGGCCGATGAGGGGTGATGCGATAACCAGTATGGCGCCAAAAAGGGCCACCCACCCGAACGGAGAGGCGGTAAACGAGTTCACAAATCCCTTGCCCTGTGAGAACACCCGGGCCGGTAATCCGAACGCAATAAAAATCGCAAGTCCGATAGCAAGACTTACCGCAAACACAATAAGACCGGTTTTCGCTGGAGAAAATCTCATGCTGAACATCCTAAATAATCATACCACTCTCTCCTGTTTTCAATACAATCCAATCCTACCCCATAGTAACAAAAAAGGTGAGAGCTTTTTATCTCTCACCTTTTTATCTCTTTCTCTAATAATTCAACGTGACCCGCGCGGTTCTTTAGCTACCTGACGTCGATTTGTTAAGCATACAGCCGCCTTTGTCAACTGCCTTACGCGATCTTGTAGCTTTCCAGTAAACTATTAAGCTCTTCGGCAACGGCCGCTAACTCTTGTATGGAGGCCGTGACCTCCTCTATTGTTGCACCTTGCTCTTGAGCGGAGGCCGAGACCTGCTCGGCTGAGGCCGCCGATTCTTGCGAGGTTGCCGCAATGGAATCCACCGCCGCAACCAGCTCGGATGTTGCAGACGCCACCTCTTTGGTCTTCGCAGTATTGGTTTCGGTAATCCCGCCGATTTTGTCTTGAATCTCCTGGATTAAGTTGCCGATCTCTCCTGTTGCTTTGGCGCTTCTCTCGGCTAACTTTCTGACCTCGTCCGCAACCACCGCAAAGCCTTTGCCGTGCTCTCCTGCCCTGGCCGCCTCGATTGCCGCGTTTAAAGCAAGTAAGTTTGTCTGGCTTGCTATGTCGTCGATGACTTCGATGATATCGTTAATACCGTTGGTTAAGTCTGCAATGCTTTTGGTCTGGTCTTCCGCGCTTTCTACCATGGCGTTGACCGAGCCCGAAACATAATCGACTGAGCCTGCAGCCTTAGCCGCTGCTTGAGATTGCTCGGAGGCGCCCTGCGCAACCTGACCGATGGCCGTGCTTATCTGCATCGTAACCGATGTGATTTGATCTGCGTTAGAGGAAAGCTCGTTAAATGAGCTGTTGAGCTTTCCAACAACAGACTTAATTCTATCTAAAGCGTGTTTCTCCTGGGTAATCTCTCGGACGATCTCCATACCCCCGACGATTGCTCCGTCTTTATCCTGGATGATATCAGCCCGTGCCATCACCGGGATCTCTTGCATTTTGCGGTTTTTTATAATGACCTCAGCGCCCATAATCGGCTGGCCCGTACTCATGCAGCCCTTGATCGCACATCCGGTATCGCAGATGTTGGAGTTGAAAATATCTCGGCACTTCTTGCCGATGACTTCTGCTCTGGAGTAGCCGGTTAGCTTTTCGGCGGCATCGTTAAAGTAGATGATGTTTTGCTCGGTATCGGTTGCAAATATCGCATCGTAGATTCTGGCTTGTGCTCTAGCGGCCTCGTATTGGATCAGTTTTTCGCGCTCTTTCTCTTCGGTAATGTCGCGCATTGTCTCCATGCCGCCGATGATGTTGCCGGCGTCGTCTTTAACCGGAGCACCGTTCGCTATAATCGTAACCGGGTCTCCATTTCGCTTTCGTATAATGACTTCAGCACCGGTGATCGTTCTATCAGTCGCCATGCAATGCTTGATCGCACAGCCGTTGTCGCAGATATTGGACTTAAATACCTCAGGACATTTCATCCCTATCGTCTCTTCCGGCGAATATCCGGTAAGTTTAGATACGGCATCATTAAAATAGACGATATTCAAATCTTTATCCGCAACAAAAAGTGGGTCCGGTATTCCCGCCAGAAGCGATTCTGGATCCTGATTATCCTTGCCTTTGTCCTTTACTTCCGGGTTCTTAAACAACAACTTTTTCATTACTGTAAACTCCTCTCGGCAACTACTAGATATAAAAGTTAAATGAAACGCGGAAAAGCCCTTAAGCGGGACCGATGTTTCTTGCTCTTTGTATCGTCGTCAAAAAAAGTGAAAATAATTAGCCATAGTTCGTTATATTTTTAACATACTTGTTCACGCATACTACGTTGCATAATGAAGAAGCTTCTTTATCGAGGGGGCTTCGTTTAGTACAGCTCGTATTTCAAGAGCCTTGACTCGATCGGCCCGTTAAAGAGGACTATTCGCCGCGAGGCCTTAAGCCCGATGTGCTTGGCAAGTTCGAGATTGCCCGTAAAGACAAACCCCGAATACCCCTTGCACTTCTGCTTAAACACGTCACCGATGGTTTTATAGAACGGTTCGAGTTCTTGTTTCTGGCCTAGCCGCTCTCCGTACGGAGGATTCACGATAATAACACCGGGCCCCGGCGGTGGCTCCAGGTCTTTAATGTCCTTGCGGATAAACGGCACAAAGGGGCCCACCGTTGCCGCCCTCGCGTTCTCCATGGCGGCGCTAATCGCCTTGCCTGAGATATCGTAGCCACGTATGGGGGCTTGGGGCTTTGGCTTTCGCAACCCTTCCGCCTGGTTTACCAGACTATCCCACAGGTTTTTGTCGAAGTTAAGCCACTGCTGAAAGCCAAAGGTCTTGCGGATAAGTCCCGGGGCGATGTTCGCCGCTTTAAGGGCCGCCTCAATAACAATCGTTCCCGAGCCGCACATCGGGTCGATAAACGGGCTTTTCATATCCCATTCCGTGAAACACACCAAAGCCGCAGCGAGCGTCTCTTTTAACGGTGCCTCTAAACCGGCAGTCCTATACCCCCTTTTATGCAGGCTCTCATCCGATGTATCCAGGCTGAGCGTGCAATGATTGCGGTCGATGTGAACATTTATTCTAAGGTCGGGGTTCTCCGGGTCAACGCTCGGCCGCGACCCGGTTTTCTCGCGAAGCTGGTCGACTATCGCATCTTTCGTCTTAAGCGCCGCGTATTTTGAATGTTTCATCGTGGATGAGCGAACGTTTGCATCAACCGCCAGCGTCATCTTTGATGTAAGATGACGGCGCCAATCAATCTTGCGTACGCCATCATAAAGTGCCTGCTCCGAGGGGCAATTAAACTCGCGCAGCGTCATGAGCACACGGTTTGCCGTGCGCAACCATAGGTTGGCCCGGTAGGCGGCTTCAAGTTCACCGAAAAACCGTACGCCGCCGGTCTCCTCGACGACGTCCCTCATCCCAAGCGCGCGCAGCTCCCCGGCAAGAACCGGCTCAACCCCTTTGGCCGCAGTAGCAAAAAACCTGTGTCGATCCTTACTCATCCTAATACCTTATTCCTCGAATTATTTCTTATATACAAATTAGTGCGTTTTGAAGTGATATATACCCCACTGATTGTATGTCGAGCGAAGATACCATTCAAGCAGTAAAACCGCGCTAAGAAAGGTGGGGACTTTTATTCCCCCACCTTTATGTTTCTTTCGTGATGATCCAATGTATACTTGATTCTCTAGTTTCTACTCTCTACTGCCTAAGCAATCTGGTATTCATCGAGCAAGATATTAAGTTCATTGGCCACCGCCGTAAGTTCCTGTATAGAGGCTGCGACCTGCTGGATAGTTGCGCTTTGCTCTTGGGCTGAGGCCGAGACCTGCTCGGATGAGGCCGCCGCCTGCTCCGAAGCCGCCGCGATCGCATTAACCGCTGTGACCACTTCGCCTGTGGCCGCCGCGACTTCCTTGGTTTTAGTCTCGGTGTTTTCAGTAATCCCGCCGATTTTGTCTTGAATCTCCTGAATTAAGTTGCCGATCTCACCCGTTGCTTTGGCGCTTCTCTCGGCTAACTTTCTGACCTCGTCTGCAACCACCGCAAAGCCTTTGCCGTGCTCTCCTGCCCTGGCCGCCTCGATGGCTGCGTTTAGTGCAAGCAGATTGGTTTGGCTTGCAATGTCGTCGATGACTTCGATGATGTCGTTAATACCGTTGGTTAAGTCTGCAATGCTTTTGGTCTGGTCTTCCGCGCTTTCTACCATGGCGTTGATCGAATCCGAGACATGCTCGACTGAATTTGTCGCTTGCGCGGCGGCATTTGACTGTTCGCTTGAACCCTGCGCGATCTGGCCGATGGCCGTCGCTACCTGAGTTGTTGTTGTCGTGATCTGATCGGTGTGGATTGATATCTCGTTAAATGAGGTGTTGAGCCGCTCTGCGGACAGTTTAATCTTCTCCAGGGTACGTTTCTCCTGGGTAACCTCTCGGACGATCTCCATGCCCCCGACGATTGCTCCGTCTTTATCCTGGATGATATCAGCCCGTGCCATCACCGGGATCTCTTGCATTTTGCGGTTTTTTATAATGACCTCAGCGCCCATAATCGGCTGGCCCGTACTCATGCAGCCCTTGATCGCACATCCGGTATCGCAGATGTTGGAGTTGAAAATATCTCGGCACTTCTTGCCGATGACTTCTGCTCTGGAGTAGCCGGTTAGCTTTTCGGCGGCATCGTTAAAGTAGATGATGTTTTGCTCGGTATCGGTTGCAAATATCGCATCGTAGATTCTGGCTTGTGCTCTAGCGGCCTCGTATTGGATCAGTTTTTCGCGCTCTTTCTCTTCGGTAATGTCGCGCATTGTCTCCATGCCGCCGATGATGTTGCCGGCGTCGTCTTTAACCGGAGCACCGTTCGCTATAATCGTAACCGGGTCTCCATTTCGCTTTCGTATAATGACTTCAGCACCGGTGATCGTTCTATCAGTCGCCATGCAATGCTTGATCGCACAGCCGTTGTCGCAGATATTGGACTTAAATACCTCAGGACATTTCATCCCTATCGTCTCTTCCGGCGAATATCCGGTAAGTTTAGATACGGCATCATTAAAATAGACGATATTCAAATCTTTATCCGCAACAAAAAGTGGGTCCGGTATTCCCGCCAGAAGCGATTCTGCGCTAAATGAAGTGTTTTTCTCGGCCTTCTTCCCGTCCGCTTTTTTCTTTGCCGATCTTCCTGCTAACATGATATATGCCTCCGTTTACGACCATAGTAGTGATTCTTTAACACAATCGGTTTCAGTTAGTGCCGTTTCTTATATAAACGAAAGTAACTTAACCTTTGCAGCATGCATCGACGAGTTATACAGAATAATTATCACTGATTATGGTGGTAATCGGGCAATTTCTGACGAAGTTATAATACTTTTTTACAGAATTTAGGTTAAAAATACCTTGGGGAGTATACCGGATATAATCTTAGCCGGCATCAATACTATTAACGGGTTGATCTGGCAGTTGTAAAGCTAAAGCTATAGCTGCTTGCAAAAGCGTTGCCTGCGGCATCCTTCACCGCGCTCGCGGGAACGGTGACCGTATAGGTCGTGCTCGTCGCCAGGTTTTTTGCCGGATCAAGCACAAGGACGTTGCCGCTGATGCTCTTTTTGATTTTGATCAGCCTGCCCCTGCTGTTTTTAACCGTGATATTAGCGTAGGCGCTTCCCGCCTGGATGTTCTCGCTGAAGGTCACAGTTATCGTCTTGGCAACCGCAACGGCGGTTGCGCCGTTAGCCGGATCGGTCAGCGTAACTGCCGGCGCCTGGGTATCGATAGTATAAATCTCGGTGTAAACCGGTGATTGGTTTCCTGCATCATCAATAGCGATGAATTTAAGTGTTGTTGATATACCGATGCTAAGCGGCAGCCCCGAGTACTGGTTGCTCGCTGCAGTAGGCGTACTGCCATCGGTTGTGTAATAGATTGTAGCGGGCTCGGAAGCCGTAAGCGTTACCGATTGGGCTGAGTTATAAAGGCCGCCTGCCGGGTTTGCACTGGCGGTTAGCGCGGTTACATCCTGTGGCGCGGCCACATCAAACGCATCCACATTCACCGCCGTGCCGCTTGAACTTGCGTTTTTGTTTCCGCTAACCTCGATTTTCAATGTATGGTTGCCGAGCGCGAGACCAGATTTTGTATAGACCAACTGCTGGTAATCATCCGCCCCGTAAAGATCGACATCCTGGACGTAGCTTCCGTCGATATATACCTTGGCGATACCTGCCGAGGTACCCCTGTTGGCAATCCAGGTAACGCCGTTGCCGTAGAACGAATAGGTCACCGAGTCCCCCGTCATACCCGAATATTTGTAGGTGCCGCCGCTCGCGTAGCTTGAGCTTGCGCTAAGCCAACTGCCCGAATAAACCGCACTGCTGCTGATCTCTTCGTCGTTGTTGATGTTAGTCGTAACGGCTTTTTGCGCGTTTATGCGCCCGTAGCCGAAATAGCTATCCCTGCCGGCCGCACCAAGATCGTCGGCTGTTTCCTGAACCATCCTGGCAACCTGGCTGTTGGTTTTAGTCGGATAGCGCGAAAGAATAAGCGCAGCAAGGCCTGCAACGTGCGGGCTCGCCATCGATGTACCGGACATCCACGCATAACTTGAATTGCTCGAGTTGTAGCAGCTAAGGATATAATGTGCCGCGACGCCGTCACTATTACCACCCGGAGCTGCGACATCTACCGCCGGCCCGTAATTGGAGTAGGATGCTTTTTGGTCATCGGTAGTAGTGGCGGCAACGCCTATAACATTTGGATATCCCGCCGGATAACTTACCGCGCTGCTGTTGTCATTGCCCGCCGCCGCAACGACCAGGCACCCCTTACCCTGAGCGTATGAGACCGCATCGGCCAGAGTAGTCGAGTAATCGGGCCCGCCAAGGCTTAAGTTTATTATTTTTGCACCGTGGTCGGCCGCATATGTAATTCCGCTGGCAACCCAGGAATCATAACCGCTTCCTTTGGAATCCAGCACTTTAACAGCTAGAATCTTAGCCCCCCAGGAGATACCGGCGATACCCTTAGCGTTATTAGTAACCGCCCCGATCGTCCCGGAGACGTGCGTGCCGTGTCCGTTGTTGTCATACGCATCGGCATCGTTATAGGCAAAGTCGTAGCCGTTGAT